>Ga0179593_1440403_pt1 | contig 23305 bp, 26 predicted proteins | sample CZODoug2_1_08_16_FD_185931 | JGI IMG/M metagenome (GOLD analysis project Ga0179593, IMG submission 185931) | Vadose zone soil fungal communities from Angelo Coast Range Reserve, California, USA - CZODoug2_1_08_16fungal (PacBio error correction) | ecosystem: Environmental > Terrestrial > Soil >...
AATGGGAAGGAGACGTTGAGGGAAAATTCGATCCCACACGCAAACCTGAAACGTCGAGAGGAGCAGATCACCCGTGCTCACGTGCGAAAACAAAACCCCAAGCTCGGAATCCAAGAGTGTCCACAAAAACGGCCCTTAAAACCGTCACGGGGCAGCCAAAGCCGCGAGGGGGACCTTGGAAAAAACAGGCCCGCCGAAGCCGAACTCCAGGAGCGGCGGACAAACACTACGAGGTTTGCGGCTTCCGTGCGAAAGAGGCCTGCCCGAAAATGACGGAAAATGGAAAATACGACGAGAACGTCTTCAGAAAACTTTGAGCCTAGCCGGGGCACTGAGTGCAGCACGTCGCTTGAAAGGTCACCAGGTGCCGAAAGGGGAGGCTGATCGGCAGGATGAGGGACAAGGGCGCCCAAAATACCAACCAGAAAGGAAAAATTAAAAGAATTCAAGCACACAGTTTTCCTGGGCTCACGGCGCCAGGAACTCGCGAGTCGAGACCGTCATGAGTGAGGCAAGAAAAAGAAACGAGTCGGAGCCCCCGCCACGAGAACAACCACAAACACACTCACCGGAAGGGCTAAGTTGAGCCACCTACTGCCAATGCAATAACTCAGGGGGGGCAATACCGGAGGCACGAGGAACAGTCGTACGAGACTGGGGAGAGCAGGCTCCGCGCCCGCTGCTTGGAAAAGTCGTCAATGGAGCAGCTAGAAAAAGGGAGGCGGAAAGCGCTTCAGAATGGGGGCCTCCGGGGGGGTGCGAAAAAAAGAAGAAACGGTCTCTTCGCCAAGCGGCGTTGACCCGAAACAGGATTAAGCCGAAAAAAAAAAAAACACGGGTCAGCTAGCCCGGACTGCCGAGCTGGCACATCAAAAGGGGGGATGCGAAGAACGAGAGGACGTTGTCCGCGGTCTTCAATCAAAAGGTCACATCTGAGAACGACCCGTGGGGTACCAAACAGCAGGGAAGCCTTTCAGTCCTCGGGGACGACGAAACCTCCTACGGCGATTCGAAGAGGGAAAAAACTGCATGACGGTTGACCCGATTACCAAGTCCGGGGAAAAAACGAATTTGCAGTCTACGGCCTCCGTGGCGCGAGAGGAGGAAGGGTCAAAAAAGCGTCCGCAACCAAACGGGCGGAAACGAAGTGACAACGGGGAGCAAAGAACGCAATCGGCGGCCCTTCCTCAATTGGGAGGGCCTTGCTTGGGGAAGGGTCTTGGAGTACGGGCGATCGAGGAGATGGGCACAGACGCCTCGTACAGCGAAAAAAGGGGCCAAGAATTTTTAGAAGCATCACGGGTCAATCCCTCATGGACACAAGAAGGGACCATGGAACCAAAAAAAAAAACTCAGGGGAAAAAAAAGACGAAGAACTGACACGGACAAAGGTCGTGGCGTGGGGACTCAAAAAAAAAACAGGAATCGTTGAAGTCACTCAGGGTCAAAAAACGGAGGGGGGTTGATTTAGCAAAGTCGAAGAAAAACGCAAAGAAAAATCTGTGGGACCAGTCCGTAGGGATGTGCTCTCAACTAAAAGGCGTTGGCAAGACCGATCGAAGCCAACGTCCTCGTAGAAGAAAGCTTCCTTGTGAGACTCCAAAAGGGAAGGAAAACAAAAAAAGGAAAAGGGGGGAGGGGGAAAAGGAGAAGTACCTCCCATAGAAAAGGTGCTTGCTCTAGGAGAAAGAGGACCGGAGAAAACTTCGTCTGGAACGCACGAAACGAAAGCATAAAAGACATTCGAGGCGGGCGCTGATAAAGGACTACAAGACCCGAGTGTACAATGGGCCAAGAGAGAATTCAAGAGAACTGGCAAAAAGAGGACTCCACAAACGTAAAACATCAGAAAAAGCCTCAAACCAGTCCTCGACCAGAGACCGATTAAAAAGACCACAAGTCAGGGCCAAAAAAATTGATGAAACATGGGATACCTAAGGGAAGGGAACGGAGGGCTACGTTAAAAGAACAGAATTGTGCAACTGGTTGGGAGCAGGATCTGAAGGTCCCACTCCAGGACGAGAGAGGAAAAACTACGAGACCAAAAGACCCATCGCCCCGAACGGACACCATTACAAAAGGTGGAAAAAGCGAAAAGAGGGGGGCTAGGGCGCCTCTGGCCTGCATAGAAGGTACGAGAACAGGGGGAGAGGCTGACCAAAACAGCCCGCTGGTGCTGAAGGAAAAGAAGGCAGAACCTTCCTGAAACGAGCTCAATTAGACGGGAGTTGCGATACGAAACAGGAATGACAGAGAAGAGTGTGTTATCCGTGAGCCGTACGAGGGGGGTCCGGTACTGTACGTGGCAATGACGGTGGGCCGGCCAAAAAGGCAAGAGAAAAAAAAATGAAACAAACTGGAACTGGAAAGAGGACCCAGGGGGGTTGGTAGGGGGGGTCAAGACCAAAATGTGCAAAGAAACCAGTGCGAGGAACCTCGAAAACATCACAAACCCGATAAAGGACAGAGTGAATGAAACAAAGAAGAGGGAGCTGAAAACCCGCGGGGAGTCAATACGAGCGAGGGAAAAATCCGAGGCTACTCAATATTCCAAGTCGTCGATAGGAAGAAGCCGCCTGACAATTGAGAGATAACGCAAGGTCAACGAACCTGAGGAGCAGGAAAAGCCACAGATCCCAGGGGAACGAACGGGAAAGAGAGGGGAAAGCGAGGCCACGATCCTTATACAATCATAACGGGGAAAAGACCTTCAAGCAACAAACTTAACACCCCCTGCATGTAATCCCATAAGCCGGGAGGGGGGGACGAAAAGAAAAATGAAAGAAAGGGGGGTTGACACTCTTGAGAGCACTGGGAAAAATAAAGGGAAAAAAGAAACGCAAAAAAACAGTTTAAGGAGAAAAGTGCTTTCTCGAACAAAAGGAGCGGGTATTCAGATTGGGAGAAGGAGGCCACGGCAAACAGGGGAGAAGGGACCGGGGGTGGAATGTGGAGAGGAAGGGGGGGGAAGTTCCTGTGGCGCGTTTTTCGTCAAAGTGGGACCGATCAGCCGCGTAGACAAAGGTATCAAGAACCTTATGCCAGACCAGGGTCGTGGGGAAACGAGCCAGTTGCGGAAACTAAGGGACTCTCCTTCTATAGACAGACTGAAAATCCAAATCATCGGGGGCAAAGCGAGGGGAAAAAAAACGTAAATAGAGCGACGATCGGAGGTACCCACGAAGGAATCAAGAAAAAAAAAAACAGGGCAAAGAGAGGGAACAGGGCAGTCGGAACAAAGGCCCCCCAAAAATCCGGACAGGCAGGGGACGAATACAGGGGGGAGAAAAGGAAGGGTTTTCATGTGAATTTGGACTTTGAAGAGCCAGGGGCCGGGCGAAACGCCGCGAGAAGACAGAAGTAATCAGGCATCGTCGAGGGAAGAGAAGAAAACAAAGTCTTTCTGACGAGAAAGCAAGCTGAAGCTAGATGGCAAGCACATTTCGACTGGGGGGAGGGGCAACATGGGGAAAAGCAGTGGCGATCGTAGTTAAGAACTCTAGCTAAAGAACACGGGAAAGGGTTCTGCCGTCGACGTACAGCTTCAAACGAACAAGGGGAAAAGGAGGACGGACCTGCAGAAAGAAAAGAAATGTTGTTACACAAACTGAAAGATCATGGAGGAATGCCAAAAATGGGGGGGGACGCTCGGGGCGATCAACCAATGGACCAGCGGGCAGGAGAAAAAGAAGACCGAGGGGGTGCAAGTGCCTTTTTCAAAACGCCGGGTCGGGGGGGTGACACGCGAAAAACTGTAGTCCGGGCGTGGTCCCGCTCAAGCAAAAAGGCAGAGCACAAAAGCACACTGGGAGATGAAAGGGGGGAATGAAAAAAATTAAGAGAGGGAAAGGTAAAGTGGGCCGGGGAAGAAGAAAAATGGAGAGAGTTCTAGTTCTGGGAATGAGACTTCAAGCAGGGAGGGCCGACCCTGCGAAGAAGAAAGGGGGGGAAAGCTGGACAGAAGGGCGAGGAAAACGAATATGACGTCCACAGTTTATTTAGGTTTAAAATTAGTTCTAAAGGCCACGAAAGGAGAAGACCACGAACAAAGGAAAATCGGGAAACGAAAAATTAATCTCAAAGAAAATACCACTGCGGAGAAGAGCAGCACACCCATGAAAGCAGTAAACTTCCTTGATTCGGGGGTTGCCCGCTGGGGGCACGTCAGGGGCGGGGGGGGGGAAGGTGCTAACATTGTTCTTATATGGGGCAAAGAAAGAAAAGGAGAGAAAAGCATAGGACAAACTGGGCCTTAGCCGGCAGAACGCATTGTTTTTCATCTTGAAAGTAAAAGCAGAAAGGGGACGCTCGACCCAGGAGCGAATCGGGGGGGCGAAAATACATGACGGTAAAAGGGACGTCGGAAAAAAAAAATGCACGTAAGGGGGGGCCAGTCAAGGAGACCTACCAGCGGGGGGAAAAACCAAAAAAAAAAAGGTTCAAAGAGGGCGGGAAAAACGACTGAATCAAAACTCCAGCAAGAGACGAAAGGTCACTGCGAAAGGGACCAATGAAGGGCCTACCTGGAAAATTTCTCCCCAGACACGTAACAGAAAAGGGAGGGGAAAAAGGGGGGTCGGGGTACGCTCCCGCGGGACGGGAGTACTAAGGAACCACGATGGGGGGGTCCTCTCATTCAGTCCCTCCCAAGGAAGACAAGGAGGGAAAGGAATAGGTCGTCACAAGAAAAAGAGGAAAAACTTCTGCAGGACGTGAAATTCAACCTGTATCCCCCTTTCCGGTGAGGGGACGGGGGACACCTAAAAAAGAGAAGGGTTGCCGGCTCCAGCAAAATATTCAATACCATAGGGCCAATGCTAAATCTTGAAAGCGTGGACAAAAAAGAGAGAGCACAGAAGATTAGAGTGGAGAAGGAGCTCGAGGAAGGGCCGGTCACAATCCTCTGGGGCCAACAAAGAAAAAGTAAAAAGAAAAGAAAAAAAAATAGAAAGAGTTTTTCTAAAAAATACTGCCTGGGAAAAGGGCGAAAACGTCAAAAGAGGTGACCGGCGGGGGGGGAAACATTGCTACTGACAAACCGAAAGAAAAACGGAGAGGGACAAAAAGGGGACAGAAGAGCCAAAAAAGAGCACGTGGGTGAAAAAAAACAAAACAGGGGGGGGGGCAAAACCCAGAACCAAGATTGGGGTGCTGGAAGGCTCCACCAGCACATCGGGGGGGGGAAAAGGGGAAGGGGAAATAATGAGAAAAAGCAAAAAAAAAACTTGTGAAGATAAAAAGACACAATCGGGTAGACAAAGAAAAAAAAAACATTAAGGGGGACCGCATCTTGAAGAGAAACAACAAAAACTGTATGAAGAGGGGGACAAAGGGAAAATGGGGGAAAGAAGAAAGGCCATAGAGGGGGGTCATCGGAGGGGGGGGACGGACAACAGAATGACCGTGTAGTCAACGTGAGGGAAAGGGGAAAACAAAATAGATGGGGGGGGAAGGGAAACCTGACAAATTATTGGGAACGAACCTGGGAAAGGGGGGGAAATAACAAATACAAAGGTGAGAGGCCTCCCCATCTCGGTTGCTGTCCGGGAAAAAAGGGGAGCAACAGGGGGGGGGGGAAACAAAACACCAAAACCTGCCAGTCGGCTCGAAGGCGGGGGAAGGCCAGAAAAAAAAAAAAAAAAAAGCGAAAGAACTCGATCGCTAAAGGGGAATAAAAAAACCTTCAGAAGGAAAAAGGAAGAGAAAGGGGTACCCAAACTGCTCCAGCAAGAAAATGAGCTGCACTTCGTGGAGGAGATCAGAGGTGGGGGATCCTTCATGGCGCTCCCGGCACCAAGAACCGACTTGATGTCTGGGGGGAAAAGAAAGGGGACCAGGGAGAAACGGCATCGAAAACTGAATAAGAGAGAAAAACCAAAAAACAGTAGCCCAAGAAGACGACCAATGAGGGGGGGGAGGACGAACGCGCATACAAAGGTCTTGGCTCAAAGGAAGGAAGAAAAAAACGAAAGGGGATAGGGAGGACGGAACAGACCTGACGCTTCCGGGGACCTAGCAGGACAGGCAAAGAGGGGAGGAAAACGCCTGTCCTTTGCCGGTACTCCTTTCGGGAGAAATCAGGACTATCGCAAGCAGCTGACGAGGGGGGGGGAAAAGAAAAAAAAACCGAAAGTGACGCTTGCAAGGCCTTGAAAGAATCCCGGTGAAAAACACTAAAGAGAAAAGTGGGGAAGGGGAGCTCCCCCGAAGCAACTGGTACCGAGCAACTACGGGGAAACTTCTGTGAGGCTTCGTAGAAAAAAGAGGAAAAAAGGAAGAAAGACCAAACCTGTTACATGAGGAAAACACGATGGGACCAAGACACCGGAGACTTCACCCCACCAATCCCTACTACCAACGGCCAAACGAAGTGAAAAAAGGAGTGGAGAAACGTAAAAACGTGAAAGCGAAACGAAGGTCGGTCCTGAAGTACCCTACGGGACTATGTGAAAACAACGTCGGGAGGAACAGTTCGAAGGACCGGGAGGGTACTCCAACTCAAGGACAGGGGGAAAGGTCTCAAACATCCAGAGGGAAAAGGAAACAAATAAAACAGGGACCTGGCCCTGAGCCTGCAAAAGCAGAGGCGAATTGTCAGGGAAGAGATGAAGGAAAGAAATGGAACGCAAGAAAAACTCCCTTCGGCGGAACAGAGACGACAACCCATTGCGGGGCAAAAAGAGAGAAGGCGAGGGGAGGTGCTCCCGCAAAAAAAACCTTAAGGAAGACCGCAGCGGGGTATCCCAACGAACAAGGGAAAGGAAAAAAAGGGGACCTACTAGAAAAAAGAGGGCGGGGGAAGGACGAAGCTGCAGAAATTGGTAGGAAGGGGCTATCACAGGGCTCGAAGGGAAGAAAGGGCGAGTAACCAACAGTGATGAAAAAAAAAAAGAAGGAACAGGACAGGGAATATTCACAGGACGTAGCTAGGGAAAACGAAAGGAGAGGGGAGGAGGTCGGACGATCTTCCCGAACTACGAAGCAAGGAGGGCGACGCACGACGTCAAGAAAAAGCTACCGGGCTAACATCTGCTGAAAAGGTAAAGAGCACAAAGGACGGAGAAAACTTCCCTTATCGAACGGGGGGAACAGTTCAAAGAAGGGAGGGGGGATGCTACGAACGGGCCGTCTCCCCGCCCAAATCTCCGTCCAAAAACACGGAATTCCCCAAAGGGAAAAAAGAAAAAGTGACACGAACACACCTTGGCAAAAAAAGGACGAGAGGCAGGAAAAAAGACGCGAGGTGGCAAACTCCTGAAAACATGGGAAAAAAAGGACTTCGTGTGGACTTACAAGGACGACCCCGTCACTAAGTCAAAGAGGTAAACGTGGAAGGGAAAAGACCAAAGGGGAGCTGCAGAATGATGAAGGCACGTCAAAGGGGGGGGTGGCGATTCTACGCCATCCAAACAGCAGTGGAGAAAAAAACGGCGGGACCGTCAGAAAAAACGTGGGACAAGGACCCATGGGGCAGGGAGACCGAAGGTCGGAGTTGAAAAGGAAAAGAAGCGTCCACCTTAAAACGAACAGAGACAAAGAGTCTCCCCACATGTACACGTGCAAAAGTCAAGTCATCCCAAAGAAAAAGGAAAAACTTCATGACTCACTCAAGAAGGAAAAATCGTACAGCGCACCACGAGCGAAAAGGGGGTCAAGCCGGGGCGCAAAAAAATGAATGGAAGCGGATTGGACACCTGACAGCGGATCAGAAAAAAACAGCAGAAAATCAAAAAAGGGGAAGGAGTTTCCGGAGGAAAACCCTACGGCTTCCTACGAGTGGTCCCGAATACCCGGGAAAGGGAAGAAAGAGGTCTTAGTGAGCTCTCGGATCCCCTCAAACGAAAACCAAAGCCTTCTATGTCGGGAAAAAAGAAGGAACCAGTCATGACTAGAAAGGGGATGAGGGAGAACAGCCGGAAAGAAAAAAGTTTCACTAATAGGGGGGGGGGGGGAAGACTTCGATAAAAACTACGGAAGGCATCTCTCTCATTAAAAAACGTAGTCGTTTCGGGGACAGAACGGTCGACAGGTTAGAAGCACAAAATACAGCGAAAGTCTCCGCATCTGAACAGAACGAGCTTCAAAAAAAAACAGGGGAAAGAGGGAAAAAAAACGGCGGCGGTGGAAAGGGACGCGGGTGTGGGTCCACAGCCACAAAACCGAGACGTATCTGGTCATCATCGGGGTAAGAGAAGAGGCAGGCCAAAAGGGTCTGCACCTACGACGAATGAAAATCAAGGAGGAGCTGGGGAATCGGTCCTGCCATGCAAAAATGAAGGGGTCAGGATGCACTCCCCCGACAAATAACAGTGTGAAGAGGGGGACGAGGCCTCGGGGGATCGTAAGCGTGAATATTTTCCAGACGGGAGGAAACATGGGGCCGACTAAAGTGGGACCAGCCTGGGACAGACCCCACGAGGGTCAAAGCGACGGAAAGGGGGGGGATGGCAGGACAGGTGGCAGGAAAGTGGGGGGGGGGGCGGAACAGAGAATAGGCCAGATCAATCCGAGCAATCAGCACCGGACAGAAGAGTTTTTCAGCACCTCTCAGAAACGAGCTGGGGGAACTAAAAACCCTGAAAAAAGGGCACAGGATCCCAAAAGGGGGAAAAAAAGGAGCGCCGTCGAAATTAGAAACGTGGCGGCGGAAAAAAAGTGCGTTGGGAGGCAGCGAGAATCGGTGAGGAAAATCCGACTTGGCCAAACAAAACCGCTGTGAGGAAAGAAAAGACCAACCAACGTCATCCTCGGGGGAGAGGGGAGTCTGAAGGGGCAAAAAGCACAAGGGAAAACGTTGGGGGGACTGACGGGGTATCTGCAAAACGTCAGACGTAGAGCCCAAGAAACAAGAAAGTCCATGGGCGACGGAGCAAAAAAAAACAACCAAAACGGGGCGGATTGGAAGAAGAAAGAAAAAGGGAGTCCATACCATACGGGTCAAGGGGGGACTCTAACAGGGCGGGCAGATGAACCGGAAGCGAAACATTGCACGCCGAAAAAACAAAGGCAGAAAACATGCAGAGAACGAAAAAAAGCCGACGGTCAACCAATGAGTACTGAGAATTGGGAATCTCTCGAAAAATGAGCTCACCCCGCAGCCAAAGGGGGGGAAAAAGTACTATAGGGTCATTCCCCTATTGAGGAAGGTCTTAGCCCACCAAAGCAAAAAAAGGACAGAAACTGCCGTCCCACCGGGAACAATCGAGCAGGCATTTCCACTGGAACTAAACGGGAAAAAGAAGTTAAGGGGACTAGGTCCACACGACCTGGCGGCTCAAGAAAAGGGAGGCGGGACGGGGTTGCTCGGAGGAGACCCGGAATGCTCTCGGAGGAAGCATGCGACACAAGCCTGCAAACAAAACCAAAAAAAGGGAACAGCGCAAGGAACAAAAAGACCAATCCCGAGTCAAAAGGGAGGCGCTCGCCTTCGGGGAGGGAATCCAACCATAGGTCAGGGAAAGGAGGTGTCGCCCAATGTTACGTGACCTTGAAACAAAAAGCAAAATCGCGGGAAAGAGAAAAGATGGACCGAGGGGCAAGGGAGGCACACGCCCCTCAAGTGAGTATCCATCTCACACCAAATGCAATGTCCACTAAAGGGACACTAACTTGGTTGAAATCCAGCCCTTACGACGACAGTAGGGTCTGCTGGTCTGATTCAAAGGCGGAAACAAAAAAGGCTATCTTTGAAACACAAGGGTAATATCAAGACGAAGGACCGAGTATAGTCTTTGCTTTCCTGAACCGAACAAAGGAAAAAAAAAGTCCACACTCAAGGTACGCGACCGAAGGTCAGAGGACCCTACCACATCAAAAATGGAATGATTGGGAAAGACGAAGGGGAACACGTACTGTGTCAGAGGGGGCCAACAACGCGGAAAAAAAAAGGCTAAAACGATGGCGAAGACACCACCGGGACGAGGAGCGAGGATTGCAAATCGCGGGGGAGAAATAGAAGGAACGGACTGAACGTTCAACCAAAAATCACAGAAACAAACGAGTAGGCCATCGGACAGTCAAAAACGGTCTCAGCCAAACATCGAGCAGGGAGTCCTAGCAAATGGGAAGAACTGGTTTCCGCACCGCAGAGACGGGGGGGCCCGAAAACTCGGAAATATCATCTAAAACGTCGGGAAACCAGTCAAAATAACCGAAACCCACAGGAAGGGAAAAGAAAGTCCTGGGGGCAAACGAAAAGGACAGGCCTCTGGGGTTGACACCAAAGGGGGGGAGGAGGTCTGTCAGGACGCCACGCTCTCTCCAACTCAAAAAAGCCTGAACGGGGGGAAAAAAACCCTCAGGGACCCCGAGCTGTCAAAAAAAGGGGAGGGGCCCTGAGGGCGTGAACATTTGGATATCGTACTATGGGCGACCAATTTTGGGGGGGCGGATGTTAGGGTGCGGTGGAGACGCCGGGATCCGAAGGAAATCAAGAGAGGGAAGGGGGGCCCGGAACCAGGTGGAAGGGGAAAAATCATATTGGCCAGTTTAAGCTGTCCAGGTCTGGGTAAACGAAAGAGGAAAATGAGGAAGAAACTATAAAGTTATGGAAGCAGAGGGGGGCAGGGGCAACCACAATCTGCCCGCCATATGGGGCAGAGGCTAAATAACCACAGGAAGCTGCATCACCGGAAGGGGGTCGTCCACGGAAAGGAGCCACAAAGCACGTAGCTCAGAAAAAAATGTGCAAGAAATCAGGAATGCCACACCAACCCGGAAGCGACTTTTGGCAATCAAAAGGGTGTTATACCAACCGGGGTTTGATGGGGGGGGGAGGGGGGGATGACGGGGGGGGAGGAGGTGGGGGGCCTGGGAACAGACTGAGCAAGACCCCCCGCAGCTAAGACGACAAAAAACAAGAAATCGGGAAAAGAAAAAAAGAGAAGCTACAAAAACGTCAGCATCTATCAAGATGCAACGAAAGGGGGATAGCAGGCATAGTACAACAATGATTGTAGATCCTAACAAGAAAGGAAACGAAGGACCTCAAGTCCCGGGGACGTGAACGCGCAAAAACCTCGAACAGGAAAAAAAACGCGTTCGGCCGAAAACCGAGCCGTGGGTGACAAAAAAGAGGAAAAAAAAGTCGAAAGGGAAAAAACAGGAGCCCATCTCGGCGAAGTCCAGTGTGGGGGGGGCGCAAGGGGCTGCAAAGGGCAACGGGGTAGGGGATTGAGGCGGTGGTGAAATGGCAAGGGGGAAGGGGGTGAACGCAAAGACAGGGGGGTCGGGGAAGGTGCGACGTGCCCGAAAAAAAAGGCAGAAAAAAAACCCTCAGAAGGTCTGATGGGGGTCGGAAGAAGTGGGCACAGGGGAGACGGGGATAAGGAACATACGGGGGCTAGGCATGGGGGAACATGCTAGACAAAAGTAAATGTCGGACCATCAAGGGAAAGATGAGGTGAAAAACTTGCCAAACTGAAACTCCGGAGAATGGTTGAAAGGGACAGGGGGGGGACCTAAAAGAGGCGGAAACGAGGGAGCGGAAGTCCGGTAAAAAGGGGGGAGCGAATCCGAAGAACAGTGTAGAATAAACAAATCAAAAGACGGACAAATCTTGCGACAAGGAAAGGGAAAATCAGGAAAGAAACAAAACTGACTGATGACAAGAAACAACGGACAGCAGCAAGGTAAAGGCCTATCCCAAACACGGTCGGGGCAGAAGGTGGGTCAGGAGTCACGTTTTGGAATGAAGAAAGTAATCATGGGGGGGGAATCCAGTGTGGGACAAATATGGACAGACCAAGTGTAGCCGGGGCGGGAAAGCAAAATCAGCATGACTGGGTGGGAGGGGGGAAGAGACAGCCAGCGTTCCCTTAGACTAACCTCGCCATCAAATCAAGGGGCTCCAGGGGGCGACAACGTCGATCTGACAGCCGTGCCGTCCTGAAGACCGGGACAAAGGACACAAACCAGCCCTTCAGGGGTGGCCACACAAAAAAACTCGTTCATCGAAGGGCAAAAGCAACCTACACCAAGCTCGAACAAGAGAACTCTATGTCCCAAAAAGAAACAAGAACCGGCAGAAGGAAAAACGCTAACAATCCTCAAAATTCGGAAAAACCGCGTCCAAGAGGGGGTGAAAGGCGCCGCGGGATACATGCGTTCGGTGAACTCGGGACGGGACCTAAGGTTATCGCTGCTGCATGCGGGTAAGAAATCCTTGAAAAAAAAGCCAGGGCAAAAGCCTATCCCAATATCACAAGGTCGACGCAGGGGGGGGGAGAGACGGGTTATCCCAACTGGGGCCCAAGGAAAAAAAATCTGCTGTTTGAAATGTGAAGACGGCGGGTAGCCTGAGAGGACAAAGAAAATCTTCAACGAAAAGAAAAGATATCCATTGAGATCCTTTACAAAATCGAGCCAGCGCGGGAAAGATGTTGACCAGACACTTCAAAACTCGTTAGCCCGCTGGTGGAAGCACAAACGAGGTAGAAAATCGCGTCATTTCTAAGCAAAATTGGACTGATAAAAAAAAAGAGTAACGCCCCGGCCAGGGTACGGGGGAAAGTGTGACCTGGTCCCTACTGTCACAACGGACGCCAAAAGGAAAAGGGTCAGGGGGAATCCCAACAACATCAGAGCCCCGAGGGGGTGGTGAGGTGTTCAAAGAACAGCAAACCGGTGACCAATCAAACAGGGAGGGGGGGGGACGCTACCCCAGACCCCTCGTTAAAAAAGGGGTACAAAAAACCTTTCATAAGGGCCAAGCCACCGGACCAAGGCAACCGACAAAAAACCAAACGGGACCTCGATCGCGAATTAATGTAAGGGAGGTCCCACTGAGCAAATCAACAAAAAAAGAAAGGGGGGAAAAGAAAAGTAGAGAGAAACTGCGGAAGAGATAGAGGGCGGGAGTTACTCGGCGGTTATCGAAAGGCTTGCCAGAGTTTCAGGCCGTTGCCCCACAGAAAGGGGCATGGAGGAGCGGAAACAAGCAACGGGAAGGGGGGGGTCATGAAAAAACTGGTGAAAAAACTCGGGTGGGAAGCAGACCAACTTCCAAGAAAGGCCGAAGAGGAACTGAACCCAATAGACGGGGGAGGGTCCAAAGAAAGGAACCATGTGGGAAAGTTCCACCAAGACAACTGAAGGGCCGGCGTTGAGGCAGTCCAAGGGATAGGAAACGACGATCATAACGGAGGAGGCAAAAACGAAGAAAAAAACATGCGCGAGGGTCCCAACGTAAACATAAAAACGCGCCTGCCCCAAAAAGCTACAGTCGGGAGGCAGGCGTTTAGGCTTACGGGGATCTCAAGGAAAAGTCGGAAAGCGGGATGGCCAAAGAAACAGGCCCGCATTGCCCGTGGTATTACAAGGGGTCGCCGACGCAACTGCAACGCCTTATCGCCTGCCGAACAAATAAAAGAACCCGGATGAGGCCGCCTCGCCCGAGGGAACAGGGAGTACATACCGCAGATCCTAGATCATGAAAACAACTCAGGGCGCGTGATGTCAGCGAGCGGTCGCGTCAAACGCCGGGAAAGTTCGCGGTGAAAGAAAGCGGGCGCGGAGATCACTTGAAAAAACGGAGCAGCCTTAACCAAGTGGTTGTGCAAAGAGAAAAATTGGGGCGCAAGTGCACGGGTCGGTAAAAGACGGCCCTGAGTCAAAGAAAGAACGCCTGGACTCAAAATCAGCTCTGGGAAGGGAGCGGATAAACTGGGAAAGTCTGGGGAGGGCAGGGAAAAATGAAACAGAGATAGACGGACTGACGGGAACGTTTCCACTACGGTCCACAAAACGCACAAAAACCGGGGATTCCCACGAAACAACCAAAGGTACTAAAAACCCACCAACTAAACCAACCACCCGTCCCCTAAAAGTGCACTGCCAATCGGTGGCGCTTGGCCTTTCGGAAAGGGGAACCTCGGCCTTTGTCAGTTTTTCCCGGAAGCTTAGCAAGGACAACCAAAGGTCTGGAAGGGGCTTCCATAGGGACGCACAGAAAGAAACGCGGGGTACGGCGCGCCAAACGGCGGAAGAAAGAGTCTTCGAACACTCAACAAATCAGCCCTGGGGGGAGACACAAGCGTCACACGCTAGACAGACCCTATCAAGACTTCCAATCGAGATGGCCGCCTCGACTCATAAAAAAAAGTAAAGGAGGCGCGAGGGGGGGATCCCCGGAGGACCTGACGAACAAAGAACGTGACGGCCACAAGGGCGTCTCGGAAACGAATCAACCGAGGGTCAAAACCAGGGACCCCGACGGGAAAAACTAAAATACTGCACCTCAGGGTCTCACGCATCTTTGCCGACCAAGGATCGACTACGCCATTACGATGACCTAAGCATACGCAATGGATCGTCCAACCAACAGGAGTAGGAGAGGGCACGACGCGTGGGTGTCCTGTTCGTAGGTAATCATCGTCACATCCCGGAACCGAAACGAGGTCAGTAGGGGAAGTAGCGGCAGAATACGATCGCAAGAAGAGGGGGAACACTGCGCGGACGGGGGGGGCACGCCGGAGAGTCGGAAGGCTGCCGTTAGAGCTCGGCAAAACCGTCCTTAGAGGAGCATACAAAACAGAGCTCGGGAGCGGCTAGGGAAAGGTGGAGTAGGACTGGGGCCCGCTGCCAAAATCATCCGCCAAAAGGAAGAACCCTTGGGATAACAAACACTGGGCTGGCCAAAAAGGGAGGAGGAGGCCTTATCGCGAGTGGTACAGAGGGCGAGCAACACACTGCTTTTCAATTCGAAGGACTACCCCTCCGCGAGGCTGGGGAGGGAGTTCAAAAGGTGCAGGGCATGCCAGAGTAGGCAAGATGTGAAAAAGAAGCCGCCGAGAAAGGACCGATCTCGAAAGGCGATTGGGCTCCCAGATGAAAAAAAGCCCCGGGCATCAAGTCGAAGAAAAGGGACGGGCCGCCAAGATCGGAATACGGGGGAAGCATCAAGCAAAAAAAAATAAACCAAAATAACATCTTGAAGGCACCAACATGTGACTCCCAAACAGTCTACTCCCAGTTGGGCGCCTTCCGGGGAAAATCGGACCAAGTACAGATAAGAAAGCAAGCAGGGGAAAGAAAACAGGAAACGCGTATTCGGGACCCGACCGCCGAAAAAATCCCCGGCACATCCCCATGCCTTCCGTAACGCACCCTAATCGAGAAACCAGGCATTTGGGGGGACGGAGACGTGATCTAGAAAAGGAGCGGTCGTTCCTGAGCTCTGACACAAGGCGCCTAAGACGGGCGGGCAGGAAAAAACATGTGAAAGTCCAAAGGGCTCGGAAGGAGGCCACTCCACGGGCTGGCACGTCTCACCCTCCTGCTAACGAGGGGTGGACGGAAAGGAGAGTAAAGAGGGAAAAGAGTAATCTCAAAAAGAGCACGAAAGAGAAAAGTTTTTGGCGCTAAAAAGACCTCGTTAGGAAAGCCTCAACGCACGTAACTTACGGAGCGGGCCAGGACGAAGAATGAGAGGGGGAAAAAAAGCTCGAAAAAAGAAAAGGTTCAAGGCTTCAGGGGGGTAGGGGGAAAAATGAAACACTATACTGCCGAAAAGTAACAAATACGGGTGACCGAAAAGAGGAGTGTCCGGGAGGGTAGGGGACCTGCCGGACGAAACACAAAGTAACAGTCGCAGGATGACCAGCGGAGGAAGTGCATGCCGTTGATAGTCAAACCGCCGCCCTTGGAACGTGTTGGGACAGGGGAAATTCCTAGGGGTGACTCGAGGCAAACAGGAGATGGAACAAGGTCTCTAAGGGGCAGAAAAAAGGCTCTGGCCAGCTTGGCTCAAAAGAAAACGCAAAAGCAAAAAACGGCCTCGGAAATGGGGAAGGGCCCCGTTCGGCAGTTAAGTTTGCTTCACAGAAAGGGTCGAGTCAGAAACATCCCTCCGCACTTCGAGCAACAGAGCATAGCGTGGTTCGAGAATCTCGTGACGACAAAACAGAGTGGGGAACCTCGGACCCAAGGGATTCCACAAGTTGAAGGGAGGAAAGCGGGGGGCCCCACCCCTACGGAAAAATACGCAGTGGCGGCGGACGGATGGATGTTGGAAACGGCCTCGCAGGAAAAATCGGCAGGAAAAGAGAAACTTGGGGGTCCCCCAAAAGACAGCAGTTATGTGAGCAACAAGCGGACGCCAAAAAAAGAAAACGAAAAAATCTCTCTTGGAAAGTCGGCGGGGAGAGCTGCATGGAGCAGGAAATCGACGTTGTGCCGTCCCAACAAAAACAAGAGTAGAGACAGCGTCTGGAGGTAATCCTATCCGAAGCATAAAAAACACCAAGAGAAGATAGAATAGGGGAGGGTACCTCCAAGAAACGTTGTTTAAAAGGGGCAAGACCCAGAGGCCCGGCCTGAAGGGCAATTACGGCCGCCAACTTCAACGCGAACGCCCGCCGGAAAAGTAAGGCAGAAAAAAGACTCACCCACGATGAGATCGGGCGGCTGGGATCAGTAAGACGGGAGCATCAACACCAACGCGCGGGTTGGCAGTCGATCGACTCCACACCGATTCTGAAAGGGGAGATCACTCCCAAGAACAAAAGAAAAAGAGGGGTTCACCGCGCCAATGGTCACGTCCTCAACCACCGACGGCACCCTGGTCCAAAAAAGTTCCAGGGGGGGAAGGAGGTCCACAAAGGGGGAGGAACGAGCAGACCTCTCCGAACAACGGATGGATGCCAGGGTGCTCGAGCCATCCGAGCAGGGGGAAGAGAAAAAATCGGAGAAAAAGAAACCAAATAATGCACGGCCAACGACCAAAGGAACCACACAAATCGAGGGAAGGCGGACGCGCCCAGGAGCAGGGACTGCCCCGCTGGCCGAATTCGATCAGGCGCGGTAAAAAGGCCCAGACTGAAACGGGCTTCGAGACGAAACGAGGCACTAGGGGGAAATGGCAACGGCACACTCAAACCCATACGACGGCGGGCGGGCAATCGAACAGACAAAAAAACACCCTTCAAGGGACGGCGAACGAAGGTCTTCCGCCTTAAAATACAAAAGGTCTTCCGATTCGAGGCCATAACGGCCGGGCAATAACTCAACCTCGAACCGTGGGACGATCAGCAAGAGACCTGGGAAGGAGGGGGGTCAAAACCGAACCGGAGAAACCGGCAGCCGGGCAAAAACCGGATGATACAAAGATAATCAAAAGGCAAAAAATACAAGACTAAGAATGATGCAAAGGAATTAATGAAAAAAAAAGCCCGTACGGGGGGTTGTAGGCGTTAAACAAAGACCAGCTGAGAGATTCCTAACCAACCGAAGCGACGAGCACGAATCAGGGTCGGCGCGAAATTCCCTCATCAAAAAAGCATTCTAGGGGACGGACATCCAAAAAAAAACCGTAGCCATTCAAACCATACAAGTGTTAACGTCGGGAAAGAGCCGGAATAGCCCCAGTAGCCGAAGCCACCCTTTACGACTTGTACCATGAGACCGTCTACCGCGACCTTTGGAACGAAGAATTTGAAGTGCCTAAGGGGGAAAGACCAAAACGAAACACATGGAAAGTGAGGGGCCAGACGAGTGGCAGAAAATTCATCCCGGGTGAAATGTTCCGGGCCTGGCTGCGCGGCGGGTTCCAGAACCCGCCAGCCAGGCATAGCCCCCGCCACTTGACGGTCCTCTGATCCAAAACCGAGCGGAGATGCTCACCCGAAGGCCTCCAGAACTCAAGGGGGGAGGACAGATCACTGGGCAAACCCAATGGGGGGGGGGACTAAGAAGTATGGAAGGGGGCCGCGCTTTGAGGGCAGATCCGGGACACTATCAGCCTCCGGCGTATCAACCAGAGTGGAAGGGAAGCGGGAGGCCCCAGGGCATCACTTTAAGGAGAACGATCAAGGAGTGAGAAATAACGGGTAAACCGGCGGCTTCACATCTTCCGCATAGGGATAGGGGAAGCGAAAAGCGCAAACAGGGAAAGCGCAGACGGAAGCAAGTCAGATGTCTCACGAGATACACGAAAGCCCCGGGGCAACTCGGAGGCAAGACGAGATACGAACAAATGTAAAACACAAATCGTCTCTTTGGCCGCCGAAAGGGTTTGATTATCCGGCCATGTCAAAAGTGTGGGGACGTGGGGAGGAGACTTGGGCCAATGGACAGGCCCGCGGCCGGGAGCAAGAGGCGACTCGCACACGGCCACATCGAAAAGCTCACCGGAGGCAGCGAGCCGTCGACACCAGGCAAATCAGAAAGAGGTCGCGCGTAAACCCGCGTGTGTCCAAATGGCAAAAGCAGCCGTGGCAAAGAAGCGGGAGGGGAGCCACGACATCAGACGACGACCCCCAAATCGTCCGTGCGTTTACAACGAACCAGAAAACGTCCCAGGGAGGCCTGCCATACAGAGAAGAAGGTGTTGGAAAAAGGAAAGACAACGTCGTCTAAAAGCACAGGGGAGGACGAGGCGATTCAGGTGACAGCGGGCAAAGATCGACAGGTGTAAAAGGGTGTAGCCAGTGGGAAAGGCCGGGGGAGTTGGGGGAGACTCGGAGGGTGGGAACCAAAGTGGGCTAAAGGGGACAGTCCCCCTAAAAAAAAAGGAGACATTATTCCGAGCAGAGGTTCTCGCGCCAAGAGGGAGCGGAGGCGTGACTGGCCAGGGCCAGCGGATCGTTCGTAACAGCCACTGCGAACAACGAGATAACAGCCCACCGGAGAAAAGGGCCTGGGGAGACAAAACGAAAAAGCGGCCGCCATGGGTCAGGGACGCCCGCGGCGCACACCACAAGACGTAGAAGACGAAAACTCAAAAAAAACAAAAAAAAACAGAGAAAAGGCACCAGCGGGCGGAACCAGGAAAGAGACGAAGGAACGAACCAAAAACTGGAGGGGCTAGCCATGCACTGACAGCACAAAGAACGCATGCCAGTAGCTGGTTAGGACAAAAACGGTGTGGGACTGCGGGGGGGAAGTGCGCTAAAGGGGGGTCTGGGAATCCGTTAGAGGCGAACACTCCGATTAAGGTGCAGTAAAGTCCGGGGGAAGTCAGATGGGTATTATCAGGTGCAAAAAAAGCGGAAACAGCAAGTTTCGTTTTCTTCCCGTAAAAATGGAAACGCTCGGCAAACAGAGATCACGACATCCAGGGCTCACGGTAAGAGACTGGCCCACCAGCATGAAAAAGCCTGCAGAAGCTCACCAAACGGTCCTCAAACGGTGCAACCACACCACCAGAGGGGAGAAAAGAACCTATAAGCGCCTGATCCTGGCAGTAGAACAGCAAGCACCGCGATGTAAGCGAACAAAAAAACCGGCCGTCGGAACGGAAGACCAGTTCCGCTGAGTCGCAAAATAACCGTCCATTCTTGGGTGTATGCGATACTGGATCAATGACTTTAATAACAGGCAGAGAGGTAAGGAGAGGCGGGAAAGCACCAGCAAACTAAAACGGAATCAAGGCAGAAATGAAAAGGCGAAATTACCTTAAAAATCGGGCCTGATGCCAAATGGGAATCCCCCAACCAGCCGGAGCGGTCATTGGGGCACATACAAGTCGTTCGGTTTTCATGAAGCGACACAGCAGCCAACTCGGCCTCGACCGAAAGGCTTGGAGCTCACGGACGCGCTTGAGCCGGGTAACCAGACCGCAAAAAGAAAGAAGCGACCTTCCCTGGGGATCGCACCTGGTGACATCACACGGGTAAAACTGAGACAAATCGAGTCATCTAAAAGGGGGGGGGGAAAATTTGCGAGGAAACATCCAGCACCCGAGGGTCCGAAGGGGGGGCAACCATGTCTACTACGTGAACCAGGGCGCAAAACCTGGAGAATTGGGGAACGCGGCCACTCATCACCCTAAAACTTGGTCCCCCCACCAACCGAGGACCACGCCCATGTGGCGGGCCACCAAAACATACCTTGGAAGTTGTGAAGCACTCAACAGCAAATGAAAAAGGGCACTTAAAAACTCACTAAAAAAGGGGCAACGCCCCGATACCAAAAAAAAGGACCGCGAGAGCGAAAATAGGTGGTCCGCAAAAGTCCTTCTAAAAAACAAAAACAAACCAATCGGAGGATCACGGGGAAAAGAGGCTTGCGGACTCGAAAATGAGGGGAAATCACACAGGCTGTTAAGCCGGGAGTGAAAAAACACTAGAACGTGGAGTGGAAACAGTGCCACCACGAAACGGGGGGAGGGGGAGCGACAACCCCGCACTTTTTGAAAAGGGGTGCAAAAGAAACCGGGGAGGGGTCCCTCGTGAACACCAGAGCATCAGGGAACGGACCCATCGGGCAGGCGGTTGGGGTCAATAGTCCCAAAGCCGGACAAAAACTACAGGGCCGCGTGGGGGGGACAGTCCAAAGGATCTCATCGGAACACGGCTGGATGCCCAAACAAAAAAAAGCGAGAGAAGGAACGCGAGGTCCACGCCTAGCGGGTGAAAAAAGCAAACTAGTTCGATCTCGGAAAGAGTGAAGCCTGCGGTCGAGGGACACGGGCACCGCGACGAATGACCCCCGAACCGCCCCAAAAAAACGCCCGATCCAAGCCGCATCTAAAAAAACACGGCGAAGACTGTCACAAAGTCGGGACCGGCCCCTTTTTGCCGCGACCAGGGGGAGTCCGCCGCGCAGGACACCAAAAGTCAACGGTGACCCGCCTGCATGCAGAGTCGCAGGGGGGAAAAAACAAAAAAACCCCAGGAACCGAGTGACGGGCAGCAAAAAAAAGGCGAGTGTCTACGCCGGTTCCGGTTAAGGACATCGCGTCCTTGCGAAGCTTCAGCCAGGGGGAGAAACAGAGGTGGGGGACCAAACGAGCGGGTGCCAGTGAACAGCCTTTTACAGGAATGTCCTTTAGAAGAAATCGACTAGGGCTCCGAGCGACCACAAGACGCGCACAAAATGGGGGCTAAAAGGGGAGGACTAAGAAAAAACGAAGGGGGTGCTGGGCCAGATAACCCCAGAAGGGAAGACTAGAAGACGGCCACCTGGGTCAATGGCGACGAGAAGCAACCGGATGCAAAAAAGAACCACACTGAGCCTTGACACCACAACGACAAAGCCATGCTGCAAAGAACCCGCCGGCCAGCTTCGTGGAAACGGGGAAGAGCCGATGTAAGTGTGTCCTGAAAGCCCACCCCTTCTTCTACCCGCTGGGCCGTGGGATGGGGGCAAATTTCGCGTCAGGAAGCACTAGGACCGGGCGCAAAAGCGCCGAGCGGGACCAAGGCCAAAATAACCGCGACGTCTGAAGACCGCGGCCCCTGAGCCGTCGCAGGGACTTAAAACAACAGGACAGGGGCACCATCGAAAGACACTACCCGGGGCAAGCAGACCCCGGGGCGCCCCTCCCTCATGCAAGGAAGAGACGTCGAGGGGGGACTGCGCCAAACCGCAGCCGCGCGTTGGAAAACACAAAGGAAACCGGGCAGTGGGACGCCTACGGCACACAAAAGACGGGGACAAAAACCGGATTATAAAAAAGAAGCTTCGGGAACACTGGGAGGGAGACAAGAATAAGCCAGGGACGACGAAACGTCAACGGTTCCGAGTAAACAAACGGGGACTCTAAGCAAAGGTGTTGTTGCCTTAAACCATAAGGAGCTCGTCAAAAACGGCGACGAGGTCCCAGTAGTCACCCGGACCAATACGATCTCAAGCGGGCACTGTACCGGCTCAAGGAACGAAGCCGGCGGTCAAGCTAAAGCTGTCGGGGGTTCCGAGCAGAGAACACGACAGGCCCCTGAAAAGAGTGTTCGAAATGGCGCGGGAGCCGGACAAACGTCTGCTTCGCGCATCGCCCGGCCCTATCAACGGCAAAAACACACAACTTCCAGAAAAAACGAAAGTCCTACACCACAGGTCGGCTCTTCAAGTAAAAAGCGAGGAAAACCTTCGCGCAACAGGACCATCCACTGGACAAGGGCGAAATCGTTGGTCAGGAGACACCACAACGAAAAGAAAAAAAAGGGGACGCCATATTTTTACGCGAGCGCCGTGCCCCCACAGTGCGCCAAGATGGGGAAGCCACGCCGGCCCGGAGAACGTCAGGGCTAAAGCCCAAAAAAAAAAATCTTCCCAAGACCTTCTGCCCGGTCATCCAACACCGATAGGATACCGATGGTCCGGGCCGACCGATACCGGTCCGGGGCGCCGCGAAAAAAGGCCACCGAAATCACTCGCCCCAAAGGGGGTCTGCCAAATGAAAAGAAATCCACGCATTTACGCTCCGACCGGCGCCCCGAGACCGTCGAATGACTAGGGACCCACAAGGAAGCAACTGCCGGAGCGGCAGGGCGTCCCGAAACCGACGCTCAATCGGCAACCCAAAAATAAAAAAAGGCAAGTGAGTCGCCCCGAAGACCGGCTACCCCAGGGGGTTGGGTACGAGCTGCCGCTGCAAAAAACTTCCGATCCAAACGAGACTCTTCGAGAGACACGCCCCGCGCGGAAGTAAAAGGTTTAAAACACGGGCTGCTTGACCTTCCAGGGGCAGAGGGCGCGATAAACGCGCGAACTCCTCAAAAAACTCGGGTCCGAAAGAGGAAGAGACGAAGGGAAAAGCCTCCGCAAAAAAATCGAAGGGCGTTGGGGGAGCCAGAAAGCCGGGTAGAAGCCCTCCGCGTGAACATAACCGGGCCCCATCAAAACGAGCTGCTGCGTGGAGCGCCCGTGGAACGACGAAATGGGCGGACGCGGGGGGACGGCCCATCAAAACGACGGTCTCGTCGATACCGTGTGACCAGAGCAGCGGGCAGGCCAGCCGTCGGCCCTATGACGGAACTAAAAAAAAGTTCAGTCGTCGAGGGAAAGCCCATCTTACAGCTGCCAATGCCGGTGGGGCGAGGCCCGAACTAATTAGTGTGAAAAAGCGGGTGGCCTCGGCCCTTGCGCCCGAAACCATTGTTATGGTCAGAGAACACGCCCCCGTGTCGCGACGTGGAAAGAAACAGGGCGCCCTCTAACGCGCGCCAGAACGGCCGCGATGGGATGTACAGGGGGGAAAAGAAAGGGTTCCCAAAATTGGGCGTAGGAAAGAGCACGCTGGAGAGCACCCCGCGCCCGAGCACCCGGACATAAGAGGTTTGAACAAAAGCACGCTCGGGGAACTCACTCGTTTTACGAGAGGATCCCGGGGCATTAAAAGGAAGTCGTGAGGAACTGCTCGAACTTTTGGAATATTGAACCGTGTGCGCCGGAAGGGGCCCGAATCGGTGGAAAAGGCAGCGACTTTTAACCCCAGAAAGGTGAGTAGGCGCCTCGCCGGGGAAAAATCAACCCGGCAAGATAAGAGTCGTGGAACCAAAGAACAGCAGGCGAACGACGGCCCAGGGTTGGAAAAGAGGCAGCACGGGCCGCGTAGAACAGAAACAGCAGAATCCAGGAAATTCTA
>Ga0179593_1464129_pt1 | contig 23301 bp, 20 predicted proteins | sample CZODoug2_1_08_16_FD_185931 | JGI IMG/M metagenome (GOLD analysis project Ga0179593, IMG submission 185931) | Vadose zone soil fungal communities from Angelo Coast Range Reserve, California, USA - CZODoug2_1_08_16fungal (PacBio error correction) | ecosystem: Environmental > Terrestrial > Soil >...
AGAGGTCAGGACACTGGTGAAAGAGGCGGGGGCACATGAACGACTTCCTCTAGCGAGAAGTGGCCGGCCGGCGCGGGAAAGGGCTTTTCTAGACAGGGGAGCTTAGGGCCAGGGCCGGTTCACTTTTCGGAAGTTAAACGCCGCCGGACGGCCCGAAGGCACCCTCTCAGAGAGATCCTTTGAGTAAAAAACAGCTGATCGAGGAAGGGCGCTTTAACGGAGCGGGCGGGGAGCGGCTGGAGAACGTAAAAAGGTTATTAAGAAGTACAAACGGACTTACGCGGGGGGAGGGCGGTTCAGGTATCGTCATCAAAAGCGGAAAGAAAAAGTTCAATTATTCGCATAAATCTGTCGGGTTAAAAAGCCCTTGTAGGGGGAATGCAGAAAGAATCGAACTCCCAAGAAGGGAACAAAGAATGGCATAACAATAATGCAAAATGATATAAGTCGGGGGGTTCCGTTTATACGGGCTGATAGGCATTACTAAAAGGGGTTTAATTTGGTGAGAACCGTGAGCCAGACAAATGGCCTGGAAGACTGGTTTTCAACTCTTAAACCAAGAGGACCATTGGGCAGACTGTGGGGGGGGGGGGGCCTATTCCGTACGGGGGGACTTCTCAGAGATAAGGACATCCCTGCTGAAGGCACTGTCTGGTTCTCCCCCTCGGGAAGCAGGGCCCATGCACTCACCTCCCCGTAGGGTCAGCCGCGCTACTGGAATCCCGCAGGATCGGGCCGGAGGCGCCAAAAAGCCGGCATAGTAAACCCGGGAGTATCAGGTGGGGAAATAATGCGGCCGGTCAACTCAAGGCTCGGAAAAGGGTAGAGTCAGACACCTATTCCACAAGAGCTCTTTTGGGCGGCCATTGTCTTCTACTAGCGCGAGAAAGGAAAACTTGAAGGCTTCGCTTCAAAATCAGACGTACTCAGCGGAGGGAATTTCAACATGGGATCGGGGCAAAAGGAGGCAGGGGGGCGGCCTTCAGCTCATAAAGTCGTATTCGGCCGTCAGTTTCAATAAGACGGTAACAGGCTGGGCGGGGCAGAAAGGAAAGCACTGGGGAGAATCAAAAAACTTGCGTGGGACGGTACTGCAGCCCCAAATGACTTCTAAATTTAAATGATGGTGGACGATCCCCCGTAACGGTATAGTCAAGCTCGGAACGGTAGGAGCCTTGGAAGAATTGGAAAGCAAGAACTACTTCAGAAAAAGTCAGAAAAAGAAACCGGTAGGAAAACCCAGCAGGTAAATCGAAAAGATAATAACTAAAGAACCAAGACGATCTGATCTTACCCCTTCAGTATGGGGTTGGGAAGGGTGGGGATTCCGTAGACGGATTGCCCTTGAGGGAGGATTAGGGGACTCTTGGCAGGTTTGGTCGGGGGGTGGAGGTGGTCGGAAAGGTTTTATTTTAACGTTTCAACCGGTGTGTAGGGCGATCATCAGCGGAAAGGCGGGAAAGTAAAGACGCCGGGGAAAGGGGAGCCGAAAATCTTGGAAAGATAGATAAAAAACCAAGAGGTGATTCGGAACTGAGAGCTACCCGAGATCTGTAATGCAATTCATTGTCTAAGAACGACACGCAAATCTACTCCTACAAAAAAAAACACGTTTGAAGACGGACAACACCAACTACCATACCCCGAACCCTCCAATACGCTACTCCTCCAAAGAAAAATCAAGTCGCCTGCAAACTGGCCTAGGGCCACGCCGGGGGATTGCGTTGAAGGGCGGAGCAGTAAGAAGGAATTTAATGCGCTATGGGGAAATAGGACTCCGGAGAAAAGGGTCAGTAAATGAATTTCCAAGGGCGAGCTGGGGGAAAGTTAAGCATTTCGGAACAGGGGGGGAAAAACGCCCAGAAGCGACATAAAGCTGGAGAACTGGACCCGGGGACCCCCCCAGCCGAAGCAAGAAGGCCACGCCAATGGCGGGTCCACGCCTTGCAAGAAGGGGGCAGAAAAGACATCTGCGTCCTGCCACTCGAACGAAAGCCGCAGAGGAGAAAGGGATCGCCATAAGACCCTTTCGAAAGAGACATTAATTCAAAAAGAGTCTGACGTGGTAAACCTGGGGGAACGGATCAAAATGGGAACTAAGGGGAAAGCAAGTAAAAATATCGAGATGAGACGCCACTTAAAAAAAGAATAGCGGAAAGTGGCGAATCCTGTGGGTGCAAGAGAAAGGATCCACGCAGGCTTGACATAAGATCATGAAACAACTAAACTGGTCAGTGTCAAAAAAACCCTTCTGGGATTTACGTGAGGAAAAAGACATGAGTTCACTAGCCTTCCAGAAGTCCTCATAGGCAAAAAACAAAAACACAAAATAAAATGAAAAATCCAAGAAAAAGATAAAATAAAAAAAAAAGACAACAACACCAAATCAAAAGAAAAAAATAAAAGAAAAAGAAGAAAAAAAAACTAAAAAAAAAAACCACACAACGAAAAAAAAAAAAAGACACAAAAAAAAAAAGTGGGGGGGCGGGGGCCGGGAGGGGGGGGGGGGGGCGGGGGGGGGGTCCCCGGGGGGTGGGGGGGGGGGGGGGGAGACGGGGGGGTTTGCGGCCGGGCAGGGGGAAATGGCGTACCCGGAAGGGTTGAAACTATGGAATTGCAGACGCCGTGGAGGGAGGGGTAGTCCTGGGGAAGTATATATAGCGGGGATAAGACTGGAGTGAAGCGTCATATGGAGAGGGAGGGGGGTGGGGAGCACGGGCAAGAGAGAACGTGAGTCGACGAGGAAGTGTTCAGGAAAGTGTGGGAAAGGCGAAGATGGGGTAACAGCGGGACTTGTGCGGGATGACGGCGAGAGACTTGGGGTGGGGTGCTAGAAGGGAGGGAAGAGTTGGATAGAAGGAAGGGGGGGAGCGGGAGGGGAGGGGCCTGTGCAAGGGGAGCAGGATAGAGTCGGCCACCCGGGGGCGGAAAATAGTTGCGATGATCTAAGGGGAAGCAATAGGGTACAGTTTCAGGCTCACTGGGGGCTCCAGCCGGGGGTGTTGCGAGCCCACGATAGGTTCGCGGAAGGGTGGGAAAAGAGTGGAAGGGCGGAGAGAGGGGAAAATGACGAGGAAGGAGGGGAGAGGACGAGGGAAAGGGGGAGGGTGTGTGAAGAGGGTAACGAAAGGGGATTGGTAGGGATAAGCTTCAACGCAAAAGGGCGACGGAGGAGAAGATGGGGAGGAGGAAAGGAGACAAGTGAGAGTGGGGAGGAGAGGGGGGAAAGAAGAGAGGAGAGCGAAGGGGGAGTGAAGGAAAAGGTGAAGCTGTGGAGGATGGCCGGGCCTGGACTTCGGACAACCTCATAAGACTTTAAAATGGGGGGTATGAGTCAAAGGGGGAGGAAAGTTGTCAGAGTGGAGGAGGCAGATGTAAGTTGGGGGGACAACGGTTAACGGGTCTAATGTAAATGTACCGATCATTCGTGTCAGAAAATAACATTGTGATGGTCTATCACGGGTAAGAGTGGGGGGGGCGGAGGAAGTAGGACAGGGAGAAAGGGGGAGAAAAACAATGACAAACGGGTTGAATGGAGAGGGAAACGTGCGATGGGATAAACCACCAGAAGGGGAGGAGGGGACGGGGGGAAAGTGGTGGTAAGTTAGAGAATCCAAAAAGGGGAAAGTGTGGAGGGAGAGAAAAGGCATAACGGTGAAAAAATAACCGTGGGTACCCCGTGATGCGGGGGAGGGGCGTATCTTCCCGTGAGCGGGGTTTTGGGGCGCAACTATAGGGAATGTCCAAAGGAGCGGGAGGGGAAGGTCATGGGCGAAAGGTAAGCGAGGGTGAAGGGGGTTCTAAGGAACGGGATAATATCCCTTAGCCTCAGGAGTCCTTCAGCGGGAATTGTAGTAGAACATCTTTCCTGACCTAACTCAGACACCCCGACAGTCTCCGTAAAGAAGTAAACTAGCAAGGAGTGATCCATTTTATAAAATTGCTCCTCTCTCTATGACAGGTCTTCCTTAGAAGGCGGCGTCGTCACTACACAGCGCCCGCACTTGCATCGCTCCAAAGGTGCGAGAAAACAGCGGCGTAAGCAAACGACGGAGTCCCCGTTATAAAAAGGTACTGAAGGGACCAGTTTCCTTGACCTTGTCACAACTCTTCAAACCTGCGATGGGGTTGGGGCGGACGCAAGGGGGCCGTGAACCAGCCCGGTAACCAACGGTATGGTTCCACTTAAAAATGATCCAAAAAGCCAAAATGCTAGGTCCGGGTGTAGACTTTGTGCTAATGAGTCGCTCTCGTGGTCAAAGCCGTGTTTTCTTGGATAAAACCACGAGGACCTAACAAAACTGCCAGCCATCACCCCACACCCCAAAAACCCGGCCCCCCCAAACCACCCCACCCCAAAAAACTAACCCAACCCAAAAACAAACAAAGTCTAACATCCAACCGCGGATCGTTTTCGATGATGTCAGGTCCGCAGATCGAAAAAGTTCAACGGTCCTGACACGTACCGCACGAACTGCCCAATCGCAAACGCGGCAGGAACGGGTCCGTAGAGCTGCCAAAAAATGCGGAAGACCCAGCCCGTGCCATGGGATCAAATGCATCCGACGGTCGAAAGAATGTTCCGCAAACGAAGGGCGGCCGAGGCAAGGAAAGGGAATGTCGGCCCTTCTAGCCGTGAGAAGAAACGGCTTTGAAGGACGACGTGGGGTGGAGCGAAGACATCGCCCGGAGGAATAAAAGGCCACGTACTGAGTCGTCAGATGGACGTGCAACGGGAGTCGAAGTGTTGGGCAAAGCGGAAGTGGGGGTTACTAACGTCTCATCGGCCGGCTTGTGTGATAAGGAGAAGGCGGGACAGTGTGGGGGAATGCGAGAAACAGGTAAATGTGGAGAAAAGGTCACAGAAGAACTACCCTCTCCTGGCCGCTTGGCCGCAGTCTAAAAAAATGTCCTAGGCGCCCCGGCTACAGACGCGTCCAGTGCGCTTGCGTGAACTACAAGCTGGGGGGCGGCATTACCGGGAAGACCAAGGATCTAGTGCCAGGCTAAATCTTACTCTTTTGTGCCGAAGAAGTAGCGCATCAACACTGGTGGGACAAACTTCAGCAGAATTGGTCTAGTGAAAATGCTCAAATGGAGTGCTGACGGAACGTGAACCTTGGAAGGTCGCCTCCTGGAATGTAAGGATCTTGGGAGCCGACAAATCCGGTCAGGTATCTGATAGGTTCAGTATTAACTGTCAAGGAAAAAGGACAACCACAGCAGCCTGGGAGAGGGGATGCCAAGGGAGGCGTTCGCGGTATCCATGTCCTCGGTTGAAATAGCGGTTGGAAGGGAATCGGGGGTCTCTGTTATATGTTTTAGCAGCTTGAAGGAGGGAGAGGTTCTGTGACGGCTTCAGTTAGGTCGCGTTCCTCCCCGACACAGGGGAACTTCGTAGGGAGTAGCATGCCAAGAGTTCTAGTAAGTTTGATACGAAGGCAACGAGAATTCGACATGAATGTGAACTACGCGTCTCAGGAGCGAAACTGGCCGTATAGAGGTGGATCACTGGATCCGGTCAGCCCGGGCTACGGCACGTTAATGTGAGGACGTAGCCCAGAGGGGGGGATGCCTTGTACAACTTAGGACGTCCTTAGCGCCCGGTAAACGAAGGTTCCTTTACCCAACCGGTCAACTCCCCAAAGATGACCAGACGAGCTATAAAACGTAGGGGTAAAGGTGACCGGTTGCCGTCGTTAAGGTAGTGAGGGAAGACTGTTTTCAGGTCCCGACACCAATCAGGCTGAGAGTGGGATTTACTAGAACTACCTTGAACAGGGTACAGGCGTAAGTGCGCCCTTTTGCTACGTCTAGGGGCAAGGGCGATTGTATTGCCCTACGAAGGTTCCTCCTTCAAAGGCATCTCTCGACTCGATCACAACACCACGTAAATAGGAGAAACCTAGATAGTCTCCCTTGAAAAGACGATGACACTTAACTGGCCAAGTACCTCGACGCCCCACTATTTTATAAAGAGGCGAAAAGAACTACGACTGAGGAATTCTATTCGACAAGAACCGCTCCTCCGTGCTGCGACAGATCAGAGAACATCAAGTAAAAAGAAGGAACCGCCATGTCCCGTCTACGACGAAGCACGGCAGTCGGGTTGGCAGGCCAGATGGAGAAGGTGGAGTTAGTACGGACCCTTCGTGAAGGTAGCACTGAGTCCCACTCTAGTGGCTCTCTGGACAACTGATTGGAACCTGGGGGGCAGCACCGCGAACCGGGAGACCTGGTCTTATGGTACGTGAATGACGTAAGTAAGACACAAAGGATCCTATAAACGAGAGAGAGGCGACGGCAAAAAACTGCGAAAAAACCCGGGACAGGAACAGGAATGAGCTCCGTGAGAGGACCGTGCGGGGAAAAGGGGGCGGGCAAGGGGAAGGGAAACCGCGACGAAGACCCCTGTCCAAGTCTGGCCCATTCTCCCAAGAACCAAGACATGGGGCAACCTGCCTTCCATCTGTCTCCGAAGAACCACTCAACCGGCAGTCCAGGAAAACGAAGCCACCCCGAACAAAGGTCGAGAAGAAAGAAAAAACCGCTGATAGCGAGGAAGATGCAGTACCTTACGGGGTCGACGGGAACGTGGGGGTTCAAGGGCACACGGGACGGCGAATACACGATAGCAACTCTCTTCAAGGATTTGTCGGCTCCCATATAAGACTACCGCAGGAACGGACGACACAAGGGGCCTTGTCATTACTGAACATTTACATGACAGGCAACTGCCCAACAAACTGAGTTGGGGTTACACAAGAACCTGTAGTGGGAATTCGTCTACATTAGTCTGAAAGTCCAAACACTGACAGCTACGAGGACCTCAGAAATCAAAAACACGTTTGCCTCACTTGGTAACTGGGTACGATTTTCTTTCCTGATAGAAACTGTCGAACGGGCGAGAGTAGCTCAGACTAGGACCAGGAGAAAGATAGCAGAGGACAACCGGGAAAAACGGGTAGGGGAGGCGTATTCCCCTAGAAATCTCCTTGCCCGCCGTGTGCGACCAGGACAAACTTCCACGCTTCTCGGCTCACCCAGGAACCGTGGCCCCGGGGATTAACACCAACTTCCTCCCCCGGGGTCAAGCCGTCGGGGGCTAGAAGGCCAAGTTAACGCCTTAGTTGGTCACAACCTAAAGCGCGGGGCCAGAGGACGAACCGCCGGGAGATCGAAGCTACCACCACGAGCAAGGAAAAAAGAAGTGCGGCCAAAAGTTTCAGCAGGGTGACGTGCACGTCATGTACGGAAGGCCAGAGTCGAAGAGAAGTCGGCCACCGTAGGCGAATTGCGGGGCCCATCACCTTCTGGAGCAGGAGGCGGGGGAGCTGAGGAAGTGGAACCCTCGTGAGGCCGGGGCGATTGCCGACGCGGCAAGGTGTCCAGACAAGATTGAAGAGACTCAACGGACGACCCCTACGAAGGCGGGGGGGCGGGTGGAAGGTATCTGCGAACCTAGGACCTCCTAGTAGGCAATGGCGGGGGATGAACGCCTACGCTACTTCTTCGTCAAGGAATGGAGTGGAGGGAACGTGGGAAGGAGGTTTCTGGTCCGGGGTTGAGCGGGGGTTCAGAGAAAGGCACTGACTGCATTCCTGAGACGAAGAGGGGCATGTGATGGGGGCGTCAGGGGACCTGTGCTGTGAGTCACGTGGATCTTCAACCATTGGGGGACCGGAGAGGGTCTGGGACATCCTGCAAGCGGCCTCCTGAGCCATAGTCTTCCTCATGGTGTCGTACACTGATAGGGGAGAGGGTCGGCGGCACGGTTCGCGCGGTTAGGTCTGAGTGTGTCACGTTTACGTCCCGGACAGCTGTTAGGGCCGGGGGACAAGTTTCAGGAACTTCTCGCCGAGGCGATCCACCGGTGGCAGGTAAGGGCCGGCGTGGAATCGACTCTTGAAATAATGGTGGTTTCGAAAGAATCAGAAAACAAAAAATAAAATAAGGCACAAAGAAAAATACAAAGGCTCTTCTTTTCCTTCTTTGCGCAGTGTGGCGTGAAGATAGGCTAAAAGTGTGGAAGAGCTACCCGGCGGCTGGGAACCATCATTGGACGAAGAATGGTGGGGGCAGCTGTAAAAACAACTCTAGGGGGCCGCCGTTGGACAAAGCCGATACTGGGCCAGGCCGGCAGTGGCCGCGGTCGCAAACCGACGGCTGATCTAGACGACAAGGGGGGGGACACCTGCGGTCGTCGTTCGACAGTGCGGGAGAACGCCGTTGGGCCAAGCGTCTAACGGCCCGGAAACGCCCCACCACACCTTGTTTTTCTCGCCTTTCTTCATGGTCCTGACTTCGTTTTTCGACCGTCGTCCTCCCTTCCGTTCGCTCCGCCTCCTTTATAGTGCCGTGATAGCCTTCCCTTGCGCTGGGTTGCTTGTCAGGACTTCGTCCATGTAAGAGAAAACCTTCCTCGTGGGATCAAAAAAAAAAAACCGGGTCCTGAAATCCAACCCTGCTGCCGAGAAGGAACTTCATGTGGCTGCCAGGGGCGTCAAGAAAAGACTCCCGCGAAGGCCGGAACCCTGAGAGTCACCGCGGCGACCACAATCGCGGGACCGGGAAGGTTCGCCGGCGCGATGGCAAGGGTAGCCGGGTATGCCAATATCCTCGATGCTGGCAGTGAGCCCTTGGCTATACGCTCTGATTACTTGAAGGAGGCCAACAAGTTTCAAGTGCTTTTCGGGGAGTGGCATCGGACGAGCTTGCACGGTAACATGCAGAAAGGTTCCTGCGGGGCTAAGAGACAAGGAAAAGGGTTGACCGTCACAAATCGCCATGTCGGTCCGTACTTGAAGAAAAAATTCTTCCCTCTGTAGAATTGTCGAAAGCAATCAGGACACCGGGAACACCCAGGGGGAAAAGTTCAGCAAGAAGCGTGTAGTTGGCCAAATCGACTGCAAGGGCATTCACTAAGGGGGCGGCTACACTTGGGAGGAGTGGGGGGGCTGGTGGATTGGATGTGGAAGGCAGGACAAACGTTGGGGGCACGGCCAGCGTGCGTAGTAGCGTACAGATGGACGACACGTAATACTCAGGTTAGTCCTCGAACCAACAGAGGAGGGAAGCTAGGGAAATAACGATGTCAGGAGTACAAGGTTGCTGCAGTTGCGTAGAACTAAAATCCATTTACCCGCCCCCAACTGGACGCCGTCCAAAGAAAAGAGGACCCAACATCCGCCCTACCGTACCGCCGCAATCCGGCAACACTTATGCATAACCTTTAACGATTGTCACACAGCAAAGATTAGGAGTGGGCGGGCACTAGTGCAGATTCCCCCGATTCCGGCAAGTGGTAAATTATGAGGTAACTAGTATAACGGTGTACCTTCGCAAGGGATTGAACGAGGTGCGAGGATGGTGAAAGCCGGGTCATTCGATTAATGCACCATGTTAGCTCAGGACTGACTGACACCGCAGAAGAACGTGATTTAAAACAATGGGGGGGGGTAGCACGTGCCTTGAACGGCTACCGTGCAGACAGAACGGATTCTGCTGCCAAGCTCACGGCCCTCCAGCGTTCTATATTCCTCGAAGGAAGCACGGTAGCCCGATATACCGTCAAAGGTACCGAATTCTTGGACGTTCGCCGACATAACCGGGCCGACGTGGCCAGGAAGTATCAGGCTATTTTCAAGGAACACTGCAGCAAAGAAAAGCAAAAAATTCGATGGTGGCTATTGTCTTAACCGTGGGGACAACCTCGCGTCGTGGCAGAGCTCTACTAATTAAAAACTCAACCCCCCACCCCAACCAATCCCCGCTGATCTGAGTTTAACCGGAACGACCGCCAGGCTGGTTAAGTTATGGCTTAGCCGAGGCACGCATCCGGCTTATGCAAGGACCAGCCACACCTTGCAGTGGCAGGCTGCGGGCGGCCCACAAATTTAAAGCACTGGACTGGCGCAAGAATTGAGTCAGGCAATCAGCTGAAAACGTCCGGCCCCCTAGAACGAACTCTTCACAGGAATAGGGTTTGGGCAGACTTAATTAACCATTAGCCAAACAGGGGGGCGGCAAACGGCACATAACACTTTAAAAGTCAAGCAAGGCCGCAAGCAAATAGGCAGTTGATTCTGGGGAGCTGGGCTTCTCGTGCCGTCTGGAGCATTCCCCCGATAGAGTTCAACAGCCGTAGAAAGCCAGCCAGGTCGCTTACGGTTGAAAAAAGCCTCCCCGGACGGCCGCGAATACTGCAGTATTGGGCTCAAGCGCTTTGAGTCTAAACGCATCAACCACGCAGCGCCGTACCGGAAGAGTCCATCAGAGGTAAAGATGGAGAGGCTTGCTCGCGGTCGCGCAATCTGGGAGGGGGGCGGGGCCCACATACTGAGCGTTATAATGGGGAAATAAATGGGGACAAAAAAGGCGGAAGCCGGCAACGCCGCGGACACCTACTGTATAAAGGTCTGAATTCACAGGGGCAGAAGGTCGCGGGAAGCCGGGGCCACGCTCAGCAAAGAATAACGCCAATGCTTGAAACCAGTTCTACAAGCCCACCAGTCCACTCACTATCCGAAGGATTGGGCTCAAGGTATTTGGCCACGCCGCCCCTTGACTCGGCCAAAAGCAGCGTATCTAACATTTAAATGTACTTCTCAAGTTAGAAAGTCGGGTGTACACTAGAGGCGGGAGGTCCCCCGGCTAAGGGGAAAAACGCCCCCTCACGACGCAAAAGATCGGGTCGACGAAGAACTACGTTCACATCTAAGCATAACACTACCGCTAGGACGCAGCAAGCACCGGCGGCGATGGCACTCAATGATCTGGGGGTACAAGAAAGGTTAAAGACGACACGGGAGGACTCGGTTGACTGGATTGGGAACCGCTGACAGAAGGGCCGGGGAAAGGGCTTGTTGCACCGCTACTTTGGGGAGCAGATCATCGCCAGAGGAGCGCGGGCCACGACGTGCGTTCCGTAAACTATGAGAAACGACGTGCTGCTTAAGAACAGAAGGAAGGGGAATTGTTGTGGGTCATCTGGGGGGTTAGCAGAGGGTGTTGGAGAAGGAGAAGGGACAGTTGTTGGGCATTTAAACATTAAGGTCTACAAGGGGGAAACAGAAGGAAAGACCTTAAAAATTCCTGTCTCCTACGAAGGGACTAAAGTTCGCCCGCGCAACACGGCACGTCTGTTGAAATCTGCATGACGACCAAATGAAATGAGGACAGAAAAGGAGTGGTGGTCTCGCATGCGTTCAGCCGGCAGGGGTACTTGACAGTGGTGTAGCGACAGGAAAGAAGTTCACTTTCCACCAAATAACGCGGGGGTTGAGGGACAGTTTCCAGGATAAATGAGGTGAACTGTTAAACGGGAACGGGGGAACAATGGGGGGCGTCGTTTCACAGAGTCTATCATTAAACTCTTAGTATATGATCTACGCTGGATCGGCGTAGGAAAACTTAGACGCCTGATATGGGGCCATGGGTGTACTTCTGTTCCAGTTAGGGGGCCAGGTGGGTGTCCCAATAATCGGCAATATCTTTTTCCAGATTACGGGGATAGTACGCCGAGTAGAGGGGTCTCGAAAGCGGACCTCGTGTGCACCAATTAGGGGGTGGAAGCCGATCGAGTCCCAGAGCTTTATGGGGGCACTTAATGATCAAAAGGGGGGAGACAACGGGGGCAGTCTGGCGTAATGGAGCGTGCAATAAAAGGAAAAAGCGTCGGGGCAAGTAGGAGAGCATGATTCGCCCCCTTACGCTCGACTAATTGTTCGTAGCAGGGAAAGTTGCACTTATACTCAAGATCAGAAGGCGGTTGAACCTTGTGGTGAGGAACCAGAAGGATGTTATTCGCGCGGGTGAGATAGCGTGATTTATGCCCTGTCAGGAAACGGAATCGCCACTAACGAGATCGGATGATCTGTATAGGTTCTCTAAATCGTGGCACGGGGGGGGACTTGATGAACAGCGTCGGCGCCGCGAGCACCGAAACGAAGAGTCATCTTATCTTCTCAAAGCCACCCTTCAAAAGACCTAAAGCTGAGAAAGGAAAAAAGAAAAAAGAGCCGGCTGGTAAGTCTGAAAAGTGAACATAGCCGGCGCTATGGTCGTTTTCCTGTCATAGATCTTTTGGATCCGACCACATCACTGGCGAGCGTGGTTCAGGGGAGTCAGGGACACTGGTTCAAGTGAAAACAAAAATCAGTAGGAGGCGAAAGAGTGATAAGTGATTAACCTGCATTGGCGGATAGTCGAGGTAGGCCAGTTCGAACGGGCAGTCCGCTTAAAAAGGGCGAAGTCTCGCTCACACAGAACAGGGGGGCGGGTAAAAAGGAAGGAGAAAGAGAGATAAACAGAGCATGGATCCGAAGCGAAATGCCTATCAAAAGCGCACCGGCAGAGAGTGATAAACGGGCGCCGAGTCTACTCTCGCACTTCACATCTTCAACCCGGCAGGAGAAGGACACAGAACCACCAAAGCTCAAATTGGTGTTTTCTAAAGACCCATCTATAATTGGAAAACGGAACGACGCCCAGGGAACATATAAGGACGGGGTTCAACTCCGAGAAATTTAGGGTGGGCAATCTGTGCAACTGGTCTCCTAGTTGGAGGCTTAAAAAGAAACTTCGGTTGAGGGTGGCGAGACGGCGTACCGTTTTCACTAGACAGGGAACGATGGAGGCAGGCCGCAATCTCCGCCTTGACGTGGTGTGGGATCTGGTGGGAACAGAACAGACTAGTGTTGTTGCGTCGGCATCCGAAAAGATAACTCTGACCCCCTACATTCTACATCTCTCCTTTCTTCTTTCTCGTGTGCTGTGTTCCACCCGAGAAAAACTGAGCGTCGTGACTACCCAACAGTGTTATCTTCATAACACCTAGATACGGATCACGTGTGACGAAGACTCCCGCACTTCTTCCTGACTCAAGCTGTTCCCGAGGACCACCCCTTCTCAAAAGTGTAAGGTCGAACTAAATAATCTGCCCGCGGCAGGGGATTATTTCCCTCGAAAAGGGACCTATGGAAATGGCGCGGCATAAAGCGGGCCCCGTGGGGTCGACGGACATAACACAAATCTGAAAAATCCGGAACAACCTCTTCCATCCCGAAGCTAGCGCGAACTGACACCGACTCAAAGACAACCTTCTTTCGTCGTTACCTAAATACTCTTGACCCTTGTCACCAAATTCGTTGCTGCAGCAACACTGGCTTAAAAATCTATTACTGAATTCTCTAGCCAGAGACGTCGCGTCTTAGATACTAACATGACGTTCAACCACGTGCGTATCTTGACTCCGTAGGCCAATCCATGTGTACTGACCAATATTCTTCACGCCAGACGTTCACTTTCTTATTTTTGGCAACAACCACATAACTATAACTATGGCTTCAACGCGTAAACCACAGTGTGGATTGAGCGCCCTTGCCCCTATATGCCTCGCTTATGCGGAGATCCCTCACTTTTCTAATGACTTCATACTTAAATCCAATGAAAACAAACGAAAAAAGAGACATCTGACAATGCTATCCTTATACGCGGGTTACTGTCAGCGGTTTATCCCCACCTCCGGCGCAACGTATCCTCTACCACAGATGTTCTGTACACAAGCGGCCTGTATCAACAACATTCATGACGAACGAAACAAGGGTTCCTATTCTTTTTAGCCCAACACCACAGGAAGGGACACCTTTTCAGGCCAGGGAAAGCAACACGGAACTAAATTAACCCTACATCCCTCTGAGGACTGCAAGGTTGTGGACAAAAAAACTAAGGTGCGACGAAACGGGTCCTGCAAGGTACAAAGCCTCGGGCTAAGCTGGAAGACCGACTCAATATCGTGAAGGTTCAGGCGTCGGGCGAGGCGGTATCTGATCGAAGAAAGTCCAAAAAACTTCGAGCATTTGAAAATTCGACCATAGACAGGGACTCCTCTGGTAGAAAAAGGCGACACTGATAACTTGTAAGTTTGTGTTTACCACGTCGACCACTTGGCATGCGAGAGAAGGGGCTCGGCAAAATAACAACCGGTAAAGGACCCCCCCACCGCTGGGACAAATAATGGAGAGACACCCCAGTCACTTCTCTTATGCACCACTGAGCAGAATACGTTGACGGAAAAGACTTACACCAGAAGTTCCATCGGAGAAAAACCACACGTGTAGTCCCTGGAGGAAGAGGGATAAACCCACACACTCTTGCAGGACCGTGTGGTGGACGAACCAGGCGCCATTAGATAGCTCAGGCGGCACTGAAATCAGCTGGACATGGGCCTAACTACGGGAACCAATCACCAACAGCTCGTCGCGTGAACCGCTACTAAAACTTATATCTATGGCAATAGTAGGGACCCACATGTCAGTACCAAGCCTCGAAGGGTCTGCAGGTGCTTTTCGACCTGACATAACCCGTCGTCTGATGGCCCGGGGGGACAGTCGGGACGGACCGTACAAACCATTACATTTAAATATACCTACGTACCATAGAAACCTATTGCTGAAAGCGCTTTCCATCTATCGAAAGGACGTGGGGGTGAGTAGCTTTGCTTGCGTAAATTGACGCATGGGCAGGGGGCTCTGCTTTCGTACAGAAAAGGAAGTGGGACCAGAAGACGTGCGAGCCTTGAGGATAACGGGGGTTAAGCAGGCGTGTGCTATACGGACCTCTGTCGCATGGAGGCTCGATACACCTGTTAGTCGTGGTTACTAGCTCAATGTGGAGGGAGGCGAGAGAAAGGGCCGTAATCCTTCTTCCTAGTTCCTGAGTAGACTCGGGCTCGGGAGGGGATGGACAATTGGTAGTCGGCGACTTCCGCAGAGCTTTCAACTTGCATGTCTTCATTGGGACTAAAATGGGGGTCTAATAGTAAGATGTTTCCCAGCAATTCTGATAGCAAACTTTGTGCGTATGCGTAGGGGACAGGAAATAACCTAACCGAGGCCCATCATCGACGGGACATACTGTGCTTTCAGTCTCCCCGTGGATACGCTGCACTTTCATTTAACTATCAAGTTAACCCCGTACGCGAAGGAAAAGTCTAATCCTCTACGCGCTGGTAAATCCCCAAGGCTTTCGAACTTTCCCATTGAATCGTTTGGTATGCTTACAAACCACAGCCGCTTCTAGGGAATGGTAGCCGCAGATTTCTGCGTTATCGCTGCGGGGTCCGCAAATGCTGGGTGAGCGTCCAGTTTGGCGCTCTGTTATTAGAAAAATCAGTAGCACTGTTATGGATCAAATTATAGGAACTGATACTTCGGCGTTGCCGTTAGTCTGCGTTGGCGGATCCCCCAATTTAGTGTCTCGCACGTACACGGCGAAAAACACTTCGGCATTACAGCGCTTCGACCTCTGCTGGTGTAAGTTAACATCTTGTGATACTACAATCGGTGGAAGAAAAAAAAAAATCTCAAGCAAAGGACAAAGGCAGAGGCAAAACATACCACTGAGAGTAGTGGGCCTTGGGGCAGCCTGTGCGTGAAGGGGCGGCAGTCCGCCGTTCGCAAGAAAGGATGGCCAAGTCGCTCATCACTTCACTACGCGGGCGCTCCCTAGAGCTTTGATCAATCCAATCATCGTTCTCACTTCTGCTTTGCCGATCATAGTGCCCGGGTAATATACCGGCCAAGGCCCACGGATAGGCACGGGTCTCAGCGCGGCGAGCGTAGGGACGGGCCCCAGTGGATGCACAGGGGGGCGAGGGGTGCGTACCAGAATTGCCGCAACGATGAATAACTCCCTCTTACAAAACTCAGTCACTGGCCTGGTCGAACGCCAGGATCAGACGATGCTGCCGAGCTTCACCACAATAATTTATCCTCCCTTTCCTCCACTTAAACTAGAAATTTTCTATCCGTACTACATGGTTCTGGTGACTCTCACATAACGCGCCGTTGATTGCCTTCTTGCCCGTGCGCCGAACAAAGACAATCATTTATCCAGTAGACTGGGCAACTTCTACAATATTAGCATAAGAGTTCGTATCTCATCACTTCGCTTCACCGCACCGTCGTCATTGGGAGTCTAAAAGACTGAGACAGGGCGTCCCTGCGAATGGCTCACAAAGGAGGCATACGTCTCTCGTAGGGCAGGTTTGGATCTACAAGGACGCGGCCTCACTCACCTCCGTTAATGCCTAACTCCACAGCCAGACAAACTACACGGTGCGAATTTGCCCGCCAGGCTCTGCACGAACGAAACGAAACCACATAACCGTAGCACTACGTGTCGATAACAAAGGAAAAAACGCACTGACGCCGGAAAAGGCGACACTCAGCTCTTCCCAGTGAAGTTGCGTCCAACTCGGTGCCGAACGTCGCGTGGTGGGCGCAGAACGGGCGGTCCGGAAGAACGAGATGCTAATCGTACAACGTGATGCGGCACTCGGACAAGCAGTCTGGGGGCGACCACGATTCATTGTGTGCGCGACACTGTCTTGTACACACTAGTCGTGTAAACTCTGGACTATCATTTCCCGACGGCCCGGAGATTGCCCGATGTGCGTTGACCATCCTGCTTTACTCCTTAGGGAAGCCGGGAAATTCCAGAGTCAACCAGCGACTACAACAGACCGTCCTAGGGATAAAAAGAAGTAAATGTGAGGGTTGAGCAGCGACTGCCGAAGTTCATCTCTACCTCAGAATATTTCAACATGCGTCCCATCCCGCAGGCGCGATCCTAAAGATCGGCTTTCTCTCCTTGGTAGGGGGGAAGGGACGAAGGACATAAGGCTGTAATAGGTCTCCAGAATGGGACACCTTGCGAGCCACGCTGTGAAGGAAACTAAAAAAAGGCCACATGAAGAGATTGGGTCAGGGCAAGGCAACGCAGACTTCTTGACGGCCGTGAGTGCGAGAGTCTCGTGCGGCGTGGTCGGGGGGAAAGGTCTATTGGGTGACTAAAGTTGGGTCAATCAAGGTTTTCTGCGTCTTACGCCTGACGCAGGAAACGGGAGGCCAGGACCTCGTTTATTCGACGCAGAAAAAATAACAACTTTTTATTAGTTTAAAGAAGTATAATAAAAAGGGTCGGAGGAAAAGTGAGGCAAACAAGGGGTGTTACTTTAGCACTCTAACCCAGCTTATACGACGACCCCAACGGGGAAGCCGTCCACATGGACACTAAAGCCCATCCCCGTACCCTCCTCACTAGACGATACTGCCCTCAGAAGGAAAAGAAGAGCCTACCCGGGGCTAGGATTGCAAAAGACAATCGAGGATTCTATTCAAGCACGATTCTAGGGACCAGCATTCACTGCAAGTGTAAAGGAGAAGAAAAGGGAAAGAGTAGAAATGGCCCGTACGGAATTTATGTCGTAGAGAACTGTATGGCCCACGGCGAGCAGGACGGCTGCTCTAGCGGCTCAGAACAAAAAGGGAAAGATGGATGCCGACACAACGGACCTCCTCAAGATGCATACGCCGCAAAGGGCGTCACACTTTCAGTTCCCCTCGGCAGCAAGACGAAGCGTAGGCATCAAAAATCCGGTCCCCATCCCGAGATCTTATTTCCTCGCAAAACCAGTTCGACATCAGGGAAGGCGACATTCAAAACAGCGGGGACTGACTTGGTCGAAAGAGGGGAAGAGGAACATGGTGAGAAAGGGAATTAGGGGACTGAGTTTCTACTAACGGCAGCAAGAAGAGCGGAGGTGTCAGAAAGTTTAGGGATATTACCTCGGGGTAACACAAGAAGGGGATTGACACCAAAACTGATAAGATAAGCGCGTGAGGGTACTTGACATCCAGGGTGGCCGAGGCGATGCGGGGGGATAACTGCGGAGATACCCAGTATTAACACGGGTATGTAACGGGAGGGCGCGACCAACGGTCACCTCATGTTACTCACGCTGTCTTTACGGATTTCAACTTGCTAAAGGCAAAGAAGACGCAACGTCAGGGCCAACATATCTGTATGCTTCCCAAACATCACGGGTCCATGAAGGGCTGCGGGTAAATGTCACTGCGGGAAAAAAAAATCCACGCAATGACAAGAGGGCAAAAGACGGAGAAGCAATTATGGAAGGAATGCCGAGTTCATCTTTGCCAGCACTCAGTCATAAACGGGTGCAAGATTGCAATCACCTAGCTAATGAACCACAAATTCACTCCGTACCCGCCCCATGCGACTAGCTGACGTGAGGTTACTTTACGCACAAACAGCCCCGTCCAGGAGCGCCTCGCCAATATATACAATATGGTCAAGCACCGTCTTTAGGCGGAATAATCCTGAGGAGGAAGCAGGACGGCCGAGAGTCAGAACGGCGATTTAACCTGGTCCTGGGGGAGAAACCCGAAACCGTACTGCGCCGGTACAGCCGACAGAGAAAAGAGAGAAGGGTAATAAGTCACGACTGCGCTAGGATGAGGCGTCCGGCTCCGTAGGATTCGGTTACGTGTCAGAAAATACGCCCGGCACGGTCCGAGAAAACGTTGGGGTCCGATCCCCGCGGCCGACCAGTCCCGCCTGAGGCACACCTTCGGTCGCTGAAGCCGCATGCCTTAGGCAGTCTATGAAAAGGAGGAACACGAACTGACAGCCACAACGACGGATTAACCCCAAAAAAAGAAAGTAACCGGACAGCAACTTAGGTGCCTGAAAACTATCAGGCGTTGGGAACGTTCACGCCCCCCCCGTGCCGGTGACATAACGCTAACCAAAAGCACGGAGAGGTGGAGTCTAAATCGCTATCGAACAATTACAGGGTATGGAAAAAGCAAGCTTCCCAAACTCTGAACGAAAAACGGGGAAGTATCAACGCACCTCCCTCGCCCTTCCCAAGGGATGATGGGGGACACGCGAAATTTGAAGATACCATTGGAATAGCTAAGGAGGGTCGCCATCGGCATTAACTTCCAGGTCTTACCCGATTAAAGTTACAGCACTCGTCACTTCTTGGGTGGGGGGAGAATAAAAGCTAGTTTCGCTATTCCAAAGCGGCGGTCGATGTCGTCAGTGACTGCTGTCCGTGAGGCTGGGAAACAGCAGCGAAGGGGGGAAGTGTTGCTCCAATACTTCAGGTTAAGGGGTGGGCAAAGGGAGAAGAGGGACAGGGGGGTGAAATAGAGACATGGGGGGGAGAAAATGAGAGTGGAGAAAAAGGGGGAAAAAGACCTAACGTGTGCTCCGGGTCTCCTTTTCTTCTGAGTGCGCAAGGGCTCAATACGCAGACAGTTGCGCGGGGGTCATCAGATCGTCGAGCCGATGAAACACGGGAAAAGTATCTTGAGGGGAGAACGCCTACTTGTGCGGGGTGGTGCCCCTCCCGTCGCAGCCCAAATCGGGAGTACCAACACCTTAGCCGGAACGTGTTCTTCCTCAAGACATGGAGTGCTGAACCCGTGAAATTGGGGAGCGTCTTCTTGAGTTAATCTGGTCACGCCTAAACAAACTCCGTGACCACTAGGGGTAGGATTAGGAGGCAATGAGGAGCGGCTTAATTGAGTACTATTCGCATTCTCGAGGAGGGGGACCGTCTCGACCGGTCCATTGTTAAGATTGGGAAGGGAAGAGAAAAAGTGGGAGGATATATGCGCAGCTTGCGTAGGGTGCCCTGGGGAGGCGTGAGGTAGACGGTCAGCCTAATGCGGAGTCGTCGGGAAAAGAGACAACCAGAGAAGTGAAAGAGGTCTCGTGACTACGTCAGTGGCCGGTGGGAAACGAGAGGAGTAGCCGGGGCGCGGAATCGTTTGGATCCGTAAGAAAAAGAGAAAAACCCAACCCAGAAAAACGGTCCCCCGAAAAAGGAAACGGTGAGCGGGAAGGCGGACTACATCGGTGTTCCCGGGGGGGAAGCCAGGGGCAAACGTAGGGCAATTCGATCGTTTAACTCCAAAGAGACCATGCGGCTAAATGCACAAAACCGGATAGTGAGGAAACTTGGGCAGGAGTAAGTTACTGAGAGAGCTGTGAGGGTTGGCTAACCACGGGCATGATGGGACCTGGGCGTAAATTAACTGTGTCCATGAAGCCGGACGGCGAAACAAAGAGTACGGGCAATTTTTCTTCTCAGGAGGGAAAAGGGGAAAGGAGACTTCACGGAGGTGAAAAACAGAGGAAAAAGGATACTCACAAAAACCAACAACTTAAGTGAAAGGCCGCCGTGAGGAAGAGTTCCCGAAACTGGGACCTACCAAGGGACAAGCAACCCATGCGTATCTTATAAAGCTTAACTAGATCAGAGGAGGACAAGGACGGTGGAGACTCATAAACTATCCCGTGGGTATGAGGGGAAAAAGAGACTCTAACCTCATAACGAACGAACCTACACCTGCACGAAGACATCCTCGGAAGTTACGCGATTTCTCTATTGAGGGGCCGGAAAACGGACCTTCGGGAAGGGGCGCACAGTGGAGAGGTAAGCCGGGAAAAAAAGGAGAAAAAAGGGCAGAAAAAAAGCAAAAGAGTACCCCCCTTTGTGGTCTACATTACAAAAATCGGATAACGAAACCGGCGAATACCTTAGCCCCAAGTGGAAGGGTAAAAAAAAAAGGTAGAAAAAAAAACCTTGACCGTGAAGGAAATACTCGCACTTCAGCAAGGTCTCATCCTCGAAGCAAGAGGGGACAGATGGACCGCAAAGAAAGGACGCCGTCAACAACGTCCCATCCAGACTGAGTACCACAAAAAAGCTGAAGGTCATGAAGAGATTCAAACTCGAAAATCCTTGGGGCCTACCCAGCGAGTAAGGGCGTACCTGAAGTAAACCGAGAAAGACGGCTAAGGGGAGAATCTATTCATTTCCCCGGAACGACGACAGATTCAAAGAGAAAGGCCAAGGGGATTGGGGGGACCATACCGTCAATTATAGCGGCAAGGTACACGGGAAAAGGAACAGCAGCCATTTCACCTGGAAATGTCAACCGAACAACCGTAAAGAGAATGGCGAAAAAGGTCGGGGTGGAAGCGAAGAAAGAGGGCACGTAAATAGCACTAAATTGACCGGATAAGTACGGCCGCTCGGCAGGCGCGGGCGAGGTGCGCCTCGACACATGTTAGTTTGAGGACCGTGTGCGAAAAAGGAAAAGGATAAGATAAAACAATAGGAACGGTTGGTTATCGGCATTGTTACCATAATCTAGAGAAGGGTCGACAGGGGGCACAGCACAAAACCTGTGAATGTTAACTACTCAGGACGAAAAACAATCGGGGCCACCCGCATGGGAAGAGCAAAAAAATCCCCTTCCGTCGATGATGAAGAAAAGAGAACACTCATGGTGCAAACAGCAGGCGACGCCGAGGAACGTGAACGAAAAAAAAGAGGAGCGGGGAGGGTAACACCACGTAGCATTAAAAAAAGACGTTCGTCGCCCGAAGGTCCAGTCCCGAATAGGATGGCGGAGGCCGAACGAGTGGCTGTGTGTGGTTGTTTTTTGCCCATGAAAACAGGACGCTATAAACCTAACTAGTGCCATCCGCAGGAGGGAGGGGCCGAAAGGAAGGGCTGATGCATTCTGCTGAACAGTAGCCGGAGGAGTCATGTTGCCACGATGGTCCGTACCGTTACAACCTTAAATTTCCTCATCGGGGAAAAGGAACCGAGACAAGAGACGGCCGTTGGAGGGTATCGTCACCCGTTCCTCTAAGGGGGCGCGGTGGAGTTTGAAGGTACCGGCACGAGTACTCCTTCAAGATGTGGAGTTGGACGCATTTGGTATTATGCAGTAATTGGGAGAGTCCGTGGTTCGGGGGCGCGGGGCGTCGTAACTCCTAAATTCCTGATGAACGTAAGTAAGAAGAACGTTGGAAGACATTCGTGGGTCAGCCGCGGTAGGGAGGACAACACGTGTTGTGGATGCTGGAGCCATGCCCGGGCGGTTGGCGTAATACCTAGAAGAGGACGTGCATCCTCAACAGTAGCATCAGGGGAGACCGTGGAAAATCGAGGGCGAGTCCGCTTTCACTGGCGAGGGCGGTAGGTCGCGGCGTTTCAAGGTGAACAGCGGGGAGGCGGGCAAAGGATCCTGAGGACTTCGGGTCTCGAGGAGGCGAGTACACCGTCCAAAAAAAGGAACAAACGGATGTAGAGGCGTTAAATCAAAAACTCTTTGAAGGACTAAGAATCTCAAAGAAAAGGCGCAGGAGGAAAGAGAAACAAGAGAGGTCTTATGGAAGAGGCGCGCCTTTTTCAAAGATGCCTTCTAAAATGGGAAAGGGCGACAGTTACCCACATGGCAGAAGCTGGCGGGGCAAGGAAACCATCTTCAATTTGGGGACGATTGGAACCTATCATTTGCAGGAACTTTAAGGAACGATATCTGCCCCATTCAGTTTTTTGCAAAAAAGCACAGGTGTGTTGGCGAAAAAATAGCGCCATGAACTGCGAAACTACTTATCATCGCTTAATGGTCCAAGAAAGTCGGGGGAGTTAATAAAGAGAGAAAGTAGTAAGAATAAGGGCTTATTCCGGTAGGTTACGTGTCTTAGTTGGTTGGGAATGAGGGCCTTCATCCGAGGTAGGGTGGAAGACGTCCTAGAAAATACCCAACTGGAACGAATTCTTCTGAAACAGTGGTCGTCGAAACAGATAGAGGGAATAATGGTCGGGCCAACAAAAATGCGGGACGGTCAACCTCGACCAATCATAATCTCGTACCTTTGGAATGTCGGGAAGGATCGATGGCGAACGAAATGCCGGTCCAGAATCATTCCCATCGAACTAGAGAAGCAGGCCGAGAAAGGGGATACTAGTCGGCGTTAGGGCCAGGAATTTCCTGACGCACGTGCGGGGTTCGAGTTATGGTCTTAAGAAGCCATAGTAACCGGAAAACGGCCACATGCAAGACTGTGCTGCGAGACATCATCATACAGTTATCCGTCCAGCGTCGCGTGGGTATGACAAGTGGGAAAGAAAAGGCACGCACGCGTAGACGACGGGGCTGCAATCATGACATGCACCTTCGGACCCTTTTCCGCTCAACGGGAGCTGCCCCTCACGACACGTTGGGAATGATTCACGGGGGAAAGAGAAAGTCACGAGGACTGGGGGCAAACTGGGGATCTTTGTCAGGGGTGAAAGGGGCGAGTTGTGGTGACGGCGTCCAGTTGAGGGTGCGTCATCAGAGTGGCGTAAGTAGGAGGGTAACACATTCTTCCTAACGTTGACTCCGTACCTAGGTGGTATACGGCCAAACAGGGTGGGGGAAGCAAAAGAGAAAGAGAAGAAAAGAGTGGGATCAAAAACAAGTTCGGCTCAGTTGTCGTTGACCGACTCAACAGGGAGCCTGGACACAAATTGGAATGCCAGGCCCTCCCTCAAAAAACCGGGGAACAGACCTAGCCAACCCAGGGTCAATCACTTCCTCAAAAGTGAATGAATTGAAAGAAAATAGGAGGAGGTTTTCATAG
>Ga0179593_1476364_pt1 | contig 23300 bp, 21 predicted proteins | sample CZODoug2_1_08_16_FD_185931 | JGI IMG/M metagenome (GOLD analysis project Ga0179593, IMG submission 185931) | Vadose zone soil fungal communities from Angelo Coast Range Reserve, California, USA - CZODoug2_1_08_16fungal (PacBio error correction) | ecosystem: Environmental > Terrestrial > Soil >...
GGCCGTTGAGCGACGAGCCAAGGCGTGTTGAAAGGAGAGTATCACTATAGAATCCGCAACATTAAAGGAAGGGTTTGGGAGGGGGAGAAGGGTTAGAATTTGAGTCTGAAGCGGGGAATATATCCGGCGAAGACCAAGCGCAAATACCCTTTAACTCTGAAAACAAAGGGGAGGGGACAGACAGCCAAATAAAGGAAGAAAGGCAAGTACGGGAGTTAAGGTATGGGATTGGGGTGGAAAAATATTTCTCGAGTTCGGGCACTGGAACTCAGGGGAGGGAAAATAAAAATCATGGAAAAAAAAAGACGGTAAAGGCGGGCAAAGTGCGATTTACGACGGGCGAGCATGAGTTTCATCAAAAATCAATAAAAAGGGGGGAAAAGGATAGAGAACTCTAACAATCTGCAAGGAAGGAAGTGCGACCATCAGACGAAACGCTCAAAAGGGTCTAGGGAAAAAGGAAAAAAACTAATGGAGAGATAGTCTTAAAAGAAGGGCAAGGGGGGGGGGGACCCGCTACTTTTTGGGGATGGATGGGGAGATTTCTCTAAGTAGAACGAGTAAGGGGAAGAAGGAAGGAGATTAGGAGGAAAATGGGGAATGAACGCCATGGAAAGGACACTGTCTAGACAAGGTTACTGCGTGCCCCGAAGCGTGGGACCACGTATCCCAAATGAGAAGGGGAGGACAATTCAGGGTACGGTCCCTTGGTAAAAATAACTCGCGAAAGGAAGACTGAACGTTTCGTAAAGGATTTGAAAAAAAAGAAGAGGGGTGGAGGATCTTCGCTTCCTATTTCCCGAGTCTCGCGACATCAACTCAGTTGGGGAAGGATAAGAGGCGATATCATCCATTCCTCCCGGCCAAAATGGGTCCTTTTATTAATCAGAATTAAAGAGGATGGGAGGGGGGAGGGAACGTTCTAATGAAAATGTTGAAATGAAAAGGTTGAGATCTCCAACAAGGGGGGGGGGGACGTAGGGAAGGGGGCCTATAATAAGCATTCTAAACAATAAGCAAATTCAGCGAGGACAGAGAAATGGAGGGGGAACACATAGAAGGGGGGTTTTAGAAAACTTCTCCGTCATGATCTATATGAAGAATACTCTTAGATAGACCATGGCTAGGGAACTCTGGTTTAGACTGAAAGAGGGGAATATACTGAAGGAGGAGGGAAAAATACTCATGATCTCCACGGCCATAGTTGCCGGCAGGACTCACGTCTTTCGGAGTGAATTACATAATTAAAAGTGGTTGCGGAGTCCTTGTTCGCACGATAGAACGACGCTTGGCTGTGAGGGAGACACGGAAGGAGCATTAGAATTTGGTAAGATTCTAAGGGTTGCGGGGGGGACTGCAACGTGCTTGCCAGTGGATTCTTCCAATTTTTGGTACCAGGGCTCGCCGCTGGGTAAAATCGCTGAGAAGGCGAAATTTGGGGCCCGTTGGAGCCGGAAAAACTGTTTCTCCAAGTGTCTATGGCGATGACGTGTGCAGATCGGAAACTAAAATATCTTTCTCAAAAAATAGGGGCTATTTGGGGTTTCTAGGTTCCACGCGATACGGGGGAAGGCGAAAAGGGGATCGCAAAAGGGGATTGTTCGAACACTCAACGCGACAAGGGGAAAAGGGGGGCTACGGTGGCAAGACGGAAGGGTGGTGTTGTACGAGGGCGGGAGTGGTTGAATGGCTAGTCCCTCCGAATAACCTTATGACAGGGGTGTGGGGATAGGAAGGTTCTGTTAACCGGGGGTGGGACAGGGGGACCTGATAGGGGTGTAAACTGGAAGGGCGGACACTACATGATTTTTCTTTAGACGAGTGCGGGGGAGAAAAAGGAGCGGCATGGGAAAAGGGGACGTCTGGGGGGAATCAACAAGCATGAAGAACCGGCTAGCAAGAAGGAATTGGACTAGCGGTAAGGGGGGTGGTGAGGATGGCAAAGGGAAGGGATTGACACCTTAACCATAGAGCAGGAGAGGGTCGGCAGGATTGTTGCTGGAAAATTAGCTTGGGAGACGGAGGCAGGAATCGGTAGTGGGACGTGCAATTGAAAGGAAAAGGGGGGGGGGGAGTAAGGAAGAGGGGGTAAGGGGGGAGGATGGAGAGGTGCAGGGGAGGGGGAAGATGCAAAACGAGTGAGGGAAGATAAGTGGAGAAAGGACCCTTATCGCCATCCTGGTTGAGTAGAGGGGGAAAATCAAATTGGGATTTATGGGGGACGGCGTAGATGCTGCAAGTGTTGGGGGTGGGGTGGTAGCGGGGTGACAAAAAGAAAACGGTGGATGAGGAAAAAAAGGTTTCAAGTCGGGGCAAAGGGATAAGCAAGGTCTTGGGTTTGGTTCAAACCACCCACGGGGGGGGGGAATTGGGGCGCGGCATCACGGGGGGAAAGGGCTCGGGGGGGGGGGGAGGGGGAAGTGGGAGGGATGGGTGGAAGGGGGGTGGGTTGGGGGTTCTAGTGTTTTCAAGGGGGGTGCGGTTAATAAAAAGGGAGGGCGGCGCACAAAGGGGGGAGGGGAGGGGGGTCGAATAGGAGGGAAACGCGAAAAGGAAAACATGTAACAACGTCCGGGGATTAGAGTTTGTGCGCATCGTGGGGCGGGGCAAAGTAAGCAGGCCGGGGTGGGTGAGAAAAAACAACTCATAGGGAAGTGCCGGGAGTGGGAAAACAGAGTTTGCGAATAATGGGGTCATTAACATCCACCTCAAGAAGAGAGAAGGCCAAATCTTAAGGAGTCCCATTCAAAAGGAGAGTAGGCCAACGAGCGCCCCGGAAAGGGAGGGGAAATTCCGCCAAACACGGGCCCCACAAAAAGAAGGGGGGGAAGAGGAAGTTAAAAGGGAAGGTCAACACATTCGAAAGGCGGAAAATTCTAGGGAGCATTTGATGCGGGGGAACCCAAAGGGGCCACCCCCTGCAACCCACACGCCAGTACCGGCGGGGGGTGGGGGGGGGGGGGGGGGGGGGGGGGAGGTAAAATAAAGAAAGAAATTCTGGAACTGGGGCAATTCTCTGCTCCAAGAAACCCGCCCAAGAGATGCATTAAAATGGTTGTAGGGGTTCCTAAACGGCACCGGGGAGGCACTAACAGCAGCCCGGTACTAAAAGAACCCAAATTTTCTCCCAAGAGAGGGGATTTACACCAAAAACCAAGGAAAGTTAAATTGCGAAGGCACTCACTATAACGGGCATGTCCCATTGGGAGGGAAAAGGGGGAATGAGGTGAATCAAGAAAGACATAGGAGGCTCGCGACTTTCCTTCTGTTGGGGGGGGGGGTGCACTGCTATGGGGGTTGCACAGAGAAGGTTCAAAACTTCTATAAAAATACCTTATCTCGCTACCTCAAAAACCAAGACGTATCAGGGAGGGGAGCGTTGGAAGATAACAATTAAAGAGGGGGGGAAATCTCTACTAAGAAAGGAAAAAAGCAACAAAAAAACGCGATAAAGAAATTCGTTGTCCCAAGCTCCCTTTTGGTTCCGGGGGGGGGAGATAATTGGTAGGACACCAGTCCAAGGGACAAGGGGCGGGGCAAAAATTACAAAGCCCCTGGGCGTGCTCCAACAGAAACTCTTAAATCCGAAAATGATCAGCCGGGAAAAAGGGGAGAAATTCACAATAAGACTCACTGGAGGACATGCCATAATAACTAGCTCGCAATTATAAGTACAATCAAAAAACAGGGGGGTCTCTGAATGAAGGCGTGAAAAGATATGATTGGGCCAACACCAATGCGCCGCAGGGAGTATCAATAAAAGTCAGCCTCAGGTATGAGAAAAAACAACTGCAGAGGAGATGGGGCACGGGGTATTCCCGCTGTTCATCTCAGCGGAATCGGGAAAGGAGGGGGGGTTAGGGATCAGAAAAACCACAAATTACGGACGACAAAAAGGAGGATGAGGGGGCACGGGGTCAGGCTTATCGCAAATCCTCGAAAAGGAGCAAAAGTCGAGAGGTTAAAAAACCGTGGCAAAGCGACCGGGTAAACAAACGGGGTTCTAAAGAAATCCCAAAAAGCGAAGGGGGGCCCCGGCGGAATGGGATTAGTCACTAATCTTGCCCGAGAGGAGGAATAGATGGCTCGGAAAGAATAGAAAATAGGGAAAACGGGCATCAGAGTTATTTGCGAAAAAAGGGACAGCTGCATTCCTTCGCAGGCTTAATAAATTTACGACACTGCGATATAGACGCAGGGAATCGCGGCGTCTGGGAGGGGGCGCCACCGGTTAAGCACCTCGGAAAGATCATAAGCAAAAGTGCGTCGGAGTGGGGGAAGAAAATGGTTTACCACGGCGAAGGGTCCACGCTACTCGCAGGGGGAAGCAAAAGGGGAATTAAAATATGAAACCATTGCGCTTGACTAGGGGACGTTTGGAAATTTCTCGAAGAGGGAAAGTACAGCGTTGAGCCGAAAAAAGGGGGTCGCACTCCTCGGCCAACGGGTCCGGGGACATCGGGGCTTTGGGGGAGTTGAGGGACTAAGGGCGGAAAAAAAGGGGAGGGTCCCCAGAGAGGGGCGGGGGAAGCAGCACCTTTATCGCAATGGGCAAAGGGTAGGGGGATTAGGGGAACTAAAGATGATGGGGGGATAGGAGAACTCATTGTCAATCAGAGGACAAAGCTCCCCGGGAAGGGGAGTTAAATACTATACATGGAAGAAGTAAGGGAAAGGAGTCGAAAGGGAGATTCCTGCGTGTCGCAGGGTCCGAGTCTTGCAACGCTCGACGACCCAATCGCCCCAACAAAACCGTAGGAGTGAGGGATACGGCAGGGAAAAGGTATGTCAGTAAAATCAAACTGATTAAAAAAGGCTTATGAAAAAGGAGACTCTCTCAACAACAAACTAGGATTCATGATTTCGCGTGGGAGGGGAAGAAAAAAGGAAAATTTGGGGGAGCTCGTATCAGGATCCAAGGTGCCGAAACATCGTACTGGGGTTCGTGGGTGGCGATTGTGGGGTCGCATAATGCGGAGAGATAGTGAATAAAACATCGCTAAAAGGGGGGAAAGTCGACGATGTGGGGTAAAGTGAAGAAAAGATTATAAGAAGAATTCATACTGCACCAAGAATGATGACTTTTTTCATTTGATGGGTTGGTTTGGAACGGGGGAAAGATTGGGAAGGCTCGATTTGTCGTCGAAAATCAGTCACACAGAGAGGATATAATCAAAAGAAGGGGACAATTCCGTGCAGGGGATATTAACGACACTGTTGGTTTCGAGCGAAAAATTTCTGAAAAAGAGTCCCCCAAAAAGGAAACTGAAATTCTATTAAAGAATCGGCAGGATTGAAGGGTGGGGGGGGAGAATCGCGCGCCCTAACAAAGAGGGAATCGTGAGGACTTGAAAGTTAACCCCACGCTGGCTCGAGGGGGTGGGAGCAAGGGGGGGAAGGACATTTAATGGAAGGGGCACGAAGCATAAAAAACTTCTAAACTAACCTAGTAAAGAAGGCAGAGGAAACGGGACGCGGGGAAGAAAGCGGCAAAGCTGCGTTAGGATAGGGGTGGAAAAAACCCTGCACTTGGTGTAGTAAATGCAAGCTATGGAAAAAGAAATAGGGGGAGATCTTTCTGACTGAGAATAATCTGGAACCTGTGTACTGAGCTGGATTACTGTACCACTTTTTCTATTCTTTCAAGAACTACGGTTTGTAAGAGATAGTCCAGGATCAGTACGTCCGCGCGGGAGGGGGGGGGGTTGGAAATCGCTATTAAAGTAGCTAAAATTAAAGCCGACGGGAAAACTAAATTGTCACGGTGATTATTAAAATTCAGAGAGCTGGGAGGATTTACGGGTACGACGGGGTTACATGTGAAAAGTAACCTCGGGTGCGAATTTGCAACATCGACTCAAAACACAAGAGGAAATGAACAAAACGAGAAGAAGCTTAGATGGTGGGGGGGGAGAAACCTGGGGTTCCTTCATGAGAAGGCTGATAACGCTGCATATCCCAAAAAATAGAAACGAACACCTCAAAGGTTTTTGGCAATCACAACCTCAGGAAGAGGGAGATGAAACTAGGGGAGGCACAGCAAATATCTTAGTTCCGTTCCTAAAAAAAAAAAGGGATTGGTCAGCGATGAGGCGTATTTAGCGGGGAGGAGCCGGTGGGGTGGCGTCAAAGGACACGTTGCCTTTTTACCCGGTCAGAGCACTAGTGGTCCGGTAGGGGAGGATGTAAGGAAAGGAAGCGTTTGAGGGATTGAATTTTCTATCAATTTGGGGTCTTCACATTCCTAGAAAGCCATGTCCTCCTGGCGCCTTCTGAGCTCGGTAAGACCGGCAAAGGAGAGCGGTGAATTTGATCTGGGTTATCTGCCTGTACCATCACGGGGGGGGCACGGGGTAGGAGAAAAAGATGGGGACACTGGGGAAGGAAAGAAAAGGCTCTTATCATAGGCTAGGGTTTTGTCGATTGTGCCGATAGGAAAGGGGGGGGGTAGAATTCGAATTGGACTCGAAAAATGAGGTGGGGGGTGGGTCTGGAGAAAAGGCAACGACCCCGACTCGCGACGTCGACCGGGACAAAAGGCACGGGTGGGGGTTCGGGAGAATCGACTTGGTTTTGGAATCATGTAGGGAGGTGTTAAAATCGCAAGAAATCCCGGGGAGACCAGTTGTTTTCTCTTTTGATGAGGTTTCCAACGGAAATGCTTTACCTTAAAAAGGAAACTTGTAGCTGGGATTATTGTGCGGCAGCACGGTGAGGCTTCGCAGAAACGCTCTGAATGAAGAGGGGGGGGAAGAGGGGGTTGTCCGCATGATCCCAAAAAGCGAATCAATATCCGTTTTGCTCGTTATGGAGACTGGGTTGGGGTAGGCGTAAAAAATAATTGGGGGGGAAAATTGACAACCAGAACAAGACACATCGGCATGTCTTTGCGATGGCAGCATGTTAAGTTGCCATTGAGAAGGCACCTCTACATTGGGTAGTTTTGGTTTAGGTGGTGAGAGGAAAATATTTGGGAAGTACCCGGCTCAATCAAAGAGGGTTTTCGGATAAAAAGACGGGGATTAGGTAGGGGGGCAAAGGGAGACGGGAGCGTCGATTCCGTTTGAGGTTACGAAAAAAGGTTCTCCAAGAAACTAGGAAAAAATCGGGGGGGGGTATCCTCCGTGATGGGGGGGGGGGCGGGGTTGGGATCAATTCAAAAGATGAGAATGCCGGCGGCTGACAAAACATCGGGAGGGATTGGTGGAAAAACGCCTGGCAGGGGGAAATCAAAAAAACTGAGGAGGAGGAAAAAAGAGAAAAGAAAAAGATGCAACAAGGGAGCGAAAACAATCCCTCAAGATTGGTGGTACGAGTGCAGACGGAAATAACAAAACAAAAAGAAACAAGGCCAAAGGGGGGCGATTGCGATTTTCAGAAGGTCTGATATAAGAGGGGGTCTTTTCAATTAAGACAAAACTCAAGAAATCCAAATCCTAAAAGAAAAAGAAGCGCGCACCAGCCTATAGAGGATATACCGAAACTTGACCGGGTCCCAAGAAGAAATTTTCCCTCCAAAGGCAAAAAAAAAAAAGAACCAGTCCCGAAGTCGCCAAGGCCATGGAGACACTTCCCGCAAAGCTAACTGTAGCCCATTCAATTCAGAGGGTTCGTTAGGGAAGGAGGGGGGGGGGGCACCCACCCTGTCCTTTTCCAAACAAGCCTGCAAAAAACCCCCCGTCCTATGTCGCCCACTTATAGGAGGGTCGATGTCCCGGGCTTGCTCACGTGCTCTTTTCTACACCCAAGCGATCAACAAGATCTTCACTTCACACGGTTTTTGCGCACACAAATGTGGCCCTCCGAAGAACGTGAGGAGAGAAAACATGGTTGTAAGAAGTCACACAAGGAAAATCCCATTATAAGAAGAGGGGGGAAAGCTGTCCAAAAAGGGATAGACCTACCACTGGCTAAGTACTTTACTTAAAAAACCTTCTTGTCCAAGCGAACTTGGGGGTCCAAACAGGACAGTTGGAGGTAATTAAAAAGATTTTGCGTGCGTGTTTTGTACCAGAAGTAGCTTTCGGGGAAAACTCGGGGGTCGGGCACAAAAAAATATGGTATTCAACTGAATAGAAAAAATAAAAAAGTATTTGAAGAGTATCAGACAAGAATGGGGAAAGAGCAAAGGGGGGGGCGTTTAAGCTGAGAAACTTTGAGAAAAAAGAAGGATAAAGAAGAGACAAATATACCAATCATTTCACTCCATAGAAAAAGGGCATGACACAAAGAGAAATAGCTTTGGTTACCAGGAAGGGACTCATTTGAAGGAAAACTGGCAAAGTGGGGGACGGACAAATGGAATTGGGAGAACCGCAAAAAAATGGATCCCAACTCGGAAAAAAGCAAGACCTCATTAAGCTGGGCGGAAATGCAAAAGGGAAAGAGGGGGGGTGGGAGAAAACTCCTTTCATAAAAAGGCCAAGAAAGGGCTCGAAAGGATGATCGGAGACCGGTGTGAAGATTAAATAAGAGAAATTGGGATATCCAGGCGATGCACGCACGGAAAAGGGCGTCTATAACTCGATTGAACTTCAAAAAAAGGTAGACGGGAGGGGGGGATAAGGAGTAGGCATAAGTGCAGAGCATTGACGACAACCGGATCTCGGCAGGCTCAGCAAAGGTTGTAGGGAAAGACAGAAAAAGGACGCGGTGAACTCCGCCTGGAGGAATTGCCGATGGGGACTATCGGGAAGCCTAGGGGGAGGGAAGGACCATAGTCAATCAGGGAGAGTATATTCTTTTTGTTTTACAGAAAGTTTCAGTTCCAGAAGGGGGAAATCCTCAAAGGGGGCCTGAGGGGTTGCTTCAACAACAAAAATGGGGGTACGGCTTATTGGATTAGGTTCCTACATGGGGAGAAAATGCCAAGAAAGAAAAGAGCAAATTGGGGCCAAAGGGGAGAGAAAGATCGGGGGGGAGAGACTTCTAAACAAGAGGGGAAAGACTTGTCAAGAAAACAAAGGTAAATTGGGGTAAGGAGTAGGGGGGAAAAGGAATCGACTGAAGGCGCTCCATCTTTCTCTAATCAGAGGCGAAGCTGGTGGGGACCCACCAGGGTCTGTTGATAATAATAGGAGCCAAGCTGGGGAAAGGAATTGCATTTTAAAGGAAGGAGGACCATTTATAATCCGAATTTCACCTCCGTTTCGGGCCGGATAAGTAGACAGGAGATGAAAAGGGAGCCCAATTTGTCTCGCTAAAGAGAGTAGAAAAGGAGCAAGGCGGTTTGGAAACTTTCTCGCCCGCGAGCGGAGGCACGCGGGGAGCATTTTGTCGGAAGGATGGGGGTCGAAACAAGGGAAGAAAAGTTACCCCCGATTCGTTGAAGACTGTATCGCTGAATTTGGGGGTTTTGTTTGGGATGTGGAGGTGTACGAGGGGGGGGCTTCCGCCTTAGTGCCTCAAAAAAAAGTGGGCGGAAATGAGAAAAAAGAAAAACGAATTCGGAGCTGTTAAAGGAGTCTAAAAGCCCAATAGCGGGGGGTCAGAAAGAAGAGCCCAAGGGGGGGTTTTGCAATTTCACAATCCAGCATGAACACTACCTAAGGGCAGGGGGGCGTATGGAATGGGGGGAAGAGACGAATAGGGGGGCAAAAAAGGGTGTAGAGGGTTCGCAAGGGCAGGGACTGGGTAAAGGGGAGTCTTGTTGAGCAAGGGGAACGGAGTGGGAAAACACACTTCCAGAAAAGAGAAAAAAAAAAGGGTGTCCCTGGCGGATGGGGAGTAGCCTGGAGCGAAGTAACGGTGCAGCGCTAAAAAACTCGAAAAACACCTAAGAAACGATCCAAAGAAAGAAGGAGGAGGCAAGAGATCGAGAGGGCTCTTATAAAGGCACGGTTGAAGGCGAGTATATAGAAACAAGGTCGTAAGGAGCAGCGGAAGGTGGGTCAGGGGGGAAGGTGGGAGGGAAAAAGGGGGTGACTTGCGCAAGGAAGGGATATCTTCGGAGAGGACAACAGAGAGCAAAACGTACCTGGACTATGGTATACTGGATGCCATTAGTGGAGAAGAAGACATCAAGGAAGCCACACTTAGGAAGGGGGTATTTGATGGGATTTGGGACATAAAAGTTGGGGGGGGATCAAAAAATTTCATTCTTCCAAATCTGGGTTAAGGACATCAAGGAATTACAATCATCGGGCGGATGGGGGTACTAAAAGGGTGGGTGTCGGTGAGGACCCATATGCGGAAGCCCAGAGTAAGAAAATCAATCAACATTTCGTGAACTTTAAGAGAGCGGGGGGGAAAAAAGGGAGGAAGTTGGCCTAACTACTCAATGACTCAACCGCGGAATCGAGGGAGGAAAGTGGGACAAAATCCTCCTAGTCGTAGACGAGGTGGGAAGAGGGGGGAGGGGACGAGGGGACTGATCTCTGCTTTAATCTTACAAGTAGAAATGCGAAACCTTGAAAGAGAGAATTAGAATAAAACAAAAAAACGGAAATGAAATGAGGGGGGTCAAGGTATAGAATCGTGTGGCCGCAAGTTGTGGAGGAAACACCCTATCTCCGGGCCGATTCGAAAAAAAAAAATTAATAAAAAAAGGGGAAATAGGGTTCTTGCATTTCTGACAGATCGGAAATATTGAGAATCATAAGTAAGGGGAGGGGGCCAGGGGAAAAAGAAAGTTTTCTAAAAGTTTTTCACACTGATTTGGATCTAGAGGGGGGACGTCATACTCTGCGAACCAAAGCCATCCGAACTGCCGGGGTGTTGGACTTCTATCGCTTGGAAATAGGAAAGTCCGATGCAAACACCCTGGTGGAGAGTAGGGGGGGAGATAGGGAACAATTGTGGAGTAGAAAAGTTAAGGTAGAGGGGGGGGGCGTTTGGGAATTCAAAGGGGGAATCCTAAAGAGTGTCGGAGTTTAAGAATCATCCTCTACGAAAAAAAAAGAGAAATTTCATAAATGTCTAGATCGTCAAACGGGGGGGGGTTTGTTGGGGGGAAGAGGTAGAAAGGAAAGAAATCCTAAGATCTGAGCGAAAAGGCGCATAAACACGAAAAGAGCTACACCAGCCTGTTGGGGGTAGCAATCCATTCGGAGAGGGGACGGGAAGGGGGGGGGTAGCGGCATGCGGATAGTCCACGAATGTCACGAAGGATTTCCTCAAGAAAGCGGAAGGGTTGGAAGGAATAACGGTAGTTAAATAGGGAAAGGAGTCCCGGGACGATAGGGAAACAGCGGGGGCCTTTCTTTCCCATCTCTCCAGGTAATCAGGTTGGGTGGTAATAAAAGGGTTGAATTTAAGAGCTGCAATTTGGTATCCAAATGTAATAAACCGGCTGGCTGGAAAGGGGTGTCGGGAAAAAAATTGGATTTCCTCGAGGTAAAACTTAGATTGGGGGGGTCCAGGGTTCTTGAACCTGAGGGGGGCTCGTCAAGCTAGCTGGAATGTCGGAGGTGCCTTTTCAACAACACGCTCTCAATGTATAATCTTGGGGTGGCTGGTAGGGGACCATCCGTTATTTTTCCTTCAAGTGGCTCAGCAGCAGGGGGGCGGTTGCTGCTACAAAAAAAACAACGAATCAATGGAACCCCTAAATGGGGCAAATATTTGTGGACGACGAAAACGTGTGATGGTTTTGGTACAAAGTAATTTAGGAGTCGAAGGCCACAGTCCAGGGAAAAAAGCCCTTGGGGAGGAAAGACAGGTTGGTTTTCGAGGGGGGGTCTGTTTACACACCGTTGATCAGGGGGAAGATAATAGAGGGAAACTCCTTTGGTATGGTACAGAATTTGATTTTAGACGTTCTTCTCGAAAAGAGAGGGCAAAATGGGTTGAAGGAACGGTGTGTCTCGGGGTTGGTAGCAGAGTCGGGGTCTGCCTTTGGTCTGAGCATCACAGCTTTGGGCATAGCGGTAAAACTTGGTTTGTTTTCATAGGGCCCCAGGAACTGGGGGGTGGGGTCATAAAGCCAATTCAACCAGAACTGGGCTCATCGCAATGACGCAGCCTTTGCAATTCCAGCTGGAGACCTCGAAGAGTTGGGGGGGGAGTGTGGGTTGGGGGAGCTTGGGGTTTGTCGTAAAATTGATTTGTGGATACCCTCTCGAGGGGGTTTAGGCATATGCGGTTGGAGAAACTTGGAGAGGAGAAGGGGGAGGAACTATTTTCTTCTGGGATTGCGGTTCTTAAAAGGGTTTGAGTTACTAAACCCCGCTACTATTCACTCCTAAAAGGATTAAGAGAAGAGGGCCGTTCGGTCCCTGTTGGGTTCATTGGGGGGGGTTGGGAATGCCAGCCTTTTCGACAGTGTCTCGTCATCTTCACCGTGGGGGCGGCTCTGTTCCTTGTTCTTTGTGTACTTCGGCACACACTTGTTTTGCCTGGGTTTTTCATCTCTCTCGGATGAGAGTCAACCCCCGAACAACGGAGGACTTAGGGAATTATCTCTAGCAAACAAAGGAAAAACCTTTCCTACCTCAGAGTACAGCGTCTAGTTTGTCGGAAGGGGCAGCAACCGGGTTACACACACAAAAAGGCAAGGTAGTGTCAAGTTCCAGATTTTAAAAAGGTCTTATCTCGGGTAAGAAAAAAAGGGGGGGAAGAAGAGAAACGCAGACAGACGTAGGCCCTATTGTAAAAAGGAACGAAAGCTAGTCTAGGAAAAGAAAAAGCTGAGAAAGGGAAAATGTCTCAATAAAGGTCTGCCGCAAACTTCAAACCCACAACGAAGTGTCCGGTATACATTGACCTGGGGCATCCCAAAGAAGACCACGGAATGACGCCAAGGGAAATCTAATTGTTTGGCTGGTGAAGACAAACACAATTAAGACAAGAAGAAGTAAAAAAAACTAGCCAGCCTGCGATAACAAAATAGGCAGGGGTCTCAAAAGATTCCCTTCGTTCGGCCCCCCCCCCCCCACAAAAAACCACCAACCAAACCAGAAACCCACAACAAAACACCCAAAAAAAAAAAAAACAAAAAACAAAAAAAAAGAAAAGAAAAAAAGGGGGGGGGGGCAATCTGGGCTAAAAACCCTGGTTCCCTACGCTTTGTTTCTCTCGTCGCGACACTCAATCCTAAAAAGTGGTAGGGGTACTCTCCCACAAGGGGGATACAAACATCCAAATGCCAGGGAAAAACCTAACTAATTTGAAGAAGAAAGGTCAGATGAAGGGGAATGTTCACTTCTATGGCAAAGAGAAAAGGGATTAAAACCATCCCACGATTAAGTGGGGCAAACAAAAAAGGTGTCAGGCAGGGGTGTTCATAGCGGCGTGGCGCGTGGGAGGTTTCAAATTAAACGGGGAAAAGTCGGGCTATTTCGAAAGAGCCACCCGGTATAGACAGCGTCTGGGAGAAGGTAGAAAAAACGGGAATCTCCGGCTCGAGGCTACCTCAGATCAAACCCAGAAAGGGTCCGCACATCAAATTGATTCACAAATAGCTGGTTTTAAAAGGTCTTGACTCTTTAAATGAGAAAGGGGGGACAGGGGGAAGGCCGTTGGCATTCCACCGCCTTGCCTCGTCCCCCCAAAAATCGAAAATTATCTGGACCTGAGGAGGAGGGAGGGAAAAGAAGGAAGGACACGCTTGCAATCTGCTTCGGCCGTGGCCCATGCAGCAGCAATAATAATCTCCATTAGGCAAGAGGGGAAACTTTCATGAAAAGGCGGATCTCTGTTTACATAAGGAAGGGACGAACGCAAAGGGGGGGAGAGAAACTCTAATCTAGTTATGGAACAAAACTGCAGAGGTGCGCGGGAGGGGGGCCTATTAAGCCGCATGATATAATCTCAGAGGAGGGAGAAAGGGGGGGGGGTGGGAGCACATCAACAAAATTATCGCAGGAAATGCGGCATCGATCTTGATGAATAATTTTGGAAAAAAAATAGAGAGGAAAGGAAGCCAAATGGGGCGTCAGGAAAGCGGCAGTTAAAAAGTGTAATTCGAAAAGTAAATCATTTGATGGGTAATCAAAAGAAGAGGGGGGGACAAAACGGGGGTGCCTCGGCGATGGAGTATTTCCCAAGAGGAGTTTCTACCTCTTCTGAGAGGGGGGGAAAGGGGGGAGAGGGGGGCGAGGAAACGGGAAGAGGGTATACTTAGCGATTAAAGCAAGGGTGACCCATCGGGGGGGGAAAAAGGGGGGGGGGGGGCATAAGGGGGGTCATGACGTGCGTCTTATTTTATAAGGGAAGTCGTGAAGGCCAGGCAAGCTTGGGCGGAAAGCGGGGAGAGGAAAGGTGGGTTGGGAAGAACCACTTGCTGAGGTGCACTATAAGGGACATTCCGAACAGAAATTGCTCATTGCGTTAAGAAAGCATTGAAAAGGGTCGAGATCAAAAACTCTGTCAACACCCGCAGTTATATAGACTCCTTGAAGGACAGAAGGGGAACCAATGGGGGATCTGGGGTCGAAAGAAGTCGAGACTGTTGGAAATTGCACCGCGACCTCGAGTAATTAAATGGATCAGTGGGCGGGAGGGGGAAAAGGGGGAGCAGGGGGGGACCGAAGTTCAAAAAGATGCCAAGACGCTCAGAAGGGGGGGGGCATTTTTGTTTGAATGCATGGTCACTGAGATGGAGGCCTAAGACAATGGTTTCAGTTAAAGCGAAAAACGCTAACTTCGTCTTTTTTGGAAGGTCAAAAACAAGAGAGGGGTTTTCATAGAGCCAATCAGAGAGAACATGGGTTTGGGGGAACTGGGAAAAAAAAGACATAAAGGAAAAAGCTCCTTCATTTCGGTATGAAGGGATGGGAGGAGACGAAAGGGGGGGACAGCAATGAGAAAAGCTGAAGCCATGGGGAGAGGAATTGAGAGAGGGGAGGTCGCTAATATAAAGGAGTCCGACTAAACCATCGCAAAAATCGACCAGACAACACCTTGAGAGGCTACGGAGGGAGTTCAAGGAAAGAAGGAATTCAAAGGAAGGGGTGCGTGAGAGCACGTCCTTATCTCTAAAAAAAGAGGGATTAAAAGGGAAAAAGGAAGATAGGGAGGATTGGAGCTACATTTTGGTTCGGTATCAGAATAACAATGAGCCTGTAGATGAGGGGGGGGGAAGGGGGGGGTAGATTTTGGGGAGGGGGGGGTGTGCGTACGATACTTAGGCTGTCAGACACTAGCTCAATCTTTCTACTAAAAATTGGGGGGGGGGGGATAAAGGGGAGGGAAAGTGTCAGTCCAGAAAAGAAGCAACTGTCATATGCGGGTAACTACGGAGGAGAGGTTGTGGGGGGATGGGTGTGGGAAAGAGGTAAATGAGTTGTATCGATTTCGCCTCGGACCCACCTATTTGGAGTTAGAAGCCGCAAGCAGGGGCAAGAGGGTGGGACTAATTCTTTCACGGGCTGACTCAAGGGGAAAGAGGGGTGGATGCTGGGAGAATCTTCGGGGGCGCCTCATTAAGCCAAGAACCTGCGAGATAAACCTTTAAACGTCTTGGGCAAAGAGGAAATTGGCTAAACGGCGCGGGCGCCGACGACAAGAGGAAAAATCGCTCGATGGTCGAGGCAAATGTACAAAAAAAAAAAACGAAGGGTAGCGCTATCGTTAGCAAGAAAAAAAGGTGGCAAAAGGAAAGTTTGAAAGGGCCGGAGGGAAAAGGATCGCTACATCAAAGGGACACGTCGGGACAAGGAGATACGTAAAATCATACATTCGTCAAGAGGGCGAGAGGAGGGAGAAAGAGATGGGACGGAAGTGTTGAAATACCCAGCTCGACCCGCCTTCAAAGGAAAAGAGTTGCGAAATTGAGCGGAAGAGCAGGGCGCCCTTGCTAAATGACGAAAGAAAGGAAACTGCCACATTGGGAGGAGGGGCTTGGGGAAAAAAGACCCGGCTTTGCAAAGTAAGCAAAGTCAAAGATTCCAAGTCATTGAGATGACCCTTCTGATCTGGGGGGGGAAGCTAAAGTCTATAATCCCCTTCAGCCGGGACCTTCTCTCGGTATAAAGGACAAATCAGAAGGGGCCAGGGAATGATGAGAGGTGTAGAGTTGAAATTGGGAAATTATCGATCAGCGAAAATGGTGCGAGAAGGGGGGGGACACTTCTGGGAAGCTAGACAGACGGGGAAAGGAAAGTACATATGGTCATAATTTCTTGACAAGAGTAGGTTGTTTGATGTGTGGAAGGTTCAAAGGAAGAAGAAAGAAGATAGGAGGAGGGGAGGGACGAAAATATCATAAGCGAAGCCGTTCTCACCGCTGTGGTGACCGAATCCCAAATACGACAGGCTATATCTTCTTGGGCAAGGTGGGAGGGGAAAGGAGAAGGGAACCGCGTGGTCACCGCCGGCGACGGGGATTGACATGTAAGCAAGGCCTTTATTAGTACTTTGAAGTTGGGAATTGATCCTATCAAGCGTGTGCCCGTAGAGCGGATGTCGAAAACTAGCGGGTTGACTCCGGTATTGTGAAGGGGTGGGAAGGGATAACCAGGGAACTTTGTTATCAACGGGACGGCCTTTCGTTCTGAAACTTGGGGTGGAAACTTAGGCGGAAAGAAAAATGGGAGAAAAAAGTGTTTAAGAAAATTTATCTCGTCACGTACCCTGGAGTGGGCGCAATCAAATGTCCTTATTGTTATCGATAAACGGCCTCACCGTTTCTTCGGTTAAGGGTGGAAGGGGAGAACAGAAAGGATAGTGGTTTATTCTAATGGGAGGCAAACAAGTGCTTTGGGGCTTGAACGCCAACGAGACAAGATCAAATATGAAAAAACGGGAAGAAAGGCGAAGGTTCGAGATAGGTTGATGGTGTTTTTGTACATAGAAAAAAATAAGGGGAAGAGCAAGGGGCCAAGGGGAAAGTGGGGGATGTCCTTTTCAGACGTCGGGGGGGATTTACCCCAACCGTTCAAGAGGTTATATCAAAGGAGAGGGACATTGGGGGGAGAGGGGAGATACCTTCATTGGGTCTTGAGCAGGCGCGCCGCGGAGGAAGCTTCGGAAACGTGGGGATTTGAAGATATTGGGGGAGGTCTTTGTGGGCTAAACTTCATTTCTGCTGCTCGCACATAGATCAGTTCTCTGGGATGGACTTTCTTGGCGGGGGTGGGACCAGTGCAAAGGGCATGGGGGTGTCAGCCATATCCATGAATTACCAGAGCATTGCATTTCGAGTGGCTAATGGGGGGACCATTTTTCAAGGGAGCGCTGGGGTCGATCGTGGGGCTTTTTTTTGCCGGGGGCGACCAATTTCAGTGTTTCGGTAATTGGGGAGGGGGGGGAAAGGGCGAAATAGGGTGCTGGCCTGTATTTGAAAATTACGGCTTTGGACGGATACTGCATTTGGGGTGTGTTGGAAGACAAAAAGAGGGGGAAGAAGAGAGCAAATGGCTGAAAAATAGGACATTGGGAATATCGGTCTTTCTTTTTTTGTTTTATCCAAGGTTCTGTCTAATTACTCTGCTTAGCAAAATTCCATCGGGGGAGGGCCTTCTTTGGGTTCTGAAGGAACGGTTTTTTTTTTTTCTGGGTTTTTGGTCCTGCAGAGCTAAATCTCTCAACAACAACAAGTGACAATGATCTAGAAGATTCCTGTGGGGGGGAAAAAAAACAAGGGAAAACCCGGACGGGGAAAACCAGCCAATCTCTTATTTGTGAAAGCGCCGGCATTTGTCTAAAAGCAAGATCAAAAGAAAACAGTCAAGGGAGATACCGTGCAATTTTCGTTGCAAAACTGGATGAGAGCGTGGGGTCAGTAAAGCAAAACAATGAAGAAATCTGGGGGAATAAGAAGAAGGCAAATAGGCAAAGAACATCTAGAGAGAAGGAAAAGACTCCGAGGGCATCGCCTTTAAAGGCAAGAAATGGTCAGCCCCCAAATTCAAAACCCAAACTAAGGAGGAGACCTTACATTGAGAAAAGTCGAAACTTCTCATCCTAGAACAGCAAGGCGGGATGTATTGCTTATGGTGGGGGACAAACGGGGGGACACAAGAATAAAAGACCGCTCAAAGTCTAGGAAAGCCAGGTATTGTCGAAAGAAAAATGCTTCAAAGATGTCTCCCAACCATCTCCTTATTCAAAGGTCCAGGGAGCTTTTCAGTCTACCCCACGCAACCGAGGAGAAAAAAGACACAATCAGGTCATTACTCCGACCAGCGAAAATAAAAGAAAAAAAGCTGGATGGGGTGGTTAAAAATCCATAAATTCGCCTCAACAAGGTAACTATAAGAAAAGTTCCTGGAATTGTCTACAAGGAGAAAAGGTGTCCAAAAAAAAAGGGAAAAAAACTATATTAGCACAAATTTGGCCTTGTCGTTTTGCACAGGCCGGGAGTCGGGTTTTTTTGAATAAACTGACAAAGTCGGGTCTGAGCCAGTGGGGTGTTGGGGGGGGTCGAATAAAAAAGGGGGGCGTTTGGGAGTTTTGTAGAAGAAGGATGGGAGAAACACAGAAAACCAAGCGACAGGGAAAGATAGCGTGTTGATCGCACCAAATGTAATAGAAGAGCAGAGGCTACCGCGTATGCCTAAAGAGGGTCAATTAGGGATCAATATCATTTCTAAGGCGACACTTTTGTGGGGGGAAAGAGGAGTAGAATTTACGAAAAAAAAGCATAATAAGGACGTCAATATTTTCAACCAACAGAAGTTCGACTCTAAAAATAGGAAAGAGGGGGGAAAGCTAATCGATCTGTCTGAGCCATGCAAAAAAGATGGCGATCGGGTGTCCGAAAATGCCGTGGAAAACACTTCAAAAAATAACTACCGGAGCAGTATTAAGTCAATAAAGGGAAGCACTTCTATTAACAATTTAAGGGAAGTAAAGAATGCTAAGAGGGATCATCTATCTCGAATTGGAATAATGGACTGAGCACGGGTGCGCGAGCTGGGGGGCTAGATTATCCACGACCTTTCGAGCTCAGGTCTAGGGGGGGGGGAAAAGGGGGGGAGGGCTAGACAGAAAAAAATGCTCTGACGAAATTCTCTAGCTCCCGTCATGGATGAAAGACGAGTTGAAGGATCGATTTGCAAATTCCATCGCAAAAGCTATCGGGGGGGGGGGGGGGGGGGAAAAGGAAATTGGAAAAAGTTGAAAAAGAAAGTGAATTAGCATCAGAAAGGCATAATCTGATTCTTCATTGAAAATTGGGGCAAACTGCTTAGGTGGGGAAAAAAAAAAAAAAAAAAAAATGATATTCTACCAAAGAAGGACGGAAGCGACCTTGCGTCTGTGAACAGATGGTGATACGGCAGCCTATTACACAATTGAAGCCAGTGTGGAGAAACAACTGGGGGGGAAAAGTGAAAAAAGGTAATGTCAAGGCGTCGTAATTTGGGGGATACAAGGGACGCTCGTAACTCGACTTTATCTGAGAGGAAAAAGTAAGGGGCGCGGCCGATCTGGGGGGACCCAAAATGACAAAGTTTTAAGATAATAAAGGACGCCCATCAAAAGGGGCGTACGTTGCTTTGGGGAACGAGGCTTTCAGGGCGCCGTGGAAAAAAATAGGGCTTTTAAGGGCTAGGAAAGGTTTTCGGTCGCCGGAAATTAGAAAAATAGGGAAAAGTGGGGGAGGGAATGATAAGAGTGACGTATAGCCCGGAGTTGATTTTGGGTAACCGGACCTCGGGCCGGGGAAATCCCGTTAGCGAGAGATAGGGGGTGAAAGAAAGCCAGGGTGTGACAAGATGATTGAGAACTGATGGAGGAATGGGGGGGAAAAAGGTGTGTGTGGAGGTGAGGGGGAACTGTGTTCTAACGGAAAGGGGATGGAATTAAAAAACGAAAACCGTTGACGGTAAAAGCGACCTGCCCGAATGGAAAACTAGTGGGGAAGGTTGATTCTTCGTCAAGGATTTTTTCAGTCGCGAAAAGAAAAAAGAGAGAGGTTGAAAATCAAATCCTCATTCCAACAATCAAAAAAATCCAGTACTGGGACCAGGGAAGGGTGACGGTATGAAAGGGGTGGAGAAGAAAAAATGGCGAAATTAAGCAATAAGTCCAAGAGAACTTCGGGGGGGTCTTAAAGCCGAGAGTCCTCATTGGGCTCTAAGAAAAGAGAAAACTCGGAAGAAAACAAAAAAAAAAAACCAAAAAGAAATAAAAACCAGTATCATTCTTAAAGAAAGCATGGGTAGGGGGAAGTCAAGAAGAACAGTCAAAAACCGGACAAGAGGTCAAAATGCAGCCAAAAAACGGCGCAAGAGACGAAACAAAACAACGGGAAGAGAGAAGAAAGAGGGAAGCGTTTGAGCGGAGACTCGGAAATTGTGAAAGACGCGGGGAGAGGACGATCAATTAAACCTTGAGGGGAATCTGTGTTGGTCGGGGGGAGGGTTGGGGGTTCAAGACAAGAGGAGAGCAGGAAGGAAACAAAAGACGCGCAAAGAAGATACCGTTGCACGACGATACATCCTGTGATGGAAGGAAAAGTCTAAGAAAGGAAAATTAACAACCGAAAGCTAAAGTAGGATTGGTCAATGAATCGGGGGGGACAGGGAAAATTAGGTCAGGAGGAGGTAAAGAACTCGGACCCAAAAGCGATGCTGAACGAATCATAAAAGGACAGCCGGAGGGGGGACGTTCGGGGAAAAGAAACGTTGGGGGGGAGGTCGGTCTAATAGATGTCAGGGGATAATACTCAAGAGTCCCCCTAAAGATAAAAACGCAAAATTCGGATCTTCACAGAACAGAAAGTCGGGGGGGAAAGAGGAAAGTGCTACAAAGTTCTGCGCCCTTTGGAAAACAAAAAAAAAAAAAGCGGGCGCTACATGAGAATTAGTAAAACGACTGAGAAACTCTGGAAGCAAAAATGGGCGAATATTTTGCAGATAATTAGAAGAGTATATAAAAAGAACTCTGTGACAGTGTAAAGGGAAAGAGTTAAGCCGGAAGTGGCAATCAATAAGCAAAGGAAGTTCGGGAATTCTTAATGAGATAGAGCACAAAAATTGGGGGGTCGGAACCCCAAGAGTCTCCCAGACCTATTAGAGGATCGACAAGATGTTGGGGCGCAGATGCGGGGGCCTATCGTTAAACCTTGGGGAGACGCAGAATGGATGATTACGCCCCACGGGTTATAAAATGTGATGTCAAATTCAACTAAGGGGTGTTTAATATCTTCAGGGGAAGAGCCACGGTTCAGTTCAAGACAAGGGAAGACGGGGGGAACTCCGAGTAGTGGGTGCAGGGAAGACAAGAAGAGCTTGAATATATCCAATTAAAAAGACAGGGCCAATTTTAGATCGTGGGATAAGTGACGCAAATTATGGGGGCGTGATTGGGTCGGAATTAGGGTAGAAATGTTGGACGGGGGGTATGCTTCGTAAGGGAATGGTGCGAGGAATTGGCAAACTATACATAAGTCGAGGATAAACCATAGGGGAAATAAGTCATAGAATTTCGTGGTAAAACGAGTAAGGTTGGTTTGGGGGATGGGATAATTAAAACGATCCAGCCAGAGATCGTGAAAGGTCGCTAAAGAAGCGGATGCATATAGAACATCTAGGACCTCGCAGGGGGTCAGATCCAAGGATAGGTAGGCGATTCGTTGCGGAGGCGGGAGTAGACTGGAATAGGACCTGGCATGTAAAACAATTAAGATTAGTTAACGAACTCCGACCGGTGGCAGGGCTATTGAATGAGAAAGGGAGCCGGTAGTTTTCGGGGCAGGGGAAGAGGAAAGTAGAAAAGGCACTAAATAGGCACGATAATCGAAGACGGACGGTTGGGCTGGACAGCTTAAATGAGAGGTGATTTTGGCCTAAGTGGTATGGGAGTCGTTGGGGTTAATGCAAACGAATGCAAACCTGGGTAAAATGGGGCACTTTGTTTGGCCGAAATTGCGAACGACAAAATTACAACTAATATGGATGTTGGGGAAACATGGTCGTCGGAGAAAGCTTGTACCAACACACTTGCTTTTGCTCATTTCTAGATGGGGCTATGAGAAAACACGGGGTGGATAACTCACGAAAGGGAGAGGGGTCATCTGCAGATGGGGGTTCAGGCACGTATCAAGAAAGGGGTGTTTGGGGGGGTCCGAGGTTTGAATCCATCAGGTTAGGGTTGTAAGAAGACCAACCGCGAAACGAAAGACTCACCAGTGCACAACTTCAAGATTTTGGTCAGAGAAGCGTGGTGATGGTTTTGTAGAAGGCGGTCTGCGGGGGGGACATCCGATAAAGAATGTGCAGGGCACCGTTTAGTAAACTTTGTTGGGGGGGGCGTTCTGGGACTTTTCTTCTTGATTGTTACCGAAATCTTGGAGATGAGGGCAGAAAAAGGGGGAACGGCGTACAACGACGGGGTTTCGTTAGCGGCGGTTATGGGCATGAGACTGATCAGACCAAATGTAGGAGATTTGTGGCCGGGAGGTGGGTCTAACACTCGTGGGGGGAATAGGGGGGTACAGAAGTGCTCGACATCAGGATCATTTGGAACTGGGGGATTAGAATGGCCGCTGGGTTTGGTAGTAGTGGCAAAAAAAGGGGAAGTCCTTGGGGTGTCTTCATCATCGGCATAAAATTAACCCGAGGATGGTCTAAGGGGCTCAGTATGGGAGACGGGGGGGACTGGTAAATTTCAGCTATTCCCGGTAATTAGGGAGTTGTTGGACTTTTTGGGGGAAGTGTGTCTGGAAACATTGATTGGGAATTTCAATGAGACGAGCCCTGGTAAGGGAGATCGTAGGGATGGGACTTTGAGAGGGGGGACTTGCGTGGGCGGGGAGGGAGTTCAGAATTCTGCATGGTGGGGGTGATGTTACTGGACCGAGGGGTAATCGAAGGTTACTTGAAAAAATGTCAATGTATCACTCCCTGCGGTTGGGAGGGTGGGTTTTGAGTAAAGAACGCTCAAATGGAACAAATTCACAAAGACAGATGGGAGGGAAAATTGGTGGGGGGGGTCTCCGTACAGGGTTTGTTCTCTTTGGAAGGAATCTACAGATAAAAAACAACACCTTATGTATTAACTAGATAGAGAAGGACAACAAATGGAAAAAAACCGGGTAAATCGCTAACAGAAATATGAATGGTTAAAAAAGGGATTTGATGCACCTGTTTTAACACACAAACCTGCCCAAAGGGAAAGGGCGGCTACCTTTTCAGAAGAAAGTGGAGATAGAGAGGGGGGGTCGTAACTCAACCTGGCGAATCTCGCCCTCCAAAAAGGGACAGAGACACAGGCCAGCATCTAAAGCTATGCCGAACACGATTCCGGTGAAAAAGAAATTGTCGCAAAACCCACGGACAAAAACATCCAAAAGGGGAGATCAAATTTAAATCCATCTTAACAATTTGGGAAAATTGAAAGGGGTCAATCCTGCTCCAATGAGCGAGGGGGAATTGACATGAGTGGAATACAAAACAAGGCTTTGGTTGAACAAA
>Ga0179593_1397668_pt1 | contig 23299 bp, 27 predicted proteins | sample CZODoug2_1_08_16_FD_185931 | JGI IMG/M metagenome (GOLD analysis project Ga0179593, IMG submission 185931) | Vadose zone soil fungal communities from Angelo Coast Range Reserve, California, USA - CZODoug2_1_08_16fungal (PacBio error correction) | ecosystem: Environmental > Terrestrial > Soil >...
GGGGGGATGTTTCAGGAGCAGCTCGACCAAGGATGGGCCGGGAAAGTTGTTGACGAGGAAGAGAGGAAAAGCAAGACAAGGCGGGAAAGCGCTAAAACTCATGGAAATTCGGTAGGGGGAGAAGGGAGAGACGGTGACCAACTCGCGAAGGGGGAAAAGGCGTGTGAAAAGAGGAAGGGAATCAGCGGCTCGGCCAGGAGAAACGGGGAAAGGAGGGGGGGAGCTGGGGAAAGTTCTACGCGGGGGGACAAAGACGTGGCCCTGAGAAAAAAAAAAACGAACAACTCAGCGAGAATCAAAAGAAAAAGGGATCCCCCTAGGAAACACTGCGAAAACACGTCACGCCGTGAGGGAAAGCAGGAGAAACGCTTGGGCGAAGATACAAAACCCCCCCTGGCCGGGAGAAACATTTTTCAGAAACGTACTCGGCTCGGAGGAAACAAAAAACCGTCAGACGCGGAGGAGGGGTAGACTCTGGGAGAGAATGCCGTCGGAGTCAAGAGACAGGGAATACCGAATTAAACCGGAAAGAAGCCTGACGTAACCGTACGCGAAGTCATTCCTAAGGACAGAGGGGAAAAGTGTCTTTATCAAAAAGGAAAGAAAAAAAAAAAAGGGGTTCCGAGAATGGTCAAAGGACGGGGGACTTCCTATGCGCGTGAAAAGGAAAATGCGGGGGAGGACACAGGAAGGAAGTCCACCGAAACCCTGGCAAAAAAGAAGGCTAGGCGCAATTTGCGCACGATTTCAAGAAACGATTCGCTCAATGGGTTCAAGCAAGTGAGGTGGTCACCACAGTGGGGGCATGGTAGCCACCAGGGTTTGGGAGGCAGTTTTGAAAGAGGAGAAGGAGCAGGCGTCTTGACAATACGTCAGAAAGAAGGTGCAGGGAACACTGGAAAAGGCAAGCAGCTTGGTCGGGCAGGGAGTGCAGAATAATGGGATCCATTTGCAGCTTTTTTTAAAAAAGTTCCTATTGACAATCCGGAAAAACCACGGGAAGGAAAAGGGACCTCCATCATTTCGAGAAAAGTCTGTTCCGAAAGGGATATAGAGTGGAGTAGGTTAAAACGGGGGGAAAGGAAAGATTGCCTGGAAAAGATTAGTCGAAAAGGAACACCTTATTCGGGGAAGGGACGGAAAGTCTTTGCCTGGGCTTCTCCTAAGAAAGGGTCATAAGAGAGACAGGGAGATTTGGATTAGCCGAGTTAAAGGGGGGGGCGCCAGAGGAATGCAGCGACTTTATTCACGGGAGGGACAGGGGGGGAAATCGTCTAGGGGAAAAGGGGGGAGGAAGTCAGTATTTTCCTTTTCAAGGGTATAGAGAGAAAAAGAAAAACAGGAGAATGAGATATACAGGAAAGAAAAGAATCTGTGACCCGGCTACGACCTCAGGGTAAGGGGACAAATGTTGGTATAAAGGGGGGCCGAAGAGAAAGCTAAGCCTGGAAATCGGCAAATAATAGAACAATAATCAAGCCAAGGTACAAAGCGATGAAAGGAAGAAAAGATAACAATCCACAGCGCTGTTCAAAAAAAAAAAGGTTAAGATAGGGTTTTCGCTTCTCGACTGGGTTGTACGGTCCAAATCAAATTGGCATAAAAGTGGCCGAAAAAAAGGGAACACTGGGTTATAGAAAGGGGTGGGGCTCTCCAGGAGTGACGTAAAGGACAGAGAGGGGTGGGTTTCCGGATGTCCCGGAGGCGAACCGACCACCCAGCCTGAACTGGAATCAAGGGAGGCTTCCTCCTGAAAGACGCGTTGCGGAGGGGGGCTGGAGAAAATGGGGTAAATTAACTCAATAACTCAGAGAAAGGAAAGCGCGTTACCCACGGCAAAAAAAGGGTCTTTCGTGCATGAAAACCGGTGGGTTCTAAAAAACTTTCACCTGCAGGAATTGGGGGGGGGACAAAAAATTTTGGCATAAAAGAGAGGAATTCTAAAGGCGCCGTGGCTGGACATGCATCCGGTGGAAGTAATCATGGGAAGAGGCAAGCAGGTGCGCTCTATTTCCATCGCATGGAGAGAAGGCCACCGTCATCTTTTCCGGAGGCTGACGAAAGGACGGGGTCCTTAATGGTAGATTTGGGTAAATCTTGTCCACCGCGTCATAAGACGGGAAGAGAAGACGTCGGTTCAAGCGCGTCAGGGGGGAAGAGGGGCTGGAGAAGTCTATATGGTAAATTAAACTACGAGAGTCTCTCCTCGATAACTAAGAAGATGAGTACCTTAAGAGTATTAGCGGAAACGAGAAGCGGGAAGTTCACAAGAACAAAATTTTCGCTTGAAAGGGGGGGGAGGAAGGAGGAAAATAGCAATAGGTATTACACTCAAGGGGAAAAGAAACGCGTTACTGTTTAAAAGCATGGGTTAAGAGATATTTGCTCCCGGGATTAAAACAAAGAAGGAGGGGGGGAGCGAGGGACTAAAGGAGCCAGAAAACCAGTTCCCCAAAACGCTCACACGTACAAAGAGGAAAAGAGATATTTCCGCTTTCAGCTGTGAAAGAGACCCCGACACCCTTCCAATCGAAAGGGAAGGGGCCGTTATCCTCCCCGAAGGGCTACTCCTAGGAGCGCAAAATGGCAAAAGAGGGGAAGGAGGAAATTGAGAGACAAAAAAAAATTTGGAGCAAGGAATTTAACGTCTTCTTCAGGGAAACAGCAACCCAGTTGCGCTGACATTGACGGGAAAAGGCAGTAGAGTGCAATCTCATAAAAAATGGGAAGGGAGGGAAAAAAATCATCTTAAAGGCGAATTCTTTAGGGAGGAACAAAAACATGACTTCAAACAGGGGAATAACTGAGTTATTTGTTTCAGCGCAGGAACGACCACAGGAAGGAATAAAGAAGAAGAGTTTTCACTGGAGGGAGGCCCCGGACTAAGAAGGAACGAAGGGGGCGGAGATAAATTCCACCACCTAGTAAGAAGAGAAGGGGGATTTAATTACGGAGGATGCCAAGGAACTTAAAGGAGAGGAAACGAGAAATGTCTCATAAGAAGGCAGTTCCCTCACTCCTAAAAAAAGGAAAAGATTACTGGAACCCTGAAGGGAATTTTGACACAGAAAGTATACGCTATGGGGGAAAAAATCCAGTCCAAGAAGCACCGTCATCGCGTAAAGTTCTAAGAGAAAAAGTCTATCAAGGGTTTTACGTCAAATGAAAGAAGGGAAAAGACCCGACACCAGAAAAACTACCTAAAGGTTTTCCTGGATACAATGCGTCAGGAAAGGGGAAAGGGAATCACCCTGGTTCCACTAGAAAAAGAGAGATCGACGCTACTTGTAAGTCACAACTCCAAAGGAAGAGGAAGGGGAAGCGGGGGTTTGGGCCGATTCGTGGAGGGATGGGGACGGGGGAAGAACTGGGGGGTTGAAGAAAGGAGCAGAATAAAGGCGTCCAAAGAAAGGGTTTCACCCAAAGAAAGAAAGGAAAATTTTATCCCGCCGATGGATGGGAAGCGTCGAAGGAGGGGGAGGATAGGACCATTTCGACCACATTTCGACGAGAAGACAATAAGGATAACCAGAGTGCAACCCGTGGGAAAAGGACAAAAGGTCTTGGCAAACTGCCTTCGGGTGGGGGGGGAAGAGGCTGCATCACGTCATCGTATTTAAAAAGGAAGTTCCACACTTCCTCGGCGATAATAAGGAAACACCTGCGCCCGTACGCGTTTGGTGCAAAAAGGGCAAAAGGGGGAGCGGACGAGGACAACTTGGAAAGAGGGGGAGGGTAGACTTCCAACAAGAAAGCTCTGGGGAATTTAAGCAAGAAAAAGGGGGTGGGGTTCGGCGCATGCGACGCAGGGAGAAACGAAGAACTTCGAATGAAACGAAAATCAAGGGGAATAATTAACTTGACAACAGCAGTCACGTAAAAAGGGGAAAAGAATAAGGGGAAGAGCTTCGCTTCCAAGAAACAGGACCAGGAAAACATCTTGCTAAATTCAGTTAGGCAAAAAGGGAACGTAATGTACACTTCAAGAGGGGGGGGTTTTTCTTCAAGAAAAAAAAAAATCAGTTTGTTGCGACGGTTACTGGGGTAGAAAGGGCTTCGGTAAACTCAATGGGTGGGGGAAAGCCTCATGTAGAAAAAAACATGGGAGGGGAGTTAAAGAGGGGGACTCTTCGCAAACCCGGCAATGGCGAAATGGAAAGGGGCAGAGGGGGCTTTCTCAAAACTAGACAACAACCGAAAAGCTAACGTGATAAATCCACCTCTGGGAAAGGGGGGGAAAAAAATGCTATGAATGTTCCTGGGAGAAAGAAAAGGGAGGAAAATCAACTCCACACCACACGGAATTATGAGAGAGAAAAGAGGGGAAGTATTTTTCGTTTTCGCCCCATCCAAGGAGGTAGGGGGAGCAGGGGGTAATCCCAAATAGGCCAGGGGAGGGAAGAACTGTCTATACCGTTGTTTGGGGAGGGGGCCGAAGGGGAAACGAAAGACCCAGGCTCCCGTAAAGGGGCATAGTAGTTACAACGACCCATGAAACTTAACCATGCCGCGATGCAAACTAAGGGAGGGCCCCTCCCTTATACCGGAACCAAGATACCAACCTTTTTCTGGGGTTTGAAACGTGGGGGAGCAAACAGAGTAAAAGAAAGGGGGGCGGGGAAAGAAATTCCTGGGAATGACTCTTTCATGTGGGAAGGAAGAGAAGAAGGAATGGTGATGATCAATCAAGTTATTCGAAAAGGGAGGGAGTGGGGGAAAGGGGGGGAAAGTCGCCTGGATTCAGCAGGAAAGGAGTTGGAGAAGAGACAAAAGAACAAACAAATCGACAGGAATGAACACGCTTTGGGTTAAAAAAGTCCTGAACTCCCAAGAAGACGGGTAACAGACACGGAAACGACGAGAGAACTCATTGGGACTGGGGAGAAAAACGCTGTACTGGAAAAGTTGAGCTTTCCGGACGGAAAGATCCGTAGATTGGAAGTCAGGTGAAAAGGAAAGAATAAAAATACAGAAGCAGTATTGACAAACCGGCAAGGAAGGTGGAACTTTGTAAAAAGGCATAGCTTCAAGTGGGAGGAGCAGAGAGGTCGAATTTTTATTGCCATGACGAGAAAAAAGAAGGGACAAACCGGTCCGGAATCGGCGGAAAAAACTAAGGTCGGGGAGTGTGTGGGCAACCCTTACGAGGGGGGGGGGGGGTAATCTGATTAACCTGCGAGTCTTAAAAGGGAAGACCAACTTGAGCAGAAAGACGAAGAAAATGGCGGGGAAAGTCCTTGGAGGGGGTGAGGCGAAGTCGCGGAGGAGCCCCAAGCTCAGAAAGAAGAAAAGGGAAAAAAGGTATGGAACTGTCCCGTCCGAGACCCGTTGATCCATGAAAAAATTTCCAGGTTAAGATGTTTATTTAGGTCGGAGTCCGGAAAAAGGGGATAGTCGCCTGCTGTACGAAAAGAGAGAGCGGGCTGATTGAACTTGCTTTCCTTCGTCATAAACCAACGCGGAGTTAGTTCCATACCTGAACGGGAAAAAGGGGAGGGGGGGCAACACGGGGTGATGGAGAAGGCGGAGTCTATGAGTTGGAAAAGGAGAGGGAGTGGACCTTAGCTTCCATAGAAAGGGATCAAAAACGATGACGAAACTAATTAGAGAGGGTTGTGGTCATTTAAAAAAGGAAAAGAAAGAAAATTACATTGATTGGAAACCGTGAAGGGGAAGACAGAAGTTCAAAGGGAGCTACCGGTAGGGGAGAGGGGGGGAGGTTAGGAAACCAACCTCATAATTTGGGTAAGGGGACCGTAAAAGGTCAGTTTTGAAAAAGACCGAAACAAAAAGGACTTGGCATAGGGCGGTAGGGAACGAAAGGGTTTCAAGAAGAAACGCGGCAAGGGGGGAATCTGAAAGGCTCTCAACAAGTTCGGTTTTGAACAAGAGATACAAAAATTCTTGCTGACCAGGTGGGGGGGACTCTGTCTAGCCTTTCCGATATAAGGAAGAAAATTCCGCGCTCTCATCACAGAGGGCCATTAGGAATTCGAGAATTCGTGGGTTTACCGAACAAACTCGCACGGTTGGGCGACGGGGCGTGAGTCTCGGGAATAAATGGAGAGAAAATAGCTCTACTGTTGGAAAAATGAGGGAAAAGGGAGAGGGTCTCTGTTGGGGAAACCCTGAGGAGGAGAGGACCTGGCAAAAAAACAACTCATACTACTGAAAAGAAAAGGGGAAGAAAGACCGATCCCAGACCAAAAAGGCGTAAACGTCAAAAATCCGTGTTCATGGGAGAATCCTTATTGCCTCCACCAGGGGGGAGCATGATAATCTCCAAAAAAGGGAAGGTCAGAAAACTTTTGTCATCGGCGTCGAGAAACGGGGAAAAAGTCTGCCGTCAGAAAATCACTGGATCTTCTTGGGGAGAGGAGAATGCCGTCGTAGTCTACGGAAGAGAAACACAGAAGGGCATTTACATACCGAAGCTCTTTGCCCTGAACCACAGCTTGAACGTATGACACTAGGTTTGAAAGAGGGGTCTTTATATCACACTAAATTATGACACCTGAAGGAGGGGAGCAATTGAAGGAAGATGAAGTTGTCCTTCATATGCGCGTGAATGGGAGAAATGATTTGCCTTAGAGAAATTAAGACGTCCACCGGGCGCAAAACTGCCAGAAAGAGGAAGGTCAAAAAAGACGACTATTTGAAATAAAAACGGAAGGGAGAAATGGGAAACTTCAAATGTTGGGTAGACCACAAAGGTTGGGAGGCAGGGAGAAACGAAAGGGAGGGTTGATCGGGGGGGAACGAAAAAAGACTGAGAAGCGTCGGGCACAATAACGAAAGACCTTTTCATCCACATCAAGGGAAGAGAGGGGAGATGAAGGATGTCAATCTGATAATGAGTCCAGTGAGGGCGGGGGTTCTGTAAGGAGTGGAAAGGGAAGAGGAAACTAACCAACTATGAGGGAAAGAGGAAAAGGTTTAATAAAAACCTTTGAAAGGCCAAAAATGGGGAGGGATTTTGCGCGGGGCGGCCACGTTGGTAGACAAAAGGAGGGAATGTTTACAAAAGGAAATTCTGAGACGACGCAAAAAACGGTGGAGAATTTCAGGCTGACCAGGCTGGTTGAGGATGGGATAAGGGAGAAGGAAGGCTGAAGATTATGGGTTTGAGGCAAGGAAGAAGGTTCCAAAGGGCTTCGAGGCAGAGTGAGATGGAGGATCAAACATTTTCGTTCGGACAGAGGATCTTAGACCGTGTGTCAAGACGAAAAGGGGATTGTTGAGTTCTGAGAGAGAAAAACAAACAAAAGGTTCTGGACCTCTCTCTCTACAGACAAAGACCAATCGGCGGAACCGTTGGGACCCGTTCTAACGAGCAGCTGAAGTGGAAGAAATGGGTTGATAAAGTCCGACGCCCGAAAAAAAGTCAGGCGGAACTTGCTGCTCTCCCATAAGCATAAGAAAAATAAAAAGGACCTGAATCTAATCAGACCATTCAAAAGAGACGAAATTGGAAAAGAAGGGGGGGCGCTTCGCGACTTAATTTTGGGGAAAGGGAAATCCTGTGCGACCCAGTGCCGCACGCAAGCAAAAAACTAGAGATCCCGGGTCGGAGAAACGGGGACAGACAATTCAGGCACCAGGGAAAAGGGAATAGGAGGGTTTTACAGTCACTTAAGGGCCACACCACTCCGGGGAAGAACAAAAGACTAACTGGGCGGAAGCTGGCCCTCATTATAAGGACCAGGATGCAAGGGACAGTGGAAAAAAAATGGTCATGGAAGACCGTGGGAATAAAAAGACTGCGAAGTAGGGGGGCCACTAAGCAAAAGAAATGACGGGAGGAGTTCAGACCCAACTTTTGTGAAACTAACCCTTTCACCTTGCGTAAGGAAGAAGTTGGCTCCTACTACGCGAAATTGAGACAATGAAAAGAAGGGGGGAAGAGGTTTGGGGGGGGTCTCAGGTTTAAGGATGAAATTTTCAATAAATACAGGGCGAATCTATTCCCAACAGAGGGAAATGGGAAAATTCAACATCTTGCCGGAAAATGGGAAGAAGGACGGTGTACCGTAGGTCAAGTTGGGATAAAGCAAGGCCAAAGAGGAGGGAAGACGTCAAGCGAAGGGAGGCAACAGAGCTTCGGTTGAAGTCGTCGGTGACCGGATGTTCGACTAAGACGCATCTAGAAAAAGGGGGGAAAAGGATACAGATTCGGACCCTGCTACAGTCAGCAGGACGAGAAGGAGAAGGGTCTGAAAAAAATGTTCGCAAGGAAATTTTTTTCGCAGTACAGGGCAGCGGGAAAATAGGCCGCCAGAAAGTCAAAGTGACGGGGACACATTTGAAAAAAGGGCAGTCGGTGCGAAAGTAGTCGAGAAGAGTTGGCACGCCGCTGTGGGGGCAAGGAGCAAGCCGCCTACTTGGAACACCAGGCAAAAACGCGAAACAGCGCACCAGAATGACACCGAAAGGAGAAGAAAGGGTCACGCAGCAAGAAAACAAAGGAGGCAAAACCGATCTGTGAAAAAACAATTTAGAGACCGGGAAACCGAAAAGAGGGGAGAAGACTGAGGAGCCGCGCTCATTTCCAGGGAGGGGGGGGGCGAAAGGAACCCACCAACAGTTGAGGAAAGAGTTGAGCTCTACCGAACATCAAAAAAACAGTATCAGAGGGGGAAGGTCAAAACACAAAACAAATAACACCGCTCATCATGGTAAAAAAAATGAGCCCGACCAGCAGAAGGAACTTAGGGTCAAAGAAGACCGTCCACAAGGACCTTCGGGGGGGGGGGTTAAAGAAGCAGGAACTCACGAATCCCCCAAAGGGGTGAAGAAAAGGAGGGTAGCCCTCTGACTCGTGTACCTGGGGAGGGGAGAGACATTCAAACAAACCAGATACGCGGTCAAGAGTCTTTCCTTAAGGTTTAGTGAAGCAAGGAGCTGAAGGGTCTGAAAACCTCAAGGGAAGACAGCCGGCCAGATCACCTGAAGAAGGGGAGGGGGGGAAAGTTCCGGTCTAAAGGTAGAGAGATTGTGGGGATGAAGCAAGAAAAATTTTCACGAGAAAGAAAGCAGGGGGGGAGTGGGAGAAAAAAGGTAATAAATTGGGGAGGTCAACTCGGAAACACCAGCTAACACGGGGAAAAGGGGGGGGTTTCCACTGGATCAAAGGGAGGAAAGGTCGTCTGAAATAAAACGCCGTCAGTCAAAATAAGAGGCTGATAGATCTCTACTTCCGGAAAAAAAAAGAGAGTAGACCTCACTTGGGCCGGGAGGAAGGCGGGGATTTGCATCCGTGATTGGGGGGTTAAAGAGAAGAATAACCAATCCCCTAAGTGTCCAAACTGACCATGTCAAGGTTGGTCGAAAAAAAAGGGTATAACTGCGTACACCAAAGAGGGCGACGAGGCCGGGCTAAAATGTAGAAAGCGCATCAAGAGAAAAACTACATCGAGCGGGGAGAAAAAAAGGGAAAAAGAATTCAGGCTTGTCACTGGACGGGGGTCAATCTTGGCTGTCAGAACTTCAGAGGAGGTCATCAGCCCTATTTCCAACGGACCGAAAGAGTAGAAAAGTCAAAGAAAGTGCGCCCACGGCGGGGGCACACTTGGGGGGGGGAAGATGCAGTATGAAAGGGAAAGGATTTCTGGGATCTCCTTAAAGAAAGAAGCGTCAGGAAAAAGGGCCGAAGCGTGGTTAAACTGCACTAAACAGCGGAAATCCAAGAATCCTTCCTAGGAAAGCAAAACTGAAATTGGGCAAAAAAGGAAGGGACCAACATCATAGTGGAAGGGCCCATACAACATGTCAAGAGATGAAAAATTCACGGCATCTGGATAAAAGAGGGAGGGGGAACCGTCCCCAGAGGGGTACATCTCCGTTAAAAAAAAAACCAAACACACAGAGTTGGGTTAGCGGTTTAGATCGGCGGCGGAAGCCGCGAGGGTCAGGAGAAAAGGAGGAAGGCGGTCCTTTAAAGGGCAAGAATGCTCGACCAAACAAAGGAGGGGCACGAATGCCTGTTGCGGCTTTTGTGAAGGACGTCAACAACCGGGAGCGAAATTATAAAAAAGTGACCTGGTTTGGGAAGCAAAAAGATCATCAAGGGGCTGGGACGAAACTGCACAGCGTTCGACAAAAGAGCAAAACACAGAAAAGTAGAGCTCTGGAAAGGGGCGGGGTCGGGGGAACAAAATTTACAGTTAATCTTTCTCGTGGGAAAAAGCAGAAGAGGGGTCTTGATCAGGGTAAGAAAAAAATTGTTTTGAAGGCGTCAGAAAAGAACAAGCCACAAAGAAAAAATTCCAAAACCACTGGGTTGCGCAAGGAAAAGGAGGATCCAAAAAGCACCAAAAAAGCCGCGCGTGAAAAAAAAGAATAACCTGATAGCCGTAACCAGCAAAAGAGGGGTGCTTGGGTTTGCTTTGACAAGCGGTCCTTGGAAGTGTGGAAGTAAAGGCATTTGAAAGGGAGCACAGGGCCGGAAGCTAAGCTGCCCATGGGGGGGGGCTAAGTTTTGGCAAAGTCACCTCTAGGAAGGGAAGTTCGGGAATTCCGGCGTCGCGTAATTCAGAAAGAGGGTGGAATTCAAGCGTAGGAAAAAAATACAAGGGGACCCGCAAGGAGCGGAGGGACTTGACAGGGAAAGGATCACAACACCAACGCACTCAATTAAACTGCTCCGACGCATCTGGCAGAGGGCCCAGAAGGAAAGGGCGGCCGTGGGCTTGCCGAAACTTCAAAACGACCACGAAAAAGTGTGGTAAAAGTCAGTCTGAGGAAAAGAGAGGACGTGAAAAGGGAAAACAGCAAAAACAAAACTAGCAGTGGGAAAAAGAACGGCCTTTTGCACACGGTTTAGAACGAAGCGGCCGATGGGAATTTGCGAGAGGCGAAATTTTTCCGAAAAGGGGCCAATAGCGTAAAATCCTTAACCAGTCAGGGAGCCATCGGAGGAGAAAAAATGCAAGGGAAGTGACAACCCTTCGGAGGAACGTCTGGAGCAATTCTTCCACAACATATACACTCACGAAAAGGAAGAGTAAAAAGATCGTATCGATGGCGACGAGGACGTTTGCGGGGGGCTTCTAATGGAGAAGACGGTCAAAAAAAGAAAACTTAAGGAAAAATGTAGAAGTTCCGTCCAAAGCCTTGGGGAAAGGGAAGGGGTTCCGGTTCGGACTGGTGAGGGGGGATGTAGGAGTTTTTGACAATGGGGGAGGACAGGAAAGAGAAGAAAAGGCGCAGGGGAAACGGGGAAAAATTAGGTGGGCCAGGAGGGTCATAAGGAACGCGAATAAGGGGGGACCAGCCGGAAATTTTCAAACGTATCTTTTTCTGAAGTGATGGGGCGGCTTCGGAGAAGGAGATTGTGGAGAAAAAAAGGGAGAAAAGCTCCGTACACGTGCAGGCCCGAACTAACCTTTGAAAAGAAGGGGTCTCTAACCTCCTTCAGGCTTGGGGGGGGGGGGGGTCCTGGTCTCGCCGTAAAAATCAGGATGGCAAGATGAAGGTTTCCTAAACGAAGGGTCAAAAGGAAGGGCAGCCGAAAGGAATTTGCAGTTGAGTTAAAGATAGAAAAAACAAAACAGAAGAGGTTTAAGAAAGGGGGAAAGTTGGGGAAAGGGGAAGAAAAGCCAAGAATGAACCTTTCAGTTAATCTGCTGTTCGATACGTCAAAGTTGCCATGAAAGGAGGGTGGCTCCCGGCGATTTTTGAACTCCGTCTGCAAACTGGTTTAGGGAGGGGAGGAAGACCGCTACCAATTCTGAAAAAGTGTTGGGAAGTTCAAATAGACAATTTCAAGAAAGACTAAAAAGAGGGGAGGCGCTCAAGTCAGGAGGGAAAAAGGAAACGGACTGATAAAGGAGTGGACCAGCAAAAAACCTTGGCGAGGCGTTTACGCGAAAAAAAGGCAGTTAGCGGCCATAAGAGAAAAGGGAAACAAAACCCCCAACCCCCCCCTGGTCCCGTGAAAAGGTTGGGGGAGAGGGAATTGCAACATGGGAAGACGGGGCTTCGGCTCCAATTTCTCAAACAAAGCGAAAGAGCAAATATAAAAATAAAAGGGAGGACAAATCTACCCAAGGGAACCCTTCTTCCCCTTCCCCCCGGAAGGGGAGCTAAGGAAGTTCATAAAAACCTGCGCATATCCTCGCCAAACCTTTCCTTAAAAAATTCAAACGTAAGCGCGTTCTAACGAAGGAAAAGGACCGAAGGGAAGGCCTCAAATCCTAGTTCAAAATCAATCGGGGGGGGCCGTCAGGTAGTCCTACGTCCATAGAAGGAAAGACACGAACTTCCCTAACGAACTCTGTGAAGAGGGGAACCGACGCGCGGCTTATAAACAGAGGTTTCAATAGGTAGGATCAGCGAAATTAGGACAACAGAGGGGTCGCGGGCAAAAAGGGGGTGGAATCAAGTTCAGGGGGAAAGTTCATCTTCTGGATAAACGCCCTGAGGAAAAAAATAAGGAATGCACCAGCGAACCCTAAAAAGGAAAATAAGAGTGGATCAATGTTAGACCTATTTACGGAACCAAAAGGGGGCAACCAAAAACTTTCTAGCATTTCATCAGGGAAGGGTGGGACGGGTGGGATGGCATTTAGGAGCAAGAGGGGTTCATGGGTAACGCGCTGTCGGAGCAAAGCAGTCTTCAAATAAGATGACCTGGATGGAAAGGAAAAAGCAGCGGTCGTATTCAGTAGCAATCTGAGAAGGGAGACCAATTACGGGACTGGGTTTCTAAGGGAAGAAAGGGGAGCCGGAAAAAAGAAGAGGACGGGGCAATATAAACAATGGAGGAGGGATCAAAAAAAGGGACTGAAAAAAGAAAATGGTCTAATGAGTGGTGCGAGGGTTGAGAACGTTGGATGCAACCTATTGTAAGGGAAAATTACCTTCGCGACAAAAAAACGGGATATTCAAAAAATGAGAGGGGGGACACTTGGAAAGGGCTTGGCCCGGAGCATGCATCGAGCGGGAACAGTGGGTGATTCTGTGTATCTACTCCAGTGCAGTGGACAAAGGGGGAGCGGGACGCTGGCTCTCCCTGGGAAAAAGGGGCGCGTAAGGGAAATGCTAGTAGACCTGGTCCGCAGAAAGGCCTCTTGGGGGTGAAAGGGGGTATCTCTCTCACCAAGGAGTGGGGAAAAAGAGGGTAGGAAAAACATCCCCCTCTTCTGAGGGAGAACCAGGCGACGAGATCTTTCCACGGAAAAGGTTTTGATACAATCAGCGCCGAAACGAGCCACAGGTAAAGCGAAACGGGGAGAAAAAATCACAGAGATCAAAGGGTCCGCTCTAGGGAAAAACTGAGAAGGAAAGACAGACAAAGCCTTGGCTAAGAAATTTGGACAGAGAAAGGGGTTTGAACAGTGAAGACTTTAAGTGTGTGTCAGGACAATCATGTGCAGAAAATGAAAAAAAAGCAGGGGGGGTGGGGGGGGGGGGGGTCGAAAAAGTCACTGAGGGGAAGGGTTCACGCCCCCCCTGAATGGGACATTGAACTTCATCTGGTCGGTTTTCGGATGTCCCGAGGAAGCAAAGGCCAGAAAACCAAAGAGCCGAACTGGATCCGGGACTCGCTGGCCGAATCCTCAGAGCAGTGCATGGGAAAGGTCATGAAGTATTGGCACTACTCTGCGGGGAAGCAGGAGGAAAAAAAATCAAAAAAAAGGGGAGGAAGGGGGCATCCACCCCCTTTTTGGGCGAAGAACCTTGGGGGTAAAGTTATGAATTTCGCCAAATTGGGGGAGAAAGAAAGAGGAGCAAAGTAAAAAGGGAATCCCGCTTTGGAGGGGGAAGGGTGAGACCCTTTTGAGTAGCCATGGAAACATCGGACAAGACAGGGCGATCGAGTTTTCAAGAACGAGAAAAAACATAATTCAAGGGAAAAGTGGAGAGGAGGGACCTATGTCTCTGGTGGAGAAAGACACTCGGGAAAACTCAACGAGGGTCCTCTCAAGGGGGAAGGTTGGAGGGACCATCGCGGTCTTTATTTAATTCGCGGGACAGGCCTCTATGGACAGTCGACTAAACGGAAATGCTCAAAGAGAAGAAGATCCTCTGAGGTACAGGGAGAGGACTCGGGAAGGGGGAAACGCCGCGTACGTTTCTAAAAATGTTCGAACAATTAAGGGGGGAGAGTCAAGAGAAGAGGGATTCCCTCAAGGGAGGCTCCTGCACTATTGAAGGGGGAGAAGTGTTGCCGGCTGGAGGGAGCTTCGCCCCTTTATGATAAAAAAAGGGTTCGCGCAGGGTTTGCTGTCAGATCATCCGCCAGCCGGTGTACAGAAATGGCACGCAAACGCTCACCGCGCAGCAAGGAAACTCGTAGCTATTGACCAAAAAGATTAGAAAGAGAAAGAAAAAAAGCCAAGGAGCGCGTTCCAGGGGGTATCTAAGTGCGACTCAAACTCGGGGGGCTAGAATAGGAGATCGGCTCCGGGAAGAGATGGAGTAAGGGGGGGAAAAAGAGCCAACAACTTTTTCTGGACCTCATGTGAGGGGAGAAGGATCGAAAAGTCACTAAGAATTAGTCGCCTTTTACGATGCAAAAAAGAAACGCCACGGCGCATTGCTCACGCTCGAGAACCATGAGAAAAAAAACCAGAAAGAAAAAGAAAAAGTGGGGGGGGAAACCGAAAAGAAGCTTAAAAGCTCCAAGGAGGAGGAGAAAGAACCTCCTTAGAAGAAAGGTACTACAGGAGGGAGGGGGGGGTGCTCTCCGGAACAAAACGGCAAAGAGTCAACGAGAAGCCCTTGTGGAAGAATCTGTCGCCCCTGAGAGAGGTCAGGGCTTGGGAGGGGGGTCTCTCCCCATAAAAAACCACAAAAAAAAAGAGGACCTTTCGGAATCGTGTTCTTTTAATTATGAGGAAGAGAAGGATGCTTACCTATAGGGGCGGAACACGCTCATTCTGGGAGGAATCCGGGGGAAGGAAAGAACTACGTTACGTAAAACCTGTCTTAAAAAAGGGAGAGGGGGGGTACCAAAGGTGAACGACAATGGAAAAGAAAGAAACCAGAGAGAGTGTTATGAAAGTCTACTAAGGTCAGAAAAAAAAACAGGGTTTCTGTCAAAAGAAGACTGAATAACACACCAGAGAAAATGTAAGTTTGGTCCTTGAGAAAAGGCGGAGCTGGGGGAAAAAGTGGTGCAGAAGAAGACAGCTGGAAGTGTAGACTCTACTTCGAACAAGGAAAAAAAAAAGGCGTAGAAAAGAGCAGTCTGTCACTCGAAGAGGGAGAGTTGGGAGGGTGTTATCCGAATAAAGGACAAAGAAGGAAAAGTTAAAAAAAAAGGACGGCTGGGGGAGAAAAAAACGGGGAGATGACCTGCGGAATGAGGGGTCTGCGAGGAAACTGGGGCGGGAAAAAATCAGAAGAAAGGAAAGCGGAAAGTCTGCAAGGGACCCTTGGCACAAGGACGGGGGAGAGGGAAGCGGATGGATTGGTTATCTTGGCTGCATCACGGCATGAGGGGAGAAAAGAAGGGAAAGGACAAAGGCCTATGAGAATGAAGCGAAAAAGGGGGTCGCCCGTACGCGTGGTGTCAAGAAAAGGAAAAGATGAGTAGAGACTTTGAACGGGGGCAGGGGGGAAATATGAAGCAAAAGCGCTGAAGTCAAACATTTCCGAATCGGTTTGGTCATGAAGCTCGAAATTGGAGCCCCCCAATCAGAGAGGAAGTTCACGAAGGGACTGAATTGTACTAACGAACTTAACAGCAGAGTGAAATGGGACCAGAAAATTGATTAGCAAGAAAGCGCTGAACCAGGAATCCCTGGTCATCTGTATAAAAAGAAGTCAGGAAAGAAAAATGGATTACATGGCATGTACAGGAACAGGAAAAACAAAAAGCAAAAATAATTTGGGGCAGAGTTTACGGGACTAGGGCGAAAAAAAAGGTGGTTCTAAAACAACAAACCGAAAAAACCCCAAAGAAAACCAAACACACACTTCCCCGCCCCCCAAACAGGCTGGAAGGAGGGACATAGGGAAGGGAGGTTTTATTTCACTCACTGATCTAAAGCAAACAAAAGGCAATGGAGAGGGGGCCATGTGCGGCTTTGGAAGCAGGCGAAAGCAAAAAACGATAAGAAAGTGCCTGGATTCAATGGGGGGATCCAAAAAGTTGGTAAAAAAACTCCAGGGACTAACTAGGAGAGAGCAAACCAACCTTGATTATTGTAAAAAGATAAGTAAAGAGGGGAGTTTTAGACCAAGGACACAAGGATCGTTGAGACTTGTGCATCCCCAAAGAATAAATGGGATTAGATTTGTAGTCCTTTGTGTGGGTACGTTAAAGGAATCCGCCAAAAAAAGGAAAATGGCGGAAAGGTCCACGGGCTGCAAAGATTTAAAGAAGTGTCCAAAAGAAGTATGAAATTCCGAGTCTGGCACAACTACGTATGAATAAGCCCAGAAGTCCTCAGGAAAAAAAAATAGTTGGTGTTTGGGTTAAGTGGGTCGAACGCTGAAAATGTAACGTCAAGGGGGGGATCGGGGAAATATTAATGGTTAAAGATCCAGAATAACCAGTCATTTTCTTAATCTCCGGGCATGGGGAAACCCCATACCAGTTAATTTAAAAGTTTTGAAAAAGCTGCTGGGAAAAAAGGCCGTGAGGAAATAAGGCGTGAAGGGGGAACCAAGGGAAGACGTTTTCTTAAAAAGCGTCCAAAAAGACAAAAAAACGGAATTCGTGAGGACAAAGCGAGTGAGGACGTGGGAAAAGAAACATCACAACCACTCAGTGGGTAAAACTTCTCAAACAAAGAAAAAAACCTATTGATAGTGAGAAAGAAGCGTGCACAAAAGGGGTTAAAGGGAGCACGTGGAAGGCTGGCCGGTCTAAAAAAGCAGGTGCCCTTGCACAGGGCGGGAGGGAAAAAAATGCAGCTACTAAAGCGCTGGTTCCGGAAACACGCATGACAAAAAAAGAATGGAGCCACAGAAAACGTCAGGTTTTCCCACGTGGGGTAGAAAAGGGTATGGGATGAGGCTATGCGTCGAAATGTTGCACGAAGGGTTGCATCGACATGTAAAAGCTGGGACTCGAAAAAATTCTTTGTCTTCGAATCTGTGAATTTGGGGAGAAAGCAGGGGGAGTCGACAGGGGGGGGAGGGGGCTCGTAGGAACTATTGCACTGAAAAGAGAAACGCGCAAAGAAAATTGATGAACAGGTCATAAAGACCTCGGAATAGAGCGTATAGAGAGAGGTTCATCGTCGTTTGACTTGAAGAACACGGAAAAAGACGAAGTCTGAAAAAGAGGGGCTCAAATCTCTAGGCACTGACAAAAGACTTCAAGGACCTAAAGAAAAAAGGTGGAGAACGGAAAACGTTTGCCACAGGTTCTAGGGGGAGGCGGAGTCTTTTGACAAGGGGTGGTAGTGTAGAGTCAGTTCGCAGGCCGCGTATAACAATCTGGAGTATGGGAGGAGTGAAATGAGGCACCGGGAAGCAGCAGCGATATTGGAAGTTGACCAAGCAACCGTGAACGTGTTCAAAAAAAACAGAATAGTTGCCGGGAGGTAGGCAAAAGACTAGGAGCGAGAGAAGTGGGCATCCCCTTAGTCGAGGGAAGACAGACGGAGGGGCCAAGACTCCCTTATTTCCATAACCGGAAGAAAAGGGATCATATATTGGGTGGGGGAAGGGCAGGCCCGAAAGAAAAAATCAGGTTCTGAAAACGACCCGGGCCGGTCTTCCTGGTCAACCCGAGGAAAAAACTCATTGAGGAGGGGGGGAAGGTGGGGAAGGGTGCCTTGCTGAACGAACCATAATTGTAGGAGGAGAGGGCTTTAAATATTTTGCGTTGGAACTCAAAGAAGCAGTGCCTTCTAAGCTTCTGGTAAAAAGTGGCTCCTGCACATGGGGACAGGAGGAGGTATCATTCGAACACGGAGGAAGGCTGATGCTGGCATGCAACACCAAAGGGGGAGTTGATGAAAAGAAAGAAAATTCTTGAAAAGGAAGGGGGGTGAAGTCTTTCTATCCATTTCAACAGAAGGAAAAAAGTAGCTAATGTAAATGCGAGAAAATCGAGAAAAAAGGAGTTCTTATAAATTGGATGAGAAAAGAGGGAAAAACGCGCCTCTGTCTTAAAAGGCATTTCTTGGATCGGAAAGAAGTTCGAGGCACTAAAAAGAAAAAATTTGTCATCGGGAGCGGTGAGAGGGAACATTGTTTACCAAGGAGGCGGCGCGCCTGGGTCGAAAAGCGAAGAACAAGATTCAGACTCGGGTTAGAAAAGGAGAGACCAAATCAAAAAAAGCGTCAAGCGGGAAGAGGGGGGAGAATCAGAGAGAGGATATACCATTTGCCTTTGCATGGCTCCATCAGATTCACAGCTCAACAAATGTCCTTAAGCCGAAAGTTCGAGCGGAAGAAAAAAAACGAACGCAAGTCTTGGGTGGTTGAAAAAAGGATGAAAAAGCCGGTCAAAAAAGACTCGGGAATGTTGTGGGGAAGAAGATGGAGAGAATATCTCGTGAGAAAAAAAAAACACACAAAAAAAAACGGCGTTTCAAGGACGGATGGGAGGCTGCTCCAGTGACGTGGGAAAAAAACTCGTAAAGGAAGATAGACGATCCTGCGGTTGGGACCAGAGAAAATCGAGCAAAATGTATCCTAAGATTTGGCAAGGCGGAGAAAAAGACGAAAAGGAACACGTACTTTTCTCGCCATTTTCTAAAAGCGAACGGATTCTGGGGGAGAAGAGAAGGAGCTACGTTTCGTCCTGAGGAAGTCTAAAAAGGACACAGAATAGTGCAAAATTACTCAGAGAGGGTCAGAAAGGGAGAGTTTCTTACATCTGGGCAAAAGGAAAAAACAGCTAACGCAAACGGGGAAAACAATGTGAAAGGGGGGGAGTCGGATCCGCAAAGAGGGGCATGGGGATTGACAAAAGGCAAAGATTTTTAGGGAAGGGGAGAGCGATTGACTGGGAATTCAGGAACCGAAGGGGGAAAGGGGATTTTCAACCTTCAAATCCAGGTTCTTATTCATGAAGGCCAGCGATAATGGTACCAGTGAAGACTTTTTGAGTGGGAAGGTCTTGCCGACCATGGAAGAAAAAACCAGACATTCCTGACCGTCAGCAATGAAAAAAGAAAAACGAGGCCCGAAAAGGTCTATATCTTTGCAAAACTGGGCGGCCCGTTGGATGCAAACACAGGATGACCTGGTTACCAAAAAGAAAGGCGAAACATAACCTTTTCGAGTTCATGTCTTACGGAAAGGGGAAACCGGGAGGGAGAATTATCATGTCATATAAGGACTGAGGGTATGGGGGGGATAGACAAAGTGCCTGGCCACGGCTTCTAGGCCGAGGCGAACGTTATCCTACATTTGACAGTAAAGGGGAGAGAATCGTAACGTCAACCAGGGTTTTATTTTTATCAAGAAAACCGACACAACGGGGGGAAAAAAAGAGAGAAAGACAAAAGGAAAAATCCCCAGACAACTGGGACGCCGTCCGAAAGAACTAAATTGACAAAGGGCTCACCGGAATCAGGGGAAAGAGAGGACGAAAGCCCTGGATCAGAACTGGCGTCTTCAAAACATAAACATCACTGGGGGAAGAGAAAAAAGATCATTCTCGGAAAAACCCGCCTGGGCAAAAAGTTGCAACGAGAAAGTTTGCAGGGGAGTCGTCGACCTGTGTCACGGCAACACTGTGCCTAAAACGTGAGCAACGCGAAAGATCGAAAGAAAAAAAGGAGTAGTAAAAGACATTAACGCCAGAAAGAACGGAAAGGATCGAGTTTCCGTATGTCAAAACCGAGCAATCCGGCCGCACCAATCAGAAAGAATCAAGGGGGGGCTGGCCCAGGCAAGAAGAAAAAAAGCCTGAGAAGCATGGGAACGACAAGGTCAGGACCGTAGGGGATACGCGGGAAAGGACACTCATTTCCAAGGCAAAATCAAAGCCAGGTCGCTCTAAATGACGAAAAAAAAAGTTTGTGGTCTAAACCCGTTAAAAAAAGGGGAAAATGAAATTGCTCGAAGACTATGTAAAGGGGGTAGGGATAGTTGAAAGAGAGAGTAGGGAGGGGGGAGGTAGGTAGGGAGGGGGAGGGCGGAAACGAGTGGGGTGGGTTTGGGGGGTGTAAGGAAGAGAATGTGAGGAAAGAAGGTGGGGGGGAAGAGGGGGGCAGGTACCGTGGGGGACGGGTCGGGAAAGGGAGAGAGGGAGGGGGAGACAAGAGAGGGGGGGGGAGTGGGATAGGTGAGGGGGGCGGGGAAGGGTGGGAGAGGGGGGAGGTAAGGGGGAGGGAAGGGTGAGAAGGAGAGAGGGCGGACCGGGGGCGAAGGGGTTGGAGGGATGAAGGAAGTTGGGGGGGAAGGTGGTGCAGGTAAAAAGGGAGGGGGGGAGGGTGAGGGTGAGAGCGAAGTTTGGGGGAAAGGGTGGCGAGTGAAGAAACTAAAGGGGAGGGGATGGGGGAGAGGGGGGTGGGACGAGAGAAGGGTGGGGGGGTGGGAAGGGGGGGGCAGCTAGGGAGGAAATGTGGGGAGAGATGTAAGTGTGAGGGTAAGGGGGGAGGGTTCCATAAGGGGGAAAACGTGGGGGAGGGGGGTGGGTGAGAGAAGGTGGGGAGGGGGGGGGGGAAGAAGAGACGCTGAGGGTGGGGGGTGTGAGGAGGGCTTGTGGGGGAGGGTTGGGGGGGCCGCTGGGGGAGTGGGGGGGAGATATGGAGAAGGGTAGGGCGGCGGGGGAGGAGGTAGAGATGAAGGGAGGGGGGGGGGAAGGGGGTTAGGGCGAGTGGGGCAGGTAAGAAGTAATGGGGGGGAGAAGGGGCGCGAATGAGGAGTGGTGAAAGGAGGGGGGAGGGGCAGGCGGGGGGTGGGGTAGGGTGGGCTGAATGGGCGGGTGGGAGGAAAGTGGGGGTGAGTGCATGAGAGGGGAGGGGCGGGGGGGGTTAAGGAGAGGGGAAGGGAAGTTTGGGAATAGGGGGGGGGGTGGGGGGGGAGGGGGGGGGTTATCAGGGGGGGAGACGAATAGCGTGGGAGGTTCTCCTCCTCCTTCTGCTCACATTTGCAACCTGAGCAGAGGGCGTTCCGGGTGGTGAGGGGGAAAGAACGGGGATTCAAAGGGAAACTGAATCAGGGCGCTCTAGGGAAGGCGCAATAGGATACAACTTCCTCGGGAAGTAATTGCCACTGGAGGTGTCCTTGGTCGGACTTTGATAAATACAATCGTTAACACTCGGACTATGAGGTTAAACCGACCGAAGGGAGACAAAAAGCGTCTCCGGTCGGAAGGCTGTAGGAAAATATATAGAACCGCGACTAGGCTCTCCGACAGAAAACTAATCTCCTATTAGGCCCGGCGCAAGTCGAGTCAAAAGCGCCGAGGACGGGAGGAAAAGGGTAGGCAAGGAATTTGGGAGGTAAAAGGCAAGAGGGAGGCCAATCAGGAGATCCATGCAACGGCCCTTAAGTTTTCAGCATGGGGGTGAAGAAAAGGTGAGCAACAGTCGTTGAAGAATTTTGGGTTGTATCGCTGGGCAAAACAGGCGAACGAGAAGGGTTTTGAACACCCTTCGCCGCTCAAGGAACCAGAAAGGACACCCTGATTACTATTGAAAAGAAAATTATGTCCCGTACCTAAAAACCCTTCTCAAAGAAGAGAAAATGGAGTTACAAAGGTGGAGCCCGGAAAAGGGAGAGTCTCGAAGGGAACTCAGAAGGTCAGTGAAGGGAGAAGGGAAAACAACATTTTCGTCAATAAGGGGGAGGATTATGCATGAACGACCATTGAAAAAGAAAACAGTGGGAAAAGAAAACATTGACCTATGCCAAGAAAGGGGTCGGGCGAAAAAACACATCATGGAAAAAGGAAAACCCGGGAAAAAAGAAAGGAGGGAGTTCAGATTTCTGAACAAATGACGGAAACTTTTACGGGTAAAGGCTTAGGTTGTTGATCAAGCAGGAAATCACTTCCACTTAGGAAAGGGGCAGAACAATCATTTTTGCACGCGGGGGGGACAAGGGAAAGAAGGGAAGCTTATGGGAGGGTATCCAATTTCCAACACCAAACAAAAGATGGACGGTGGCCGTCAATAGGTCTGGAAGTAAATGAGCCTCTAAGGGGGGATACCGAGAAGATAAAAAGACTACCTTAGAGGACCCGGCGAAAAAGAAAAAGAAATGGCTTTTGCAACCCTTTCAGGATGGGAACTACTGATCGAGGGGGATTCCATCAAGGGAAAAAAGTGAGAGAAGAAGCTGCTAGGGGCGGAAAGGGAGGAAAAGAAGTACGAGAAGATTGGTGGGGAGTCAAAATGACTCCGACCTCCCTACCAAAGAAAAGTGACAACCGTTTTCAGATCAAGGCAGAGAAAAAGAAAGTCCATCCAACGGGGGAAAGGGGGAAAGTCAAATCAGCTGGGAAACAGAAGGAATTCGAAGAAAAAAGCAAGTTACTGGGGAGAAAAAGAGGGGGAAAGGCGTTACTCTGAGGGAAAAAAACTTTGTATGACTGGAGGAGAAGAATCAGACGGCCAATCCGAGGGGGTCAAAAACACGGAACGACCGGCAGTTTGGGTGGAAAAAAAAAAACGCCGATGCAGGACCTTCTTCTCAAAGGAGGGGGGGCACGATGAAACTGAGCAGGGACGAGCGGGGGAGGAGAGGCCTAGAGATGTTCTAACCGTGGACACAAAGGACGGTCAGGCTGTACAGAAAGGCGTTTGGGAGCGGGGTCGGAGCAAGCGCGTATTTCGGCAGAAGACTGAACACAAAAAAGAGACGGAGATAGACAAAAATCAGAAGGGCCAACCCGGGGGATGTGCCAGCCTCACGGGGCATAGGAGTAGGAAAAACATTTTTCCCGAGGACGGTGATAAAAACCCTACACCTAAAGTAGAGTGAAGGGGGAGTAAGGATTGTTGGAGGAAGAAAAAGCTTGACCAAACCTCCTAATTAAGAAAACTCAAGGGAAAAAAAAAAGGCCAAGAATCTTTGACTGGGAAGAACGTGGGGAGACATCACATTTTCAGCGGGCATTCCGCACCAATTCCAGGGGCCGACTTTCTCAACTGGTGCAAAAATGTCATAAAGCCAGGGGAGAAAATTTATGAAGGGAGGTCAAGGAAGAACCCATAAAGGGGTACGCGGGGGGAGGAGAGGCGGAAAGAGGGAATGGGGGAAGCCAGCAAACCCAGGGCCTGGGCGTGTGGTGAAAGAAATCTGAAAAAAAAAAAAAGACATGTGTCCTGGGGCTTCTGGGGAAATCGCCTAAAACACAAGGGAGAGAATGGAAGAAGGGGAAGGGGGGAGGACACTCTCAGATTCTGGTTCGGGGAAAAAAATCAAAGTCTAAGAA
>Ga0179593_1363322_pt1 | contig 23297 bp, 27 predicted proteins | sample CZODoug2_1_08_16_FD_185931 | JGI IMG/M metagenome (GOLD analysis project Ga0179593, IMG submission 185931) | Vadose zone soil fungal communities from Angelo Coast Range Reserve, California, USA - CZODoug2_1_08_16fungal (PacBio error correction) | ecosystem: Environmental > Terrestrial > Soil >...
AGCGGGTCCAGGTAGGAGCCAACATAAACTCTCAAGCGGGGGAATCTCCCAGGGGAGTGAGGGTGGTTTCAGTCGAAAAAAAAACAATGTGAGAAACGCAGGTCTTTAAAGATTTTCCAAAACGTGGGGGGGTCCCCTACCGTAGGGAAAAAAAAACAAAACAGAGAAGCCATGGGAAGTGGATGGGCGTAGTCTGGTGCTGGGGCACCCCGTCACACGTTCCAGCTGGGATGGGCCGTACCCGGGCAAGCACAAAGTCCTTAAACGGGTAGGGTGCCACCGGAAAAAAGCAGAAAAGCTCGCGCGACTGGCGGTACGAGGTGGGTTCACACCAAAAACACCATTCTCATCAGGGGGGTGGAAAAGGAAGAAATCGGGGCACTGGAAAAAGGTAATCAGACAAGAATTAAATTGAGCAAGCAATTAAGCAGGAAAAGGACTTGGATGGAAAAAGACGAGGCAATTACAGTCCGTAGATGTGGAAACCTGAAATACACCGGCAACGTGGCAACGAAGGGACTGGGAATGAGGATGTGCGGGTTAGGTGTTGGAAGAGGGAGGGAAAAGTTGAAAAGCACTCGGCGGGTGGGGTTTAGAAGCAGTTGGGGGCAAGGGGGGGAAAATATTGACGGGTTACGGGCCATTCGAACGAGGGGGGACAAAGAATGCGCGATAGGGACCTGTTAGCAAGACCGGGGATGGATTAACCAATGCAAGGAGCAAAAGGTACATGAAAGGGGCCAAGGGTTGAAAAAAGAGAAGCCTCGATCGCCGCTAGTCAGCTTGAGGGGGGTGGGGCAGAAAAAAGGCCCGAACTCGGGTTGAAGGGAGGTCGCGGGTGTTGGGAAAGCAAGGCATGCGGATGGCCTGGGATTGCAGCGCGGAAACAAAGTTTGTTTAAGGGGGTTCGTCAAATTTTTGCCTGAAGATGGGATTCCACGAACATGATGCCAGCGGGAGGCGCAGGAAGCCATCTTGAGGAACTCAAAAAACTGGAACGGCTTTCGATTGGGGTCCTTGACAGGGAAGGGTTTCTGGAGACAGGGGAGCCCCTACCAAAGGAATTGTGAACGGTGGGGGAGTCGAGGGGGACAACACCAAAGCTTCGTGTGGGGGTTGACTGTACAGTTGAGAAAAAAAACTGCAAATCAACTTAGCGCTGCCGCGGAGACGGCTGTGCTGAGAAGAACGACCAGACGGCGTTGCAGGGTGGTGGAAGACTTCAAATTGGTTGACGGAAAACTGGAAGCTGCAGAAGAGAACTAAAGAATAGACGTACTCCCCATGTGTCAATAGAAGGTGATAAAGACTGGAAAGTATAAGGGGGGAGGTGCGCGCGAGGGGTGAGAGAAGGAGGGGGGGGAAGCAAAAGAGAGAGGACGGTTATGAGGTCCTTTAATTTCGTTGTCCAGGTGGGACGAAAAACTCGATGTCGGGGAAATCTCGGAGAACGTGGCGGCGGTTTGAAAAGGCACGAAAAGGGAAAAGTCCGCAAAACGAAAGGGGACCTGTCATCAATGAACGAGACGAAACGGTACGGGGAAGCAGTGTTCCGTGAGATTAGGTATCGAACACCCGGTGTGAGGGCCGGGCATGTTGAAACAAAAAACGGCCCGGGAAAGAAGAACGGGAGGGGTTATCGGGCACCTTTCCACCAAAAGAAGAATAAAGGCCTCAGGGAGAGACGGAATGACGTACGTCAAAAAGCCAAGCCCCTCACATAGAGGAAATAAGCGACGGTCAGAAAGGTCACGGAAAATACGGCCTCCCCACTATAACCACTGCACTGGGGCATGGGCCGCTGGTAAGGGCAACCAAACCCCCAACCCCCCCCAAACAAACGAAAAGCGTACCGAAAACTGGGGAAAAGGACAAACAAGGCGAATCAAGACGGCCAACCGGGATAACCGGGCAACGTACCGCCAAAAAGATAATCCGCGTCACGTCAATCCCTGAGGCCTCTGTGAAGCAGCGAACCCGCTGGTTTGCACCACAGGCTGATGAAAGAGACCGATCTTGCCGAAAAAAATCCGCCCCCGGGCGCGGGGCAAAAAGGGGGAGTAGACATCAATCGTGGTCCACGTGAGAGAGGACGCCCATCTCTAAGAAGGCGAGAGAGAGATGTCGACCAAATAAAGAGATTCATCAGAACACGGCCGAATCGTTGCCCAACGCTGAAGGTCGGGGGGCAAAAAAAAACCGCCGACTCGGTTAAAACACCGGAAGAAGTCTAGCAATCAGGCGGGACGCAACCGAGGAGACAAAGCTTGAAAAGACGCCAGCCATAGGGGAGTGAAAAGGAAAGATAAAGGGGGGAACCTGAGTACCGCGGTGGGCCTCCCGATGAGCAGGGGCGTGCCACAAAACCAAACACCCAAAACCCAAAAAAACCCAGTGTCGGTCAACCGGGGACGTGGGCGAACAAATTTTCCCAGGAGACACCCAGCAAACAAATGGGTATAAGAGGCCAGGTTACAGTACCGGTCTCTCCTGAGACCACGCAGCTTTGACTACCATTTGGACCCAAAAAAGATGGGGAAAAGTGCCGGCCAGGACAGTCGGTGAACAGAAAAAGACGCACAGGGCCAAGGAGGAGAAGGGACGACTGAACAAGCACACTTCTCTCTGAATCCCGTTTTCCTTTGGGGAAGGCAAAGGGGCACAACAAGGGGTATCGCGCAAAAAATCTCCAAAAAAAAAGACAATCTCTCACGGGCGGCGGGGCCGTGATCAATCCCGAGTCAGCTATCCCCCACGGCTTTCAAGTTCCAACACCCGAAAACGCAAAGGTGCAAAGGGACAGAATTTAACCGACATCAGTGTCCTCGGCAAACGGGACTAAAGAGGAACAGAAAAGATCACGCAGCCTCCACCAAGCTCTTGAGAAACAAGAAAGCCCAGCGGGAAGCATTAGTACCGAGATTGACGTAACAGAACGGTTTCAAACACATTGTCAGTTGGGAAGTGTACAATAAGAGATTAAGCAAATATCGGGGGAAAAAGGGGCGTCCAGAGTCCGAAAAAAACCAATCGTCAACCAAAAGGGAACTGTAGGAAAAAAACGCCCGATAGTCGAGAGTGGGGGGACGCCCATCCAGCAACGGGACATCTTGAAGGAAGCTAAAGGGGGGGGCTTTGGAACGTGTGAACGCTTAAGGGGGACAAAAAAAACACAAAAAAGGCCTTGGGGAGGGTAAAACAAAAACGTGGGGGAAAAAAGATAAACACTCGGAAACTGTACAGAGACAAACCAAGGTCAGACCAAAGCCAAACTCCAAACCGGGGAAAACGGATCTTCCCCCCAGGTCGGCACTGCACAGAGGAAAATTCGGCGGGGCAAAAGACTTGTGGATCAAAAAAAGAGGGAAAAGGGGAAAAAAAACAAAAAAAAAAAAAAAAAACGCAAAGCGAAAAAGTGGTTGTACAAAACCGCTGGGGCGCAGCAACTCAAAGACCAAACCCACCCCGGCAAAAGCTTGGGACCACCGGGACGCGGGGTACGGCCAAGGGGTGTCATCACAAAAAGCACTAAAACAGCGCACCGGGGCAAGAACGAGGGGAAGACTTGCAAATGACCAGGCAACCGTCCCTAAACCAGGTCAAGTAAATCAACACCTTGACTAAAGGGGCAGGACACAACAACCACGAAGGAGGAGCCAAGATCAAAATGCCTATCACTAAGAAACGAAAAAACTCAACGAAATAAAAAGGGGGAGAAGGCTAAACGCCAATGGCCGAAGACAAAACCCAAAAGTCTCCCAGAAACATCCTACAGGAAATCGAAAACTCAACAAATCAGAAAAAAAAATCCAGACCAACGCTCAAAGATGGGAACGTAAAAGTAGAGATACAGGAACGGGTAGGTTGCAACTGCCGGAGAAGGGAAAATAAATCTTAGGGATTATAAAAAATGCCGCCAGGAAGCCGAGTGGAGTGTGGTGTAAAGGGAAATGCAATTAAACGGAGAAAAAGGTTGAAACGAGGAAAGGTGTAATAAGGGGGGAAAAGGACGACAAGCCACGGCAGGAGGAAAAGCATTTTGAGCAAAAGCACAACCGGAAACGTGGAAAACGGGGGGGAAGAAGGTCCAGGCATCAAAGACTAGCTTGTAACGTGACCGCCGGGAGAAGAAGAAACGTACCATGTCGTAATACTGGGTTTTGTGGGGTGGCCTGAAAACAGAGAACTGCCACGTGGAGATAAACAGAGAGAACACAGGAAGGATCGAAGCGAAAAACCAATTAAGCACAGGAGAAATTCTTCGAGAGAGGTTGGTATGTGCCTCTGAAGGAAAAAACTACGGCTCCAAAACAGCACACAAGAAATAAAAGAGAGAGGGATTATCGTGAAGGAGCTGAAAACAACAGGAAAATGTCCCGAATGATGTTGGGTTCAGTCGGGACATGGGTCCCTCAGTGAGCAGAGGGGTTAATCTCCACTGTGGGCAGAACAGCAGGTCAGAAAAAAACAAAAACGGACGAAAAGGGTCCCGTTTAGGAGTGGTATGCGTGCTGACCCGACGCTATGATTGGGAATGTTGGAACAACCATAAAGCGTTCTCTAACGACTTGCCGCTTAAAAAAAGAAGGGTCAAAGTCTGAGCTGGCTTGAAGAAAGGTCACAAGTCATCGGGCAAAAGTCGAGAAAGTGGACGGGGCACTTGAAGAACACTTTTCACCTCCAGGTATAAGACGCCTCATAAACGGAAAAGAAGTTAACTTATTTGACACACACCGCAACGCAATGGGGACGGGGGGACAGTACTTTGGACCAGCAACAGGGCGTAAAATGGATGGGAAAGGGCTGGGTGTGTGAACTCGAGTGGGGACGGCAAAACCGGTGAGGAAGGGACGCAGACGGGTGGTTTGTTAGAGCAGGGGCATTTAAAAGGGTGCACGCGGTCGGAAGGTTCGGGCCCCTCCGGGGGAAATCCCAACAGTGGCATCTTGCGCGCGGTCAGACTGGTTTTTCGGGGAAGGGGGGTATGTGGACACAATGCCGGAGCCGGCAATAACGGGGGAGGTGAGCTAGCCCGAGGGCCTGCTTGGTAGGCGACATGGAGTGGGGTGAGACAAGTCAAGACGTTTAATAAAAATTGTGGGGGGACTGCCTTGGGTCTTCACTCGAGGGAAGGCTGCCCTGAAAAAAAATTTTTTTTCGCGGGGGGGGGCAAAGACAGAACAACTTTCAGGGTGCTATGAAGTCCAAAAAACGGACAGCCTGAAGACGCCCCAGGGATAATCTTGGCGAAGTCTCCTGAAGGAGGAGAGATTGGGTCTGCGATTTGTGTCTAAGAGCGCTGGGACCCATGCCCACTATGGCAGGTTTGACGGGACGAAGTGGTCCAAACAAAAAAAAATGTCTTACCAAAAGGGGTTAAGCAAAAAACCGGAATTCAAAGAAAAAACTGGAGAGCGAACAATTTGTCGAAATCCGTACGGATGCCGAAACAACAGTCACGAAGAATGACATGACGGGTTAAGGGGGGTGGGGTACATTTGTTAAGAGAATGGGGCAAATGGAACGTAAGAACGAAAACGAGACTTGTCATAAAGGGGGTCGTGTGAAGGACAAAGGGGAAACCGTGAAAGTCTGAGTGCGGTGATCGAAAGGGGAGAGCGCCTCAGAGGGTGTATCGGAAACAGAGGGAGACTTGCAGTTTCTCGATGCGTGTTGCCTAATTCTCCCCAGGTCCGTGAGGAAAGGAAATCGGGTCGTTGTGCGAAATCGGGTCAGTCAAACGGTGGCACGAAGAAAGAAACAGACAACGGCTGGGAAATAGAGACGCCGGCCCACTGAACTGGGAAAAGCCTTGAAGAAAAACGAAGTTTTCGGCGGAGAAATTTTTGGAGCCGATTACAAGGGTGAGGGGCCGTGTTCATTTAAGAACCATAACTGAACCAGCCCAGAGGAAGACGGGGTTGATACAAAGACCCGAAAAAAACCAGGGCTTGGAAGAAAAAGGATACTTCGATCTGGAGAAGACCGTCCGGGGAAGGCCAAAAGGACAACATCCTCTGAAAATGTAGCAGAGGAACTGAGGGAAGGAAAAGGACGGAGCCACCGGAACCACGTCGGAAACTGGGGAACACTGTGGGGGTAGCTCACAAACGCGTTACCTCCATTGGGCGGTCAGCAAAAGTCGAGACTCTTACGGCCAACCGCGGATGAATAATGCTTCCAAAGCCCCACTGCGAGTCGTCAAAAGGAAACAACAATTCCCACCCTTCTGGCCCGCCTGAAGCGAAAGAGAAAACACTGGTGCAGCCGGATGAATCGAGCGACAAAGGACGGCAAACAAGAGCTGGGTAATTAGCGGTGAGGAATAACACGTCGTCTTACGACAAAAAATCTCAGAAAAACATAACCACAACGGATGAGTAAGAAAGAGGGCGGGGGGAAAGGCGAAAAAGAAAACGACGTGGATTCTGACACCGGAACGGGAATCGTGCCCCGTCAACAAAAGAGGGGGGACCGAGCCCGCCTCGCGAATTTGAGAGGAGAACTTAACGCACCGCCATCAGGGGGAGGAAACTCTTTCGCAGGACGGTCTTTTAATTGAAAGCCGGCCGGTTAAACCGGGGACGGACGTGACCGTGGATAGAGGGGGGACGGAGACAGAGCCCGCGGTGGGCACCCAAAATCTGGCTGGGAAACCCCAACCTGGCGTGAAGTTTCGGAGGCGGCCGTCAACATCTTATGCAAGGAAAGTGGTTATAAGGGCGTTCAAAAGGCACAAGCCGACAAACCGTAAAAGCAAACCTCATGTCGAGGAGGGGTGGAAAGCCCGTCCAGAAAGTTCGAAAAACTAGATGAGCCAGGACCTAGCGGGAGCAGCAATCCCAGCCACGTCGCCAAGAAGGAAGGGCGTTTTTCTTTGGTCAAATTCCCACGGTCAAATCAAACAACCGTGGAAAAAGCAAGTTCCGGGAAGGAAAAATAGACTTAAAGCGCACGCCGTAGAGGGTCAAGTAAGCGCGCATAAAAACGGCGGGTTCATCCAGTGGAGCAGACACTGCGCAAAGGCATGGGGGGAAAAACCGGAGGGGAACCGAGGGGCACCGAAATCGGGAAAATCGGGTCAAAAACGAAAATTAAGGAAATCGGCCAGAAGGACCCAAAAGTCCAATACCCTGCGATCGAACCTAGTCGAGCACGCAGCCATCCAGTGGGGGACATCGACGAATGGGCCGTGCAGGTTGGGGGGTGTGAACAATGAAAGGCAAAAGTACTGGCCAAAAGAGGTTGGAAAGTCGTCATCCAAGCATGACCCTGACAAGACCAGAAAAAACAAGACTCGGAAAAAAATAAAAGGAAAAAAAGGATCTTAAGAGATTTTCGGCAAGCAAAAGAAAAAATCGCCTTTGACAGGGGCTATAAGGTGGGTTCTGGAAAAAGAGGCGGGAATTGTCCATCAACCACACCGAAGGCGCTTGGGGACAATCGCCTTGCCAAACAACAACGGGGGGGAATTTCCAAATGTCCCAAACTCTCCAGAAGGCAAAACCATACGAAAAAAGAACAAAGCGAGGGAAAAAGGGAAACAAATTGGAAGGACTTGGGCGGTAACCAAGATGTTACGCTTCCAAAAAAACATCAGGCGTCATCAGAAGAGTTTGAAACTCATGGTAAGAAGGAGGGAACGACGCGGAAAAGGTGGTGTCCGCAGAAACCCCTCAGCATACAGAGGAAAGACAGCCCAAGGAAAATGCTTCCTTCAACAGGGGACGTCAATGTACACGGCAAGCTCAGTACAACTCTAAAGGATAGCGTGCCACCCCCCTCACAACCCCTGGCCCGTAGGTAAACCGGAGTACCGGCCAAATCCCATTTGAACCACGAATCATTGCCCTAGCGAAAACAGGGTAACAAAAACAATATGGCCAAAAACTTGACCGATAACGTAAGGCGAAACCGTAAACAAGAAGGAACTCGTACCTGAAAAAATCAAAAACGACTCAAAAAAAAACCGGAGGAAAGTGGGTCGGGACTGTCACAAGGAGACCGAAAAGCGGGAACCTCAAAAAAAGCAATCAGAAGGCTCCAACACGGTTTGCACGGGGAAATAAAAATCTAAGTGAAAAAATTAAAGGGGAGGACGCTAAGAGAGCACCTGGGGGACGTGTTGTAGGCCGTAGGGGTAGTGCTGAATTTTCATGCCTCTGGAATGTAGGGAAGGAAAGGGCCACCGGACAAAACGAACTGGGGTTGGGACACATGTAATGGTTCGGGAGGGGTGGGAAACAGGAACAGCACGCGAAACGGAAAGTTTGAATGCTGGAACCGGGCGGGACTGGGTAACGGATTTTTGGGAAAATGCCAAAAGGGGTAAATCCGTCAATGGAAAAAAACGCGTGAACCGGGGCACGGGGACAAACACAAATATCACCGACCAGCGTAATCTTGGGGTGGTGGGTGCCAAAACAACGGAGGGAAGACTGTGGGGATAAAAAAAAAAAGAAATTAGGGGGGGAGGAAAAAATGGCTTGCAGAACTACCATGGACAATCAGTGGCGAAGCTTCCTAGGAAGTGTGGTGGGTGCACGCTCGAACGCTAGGTAAAAAAAAAAAAAAAGGAGGGGGGGGAAAAAGAGAGATGTTAAAGCGCCCACACACTAAACTCTGCAACTCGAAGAATCTAGAAGGGAGAAATGGTGTCGAAATGTACAGACCCCCCCCCCCCCAAGAGTGTAAAGAGTCCAAAGTGGGGGTAGGCACGTCACAAGTGAAAAGCCAACAAAAACTGGGGATTGACTTATGCGGGGTAACTGGAAACAGCACAAACGTGGTAAAACAGTTTCCAGCCGGGGGGTCCCCCGGGGCCAAAACTCATAAAAAAAGAAAGTAAAGTTTGGCGTGGACCGACAAACTTGTCGTCGAGCGGGGCTGTAGGGGGGAATTTCACAACCTTATGGGAAAAAGGAGAAAGTTGGACGGGGGAAACTTTGAAGTAGTATCAAACATCAGATATTGCATCGCACCAAAAGGAAAAACCGAGTTTTTCTCAAGCGACACTACAGAAGGGATAGGCGTCCAGTCAACGTTGGCAGTCGACTTGAGATGAAAAGGGGACAGGGGGGAGGGTGAAATCGGGTCGGGTCGCAATGGACTCCGGGGGGTTGTGAGAGGGGATTGTCATTCACGCAACAAAGCCGGAGCGGGAACTTCGTGAGCGGCAGTGCATTTGTTGTTTGGTGGGGCCGCGAGTTCATAGCAAGCGGTGGGGAAAAGGGGCTTGACAAACGTGAGTTACGCAGTTTGGCAGAGGGGCCTCCGCAGAACAGAGAACTGGAGGCGCGTGCCGTGACTGCAGAACAAAGAAGGAAAAGGAAGGAAGACGGCCCATTTACGGGGGCCCGGTGGGTCTTCAACTCGGGGACTGAAGCGCGGAAAAAACTGTTGACGCGGTTTGGGAGCGCTCTACAGGACAATGAAAGACAGAGGCGAAGGGGGGGTGACGCATGAGGGGCGGACGTCTCAAAACCTTAACGGCTTTCAGAGTGGGGGGGGACGGGGGTGGAAACAATTCGAGCGCTGTGTAAAAACTTGTGAAAAGAAGGGACCGGTGCGTGGGCAAAAAAAAAGCCGGAGGAAGGGGGGGGGATCAAGGCACGCCGGACTTCAACAACTTGGATGGGAGGGAAAAGCCACGTTTAAGGCGGGGTATGGCCGAACTAACCTCGAGATCGGGGACAGGGAAGGGGGGGGACAGCTTGACCTGTGTTGACTAAAATTGGGATGAAAGCGGCTGAAAAAGAAAAAAAGCAACAGATCGGGAAGTAAAGACCTCCTTCATTTCAGCACAAAGGGGGGCAGGGGAAAATAGGGATTGAAGAGAGTGGAGGTGAAATCGACGAGGTGGTGTCCGGGTGAGCACGAGGGAGGGAGAAAATTGGCGTTCCAAGATGGGGGGGGGACGGAATTGGCCAAATGGTGCTTGAAGAAAACTCAAGTCGGTGAGAAAAATCTGCCGGATCGGTGGACAACGCCACCGGCGTTGACACACAAAGGAAAAAAGGGCGAAGGGAGAGACTCCCTGCCGGTCAGAAGATACTTGACCGGAACCGGTGAAAGAGATGTGGCGGGATGGGGAAAGTTGGGTTTGCAAAAAAAACGGGAAAAAAACGGTTTGTTAAAAAGGGGGGGCATGGAAAAGAAACGGAACCGCAGAAAAATCCAGGGGGACTTGGGGGATCCAAGTACCATATGGGGACCTGAGAGGGACCACTCCAACTTGGCGATTCGGGTACGAAGTAGGGCCGGCAGCACACGGCAAGAAGCTGGGGGAATTAGGAGGTAACTGGGAACCCATCCTATAAAAAAAGGCATCAGGGGGGGTAATCTGGTTCGGCAACGAAGCACGCCACTGGGGGGGGGGGGCCGAACGATCGTGGACAGGCAAACTTCACAACTGGGTCAGGAAAACCAAGGATAACTTTCACTGAAGGTCCAAGCTACAGGGGAAGGGCACTGGAAAAGCGCGAAAAGCCAGGGCCGTTGCCTGCCGGGAGGCTGGAAGGAAGCTCGGAAAAGAGAGCCCGAAAGCGCCAGTGGACCACCCAACAAAAAAAAATAACGCGCGGGGGGAAGAAAGTGGGTTAAACAGGGAGGAGAAGAGTGAGGTCCCTTCGACGGCCGAACCCAAGTATCTCAAACACAATGAGTGGAAGGAAAGAAAAGAGCGGCCGTCAGGAATACGAAAAGTTATTTCTGAAACACCCGACTCTGGGAAAACCCCGAGGGGTCGGCCTAGAGAAGTTCCCGCAAACGCTAATCCAAAGTAGGAGGCAAAAAGCAGGCGGCGACAGTAACATTTAACGCAAACAGGTTGGGAAGGGAAAGAAAAGTGGACTAGGGAAAAACAGTGCAGAGGCAACCCCCATGGCCGGGTGGCCCAGTGAACCGATCAGGAGAAGCCCAAGGCCCAGTCCAGGGGGGAGGAAAAAAAAGCACATCGGAAAAGGCCAGCCGTGTGGGACTCTGTTCAACTTGGAAGGACCGTAGACTTCCTAAAGACAGTTTGGTCCCCAAAAATGATTGTGGGGATGGAAAGGAAAAGACTTGGTGACCGGACAAAAGGAGCGAGAGAAGAAAAGGGGGGCGCAGCGGATCACAACGGAAACGCCTGGAACCGTGATTGGGACTACATGCAAAAAAACACGTCCATCAAACCGGTTAGACGCCAAATCATCCAATCGCGAAAATCGTCATAAACGGGGGAGGACACACGGATCGAAAGGGAAGCCCGGCTTCCGCACCGTCCGATACAGAAAAAGGGGGCCCGTCACCCCGGGCAGTTGCAACAGAAAAAGAAAGAAAAAATTTCCCACTCCAAACTGGAACGGCAGGAACTTGAACGAAAGTAGGACCTAAACCACAGCCAGGGAAAAATCCCAATCCCCCTAGGGATCCACCCCCCAACATCGAAAATCAACAAAAAAAAAAAACCGCTCGTGCGCCGCGGATTACGTGAAGAAGAAACGAATTTCATGGTTCAAAAAACCGGCATTTGGGGACAATGAAAGGGGGGAGAAGCAAGATAAGCCCTCCCCAGCCCAAAACCTCATGTAAAGCACGGTAAACCCCGAAACGCAAGGGAAAAAAATACCGGATTTCAAACAAATCCAAGAAAAACGGACAAAGAAGGGGGGGGGAACAGAGAAAGGGTGTGCAGGGAAGTCCCAAGAAAAGACAATGGTGTCCGAAACCACATACAACAAGGGGAAGAGGTCAACCAGAAGACCACACCGAGGAGAGAAAGAACCCCAAACAGGCAATATTAGGGGGCCAAAAAAAACCAAAAGCGCAGTCACAAAACCAAAAAAAAAGATAATCGGTAAACTCAAAGGGGGAAGGAGGAAAGCAAAGATTTCGCTCCGAAAACCTCGGGCTGGAATAATCGTACGGAACATAAACAGCTACATTGGAATATCTCCTGAAAAAGGAGAAAAAGTTTGGGTCAACGACCTGCAGGGTACCTCGGGAGAAAGAAAAATTGCCAAAAGCCAAAGAAGCTGTTTCCCTGGAAAAAGAGGAGACGGAGACCCCAAAGGGAAAAGGAGAAAAAAGTATCAGCAGGCGGGACCTCCTGCACCCCCTCCGTTAGGGAAACGGGCATCCTGAAGGTCAAGTCCATAACAGATGCCTAAACGAAAGGGAAGAATCAACAAATATTGCCACTTCAAAATCACAAAAGGGGGGGGAAACAACGTCTACCGCGGGAATCCTGAAAGAACAATGCTTGTCCTCAAAAAAAACACGCACAGTCCATGTACTTCCTGGACGCACTCGGGGGAAAAAAGCCAAATAGACCAAGACGACCGTGGGAAAGGGAAGTGAAGACGAGCTGAACAGGGGTAGGCCTGCGGACGAGTTGAAAAGAGAAGTGTGAAAGGTTAAGCGTATCCTCTGGGGATGTGGGGAGAGGTTGAAGACAAGTGCCCACGAAAAGAGACGTTTCACTGGCCAATGTGCGTTTGTACATTCGACAAGCCAAGCAAACGAAAAGAAAGGGGGGGAAAGAGATTGGCGAAAAGTGAACAAGGATGGAGAGTGCCCTCCGGGTTGAAAACAAGTACGTTACTCCAAAATGGAACCGAACGGAAGGGGGCGAAACAGCAAATAAGCAACACGGAAAGGGTATCGGTTTTTGTTTGCGACGAAGGGAAAAGACACAAGAAACACGAATAATTAATAACTTGAGGGGGGGGAAAGGCCCGACGACAGAAACCAATGCAATCAGGAGATATTCTTCCCTATAGATTTGGGTTGCAAGGATTCACCGTCGCTAATAAAACCCTAGTCAAAACAACACAACAAGATGGGCTAAAAAGAGAGGATGATCGTAGGCCACAAAGAAACGCTGGAGAAAGACTAAGGAGGAAATGGGGGTTCAGTGGCAAAATGTTCCCCCCTCAAAGGGAATCTGGGTAGCAGGGGGTAGGGCTTGAAAACCTCCGGGAGGCAGCCAAAAAAAAAGAAAGGGCGCCACGGGTTGATGGGAGGAGGTCTGCCCCGCACGTACACGTTCCAGATGAAAAGGGATGGGACAGACAACCCAAAGACAGAAGTTAAAAAGGGCTGGAGAGGGGGGGCATTCAAAAGCACTTTCGGCGCCTGGCCACCTGTCGATGGGATGAACGAAACTCAATCAGGGTAGGCTCCGTGGGAGGGGGGACACTTAAAAGGATCACACCAGATATAATAGCAAAGTTAAACAGCAAGGAAAATTTACTACAACAAAAAAACGACGCAGGCAAGACCTGAAGAGAGGTGAAGTGAAACGTTCCCAAGAAAAAAGGGCCAACGGGGGAAGGGGGGAAAATGTGCGGGTTGTAGTTTTCTCGAGTTTCGTCGAAGGAGCATGGCCGGGGTTTGAAGCAAAAGTGCAAAAATTTAATCGGATTCACAGAGGGATCAGGGTGGAGTGAACGGGCCCCTTCGTCTCAAGGGGCCAATCAGGAGACACGGAGGAAACTGGGATTTCGTAGCAGAGGGGCGGGGGATGGACTTACCACCAGGGAGACCGGTGTGGAAAGGCAGGGTTTGTGCAGGGGAGGGAAGGGAGGAGTCCGGCGCATAAACTTAGTGCAAACTTTCTTTATTAAGGACCAAAGAAGAACTACGGGAAGCAAATGTTTGAAGGGGGGGGGGCACTGTTGACTCAGTAAATGCTGCAGAGAGGGCAAACTGTTCGCGGTTTAAACGCTCTTTGAAAAACAAATCGATGAAAGACCAAGACAGGAACCGGCATATGGAAGGGGGGAAGGCGTCACGAGGGGGGAGGGAGGAATCCAGGGCAAGGCGTTCAAGATAGGGGGGTCATTGGACTGTCGAGAGGGGGGAGCACCCTTCCAACCACGAAGTGACCGGGGGGGGTAACGTCCGATGGCCCAAAACGCTGAGTGTAGTAGCAAGCCGGACTTGAAGAATTTACGAACGCCAGGGGGACGGTTTGTCGCCCGTGCTGGGGGATCGAACTCCTCGAAAAGAGGCGTGGCAGAACAAGTCAAAACCGGTTGGGGAAAGGATCGGGGCTGAAAATCGTGGCTGGAAAACTAGGAAGGAACCGTAACTCAAACTTCATTGTGAAAAGTAAATCCGGGGAAGAGGAACGATGGAAAGTGCGAGGGGACAGCCACGCCGAGGGGGGAAGCACATGGAGAATTGACGGGTGCTCGCCAAGCGTTGCCGAAATTTAGTTCCAGGAATGGGCAGGGGAGAACACTCGAAGTCCGGTGCGAAGCTCGGGGACAGCGTTTGAAAAGCCAAAACTGCGGCGGGGCGCCACAGTGAAGCGCCGGGGGAAGGGCGCCGAACTGAAGGAGAAAGAAAAGAGCGTGAACGTGGTGGGGGTCAAGGACCGGAGAAAGAGAGAACCGGAAATACGGGGGGCATGTACCAAGGCCCGGGCAAAAGACGGAGGGATGGTGATCCGCGGAGAAACCAAGGACTTGCCGAGAGGTTCCTTTTGTAAAGGGGGGGGGAACCCAGCACAAACCTCAAATCTAGAGCAGGCAGGAAGGGGGAGTGAGGTCAAGGGAAACGGCCCCTGGACCCCGACACTTTTTTTCGGAGGGGCAGACTGGACGCAAAAAAAGCGTTTAACCAAGCGCTTGGTAAGGAAGACCAGAGGATGGAAAGGAAAAAACCTGGGGATATCCGGGCGTGACCGATTATCATGAAAGAAAGGCCCAAAACGCTGAGGAGAAGCGAGCGCATGGTTGCAGACGAAGGGAGTGCGGGGAGTCACCAGGAAATCTTCACAGACCTAGGCGCCTAACCCCACCGGCCGCGGGGGAAAAAAGAATTTCTAAATCAAAAGTCGGGGGCGTCGAAGGAACCATCATCTGCAAGAAAACACAACCGGGGAGGGATGGGGGCCCGCGGAAGGAACAAAACGTGGGGCTTTTCACTCACAAAGCGAACCTCCCCTGAGAGGAGCAAAGAAGGCGCTGGCTAAGTCCCGGCACTCGAAAACAAGGGACCAAAAAAATAGGTCAGTCAAACCCCGCATCCTCAGCAAGATGCCAAGGGGTACGCAGGTGTGACGTGTGAAAAGTGGACTCCCAGCAAACAACGTGGGTGACTCTTAATAAAACACCCGGGTCAGGCCAAACTGAATCGGCTGCGGAAACAACCACAACCAGGGAGGGGGAAGACGGGGTTTTAGGAGACACGGGGACCGTCAAAGAGGAAAAAAGGCAAGAAAAGGTTTTATCAGAATAGACTTTACGCTGTCGCTGACAATTTTCAAACAGACACATATGGATGGTCCGGGAAAAAGTACGTCGTCAGAGATTCAGAGAACAAAGGGAAGCCAGAGCGGCAAAAGAAGTGGGAAAACCAGCCACGCCATCTTCGCCCGGAACGTTTACTTGTCCACAATCATCCCAACCTTTAATCGAAACAAAAGGGGGGATAGCAAAATCATCGAAAAAGAATCGGCTTCGCCCACTGTCAGAACAGTGAGTCCAGGGATGAGCTATAAATGGAGTTTCAATCGTCCACCTCCGAAGGAAGTAACACCAGAAAAGAAAAAGAACGAAAGAAATCGTTTCTCGGAAGGAGACAAATGGAACTAAGAAAACGACCAAGCAAGTCATAAAAACGTCCCACGGGACATCCCGCAACCCTTACTTGACGACATCATGCCGCTGAAAAAAAAAAAAAAAAAAGAATGGGGACTACAGCGACGAGTGAACCAGAATTTTGGGGAAGGGACAAAGAGGAGACGGCTATCGGGTTGGAGTTCGTACAGAAGGCATTCAAGGAACCGCAACCAAGACCATCGTTCAACAAAAAGATTGTAAACATGCAACGCAAGATAGGACGAGTCCAGCCACACGAAAACAAAGCCTGCAGGAGCACTGGTGTGGAGAAAAAGGGCCACACCGGAAAAAAAGGTGACAAAAGAAAAGCGGAATGGTGGAACGCTACGTCAAAAAACACCGCAATTCGTGGGGCAAAATTGCGCCACGAAAAGGTCGGAAGCACAAAAAGCTCCAAATACCAATAGAGAAAAAGGACCGTCAAGGAGCATCCGTAAACCCAGAAAAAATCCGTCCCTTGACGGACTGCACGAACTCACAAAAAAAGGGGGCTGGACGTCGACAGGGAAAAAAGGCAAACAAAAGGAAAGGTTTGTTGGTCCCTCAGAAAAGCCAAAGAGGAGGAAGAAAAAACCGTCAAAAGCTGAACTCAAAAAATGGGGGGACGGTCCGTGTTATGCAGAAAAAAAAAAAAATGAGGAAAAGAGATAGACCTACAGGGAGAGGGCTTCACCAAATGACAACAAAAACCTGCACTATAAAAGGGCCTAAAACTGCGGGGGGTCCAAGCCCATACCCCAAGCTAACCGGTACGAAGCCAGTTTGTAATAAAAATCGCAAATGGAACACTAGGCCAGATAACGATGGCCCAGACTAAGAAAAAGAAGGAGGGAAGAATTCGGAAACAACAAGGCGATAAAAAAACCGGAGTCAAGGGAAAAAAGCGAAACTGAGAAAAAGACACAAGCACAGCACGAAAAGACAGAAAAAACGAACATGGTGCACGGGGTTACGAAAAGCGGACGGTATTGCCTAGTCTTGAAATAATATAAGAACGGGGGAAGGTTTAGAATAATGCTGCACATTATCTCAGAGAGGGTTATAAGGTTGCAAACAAACAAAAAAAAAAAAAAAAAAAAAAAAAAAACAAAAAAAAAAAAACACGAAGGATGTTCCCACGATGCGAAAGTTTTTCTGGGGGTGAATTCGACGCCAGCCAAGACGGTTGTGGGATGCTGCACGCACCATCAACGAAAACGTGTTGAAAAGAATGGAGAGTGAAGAGGAAAAAGACTCATCCAAAAACGGAAGTGCGGTCAAGAACAGCAAAGAACCATCACCGACCATGGTTACGGTGGTTGGAACTCCCGAAACGGACAGAATAAAAAGGGGACGGGAAGAGTAAACTGGGGAGAAATGGCTAGACGGGGGAAGGGAAACCAGATCACGGGCAAGATTGAGAGAAGAGGTGGGGAAACTGGGAAGGCTCTTCGTCATCCAACACAAAAAAAAGGGAGTGAGGTTACGTTAAGGTTGGAAGGAGCAAATAAAAAAAAAAAAAAAAAAAAACTCTTAAAAAAAAAAAAACCTATCTCTCCCCGGATGAAATTGGGTGCAGGACGAGCAAGGGGTTGTTCCTCAGGATCTGTAATCTTATTGTTAAAGAAAGGAGAAGTAAGGACAAAAGAAAAAGAACTACGGGGGGAATGGCGTGATGGAGGTGAGACCGCAAAAGGGACGTTAACAAAGTGAGTCTTTTACCGGAGTCACCTCCAAATCCAGGTTAAGTTCGAAGGAAAGGAAAAACGACAATCAAAATTTCGCGCTGTGATGGGAGAAGGGAAAACTGAAAAAGAAACCGGAGTAGATGGACGGGGGGGGAATGAGGGAAAGTAGTATAGAACAACCGCATTAAACACTTATATTTCAAGACAGCGAAACGCAGCAAAATACCAAAAGGAGATGTCCGGATTTCCAGTGCAAAAGGGGGGGGGCGTCGAGGGGAGTGTGTTGGGTTGTGTGGGCTCAGGTCGTCAGCGGAGAGCATGGACTCAGCAGGGGGTTGATCCTTTGCGATGACAGGCTTAAAGAGGGACAAAGGGGGCTGCAAAAAAGTGAGAGCAGTCTGCCGAGAGGGGCTTATTGAGGGGTAGCATCTTGTTGGGGTATGGACTGGACAACATGGCCGGGAGCAGTCAAAGGAAGGTTTCAAAGGGAAGCAGAACTCATCCTCAGAAAAGTGCGCAAGGTCGAAACGGAGAATGTCCTAACCGAGGGAAGGAGATGCGAGGCGGGCAGGGGAGTGGACTTGAGGCCAAAAGGAGCACGGGGGACAAAGGGGCCGTGCGAGCATCTTAATCGATAATGAAAAGACGATTAAACCGGCCGATTCGCGAAATGAACTGTCGGAAGAATAGACATTGACTGAATTGTTAGATTTGGTTTGAAACTAGGGGTGGCTGGGAGGGAGGACTGAGCCAGGGCGAAAGTGGGCCTGTGGTGTTACGTAGAGCAATCGGGGGGGTGGGGGGGAACAAAACTTGAAGAATGGTCCAAGGCGAAGCTCAGGGGAGAGAAAACGGTGCCATGGATGACGAAATCCAAGAGAAGATAGCTTTCCTTGTGTACATCTTTAAAGTGGTTGGGGACTGAGAGGGGGCTGAATGAGGAACGGTTGCAGAGAATCATTTCAGGAAAAAAAGGGCTGAATGAGGGCGGCCAGCGAATGAGACGGGGGATGAACGAGAGCTGAGACTTTTGGGCAGACAGAAAAGGCGGCATAGATGCGTGTCCTTAATGGTATTAGGTCCTGGTGAGAAGAACTCGGATCGGCTTTTCGGAATCAGGGGCACCTTTTACGGAGGGGGGGGAGAACGATGAAGCCTTGGCTCCTTCAAAGGACGGACAAGAAGACCTTGAGCATGGGGGCTGAGATTGGTCGCTAGAACAACGGGGTTATGGGGGGACAGAAAAAGAACGGGACAAACATAGGAAAGGCTGGGGAAAAATCCGCGCACTACTCGAATAGGATTTCCTTGGCACAGATCTGGCAAAAGAAAAATGCCGGCCACCAGGCTCGGAAAGTGGATGAGGAGGGGGAAAGGGACACACAGAAAACGGCACTCACTAATAATCACTGGGGGAAATTGCCGAGGGCCGGGTAAGCCTCTAAACTTCAAAAAACAACTGGGTGCGGCAAGAGATACGACCACCGCGGATGAAGGGGGGGACACAAAAAAAAACAATCCAAGGCTCGGAATGGACCGCTGGGGGCGCGAGAAGGGGGGGGGGCCCCGATGCAAAAAAAGTAGTTCTAAATCTTTCTCGATGGGACGGAGCAACCCCTCGGCCAAACACGAAGGGGGCATTGGTGGTTGGTGGGGAAGTTTGTGGTTTTGGAAAAAAATAAAAATGGACCTACGACGAAGAAGATCTTCAACACAACAACGAAGAAAGGGAATGAGGCCCTTCGAAGACTACTGGAAGTGTCTCCTGACCCAAAAAAAAAAAATCGGGGACCACGGACTTCCCCGGTCCAAAGGAGAGACCAGACGTTCAACAACGAGCAGAAAAGTCCCTTCAGGCGGGCCCAACTTAAACGCCGGAGTCGTAACCCTCACAGCGGCCATTAAAGAAGCACGGGGGGACGTGTTACGAGATTAAAAACAGTGGGAGACAAGAGAAATGCCAAACACCAAGATCGCGGGGGACGCGAGACACCTGGCGGGGACCCTCGTGTGTTCGAAAAAGAGCCGAAAAAAGCCAGCAAAGGAAAGAAAGGGGGGAAGCCAGGGAAGGCGTTTCCAGACCCGTAAGCAATTCAAGAAGATTAATTGGGGGAAGAATGTGTTGAGGCCGGCAACCAACGGGCCGAGAAAAAGATCGCCAAAGAGAATCACAGAGCAATTGCGCCAGCGGATAACCAAGCACCACGATCTCTCCCCAGGGCAAGGCAGGGAGGAAAAAACCCACTTGACAGAAAAACCAGTGGTGAAGAGAAAATTCAATTCCACGCAAAGAACCCCAAGGAGGCAAAGACCCGTGCCAGGAAGAGTGAGAAAACCTGCGTCCATCCCGTCAGGGGGGAGGAATCAGTGGGCCGCAACAGCAGTGACTGGGGGACCAACGAAAAGAGATCGCCACGAAAAAATAGATTGAAGAAGGGAAGAAAAACGGAACGAATTAGGGGCTCACATCACAAAGGTAAGCCACCCGCAATCGCTCAAACCAGAATAAAAAACCCTAGACGTCAAGGGAATACCGAAGAGGATTAGACGAACTATTGAAGGGGCCAAATTTTTATGTGAAAATGGAGATGAGGAAACGGAGTGGAGATCCGGAAGGGCTAGAAGATGGGGAAAAATCCCAGAAGCCTACGCACAAAGGAAAAAGTAACAAGAGGCCGAGCAAATTAGAATAATCAAAGAACAGCTCGACAAAAAAGCTTGCCCGACGGAAAAAAGCGGAAAAAAGCCGTCACAAGGTGGTAGAAAAAAAGACACCTAAGCCTCTGGGGGGGGGGCCCAAAATCGACGTCAAAAACCGGGGACAAAAAGTACGTGTGAAGTTGAATGCACACGAGTGTCATCAGAGAAGGAAGACCATCTGCAAAAGAAACATAAATCCTTCAAAAAGAGAAAGCTGAAAAAGGATCAGCCTGGCGCAAAAACGGCGGCCAATCACATCGTAGGGGGGACTTCAAGAAACCGGAGGGAATAGAGCCTCAAACCCTCTAAAAAGTGGTGGGGGAAGAAGAGGGCATCAGCATACGAGTAAAAATAACACGTAAAAAATCCTTGGGGTAAAAAAAAAATTCAACGAGTGACATTCCTTGTCTTGCACATCACCCAACAAACAATGAACAGTGAAGCAAGCAGCTAAGCGGCCACCAACGGGATGCCCCCAATCAAAGTTATTAAGAACACCCGGCTCCGGCAAGGGTAGAGGAAAACCAAACGGCCTTCCGGGCTATACCTAAAAGAAAGACCGGTCCCTAAAAAGAGCGGGGGCAAGAATGGGATACTTGGCCCTACCGAAGTCCGAAAACCTAAAAAAAGAGGGACATGAGAATCCAAAAGGCAAGAGACAAAAGAACGAGTGGGGGGGCTCATAGAAACGATTCTACCAAAAGACAGGAATATCAGAAAGTACCTAAACACGGGTTGAAGAATACGCTCTAATGAACGGGAGGGACGCTGGTCGCCTGTGAATGGAAAATTAATCCTTGAATTAAAAAAGACGGCGACCAATGAAATGGGGATGTTAATTGAATGACAAGGTGAACCAAAACGGAGAGATTTTTGGCAAAACGATTGAGAAGTGGTCGGAAATTACATAACAAAAACGGTAGGAAAACCGAAAGTTGGACACTTCAATCGGCACCGAACGTTGTGTTTAAAGTGGGAGTGGGAAACCCGGGGGGTTAACAAACGGGACTTCACAGGAACGTGCGTTGACGGGGGCAAAAAAGAACACCATATCGACCATGGACAAGGGTAGAGTGTTGGGTGGCGCGGTTCAACAACGGGGAGATTAAAAGGGAAAAAAAATGGGAAAGGAGGAAAAAACTGCTACCGGGAAAACCAAGGATGAGCAAAGATCCACCAACGGGAGAAAAAGTTTTATTGGTTATGGGGACCCGCTTTCACCCGGGAAAAATAAAAAAGAAAAAAAAAACCGGGGAGGGAGGGGACAAGAGAGAGAAGTGTGTAAAGGTATGTAAAACCATAAAAAGAGTCTCCGAAATAAAAGCAAGGGGGCAAGATGAATTTGGGTTCAGCGAGCAAGGTTTGGGAAAAAGAACCTCTGAAAAGCTGTAATAGACGGGGTAAGGCGTAGGGACCGTCACAAAAATTGTGACCACTTGTCGTTGGGGGACGGGAAAGGGAGGAACTCACACGGGTACAACGTTCCAGAAGGAGTCTGGGGGTTAAAAAGGGGCAAATCTCAACGGTAACGTAGGAACGCCGTGCAGAATCAAAAGATTAGGCACGCGTGGCCTGGTAGAATGTGAAAAAAGAACAGAGAAGAGGGAAAGGGTCTACTAAGGGTCGGGGGGCTTGGTTGAAATATCACATACAGATGCAGGGAAGCAAGGAAGGAGATTTCTTGATGTAAAGGGGAGCATACTCGGTGAAGTAGAATAATTATGTGCCACAGTGAAAGGAAAAAGGGACAGCTGGGCATATTAGTGATTGTTTGTAGGGGGGGGCAAACTCGGAGTGGGGTCAGGAAGTGGAAAAAAAACGTTTGGTGGAGCCTTGTAGAGGCAAAAGGATGAAAGCGGAGAAGTTGGGGTAGGGGAGAGCAAAAAGAGACACCCACATACAAATAAATATGTCATAACAAAGCGAGTCACACAAGGGGGGGGGAGCAAAAAAATTTAAAATTCTTATCCAGAGACGTGTTGGGAGAAAGTGCCGAACGGGTGGCAAAAGAAGGGACGGTGGCAAGGGCGACGGCGGCACCCACGCAGTGTGCGCCTTGCAGTATGATAAACCAGGGGCAAGGGACGACGGGGTTGAAGAAAGCCTTTGGGGGGAAAAAAGGGGGATCTTAAGAGAGGGGATGAGGAGAAAAAACGGGTGGGTTCGCGGGGGCGGCAAAAAGCTCTTAAAGGGGCTAAAGTCCAAGGAAGGATGAATTGCAACCAGTCAAGAATGGACGAGTGATGGAAGAGAAATTCTCCATCGTGGTATGGGAAAGTTCTTGAGGGATAGGGAAATTTCAAAAAAACCTTTGCCCGGGGGGGACGTACGCGCCAAACAAGCTGAGGGGGTGTGGTGATGGTAACGCCCAAGCTTAGCCAAACTTAGCGCGACAAGACCTGGGGGGTGGAGCCTCAGTGAAGGATAAGACGACCTCGAGATGACGGCAGGGTTTTTCCAGTGGGTTACAAAGTCACTGGTGGGAAAACGAGCTTGGGCGGAGACGTGCAGACGAAAACGAAGGGGGGAAATTAACAGAACGGCAGTGTCAAAAAGAAAAATTAAATCGGGCGGCTGACTAATCCCGGGAGGATGCGCAAATTAAAAATCACGACGTGGAGACAAGGGTTAAACTTGGACAGTTCTCAACGGGGAACGTTCACTGAAGTGGCAAGTTTCACAGGGGAGGGGCACTCGGGGAGGGCCGACGTAAGAGGGTTGCGCCTTTCCAGGAAGGGGGTGGGGGCAATGAAAGGGAGCAGGGGAATATGCCCCTCACAGTAACTAAGAGAAGGAAAGTGCCGGGTGGAAGGAGAGGATGCAATACCACAAGGGGATTGCTTGAGTAGACAAGGCCCGGCAGAATCATTAAGTCTTTTTATAAAAGCGAACCTTCTTGTTGGACAGAAGTAACTGGAAGACTTGAGGGAACGAACGAAGGGAGGCCCCAAAAAATCAAAAGAGGAAAATGGGAGCGGACGGCAGCAAGTCGTAAAAAAAGGAATCCAAGGATAACACACAGGTCTTGCACGGGCCTTGCCCGAGGCTCAAGCCAGGGACAAAAATGGGTTTGTTCTCCAGCAAGAGCGGACGGCAAAGAGGATAGACGGCCTGAAACGACACGGAGACAGAGGACAACGTCCGACACGGCTGATTAAGGCCGCTGTACGTGCGGGTTGCCACAAGCCAGAATGACTGAAAAGGAAGGGATCTCTTAGGCCTCATCACTTAACCCCCCGGAAAGAGCAAACGGGGGAGGGGGTTCAAGGGAAATCAAAAGTGAGTCGAAGCCGCTCTTTCACAATAAAAACAAAATGAA
>Ga0179593_1548146_pt1 | contig 23295 bp, 23 predicted proteins | sample CZODoug2_1_08_16_FD_185931 | JGI IMG/M metagenome (GOLD analysis project Ga0179593, IMG submission 185931) | Vadose zone soil fungal communities from Angelo Coast Range Reserve, California, USA - CZODoug2_1_08_16fungal (PacBio error correction) | ecosystem: Environmental > Terrestrial > Soil >...
CCTCCACAAAAAGAAATAGGAAAAGATCAGGACTGCCGACGGGCTTATCCTGGACAACGACGAAAGTCACCCTCACTCCTGGAACGGCTATATGACGTAACTCCTTACGTGGACGTTAGCGACTAGAGAGAGCGTGGGGGAGCCTGTCAGGGCTTCTTTCTCGGGGTGACCTTGAAAAACTTGTTCACAACGCTTTTTGGGTGGGCAAGGGAATTACCAGGCAGCAGAAACGACGTCCCCGGAGAGCCTGCACGGACAAAGCGGTGTCGAAGAGGTGCGGGGGCGACTGCACGGGGGGGGGAAACACAACGAGACCCGGTCACACTTAAAAAGCGGCAAGAATGCGCGTAAGTGAGTGGATGTAAAAGAACGGATGGGGGATGCGTGAACTTCTCTGTGGGACGGGAGTGCCGATTGGGGGAAAGAGAGTATAGGTGGCTGTGCACAGCACAATATCAGACGGGGGCAATTGACAAGGAAAAGAGGGGGGAAGCTTCTCGTATACAAGGAAATCGTCTGGCTCGACGTGAAGAGCTGGTCGTAAAAGTGGGACGAAGCTCTCAAAAAAAAACACAACGATAGGTAGGGAATAAAGGTCTGAAAAACGGAAAGGGGAAAAACCCGAGACAGCTCAATGGCATCGGATGACGAAGGACAAAAACGGACGGAAGCGAAGAGGGAAAAAACGGGCGCGCCCCAATAGCGCAGGCTTCGGAGGCCAAAACCGACTCGGGAGGAGGAACACACAAATCTCGCGCACTACGCCGACTGTTGGCCAAAAAAAGTATGGAAAAACACTCCACCTTGTCTCGGAATGCCAGCGAACCCGGGGTCACCCGGATCGCCTGAAGGCAGGGGACAGCAAAAACCTCACACAGCCCATGGCCCGAAGCATCTAATTACCATATGAACCCGGGGGAGGGCGGTAGTATGCCTTTTATGTTTTTAGAGGTAAGGGCTCAGGTCCAGACTGCCAAAAAGTCTGACACAAATCAAGAGGACGAGTCAAAAACGCCGACCGAGGCAACAACCCAAGCCTCGGCGGGCGTCAAGAATACGCTGCCCGCATGCAAATAAAAGGGGGGGCCCAAAAGTGCGTTCAAACAACGATATCGAAAAACAGCGGGTTTGTTACTCGAGCGGGGTGGGGGGGGTGATTCGCCCCAGCAGGCCGCCTGCTCGATGTGACGAAGAGAAAGGAGCACACGAAGCCATACCTGGGTTCGGACGGCGTTCGAAGCGCAAATCACCGTGTCATCGCGAAGTTCCCGGGGAAAAAAAAGGCACCGTGGGGGACAAAGGGGGGCGTGTCGGCGGCGAAAAGTCACTCGCCTAGCTACAAACCATAGGGGGGAACTAACAGTGTCCTCCAAGCCGGAACAAAAGGTGGAGCGAGGGGGCGAACAACCATGCACGGATGGATATCACACTTGGTGAAGGAATTCAGGCAAAAGTGGCGGCAAATCACTCTCCAAAGGATGAATACTGACGTAGCCATACCTGTCGGCGGGGTTAGGGAGGTGAGAAATAGGGGAACGGCGCAACAAGTCCGAAGAGGAAACGAGGGGAAAAAGGGGCTCAGGGATATCCTGCTGCAACGAGGGAAAAACAGGGAGCAAAAAAACCAGTTCCTCGCCACCGCGGACCTCAAGGTGGGTAAGCTGAGTCGGGGGAGGCAGCAAAACTTCCCAGACCAGGTAAAGGAGCGACCGGCAAGTTCGTTGGGCAACACCGGACTGTGATCGCCGGCAGCAGAAAAGATCCAACAAGAGTGATAAGAAATAAATTGAAGGCAACAAGAGCGAAAGGACAATCGGGGGCTTGGGCGACCCGAAGGGACCCACGCTTTCCCCGCGCCCCGCAAGAAGGGAAGGGTCCATTGCGGCGACAAAAAATTTGAAACCACGATCCCAAGGCAGCGCGCCTGAAAAAGGGAGGGTGGAAAAGACGCCGAACTCGGCAACACAATGATCGCGGATGCTTTGAGTTTAAAATTGGGGGAAGGCGAAGCAGTCGTTTTGGGCCGAATAGCAGAGAAGGAGGGGATGGCCCTGCATACAACGAGAAAAAATCGAGGCAAACGGAAACAAAAACCAAGTGCCCGACAAGTGACAAGAAAGGCCCTCGTTGGTATGAGTTGACGGAAGAAGAAAGAAAAGGAAAGGGGGGAGAGATGACCTGACAAGGAGGTTGAGGGGACAACAAGCCGAGAAACTGGCGGGTAGGATGGATTTTTAAGGAGAATTGCAGTTCTTGCTTAAAAAAGAGAAATTCTAAAGCACAAAAAATAAGGGAGATTACCACGCTACTAGACAGGGGGAAAAAGGGGGGAGGGGTCAAAAAGCCTGGCTACAAAGGAGTAACGTCGGGACAAAGGGCGTCGAAAAGCAGGAGGGACAAACGGAGTGGCTTCGAGAAAAAACAGAAAAAGGGGGGACCCTCATGCCGGACAAAGAAACACCAAGACAAAGGAAAGTTGTGGAGAGGTCTGTTGTCTAGGACCGGAGCGTCTGAGGGGAAAAAAAGCTTGAGGGGGAGAATTAAGGGAGGGGGAAGACTCACTCCTAACAAACGAAGAAAAAAGGAAAAACGAGTAAAAACTTTAAGGTATGCGGGTGCAAATTAACACCAGAAGACGAGAATTCGATAAGTGAAAGATAAAAACTCTTCCTAAGGAGAGAGTCAGGGGGAGGGGTCAGGGAATGTGAACTTTAATTGTTATGGGGAAAAAAAGGGAAAGGTGGTCTGGGAAGGTAAGAAAAACGCAGCCATTTCCCATCCCTTTAATAAAACACATGTTGTAAAGTGTTTGACCTGATTTTCAGCCAGGAAAACACGAGGTTCAATGAATGTCGGTTGGGAGATGGGCGTCGGAATCCTGAAAAGCCAAAATCAAGTCCTCGAAGGAAGATTAGCACTGACCAAACGCTCTCACGGCATTAGCGGTAGCACGTTGTCCAGGGTCGGGGCAAACAGCCGACGACGGTGCGGTAGGAATAAAAAAAGAAAGGTAAGTGAAAATCTTCTTATGACGAGAAGGCGGAACTGAAAACCAAAAAACCCAAGATGAGTAGAAGTCCAGGGGTATGACTGTCGCGGCTTAGGGGACCGCGGAACACCTGATCTCCCCGAATCGAAAGAACCAGAAAAAAAATTGTCAAAAGAAAAGAGGACGAACTTGAAAAACGGGGCTGGGAGAAGGAGGGGGGACAGATAGTAACCCTCGCTTCATACAACGTGGGGGAGGGGGAGGGAAAGCTGGTTCATCAAAGATACTGACAGAAAGACCAACGTGCGACTACAAGAAAAAGAGGGGAATTGTGAAACCGTTGGGACCAGAGTAAGAAAGAGAAGATAACTAGGTCTCGCAACAACCGAACGAGGGGGGTGGTTCACCCGGGGGGGGGGGGAACCAGAAAAAGTCGGGACAAAACTCAACCGAAGGTTGGGGGTGTAACAAGGAAGTTGAACCAGACCGTCACACTGCCAGTCCACCAGGGGGTGAAAAAAAGAGGCAGAGTAAACGGCAAGTGTCAAAGAGAAAAAAAAGATTTGGGGGGGGGGGCTCAAAACCACGCCGGACATAACATCACTATGGACGGGTGGACAGCAAGGGGAGAAAGTGAAAAGCGAAGGAGTCTTTGCAGCCCTGGACCAATTAAAGGGGGGTCTCCGCTGCACCCCTTGGAGTTTCGGCTTTCTCGGGGGGGGCGTAGACACAAAGGGGGGAGGGCGAAGGGGAGACGGACCGCGCAAAAAATCTGCGCGGCGATGTGTGGCACCACGACGATCGCCCGCTTTTGACACCGCGGGGGCAGGGGCAAAAGAAACCCGCGATGGGAATAAAAAAGCACACACCGTTAAAAGAAAACTTTTTTTCAAAAGAAACTACGAAAAGGAGCGTTGCGCCGATAAAAAAGACCCGTCATGAGCTGGCCTCCGCCTCGGAAGAAAACGTGGGGTCAAATGAGTCTGGGGAGGAGTCCTAGCAAACGGAAAAAAAAACAAGCTGCTGCTGAAGCGGGGACTGAAAACTCAAAGTTCAGGGGTCGGCTCGGCGGCGCATAACGGTGAAAAAGATCAGACCGGTCTAATGCAACCAAAGCTTGACTAGGAAAACGGAAATATCGAGAGGTGCCAAGAAATCCTTGGCCTGGCAAAACAAGGCGCATCGGGGCGGTCAACCTGTCCTACTGGTTGCTGAACGTCAAAAGTGGCGAGTTGAAAACGGGAAGGGATCAAGGGGGGTCTCTCACAAAACAGAGAAAGAGGGAACCTATCGGGATCACAGAAGGGGGTGAAAAAGCATGACGACAAGTCCACACCGACAAAGGGGTCCCAGTCAAAACAGACTCCACCTAAAAGGGGAAATTTGCTGTGAAACCCAAGAAGGGAGGGGGAAGGGGACTAAAAAGATCCTAGACTGGGGTTGTCAAAACTAAACAGACGGCAGCGGAATCGGAACACAAAGAAAAATAGAGGAACTCGCCAGGGCCGAAGCCGACCCCCCGAATAAAACGTTAAAAGGCGCGGCCAGGGGCAGCGAGGGCCCTTGAGCTCAAAAGGTAACCCAAAAAGCCGTCCCCCGCGTCCAGGGGCCCGCGCTCCGAAGTAGCAACGCGTGGCAGAGAAAAAACCTGAAAAAAAACGAGCCTGTCTGACTTACGAAAAAGGTAACGTGTGTGTGCCGGCAAAAGAGTGGCCACCAAAACCCTAGGATCAAAAAAAGGATACACCAACGAGGAAACGGTCGCTGCTCCCGAGAAACCAAATGCCTCCGCAGTGGTGTCAAAAGGACAACATCCTAGGCCCGCGGCAAGCGGGCTCTGGGCTCATGCAAGCACCAAGCGTAACGCATGGGAAAAAGCGAATAAACCAAGGACGCGGTGAAACCGTTGAAGCCTATGCAAGGCGGGGGGAAAAACTAATCCCAGGGACAAATTGAAAGGGCCCGTCAAACAGCATCCCTGGATGGGTTTCGGCAACCCCAAACCGCGATAAGTGTGTAGAGAGCCTCCGGTACTAAAACTCCTGGGCTTCTTCGATTTGGGACCAATTGGAAGTTGTGACTTGAAAAACAAGACCGGGCGTGGGTTCCAACTGGGGAACTGGGGGCGAAGGGTGCGGCAGGCAAGATGAAAACAGCGCAGGCGGGGGTACAGAAACAGGGAGATACTTCATTCGGAACATTTCACAAACGGGTTCAACCAAGGCACGACGGGAAGGAAACGCAGCACACGGGGTCTGGGGTGCATGGAAAAAAAACCAACTCAACCTGTGAAGTGGGGGGTTAGTGCACAACGAAGAGCCAACTACCTACCACAGGGACCGGGGAGAGATCCCTGTGGGGACAAGGTTTGCCCAGGACCAAGTTCTGAACTCGTGGAACTGTGGTCAGAGCCCTGTTAAGACCGGACACAGGCACCAAAACACGTAACTCAGCAAGCCTGCCGCGCAGATGGACCAAGGGCTTGAGTGGGTCACGTGGCAGCACACAATACCACCACAAACACTCAGGGGAACCACAATCTTGGGGGAAGTTTTGCCGTCTAGGCTCGTCGGACCAGAACCTTGGAAATCTGCCGGACGTGATGGGGAAAAAGCGACCTGGTACTCTAAACAGGAAAAAAACGGACCATGGAAAGGGAGCGAACCAATCAGCAACCACAATCAGGGGGGAATTGCGTTACAAGTGAAAAGAAAAAAAAAACCACACCCCCCCTCCACGACGAAGGGAAAAGACTCTTTGTAAGGTTCAGGATAAATGGGTCCCGCACGGAGAGAACCCCCCCGCAAACTACCACTGAAAAGTAGGGCCACCGCCCAAAAAAACAATCAAAAGAAGAAAAGAGAGGCCGTGACTGCGGCGAACGGGATACGAGGACTGAGTGACCACATTGGTAAAGAACGCCAATTCGTGACACGGGGGGCGGGCCGGCACACATTGGACGCTGGGGGACTTGCCCTGGATCATAAAAAGATCAAGCCTACGGTTCACGGGAAAGTTCGGTTGGCGACAAAATAACCCGGGAAAAACAACAACTCGTCATCGGAGGTGAAGCAAGGTCGGGGGCAAGGGACGGGTTGTTAACGAGCCAAGGGCGAGCAGACAACCAAGTACTAAAGTGGAGGCCCGGATTTTTTGACAAGCCACACCAGAGGGACTCGCGCAGTCAGAAACAAGCTTACACGGCAACTAAAACGAGAAAAAGGGTAGGACGAAGTGATGGGGTGACAGCAGAGTGAAGGCTTGGGCCGGCCGGGAAGAATAGGCCAAAGGAACAGACGAAAAAGGCTGAAAAGTAATACGCCTGTGCCCGAGAAAATGCGCGAAGGAGACGGGGGGAAGAGCGCCAGAGAGAAACCGGCAGAAAGGAAACCAAGAAACGTCGTACTATTTGGAGGCAAAGGTGGGAGCGTTCAAAAAGTGATCAGAATGCGCGAGGACATCAGGGAGGCGGCCCACGAAAAAGTACTCGGGGACCGTTTCAGGAGAAAAGAGAGAACAGGTGGTGCCGAGTTCATTACACCCGATCAACCACCCTTTCCTGGCTCGATCGGGGGGAAGCAGGCGAGCAGGTTTTCGTCTGAAAGGGGGAAGACGAACGTTTTTCATAGGTGGAAATCATGCGGAAGGAAAATCCCATGACCGCCGAGGCGGGGGAAAAAATCTGGAAAGCTCAACTAACCGCTAAATCAAGGGGGGAGGATGCAAGATCACAGAAAAAAGTGCAAAAGCACACGGTCAGGACAACGGGGACGCCGAAGGACATGTGTCGGGTTAAAAAAGGTGACGTTATCTCAAACGGGAACATGACAAAAAAAGGGAAGGTTGGAATGGGGGCATTTGGTCGTACCGTCCGGGGATAATCCGAGCCCAGGGCGGGGAAAAAGGGGCCGGTTGTTTTCTCCTACTCAAAAAACAACGTTAACACATAGGAGAACCCCAGAAGAACATCTGTCGTAATGCTAAAAAAAGTTACAATGGAACGACCTGTCAGAGAGGAAAAGACGGGGACATTGCCACCTTGTGGGAAAAAGTGCAATCCGCATGGGTGCGAGGCAAAGTGAGTGCTGGGTCGAGGGAAAATTTGAAAAAATTCCTGTACATTTGGGGCTACCCCCACAACTCGCGAGCCAGAAAGCCCAAGTTACAAAAGGACTTAAAGAAGTGACAAAATGAAAGTTCCGGTGGCGGACGAATTCAGGAGGCGTGTGGAGAAACCCGGAAGGAAAACACCGGGATGGACTCTAGTGGGGGCAGGAACGAGAAATACGACGACACAAGAGCAAGGGGTGGAGGCGGTCGAACAAAACCGGCCACCACGCGAAGTCGTCGAAACAAAACTCGGCTCTTACAATCGGAAAAAAACAGAAGGGCACGAGGAGGAAAAACAAACGACAAGTCTATCTTAAATCAGAAAGATACGAGTGGAAAGGGATGCGCTCACTAGGACTGACGTGGGCAACCGTTCATCGGGATTGGCATTACCCTGAGTTAAAAATTAGCAAAACCCGAGTTGGTCAGTACAGGGTGAAACTGGATTTCCCACTTAAAGGCCGACGAAAGAAAGTCTCTCACCGGGGATATGAATAAATCAAGAGTTTCTGAGTCAGAAGGCAGGCAAACGCGAGGCCTCCGTCCCAGGCAAGTCAATCTCTTAAAAATGAAAAAATGGAGTCGTGTTATCTTCACAAGGGAGATCATTCAGTTAAGGGGGGCAGTGATGTGTAGATGTGACCAGAAGGGGGGTAGAGTGGGGGGTCTTCACCCACCAGGGGGCCATAAGACTTGACTGGCAACACAAGTGCTCGTGGAGAGCGGGGGCACAGACTTCTCGCTTTGGGGGTAAAAACGGAGACTCGTCAAAACCGTAGTTAGGGATAGAAAAAGAGGGGCTCTCGACGAGAAAACCAACAAAAAAACAAAAGGAGGGGAGACAAAGGGATCCAAAAAGGGTGGACCAATAATCCATCAAGGTCCAAAAGAATCGGTGTATAGTGAACCCTTACGAGAAAGGGGTTGGGGAGGTGTGGGGTGTCTCTACTGGAAAGGGAGTCAAGAAGAGATCAGGGACCCACTTCTCTTCTGAGTAAGGTGTTGAAAACCATCAAGAGGAGGACGAGTAACATATGTTAAAGAGGAGATCACGTGTTCAAGCACAATCCCGTGGGAATTAACACAGCTAATAGGGGGGAAAGTAGCCTATTCCGAGAAAGGTCTTTAACGCGAATCACATCAATGGGAAGCCAGGAGAAGGATCAGGACCAAACAATGAAAAGCGGATCTGCAGGGGGATCGAGGAGGTGAGTTCTCTGGAAAAAAAAGCACAGAAAAAGGGATCCTATATGGACCATCATTTTGGAAAAAATGGGAAGAGATAAAAATCCCTAGCCGACCACCAAAGACAGAAGCAGCTCTTACCACCACGCAGTAGAATTTGAAAACTCTGGCCCTTCTACGGGTCCTGTATGAGCAAAAAGTGAAATCAGAGCGTGAAAGGGTTTGATGTTGGGAAATTGTCGAACCGCATCAGCAAAAAAAGGGGTACCAAAGTTCTTCTCGTGGGGGATGGGGGAACGAAAATTACCTAAAGGGGTGGTGAGGGGGGGAGTAAAAAGACCCCACCTTCGACCCGCACTCCAAGTACCCCGGTAGTGGGCACGTGAAAAGGAAAGGCACATGTGGTCCAAGTTTGAGGGGGGGGGAGGGGGAGGGTAGGAAAAGAAGAAAATTACGATAAAAAAGAGGGAAACGAAAGAGGGTACTCAACCAGAATAGGAAACACGGGTTCGATCTACACCATAAGGGGACAGAGGGCCAAAAGGGGGCCAAGGTGATGAAATGGAAGGAATTCCAGAAGGATTGAATGGGAATGATTAGAACCGACTATGTCAGGAGGGGGGGTCTGCAAGTGGAAAAGGGGAGGTAACACCTTAATGAAGGAATCAACAAAAGTCTCCTTAGGCATCTCTTTAACAGGGAAAAGGTGCCATATACTAAACAATCACCAAAGGGGGGGTAGGGGATGACTCTTTCTGATACTCAGAAGCAAACAACACTACACCTACCATGACCTTAAGGGGGAAAAAAAAGTGCTACATGTATGATGCTGTTATCGTCACTCGCAATCAGGGAACTCAAGGAAGAAAAAAAAACGGGGTGTCAACAGCCACTCTAAATTTGAGCACCCCAACGCCAAAGATTCATCACCCGCGCACCTCCTAGAGAAAAGTATAGTTGCTCGAACAAGAGACTGGGCCACAAAGACGCCAACTTCCATGAAGAGAGAAAAAGGGAGGGGTAGCAGAGAAGGACCACTTAATTTCGGACGAAGAAAGGTTGAGCGAAGTAGGGGGTGTGATCCTTAGCACGTAGAGGGGAGTGGAAAGGAAAAACGCTAAAAATCACAGGGAGGGGGAAGTCTACCACGAGAAAAGACAACTTAGCGCATATGGGCGTCGGAACATAGACTGTGCTGGGGAAGTATGACCTGACCTCAGTCAGTTAAAGAGGGAAAACTTGAGCTTCACAAATGAACAGGGGGTTGACTTTGGGGCTAATGGGATCCCGTTCATGTTAGGAAACCGAGATTAAAGCGCACCACACAACCTCGATAAGACTCAAAAAAACGGGGCTTTCCTTAACCGTGGAAAAAAAGAATCAAAGGAGGGGAGTCAACTTAACACTGGGGGGAAACATTAAGGTAAAAAAGTGGGCTGTAAAGTTCACCAAAAAAACCGAAAACACCACTGACAATAAAAGGAACAGAGACTCGAGGGGGGGTAGTCATGGACTGAAAAAGCTCAACCGAATCCCCTCCCCTGAGGAAAAAGTGAAAAGACAGGGCACTTCTTGGGGGGAGTCAGCAGGAAAAAAAAGGAATCGACACAGGAGACATAAATGCACCGTTACCGAAGAACGTCAGGGGGGAGGGTTGGGTGCCGCCATTGCAAGAGAAGAAAAAAGGGGAAGTCGAATAAGCAATTCGATCACCGGCGGATTCTTGGGGGGGGGTCGTTAAGGGAGGATGGTTCTGGACTGCTGGGGGGAGGGAGTGAGGGGTTGACTAAAAGCTAAAGGAAAAGAAACAAATAACCTTGTTTCCAAACTGAGTGGGGCGCTGGGAGTATGCAGTGTGTTAAGGGGGAGGGGGGTACGACTAAAATGAAAGGGAACTCAAAGGAAAAAAGGTAAGACACGCCTGAAGCAGAAAAGATCTTCTTGTAAGAATACAAGGAAGCAGAAGGCCTCAACCTCGCGCACGGAGGGATGGGGAACATGTGGGGTGGGTATTCTAAATGGAAGTGGGGTATAACAGAAAGACCGGTGCGCAGGAACGTAAAAAGAAAGGTTCCACTCATTTTTCCCTCCACCTTAAGAGAAAAACTACCCCGCCCGGGCGAAGTTGGAAGGCTCTTGGGGGAGAGGGGGTCAAATTGCATTGTAGGAAAACACCGGGTCATGCCAATCATCCAAACAGGGGGAAATGAAAAACCACTTGTGAAACAAAACAGACGAAGACCATCGGGGGGGGGAAGGGAAAAAAAAAGGAGGGAGGGTGGGGGGTTGCATAGTACAGACACGAGTTTCCGAGTGTGGCGGTTTCCACAGAGGACCATCGACCGGAGCTAGTGTAAGAAGAGAGGGGGTTCAGGGGTAAAAACAACCCACGTTTGGACAAGCGAGGCGGTCATCTTATGAAGGTAAAGGGGAGGGTTTGGGGGAAAAAACCAAAAGCCGGGATGAGCAACTATGCCTCTCCAAATAGAGGGGGGACAAGGAAAAACTCATGTTGTTAAACAACAGGCAGGGGGAGTCTTCCGGAAGGATCACAGACACAAAAACATTTTTCCATATAATAATCATCAATTTAACTTCAATTGGTGAAAAGAGGGGGGAAGGGTGGTTTGTGTGGGGAAACGATTGAGACAAAAAAAAACCTTGGCTGGGAGAGCGATTGGACTTGGTTCACAGGAAGGGGTATGGTTTATCCCTTGAATAGGGAACAAAGGGGAAAAAGCCCGAATTTTCTTGGGGGGGGGCTTGCGAGCAAGGGCGGCAAAGCCTTGTGTTTTCTGACACAAGAGACAGAAAGCGCAGACTGCCTTATTAGGAAAACTTGGATCGGCTTGGAGGGGGTGGAGAGAGCTATAAGCCGGAGTTTTAATTTGATAGCAAGTTGGAAGGGGAAACCAGGGGACTATCCTCGAATGGAGAAAAGAAAGAAAGGGAAGAGACGCCAAAGGTAAAAACGCAAAGCTGGGCAAAGGGGGTCTCAAAAAGGGAACGCGTGGGGCAGGGCCTATCTACAAGAACTCAAGGAGGAACTTTCCTTCAAGAACTTAATAAGAGGAGGGGGGGAGTCCGGCGTAATCTGCCACAGTAAAAAAGGGTGGGGAACGGCAACTTCTGGGAGGGAAGCAGAAACATCGGATCAAAGGGAAGTGCGAAATCTCTTGCTGAGAAACGAAACTTGCTATGCGGGATAACCACAAGGGGAAAAGGAAGGGCTATGAAGGGGAGGGGGTTGCAAAAGTCATGAGCCGCGCAAGCGCTTCTGGGAAAACCCTCGTGGGTGCTTCCCTGGTGAAACATGTGGGGGAAAAAGTGGGAAGGGTAAAAAAATGAGGGTATTATTAAAAAAGGGGGGGGAATCAAGAATGCCAAGAGAGAGACCACACCCAAATGAGAAGGGGGGAAAAGAAGCGAGATCCCTATAGGGAAGCGTTAACTCCTCGAACTCATGGGGGGGAAAAAAAAGGTAAAAAACGGGTTCATCAAAGTCGGACAGGGAAGAAAAATCAGCTGGGTGGGTTTTCCAAATGCGCTTGCGCGGCGACCAGAAGTTGGGGGCCCTTCACAAACGGGGGCGGGTATCATCAGGGGGGGACGAGTGGGGGATAGGAAACAACAACCGGCGCCGCCGAGCACGACCTCCGAAGGGGGGGGAGGGGGAATAAAAGTAACGTTCGACCACAGGACGTCCCGGGAAAAGTTCCTGTGCCACTGTGGATCAGGAGGTACGAGAATCAAACCACAATAAGCGCCGTCTTCAAGGGAGTCAATCTGCAAAGAAGGTAAAGAAGAAAAAAGGAGAACAAAAAATCCGAACCCCGGGCGCCGTCAGGATCCCAACAAGTAAAAAGAGGAAGGTTGGTGGCAGGATTGGATAATGGAAAATAAGCGGGGGGGACGCGTCGCAAAACCCCTCTGGGAAGAAATGGAAAAAAATCTTCAAAAGTCTTCTGGGGAAGGGGTCACAAAAAGCGTAACCGGTGACGTGGTCGCGACGGAGAGGGCACATGCGTTTTAAGCCTGCAGAAAAAAGACAACAAAGAATCGTGCTCGGAATCGAATGAAAAGCCGTTCAAAACCAGAAGGAAGGGTGGACTGGTGCCATATCTTACAGGGAGAAAAAGAAGAAACTACCCATTCCAAAAGCTCGTGCCAAGATCCGCGCCGGGGGTCGGTGGAACGAAAAGTTCAAAAACGAGTGGGACTGGAAAGGGTTTACACCTATAGGAGTCAACTAAAGTTGTAAAACCCTGGTGGACTGGCCGTGACCCGAGGGGGGCAAAAGAGTGTTTCACCACGGAGAGTGGAAGGGAGAAGTGGGGACAGGTTCCAGGGGTCAAAAAAGGGAGGGCGGGGGCTACAAAATAAGCGCAGTCCGCTGAGCCGATTGCTGCACACGGAGCGGCCCCCAAAAAACTCGAAGGGTCAGCTGAAGTGAAAAAAAAGAGAAATATAAGAACGGACAAGGGGTTTTCGTGAACAACGCTAACCCGTCGACCCTTGCGAAGTAAATCAGGACTGGGGAATTGGGATAAAGTAAGGGGACAGGACAAGGGAAAAGGTTTTCAAGACGCAAAAACAGAGAACAGCCTACAGCCAAAGAAGAACTGGCCGGGATGCGTCGGGTGAGAGAAGAAAAGCGCTAACCCGGACTGATGGGACCTGGGGGGAAAAAACCAACTCGACGGACTGTTAGAAACGGGGACAAATCAAAACTTACTGCGTGAGCCGAGGGGGGAAGCAAAACATCCCTTAAGTCGACAAGAGGGGCAAGTTACGTGACAGAGAGGAGGTCGATACCAGAAAATCGTGAAAACCTGGGGTGGGAAAAAGGGGGACGTACCAGGACATAAGGAAAACAAGAGAAAGGAGAGGTTAACAAGGGGACCGAAAAGGGGAACATGTAAATGACCTAGGGGCCAGATCACGCTGCGCAAAACCGCAACTTCAACAAGGGATCAGGAAAACCAACACAAATCCCCGCCTCATCAATAAGAAAGCGATTTCGCAGAGAAAAGGAGTCAAAAACTAATTTTGAAAACCTGGGAAAAAAAACAACCCAATGGAGGAAAACTCTTGCCGCCATTTTGGCTGTTTTGTCCCGAGTGAGGATAAGCGGTCTACTCTATAACAAAGAGGGAATTGTGGGCAACCATACTCCACTTCCACGTTTAGTGTTGGACAAACAAAAAACCAAAATGGACCACAACAAACCGGATACCAACAAAACGTTGTCAGAGTAGGTGGACTGCTAGGTCCTCTGGTTCTTGGTGTCCAGAGAAGTGAAGTAGCAGACGCTGACGGGGCGCCTTTGTGGCCCGTGTTCTACCGCACTAAGAGAGAAAGGCAAACCGGGTGAAATCCAAGCGGTTACCAAATTGGAAAAAGCAAGATTTGCGTTGGAACATGAGCCACTCCAGCAGTTCAGGGGCGGGTCAAATGCCTAAAGGAATTGAAAACAAACCCGCGAAACCGTCATAGGGGGAAAATCAATCATACGGGCCGGTTGGGAAAGCGCAAAAAGGGGGAAAACAGCCCTCCAGGAAAAAAAGTCGGGTGCTGTCAACCTATACCAAGGGATGAAAGGTGTTGCTTCTCGCACTGGTTGGGAGGGAAAGAAACGGAACCTCGGGGGCGGTCCTTCAGGCATAAAAGGAGCGACGCGCCAACACTGAAAGGGGCTAAGGATCACCGGCAACCGGGGGGAAACCGGGGGAGAACTTGGTTTGGCGCGTTAAACCCACCGCTCACCTTCCGGGCCGGGAAGTTAAGACTAGGTGGAGGGGTAAAACCTAGAGGACGAAAAAGGGACACACGCTCAAACGGAACCTCGGCGAGGGCACGGGTGGTCGCCCTTGGTGAGAGTTGGAACGAAAGAGAACATGTCTAGATGGGAGGTACATAAGGAGGGGGGGTCCAGATTAACTAACCAGTCGGGACCTGGGAGAATGTCGAGCACCTCCATACTGTGCACGGGTATACAGAACGGTCCTCCTAATTAAGGATCTGTGAGTCCTGGGGGGAGGAAAAGACCGCATTCATCTGAAAAGAGGAGGGTGTTTCTTGAAGGAACTGGTCGCTTGCACGAGGGAAATTTGATCAAGTAAGGGCCAAAGTTGAGGAAGGGAACCGTTGGTTCGGGTAAGAGACACCCCTGTTTTTTTTTTTTTCTTTCTTGAATTTTTTTTTTTTTATACAAGGAGGACAAACCCAACAAGACGTCGCTACTGCGCGCATCAAAATGGAAAAAAAAGGATCGTAGGAAGTTAAAAAAGCAACTGGGGGGGGGGGAAGAAAAACTTCTGACAGGGGGGGGTCAATCCCCACTGATGGGTCTCTGACTCAGCCACCAACATACATCTCAAAGATAGCCGTACAATGCTGGGAAATGTACCGGAAGATGGTACCTAAAAAAACCACAACTCTACAGCGCGCCACTCTTCCAGGCTGGACCACACCTCTACACCTGGGAAGGGGGGACAAGACAGGGGAAAGGTCAATAAAAAGTCAACATAGACCTGCTGGGGGAAAAAAGTAAACGCCACAAAAAACCACTCAGGGAATGGAAAAGCCGGGAACGAATAAGACTCTTCTCCGACACTGCTAGGCCGCCTGATTCGCAAAAAAACACAAGTAACCACAGTCTCGGGGGGAAAACCGAAGAAGGCGCTCTCAAGCCGAAAGGAAAAGTAACAAGCGGGCAGGCCCTCTGGGGGGAAACAGCACGGACTTCTGAGAAAAGAAAAAAGAGCTGGCTATGGACCTCGCAAAAGAAAAGAGGCTATTACAGGGTCGTACGGGGGTTGCATGGTACCTGTTACGAAAAATTGAAATGGTGGAACCGCGTGAAGGACGAAAGGCTTGGAACGCCACGAAAAAAAAAAAAACGCCGCCCAGCAACCCAGGGATCGATTGGGGAATATCCGCAGAGTGTCAGGGGAAGAGTCCTCTGGGCGGGGACCATCGTGGGCACTAGCGGGTCGGCTAGGGGGATAATGACGATTCAGAGTTGCCGTTGGGAAAAAAATCTTCAAAAATAAGAAACTCAGTCAGATGGGAGGGAAGTTTGGGTGAATAGGGGCTAATTTGTCGCGCGAGGGGCAGGCAGTTCGGGGTCTTAAAAAAAAACCGTACGGGAGACGAAGTGGGGGGGGGGGTCGAAATCAAAAAGAAGGACGGGGCTCTATGGAAGCTAAAAAAACGGTATTCAACGACAACGTCTCCAACCTAGTAATAGGTCCAACAAAGAGGTAAAATCTCTAAAACAAACACAACACAAACACCCCAAAAACCCAACGCCAGACTCCTAATGAAATATAGAACACCAAAGGGTGGGGTATGTAAAGAATGACGACCCGAATTTTACCCTCCAAGCGTCGGAAATATTCTTCTTTGTCCTCGGAAAAAAGGACAGAGAATCGCAGAGCGAAAAAATCAACGATCAGAAAAAAAGGCCGCAAAGAGGGGGTGTGCAAATCCAAGATTTAAAGGGGCTACCACAATCTCTAAAGACAAGCAACAAGAAGCGGCGAGATACCTATATATCGCTCTGAAAAAAAGGCTGTCGAAAAAGAAGTAAGAGATGAACGCGTGACCCGCTGGTATTAGAGGGAGAAAGCAAAAAGCAAAGACTCACAAGGTTCAATTTGCCTATCTACTCTCTGAAAAATGGGCGGGACGTCATTTCTTTAAAGGCTCAGAAAGAGAAAAAAAACAGAAAGGGCACCACTTTTCTAAACTACAACGCCCGGCTAAAACCTCTACCACCTGGAAAAAACACTCCTAAAAGATCTCAGTAAACGAAGAAAAGGTGGTCGAGAACGGCGAAAAATACGCTTGACCCGAAAATGTCAAGATCTGGCCCGATCATTGTAAGCGAATGAGCGAAAATTGGTGGGGTTAAGCAATGCTTGGGGGGGTTTTCGACGGTCCATAAGAATACTAGTTTACGAGTTCGAGTTCGGAAAGTTAAGCAAAGGAAAACACCAGGGGTGGGGAAAAAAAAGCGGTAGAAAGGGGAAAACAAAACAACGCCAATAAAAAGGGGGTTAACCCGCCACAAAAAGGGTCGGGGGTCTCAACGTGGAGAGGGTGTGGCTGGCAACAGAGTCTAGCAGGGGAGGAATGGGAAAAAAGTCGCAACGACCACGCGCAAGGTGTGAAATGAAAAAATGAGGGATGTGTAAGTGCACACGGAAAAAATTCGGCCATAAAAAATGTCAAAAGGCAAGCGAAAGTACGGGGGGGACGCGGGCTTATGTCCAGTTGGGGAAAACGCGTCATGGTGATAGGGAAGTGCAGAAAACCAAACTTAACGGTGTTGAAAAAAACCGTAAAAATCCTTCATATCCGGTGAAAGGTACTCCTGGGGGGGTAAACAATCCACTCCAGAAAGGGGTTGGCAACAACTGAACTCGAAACTTGCAGAACTGCAACAACCATCACCTGAAAAGTGGAATGAATTAAAAAAATCCATTGAAAACCGTTCACCAGACTGGTTGAAAAAAACACAAAAAGAAAAAAAGAAAAGACAAAAACACAAAAAAAACAAAAACCAAAAAACCCAAAGAAAAAAAAACCAAACAACCCAACAAACAACACCACAAAACACACCCACAAAAAAAAACAAAACAAAACACAAAAAAAAAGAAAAAAAAAAAAAAAAAACGGGGGGTGGCGGGTGGACGGGGGGGGGGGCGCACGACACGCAGGGGGGGAGGGGCGCAGGGAGGGGAAACTCAGCCAAAAGGCACTGAGGGATCATTCTCGGAAAAACAGGTTAAAAGCCCTAAGACGTTGTAACAATAACTGCTCTTAATGATCGGAAAAGGAAACATGCTCCCAAAGACCCAGGCCTCTTGCAGATAAATCTACTACATTCAGTGTGAAAAAAAAAGGGAAAAAAAAAGGACTATATGCAGGCAGTGGGGACTATTTCTCCTTGAAGCTGCACCAAAAAAAGGGAGCGGAGGTTTACGTAGTCCAAGGGGTGAATAAAGAAGGGGGGAAATTATATCAGCCGTCAGTGTAAAATTCCAACAATCGATCAACGGTCTTCAACACAGTGTACACACCAGAAAGGGGGCCAACCAACACCCCCAACAGGGACAACAAATTAGCGTGTTAACAAAAAATACACTGCCTTTTAACTGGGGAGAAGCTGGAAAAAATCCCCTGCCCTCAGGGACCAAAAAAGGAGACCCGCGTCGCGGGTCGTCTGTTTCCTATGGGAGGCAGGAAGTCCAGGGTCGCACAAGCTACCTCCTCGGACAGGCAAGCGAAATGACATTCTGCTAAGACGCTAAAAAAAACCTAAGGGAAAAAACGCCCTGGGAGGACGAGGAAACACGCTAGGACCGGCAACGCAGAGGGGGTGCAATGCTGGCTCGGGTCAAAAAAAAAAAGAAGAAGGGTACTGCGCCGGACAAAGCACGAGCCAGTCGGTCAAGGTGGGGCAAAAACGAAACCCACCGGGGGCAGGCGTTCGGGGGCTACACGGGCGTTTGATCTCTTCCGAGAGCTAACAAAAAAAACCTCCACAGACACCAGAGGAAACGTCACGCAACTTATATTTGGCAGTTAAAACGCGGCCGGTCGGCAAGAAAAAAGGGGCCTCCTGGAACATGGGGGGGGGGACTGTAAGGGGAAAAATGTAGTGGGTAGGGGGGCTCAGACGTGCGGGGACGGGGGCAGACCGACCAGGTCCATCACCAGGTTCATAAAGGTAGGTAAAAGCGAGCGTTGTTGTACGCGGACTGGAATGTAAATGGAAGGAAAAAAGGAGATTGTTGGGATGTGGAAAGCGCGGTGACAAGCCGGTAGGCTTCTGGGCATGAACTCATCCTTGCCCACCCACGAGAGGACAAACTTACGTCCGTTTCACCGGGGGGACAAGAAAGCCGCACCGGATAGGAAAAGAGGGCCAGCCGTCCGTCCCGTATCCGACCTTGTAGACGCACCACGAGAAAAAAGAAACATACAAAAAAATCAGAGTCGTGTCTGTCGAGGAGCAGGGGAAATCTTAAAAAACCGGGCCCCGACAATGTCAGCACCTTTTCCGAATCAAAAAGGTCCGCACAGCATACATTAGAGAGGTGGGAGGCGGGCGTGGTTGAAAACGAAGAAAAAGAATCAAAAAAAAGTTCATAAAGGGGGAAAATGTTTTCATAAAAAAAAGGATACCGGCACAGAAGCGCGTGCAAAAAGAAAAATCTCTGCCCGTTGGGTGAACCTTGGGCAAGCATCCGGCTAAGCGGGGAGAGTAGCGGGTACGAGTCGAGCAAAACACAAGATGTTCCCTGGAAACAAAAAAAAGCGCACCAAAACGACGCAATAGCAGAAGGTGTGGGGGGGGAAAACCCCACCACCCGCCGTGAGGACTTACAACCAAAGAACAGGAATGAACAACAAGGCGGACAAAAACTTCTCGAGAAATCTCCGGGGAGGACGAAAAAAAAAAAAAACTCTTTTGGGAAACCTGTAAGAACACCAACGGCGCAGAAGTACTGTGTACATGTCGTGAAATAAAAATGGGGGTGAAATACAGTAAAAAAAAAAAAAACGAACAAAGGGTCTGGCGTACCCGAGGGGGGGGGCCAGAGTCACCCTTTGTGTTGGGGGACTGGCTACCTCTCCGAGGGGAACGAAAAGCAAAGGGGAAAATGAGGTGCTGGGGCCGGCTTACGAGAACTCTTCTCTTTGAACTGGGGCAGGAAATTACCTACTAAAAAAACTCGGAGGGGGGGCAGACCGCAAGTAGGAACGCACTTTTTGTGAGTTCCAGATATAGATCTGGACCTGGGTCGGTCTCTGTTGAAAGGGACGATAGCAAACCTGAAAAAACGAAAACTTACTTAAATGGAATCCTCCGAAAGAGCAAAACTTGCTCTTTGGTCTGGAAAGGGAGCCTGACATTTCCACAAATGACAAAAAAATCTGCAATGGAAAAAAGTGTCACTGGACCAAATTTTCTGGTTCTAAGCACGGGATGGGGAGGCGCCAGACTTCTTCCCGGGAGAGGGAAGGTAAAAAATGTCCGCTTATCGTTGCGGGAAAAGTGGGAACCGCCAAGAAAGATCTCATGCGAGCAAGGGGGGGCAAACACGCGCCGGGGGGTTCCAGACCTTGGTTGCTGACCTAGGACTTGGGAAAAGGGAGAGGCAAAGGCATACCTTAGTTCAAAGCTTGACGGATAAAAGTGGGGAGAAAAAAAAAAAACAACTGAGGAAAAGAGAGGGAGATGCCACGTCCAGGGTAAGAAAGACTGGGACCTCACACGCATTGGTAGACCGGTTCAAAAAAGATCAGCAACAAGTTAGGAGTACCGAAACCCAGGGAAAGGGTGTGCCAACATCTGCGCTTGGGCGAGAACAAAGAACGCAGGAACCAACACGTCACAACGCAACGACGAGTGGCTGTTAATAAATCGTCAACACGGAAAGAAGAGGGTCGGAAACCGACAAGACCCCGAAATGCTGAAAAGGACATTAAGGTCTCGGCCGAAAGAGTGGTAAGTTGCTGGCGGGAGGTAAAAAAAAACCCGGGGGGCGGGAGTAGGGCGAGGGCCATTAGCAAGGGGGCAGAAAAATCGGCAGAAAAGAGAAACTCTGCCCGAGTATCAACGGAACAAAACAGGGGGTCTTTGGGATAAAGCAGTGGAGATACAGAGGAGATCGTAAAAAAAGTCGAAATGCCGAGCAAAGCACACCTGGAGGAAAAATCGGGGGACACAACTAGAAATCAGGTGCTCCCTCTTCCGGAAATTTGGGGGGGGGGTGGGGTTGGGGGGTGTGCGGGGGGGGGGGGGGGTTTGTAGACGAAAAAGGTGTGATAAAGTCCAACAAAACCCAACAGGCGCTAATCACTCTCCCTAAGAAGCCGATCCACTGTGTTCGTTGAGCATATCATAAGGTTCACCGGAAAGACAAAAGATGAAACTCAGGAAAAAAAAAAATTTACAAGAGCTAGGTGGTTAAGTTCAGGGAGATAGGTGGCCAAACCTGCGTTTTGTCAGCGGGCAACCACGGAGAAGTTTAAAGAACCCAGGAGCTATCTTAAGGAGCCACCAACCGACCATGTGGAATGTGCGGGAGGAGAGGGAAAGAAAGAAAAGGTAAAAGTATTGGGGGAGGGGGGTGCTCGGGGCAAGGGGGGGTCGCAGGGGGGCTGGGTTGGTCAGAAAAAGTATAAACTATCAAAAATGAAGACGACTGTGGACAATGAAAAACAACAAAGGCATGGACACCATTGCCTGCGAAGCGCAGGAAAAGGTGTAAACATATGGACACAAAAGCACGGTTGGGAGGAGGGGTGGTTCGTACAACGGGCAAAAGAACCCCCAGCCTCCTGGGAGGGAACGTCTTAAGCAGGGATTCTTTCGTAAAAGCAAAGGTAAACGGGATCGCAAGAAAAACGGGGGGTGATCCGCGGCACCAATGCAAAACGCAAAGTCACGCAGCAGAGGACTCTCGGCGGGGCGTCGTGGTAGAGAACCCGTGGAGGAATCCACACCGGGGAAATGCTCAGGAAGGAGTCATCCTCACGGCTTTCGCTCGGGGGACCATAACCCTTGAACAAGGAAGGAACGTAAAAAAGGGAGATCTTGGGAGATGACATACTAAAAACAAAGAAGAATCTCCGACGCCGAGCGCCGAAAAGAAAATACCAAAAAAAAAAACGGTCGACCTCCGCCAAGGAGCCGGTTCCAACACACCATCAAAACCTGAGGCGCCACCGACCGGGTGAACCGTCAAGTTTAGTGGAAAGGGGCGAGATCAGGGCGAAAACAAAGCTTCTAACAAACGTCAAGAAAAAGAACCAAAGAACAAAGCACGAGCAAGAGGCTGGGATTGGCCGTAAGAACAAGGGGGAGAATGGGGGTTCCTGGCACAAAAAACCAAGGGGGGAAAATCGGACGCGGACCGGACAAAAAGGTACTTTTTTGGGGCGGCTGGGGGGTGGCGGTGGGGGGTCCGTGGCAGGCGGCGCTGCGACTCGGGGCGACAAGGACAAAACCGACATGAAGCAAGAAGGGGCCCGTGGTAATTGGGAAAAGAAACCTGACCCTACACAACAACGCGGCTGCGTGGACGCATAAAGGGGGCGGAGTGGGGGGGGGGGGTTGTGACGTACCTACGACGCCCTGACTGCGTGGGCGCGGCCAGGGACCACGAAAAAAGTAACGAAAAAACATCTCCGAAGAGGAAATCTGCTTCCTGTCAAAGTAGAGGGGGTGTAGGGGTGCTGGTTGTCTCCTCCGAAAGTTACGCCATCTTGTAGTCAGCGAACCAAAAACCAAAAAAAAGACAAAAAAGAACGGGCATCGCCTGTTCGCGACACGGAAAAAAATGGACGGACCACCAGCTTCACAGGCTATCGCCCACCACGCAATGAAGTGGTCGGGCATGCGACGGGGGAAAAAATCCTGTCCACAAACGCGGGACGTTGGAAGTGCTGCAAAAAACCTCTGCCTACGGGACGGCGAACAAGAGCTGCGTCAAAAGCTGATCACAAAAAGAGCTCAAGAAACATGGGAAACGCGCGTTTGGCCCGAACGCCACTCTAAGAACGGCGCTGAAGGGCTCAAGGGGAGAAAGGGGCAGCCAGTTGGGGGGGGGGGAACTCAAGGAGACCTTAAGGCGCGAAGGGTACGGAAAGCGTGGCGCAGAAGGAAGCCAAGGGCGCGAGGAAAAGTGACAGACATGTGCGCGTCTGAAAAAAGAACTCGGGGGAGAAATGACCTATCCCAACCCGAGTGGCACGCCACAGCGTCGCCGGACCGCAAGAAAGGTGGTCGGGGAATCGCCGTTAGCGCAAGACCCCAGGTTTCAGCTGACACAAAGGGAACACCATGTCGCGGTGGGATAACTGGGTCTATTTCAAAGTCATGCAAAGAAGGATTAAAAAAGAGATACACACTGGTCCCTTACTCTCCGGGAATTTGATGCCCTTTCATATCACCGAACGGAAACCCCCGCCTACAATCTAAGGACTACGGACGGACCAAGCCACCCATCCTAAGGGCTCTGAAGCCGCACTTGCCAGAACTTTCGGGTAGTGTAACAGTTACCGCAAAAAAAAAAACAGTGGTCCAATAACTGCGCCGACGGGCGACACGTTGGGGTCAAATCTATTTTACTCAACACCAAAAGAGACTCTAGGCGAAGGTACTCCGTCCGTACTCGTGAAACACACTACGTCAAGGGTACTTCAGAAACGCATTTTCAGAGAAAAGGAACCGTCGAAAAAAGGTACTGTCGTGGGGGGGAAAACGAGAACAGGGGTATTTACGGGGGTGTCGACAAATCGCACAAAAAAGAAACCGAACATCAGAAGGCTTCCCCTTCTTGCTGGAAAAAGAAATCCACCCGCTTTCAAATCAACAAAAAAAAAGCCCCCACAAGAAACGGCTCAATCACAGGAGGAGGAAAAGAGCGGTGTCCCAGCAAGCAAGGGGGCCCTCGTGTGCACAAACAAGGGGGCAGGAAAGAAACAACGTCTCCAGGCGTGGAAAGAACCATGCCCTCAGTCGGGCGCGGGACCCAGGTCTGGCGGCTGCTAAAAAAAGGACAACCGCTGACCAAAAGATGACCCGGGTGGGACTGGACGCTTCTTTTGCCCGCCAAGCCGAACCCCCGGCACAGAGACGCACAGAGCTTATAGCGAGCTAGAATTGTCGGGGGGATCGTGCGCTGGTTACGTGCAAATGCACTCGGTACCGCACGGGGCCCCAAGATTCTTCCGAGCAGGGGGGAAAAAGGTCAATCTTCTGTGGTGCAGGGAAATGTTCATTGGCGAGATGCCGATAATTTGTCACAGAAAGAAAAAAGGGGATACCAAATACCTCACGTTTCGGCAAAAACCAAATGCCATCTACAAAAAATGAACTGGGGGTATCCTACCTCTTTTCCGCTGAGGAGTCCTGGTGCGAAAAAACATAAGAGCCACTGGCCACGTTCTTCAGGACTCTAAACAAGGGGGGGGGGTGGTGCGCAGCG
>Ga0179593_1418876_pt1 | contig 23294 bp, 28 predicted proteins | sample CZODoug2_1_08_16_FD_185931 | JGI IMG/M metagenome (GOLD analysis project Ga0179593, IMG submission 185931) | Vadose zone soil fungal communities from Angelo Coast Range Reserve, California, USA - CZODoug2_1_08_16fungal (PacBio error correction) | ecosystem: Environmental > Terrestrial > Soil >...
AAACACAATAAAAAACTAGTACTCAATGAACACACAGAGGTACACCAAACATATAAAAAGAAAAACAAGTCGAAACATAGGATTCAGACGCGCGAGGGGTACGGGTTAATTGGGGAGCGGGGGGTGTCCACGTAAGGGTCCAACACGCGAAAAGAAAAGGGGGGGTCAGAAAAGAAAACGGCAGCGGAGAAGGAAAGATAAGGGGGAAGCTGATCTCAATATGGTGGCTGTTGCAAAAGGGGGCCCGTCCGTTCAGCAGGGACTGTAAAGGGTGGGACCTCGGAAAGGAAGGGTGGCAACAAGCGCACGGCAAGGAAAACACACCAGGGTGTCAATCAGGGCTATCAGGCAGAAATCCGGGACCTGTAGATCTAAAGGTAGCAGTCCAGGGAGAAAACCCGGGTTAGGGTACCCAGGGTTAACATCCTGGCAGGGCGCATACTAAATTTTTGGAGAGTAAGGGGCACGGAGGGGGCCCGGGAAGAGAGGGCGAACTCGCATGACGTAGAAGAAGGGTGTGCACAAGGACTTTGGGGAAGTGCTGGCCGTACCAAGATTCAGACGACACCAGTGAAAAAAAAAATACCCGGTGTCCCCAACGGAACCTTTCGGCACCACCAAACCAAAGGGTGGTCGGTGGGGGGGGGGGGGAAGTCGCCCCGGGTGAGGGAAAAAGACTAGTCCCAAGAAGACTGAAACAAGGAAGCCCCGCCCAAGTGGAGACAGCGTGGCAAGCCTCCTGCAATGGAGAAAGAGGGGGAGGGAGGGGGAAAAAAAAAAAAGAAATGGTAGCAGACTACCGAAAGTGTTCTGTGGTAGAGAAGGGGTTAGTCGGCCCTGAACCATATCGACAAAAAAATGGTCGGCAACGTTGAGGGGTTGGTCGGGGGCGAAATAACAAAAAAGGCTTGCAACTAGCCTAGGGTGGTAAAAAAAAAAAAAAAGTGCCACCCACTGTCGGAAGGAGGACAACCCAGCACCTTAGGAAAATGCCGTCTGGGGGGACATCCCATTGGAAGGTCAAAGTGAATTCACAGGTACAGCGCGCTGGGACACAAGGGGGGGTACCAGAGGTTCTTCTTCCCCGGGGTTCTAAAAAGGGATAGAGGCTGGGATAACTAGTCAGGGGTGGTTTGAAGTTCAAAAACGAAGAACAAGGAAGGCAACCTAGGACCACCCTTCAAAAAAAAAAGGGAAAAGGACGGCGTTTATCTTAAGGGCACAAAGTGGGCAAAACCTCGGGTAAAGGGAAAACTGGTGCTGCAGGGACCATACAGCGAAGTTATGGTGGGCACAGGGGTCCAACCCAAAATGAACAGTGACAACATTTGCGCTTCGGGGACCTCGGGGAAAAGACGGGCAGGGGCTGACCGAGCATGAACGAGGGGGGAGAAGGGAAATCCAGGTGGACGTACTGGGGGAAGGGATCGAAAAAAGGCGGGGGGTGGAACACGGCTGGTGGACAGGGAGAACGGGGCAAGGTGGGACCAAACCACCGGGTGCGAATGAAATAAACAAAATATCTGTTGTGTATAAAGTGATACACCTCCAAGGATATTACTGAAGTCAAAGAGGATACTAAGGAAGGCCGATCCACATAGAAGGATTGTTCTCCAAAGAAAGAAACGGAAAAAGAAGCCACCCGAGGACACACCCCCCGACTTGTGCCTGGGGTTGAATGGAGCAACGAAGATGGGTTCCTACGATTGGGGGAAAAAAGGACGTGGCAGACAGAGGTGCAAGCTCAAGGAGGTGGAGGGGGGGGATCGGCCGCACAAACGCGGTGACACCAAAAATTTAGTTAAATGTGAACACGTGTGCGAGGTGCACTGGAAGAAAGGGGCCAGATGACTGGAGAATAAAGCAGCGAGGCACCGGACGTAAAGAGGAATGAACCTGGAAAAACCTGAGGACGGGGGGATTCGAAAAGGAAGTGGCAGAACAACGAGTGCTGGAGGGCGGGGGAAAATTGGACTCACAGAGTGGGATGGCTTTTGAACTGGAAGGGCTCGTGTAATGCAGGAAAACGTGGGGGTGGGGGGCCTGACCGGTCTTAAAGGAATGGCTGAATACAAACGAACAACATCGGTTAAAGGGAGGATGAGTAAAAATGGGAGAAGAAAGAAAAAAAGAGAATCAAACAAGCTAAAAAAAATACAGAACAACACTCCTCGAGGCCAAAGAAAACAGAAACGGAGACCAACAAAATAGGAAAGAGTGGTGGGTGCAAAGCCCGCCTAGAGGTGGCTCTCAACAACAGAACTTATAACGGTTCACAATATCACGACTACAGCAAACGGGACCTATGAAACATGGCTGAAAATGTTCACTAGGAGGAGCATGACACCTTGCCCTCGGGGCTCAAAAAGGATCAAAAGATAAGTCAAAAAAGGTGGGGACACACGCAAGAAGGGGGAAACGAGACAAAAACACAACAGAGTCCCGTGGCAAAAGCGGTGTAACAAAACTACTGGAAGGAAAAGACGCCCATACGTCAGTCAGACCCGCGCTCAAACATGGAACCGGAAATGCATAATGGCAAGGAAAAAAGACGAAGAGACTGTGCGGAGAGGAGAAGAACCTGAGGGGGGGACCTTCGTGTGTCTAGCCCCAGAAGGTAGAAACTGGGAGGGGAACTCCCCGAAGTGGCAAGGGGCATTGAAGAAAACGGGGGAAAAAGACGGACACCCAAGGGGGAAGGGTCAAACGACCAAAGGGGAAATTAGCGGTCAAAGGTGGTCTAAACAAAAAAAAGGGTTAAACTACACCGCCTGGTCAGACGGAGCAAACCAACCTCCCAAGGGAAAAAGTTGGTATTAAAAAATTGGGTTACACATGCTAGCTGGGCAAAAAAAAGCCTGGGAAAGAAGAATAGAAAAAAATCTGTCACGGCGGGCCCCAAGGACAGTCACACGGGGAAGGAAGGTCTCATAACACTCGCGACGGAAAAAGAGGATGGGAAAAAGTCCCTGGGGAATAGGCGGAGGGCGTTGCGGAGCTCACCAGCCTACGAAAGGTGAATAAGTAGAAAGGAGTTTATCCAAAAACCTCGAAATACCTACTGAAAAAAGACCAAGAAGGAAGTAGGGAAAACAAGCCCTCTAAAGAGGGAAAACTATTTAAATTGAAGAGCCTGTGTGTCCGTCAGAAAAAACACATATGACGGTTCCATGCGGGGGGTGTTGGTGACCATTAAAAAGGGGCGGGCCAGAGCCGAAACATGGGTGGATTGCCCTAAAAGAAGAGAATTCCTCAAAGGGTGTAGGGGGTAAAGCAATAAAGGAGACGCTACCATGGTCACAAGAGAAGCATAATAAGAAAAGGCGGGCCCTCAACCTTGGAAGAACAATGCTACTAGTACAAATGGGCAGGTAATGCATGTCATACACTGGAGACAAAAAATGGGTTCCTTTCGGAAGATCATCTTACTTCTAGGTGTCTAAACTAAAAAAGGAAACGGGCGTAGAAAACCTGTTGGTCAGAAAAAGGAGATGGGTGGGGAGGAAGGGCAAAGAACGTTTTCTTCAAAGGGTGTCTAAGGGGATCGCAAAATGGTGTTGAAAGAAAAGAAATCCTTGGCACATCTTTTGGAAAAAGCAAACAAATATCGACAGCCCGGGGATCAGAACCACACTTAATGGGGGACACGCCAAGAAAGGGGCCCACTCGGGACAAGCTGCCCCTCCTTGTCCTCCAGGGGGGGGTGGGGCTTCCCTGACACAGGAATGAACGTGTTGGTAGCCAAGAAGCATGGAAGGGGGGAACGGAAAAGAACATGTTAATATGGAGCGAAAATAAGAAGCGGTAGGGGAAGGGAACAACAGACCTCCAAGCCATTCTAAAAAGGGGGTTGTGGTCTAGTGTGACCCGGGTGATCACCAAAGACAGGGGCGAGGAACAAGACAGTGCACAAGGGGAATCAAACACAGCCCGAACGACGGGCAGGCGTGCGCAAAAACGCAGAAATGGGTCAAACACATGCTTTGGCAAGTGGGAGACCTTGCTCAGGGGTGGGCGCACGCAGGGAAGTGGAATGGTGAAAGGGGGGACAAAAATAACCCCAAACACCCAACCAGGAGCGGGGGGAGAGGGAAAAGACCCATATCCAGTATAGAAAATGGAACCAACGTCACCATCCCCCACTGAGAAACAGGAAGAGCCCATAAGTGAGAGATGAAGCGGCACTTGGAGCGAGCCCCAACGGTAAAGGGGGGAGACAGAAAAGGCTCTCCGCAAAAGTGGGTGGGGCAAATGACTCGTATTGCTGCAAAAGCAGGGTTTTCAAGCGAAACAAAAAAAGGAGCGTGTTGAGGTGCAGTGAGAACGAAGAAAAACAGGTCAAAAGCCGCCCGTTGGGAAAAAAAACGCAGGACAACTGGGGAAATGGAAGGGTTATACAAAGGGCCCGGCTCTTTCTTAAGGAGGCAGCTTGGTTACAAGGAAGTCAAAGGGGTGAGTTGGCTAAAACAAGGTGGAAATGGCGCTGGACTGGACTGGCGGTGAATAAGAAGAAGCCGGGGTCTGGCCCGGGGGCCGGAGAAGGTGAAAAGGGTTGGACTTTATAGGGGAAAACTAGGTATTTTAAATCGGACGGGGGAGAAAAAAAAAAGAAAAAAGAGTCAGCTTAAAGCCTCAAGTGAGGAAGAGGTCTCGCGGAAATGGAAGAGAACATGGACAACGAAGAAATACAACCATTTCCAAGGACGTTTGACCAACGGGAGAGGAACTTACCCGTTAAAGCCCTTGGGTATGTAGGCTTCAGGGGGGCGATAAAAAAAAAGAATCACGGGAAGGAGAGTTCACGAAGACTCACCCTTTTTGAAAAGGCACCAGACAACTTATTTACCCTAACCACACAGGGGGGGGGAAAAACCGAGGGGGTAAGATAACAGTGTGGGGAGGGGGCATAACGAAAAAAAGAAAGGGGGGAGATCAGGACGCCAATGACCAGAGGGGGGGTGGAGCTGAAAAGGCGCAGGCCGTGCAAACAAAGGAAGCAAAGAGTGGAAGTACTCGCAACAACCTGCAACACAGGCCGCCGTAACGGCGGAAACGAAAAGGCAAACGGGACGGAGTGAACGACCCAATGGGGGAATCCTTCTCTAAACCAAAAAAAAAAAGGGTGAGGGGGAGGGGAAAGAAATGCCAATACATTGTCAGTCTACAAAAAGGGACAACTCTCAAAACGATGGCACACGGGGGTGGCACGTGGATCACACAACAAGGGGGGGGGACTGTCGAACGTAAGAACTGGGTGTGTTGAAGTACCCCGAGGGGGGTTTGATGTTGCAAAAAGGAGCCCTCCTCAGTAAAAAAAAAGAAAGGAAAGGACAAAAAGGGACAGCGTTTTAACCTGAAAACTATGGATTAATTGCGCTGGGGGAAAAAAAAAAAACAAAAAGGGAAGGAGAAGGCCGAAACGTGATTCTTAAAAGCAAGATTTGAAAAAAAAAGGAAGGACTCGACACGCAGGGTTTAGCCCCCGGGGTAAATATGGGAAAGGAGGGCCAATTTTGTTTGATACGTGAACCGGGCGCATGAGCAGCGACCAAGACCAGAACCAGAGCGGAGAGAAACGCAACGACGAGCGGTGGCAAAAGAAGAGTGAACGAAACCTGGTGTGTCTTCTTTAACGAACTGTAATGAGTGCAAATGGTGGGGTGGGGGAGCCAAGCAAGACTGGACGTTTGGAAGGAATTCTTGAAATTATTCTTACATAGACTAACGGGGACCTTCACAGATAGGGGGGTGTCACCCACCTATAAGGACAACCGGAAAGAAAAAAGGAACCAAAAAAGTTAATTCGCCCGTGATCCCTGGGGAGGAAAGGACTCAAAAGCGCCAATTCAAGGGGAAAAGAAGGGGACCCGTTGGGGAAGGCGCCCATGAGCAAGTAAAAACCGTGGGAAAAAAAAAACACGGGAAGAACGGCGTTCATCACATCAGGAAACGGAAAACCAGATTCCAGAAAGACCTAGACCATAAAAAAAAAAAGAACAACTTCCCATTATACACGCCCCGAAGGTTGGGGCAAAAGAACGTCACGGGCAACTGTCAGCGAAATCCACAGGGGAACGAAAAAAAAAGGCGACTGAGTGACCTGTTAGAAAAAAAAAAAGGGAACAAAATATACTAATCGGTGGTGATAAAAGGGAAGGCCCGACTCACGAACACACCGGGACACAAAATCCGGTTCCGGGGAAGGGGAAAAAAAGGGGTCGACAGGGAAGCACCAATGCCACAACAAACACGCAGTAGTTCCACCGAAGCTGAGCGTCCCACGTATTTAGAAAAGTGGATAGGAGGCATGGTAGGGGTGATGGCCCTCGGCAGAAAAGCGGGGGTCTACAGAACGTTAAAAGGGACGGTGAAGGAATGCGGAAGAGTCAGATTAACAACCTAGGGGAGCAGCAAGGCGTCAAGGAAGGTTAACGGGGGTGACTGGTGGTGGACTTTCCAGAAAGGGGAAAAACGACTGTACCCCGAATTGTCGCCAAATGAAAAGAGCGCTGGCACAATGCCGTCTTAGAAGGGGAAAATCAGGGAATGAGAACTGGTGGGTCGAGATCTATTGGCACACAATCATCCTTTGCGAGAGTTCGTATGGTTCATAGGGGATAAATAGAAAGGTGCGACAGAGAAAAGACCCCGGTATCGGGCAGAATTACGTGCATGACATCCTTTGTGTAGAGCCCTTTAGGGGCGGGGGGCTCAGTCAGCCAGAATGGCTCCTCGAGCAGAGAAGAAAGGTGCGGTTACGAAAGGGACAGGGGAATATGGTACCTGCTATAAATAAGGTGGAAAGGGAGCACGGAAACCGGAGGGACTATTCCGAAAAGGGTCTGAAAGGGGAGCAAGGGCGACATCTGAAGGAAAGGCCAAGACACGTCAGGGGGGTACGGTGGTGGCGATGGGTTGCTCTGGGGGCGAACGTCCAAAAAAGAGGCGGTCTCATGAAGCTGGTATTGCAAACTTTTCGTGGGATGTGACTTAGGACAGCGGACAGCGGTAAATAAATCAAACGAAATAACCCGGAATAAAAGATCACAGGGAAAGAAGGTGCGAGACACACAGGACCGTTGTTCAAAAAGAAGAAGAACAAAGCTCACAGAAAAAGGGGGGACACGCTAACAAAACGGAGATGGGTCAACCCCCCTTTTCGTGGCATAGGGCCAGGTGAAAAACCCTCGAGTGCGGGCTTGGATGGGTAAAGACAGAAGGGGCAAAAGAACCACGAATGAAGATACCCGTACTGAGAATAGGAAGTTTTACCTCGAGTGGACACACAAAATCGGACAGGGATGGGGGGAGGGACCGTCCTGGTCTTTAAACTGGGTTGGTCGCACTTAACGCAGAACCATTCAAGTTTACACCGGGGGGGGGGAGGGGGAAAAAAAACTAGCTAACCCGGTCAAGTCGCAAAAAAGAGTTGGAAGGTAGAACAAAAAATAACGGCTGTGGGTGTCCATAGAGGGGATTGGGGCAGGGATGGGTCAGGGGTTGGTCTTGCCTTAAAACCCATGTCGTCTCGGTCTGGGGAAAAGTTCGGGAGTAGCCCAGCTTCGATGGGAAACATATGTTACCCCTATGATGGTGGAAGGGGGCCCACCCAAGGAATGAAAAAAAACAGGAAGGAAATGGTAAAACAAACCATGGGAGGGGAGGGAGGGATGAACAGACTCTGGAGTGATGCTCGAACACGGTCGTCTGATGGAAAACGGGTGTCGGGGGGAGGTCTATGGCACTCGCAAGAAAAATAGGTTGCAGAAACAAGAGGGGGCGCCGAAGAAGATAACACATGACGGGTCGGTAGTAAATCACGCAAGGGGAAAGGTGGCTCTAAAGGCAGACACATAGGAAACACCAATGACCCCACGATAGAAAACCCAGGCGTGACCAGTAAAAAAAGACTCCCACAACACACGGAATAACTGCCGCCGAATCTGCTTTAGAGGAGAAAACGAGAAAGACACAACACAGAGATTGGGACGTGGCGTGAAATCATGCAGGGGGACTGCCCTTAAGAAAAAAAAAATGCGGGGGATTAGTGGACAAATAAAAATAATAAACGGGGGGGCGTGGCAACAACAGAAGAGGCATTGCTGTTGGCGGCACGTGCGTCAGGGTCTTGGGAGGGAAACAAGGAATGCGGTCTCAAGTGGCATAAGTGGCGAATACTGTAATCCGTCAAAGGCGGCGTGAAGGAGGAAAGATGACGCCCGACCCGGTGGCGTAAGGAACAATTATAAAAAAATGACACTGAAAGTAGGACAGGTCTGGACAAGATCAAAGGACCGGGAAAAAGTTAACAAGCGAACCGGGAGGTACGGGAACCCAAGGGTTGTACGCTGGCCTACAAAAAAGGGGGGATACCGCGCAGCACACAGCTGAAGGGCTTCGACCAGGGGGCTATACTCCGGGAACTGTGGGGGTCCGGAAAAAAACAGGGACGTGGAAGACACGCCTCAGGGAAAGGCCCCCACCCCCCTAAGAGGAGGACAAAAAGTCTATGAAAGAAGATAAACGACTCGTCCCCCCTGGAAAGATACGTGGGGACGGGCGGGTGTAGGAGGCTCGAAAGAATCTGTTCTGGGGGCAAGGGGAAGGGGGGCAAAATAGGGTCTTGGGGGAAATACCCCAGAGTTTTGGTACGGTTCCGGCAAAACAGGGGGCAGGTTTACTTGACCATCTGGTTTGCTTGAAAAAAGGAGGATGGTGCCGTGAAATGTGCTGGTTTCGTCTTGAAAAAACACACTGGATGCCAGAACGGAAGAGGCCCCTGGTCAGCACTCTAGGGAAAGGTGACGAAGTGCCTCCCGGGGAAGCTCACACTGCCAACAGGGTCATGGGTAAGAGAGGCTGGGTCACGACCCTAGGCGGCCGGGGGTCAAAAAAGGTCCGCGCTTGGGACATACTAGAGGTCCCTTGGCGAAGGTGAAGGACAGCATTGGGGCCTGGAGGATGGGGGGGGGGGGAACAGACCGGGTGATAACGTCGATCTCAACAAAGAGCCGTGGAAGAGCGAAGGAGGAACAATATTAGCAGTAAGGGATAAGAAGCATACACACGTCGGGCAAAAGGGTAATACAGAGCATACAGGCACCAGCCCACGGGAGGGGAAAAAGAATAGAAACGCAAGGGTGGGTGCCCTCCCCGCCTGCACAGGGAGAAACCCTGCCAACTCCCACCCAGAAGCAAAAACGGCTAGATGCTAAAAACGCCAATACACTGGCCTAAGCCGGGCCCCGCAACGGAAAAAAAAAAGACAAATCAAGTGCCCTCGATGGACAATACACAGGAGCACAGGAACAAGTGAAACGGACGGGGGGGGGAAGAATCAAAGTCAAACGGTCGGGCGGTACCCTCTCTCGCACACAAAGGGGGAACACTGGCCGTCGCGAAATCGGGGGGTCTGCCGGTAATACCTTGATCTCGCTTGCACAAAAAAAGGAACCAATGTTTAGTACTTGTACCTCACAGCCGGGATGGGGAGGGGGGGGGGAACTCTACAGCGCCCACACATGGTGCAACGCAACCATTGGGGGGGGGGAAACGATCTGTGGGCAAAACACCGGGTGCTACCGTGCGGATCCAGAAAAGAGTAAAAGGAAAAGACAGCACAAGCCCACGGTCCATTGAATCAAGGAATGGGCGAACAAAGACAGGCAAAAATCCTGTTCATAGCGACCCATAAAAGAAAAGGACACTGGCCTCTTCTGTTGCCCCCCGAGTAAAAAAAGGGGGGGCAGGGGGGTCAAAGAGAACGCGTCATCAGTGTCTAAAAAAACCCTCGGAATGAACATGGGAGTGACGTGGGAGCCGGCATAGACGAAGCATCTGGACATGCGTCAAAGAGATATGGCTGCAAGCCGACTGGAGAAACGAGTGGTGGTGGTGAAACAGGAAACGAAGAGTGGGGGAAAGGAACGAATCCCTAAAGCGCGAGGTCTGTACAGCCGCCACGGGGGCTTGGACTTCCATTTTAAAAATGCTCAAAAAGGGAGCCTCCGGCAAGAAAGAGAGTGGGTGGGGAGAACAGTAGAACCAGAACCCTGGTGTGGTCAAAACACAAGAAAAAAAAGCGACACGTCCAAGCCCCAATTTGGGTCACGGGCAACTAATGTGACTGTCATTTGCGACCGGGTGAAAGGTAGAAAAAGTGCAGAACTCGGACCAGGGGGAGAGAGTTGGGGCCTCAAAAAAAGCCGGTCACTCACAGCATCCGGCCTTGAAAACACAACTGCTTACTGGAGCACGCTCACCCGAGGAAGGGGGGTCAAACCTCGGGAGGGCTGGAGTCACACGTACCTCACTTGCCGTGGCACTCAAAATCACAAAACAGATGCCTGTTAGTTGGGCGAAAAGAACGGGGTGGGACAGCGTCGGGTGTAAGGCAAACAGTGGGTGTACGCGGACGCTCATCCGAAGATACCGCGGGACAAACACATCGAAAGATCCCCCACCCCCGGGTGGGTCAAACAAAGAGAACAGCGCGGGGAAAGGACAGCGCCCAGGCCCCACCGGGTCCAGGGAACAGTCGGGCTGGCCGAACGGAAACAAAGAGCGGGGGGGGTCTGAACGAAGGTCGGCCGGACCCGAAACAAGGGGATATAGCACGCGGGGGGCGCTCAGTCCTCTAAAGCCTACAGCTGACACGGGTGGGTGGCAGAGGGTTGCAAAAAGAAGGGAAAACAGGAAAAGCTGCGGAAACGGGGAAATAAAAGATGTACACCGAAATACCATGACGAGGTCAAAAGGTTGCAGGGAGATCAGGACATTGAGAATCAATAGACGCCGCTGGGGCGCGGACGGGGACCTTCCAAAGATGGGGCTGCGCACAAGGCGGTCATGTGGGAGGAAGAGCAAGAAAAAACAAACTAACCGGTCCCTCGTGCGAGGTGTCAGGGCCAAGAAAATGGAACAAAGGGGGCTAAAAGCGCAACGCCGGGAACAATCGAAAGAAACGAATTCAACCGTAATCAGCAGGAGGGAGAGTGGGGGGAAAAAACAGAATGATCCTCCGACCAAAACCGGAAGGAGGGCCAAAACCCGATCACTTGCTCAAGGAGGGCCGCGTGGGACAAGTGTGAGGAAATATGCTTAGTGGCGCCTTAATCGGCGTGTGAAGAAAACAGGCAAAAAATCGGCGTTGGGTTTGGCGCCTCGACAAGGAGTAAATAAGTTCATACAGGCGGGGGATGTGTTCGGAAGATCGCCCAAACATCCCATGAACCAATCGGTGGTGGGTCAGACACCCCACAGGACAGCATCGTAGTTAAAACAAAATAATGCATAAAAGAAACTGACAGTGGGGCGGGCAGGCACGGTGTACAGGAAAAGTGCGGTGGGTAGAGTGGCCGGATTCTTTGAAAAAGACAAAAACAAAAAAAACACAAAACAAAGAGGAAAGGGGGGTGTAGCCGGCCAGAACGGAGGAAAAAAACGAGAATAAAAGATACACAGTCGACTAAGGAGCGGACGACAATGACGAAGGGCCTGTGGCAGCACTAGCGCATGACCAGGCAGGAGAACTGGGATTCAAACGGGGGGCTCGTAGTCACGGTGAGAAAGGGTGGAACTTTGGTCTAAGGAGAGGAAACCGGGACTAGAATCAAGAAATCACATCCCCCTGAAAGCAAAAACTCATCAAAACGAGGACTGATAAACAAAAGAAGTTTCGGCACATACCATAACCACAAGGAGGCAAGCGGAATGGAAAAACTCTGACGAACCAACCATGGAGGGGGGGGGGAGGGAGGGGTTGTACACTGTCCCCCAGGGAAAAAAAACGAGAGAAAACACGTGGTAAAGCAAGGGGTGTCGTGGCCGAATAATTTGCTGCCGCGGGAAGACGTGAAAAGAAACCAAAAGAAAAAAAACCCTGCACAACTTAATACCCGTAACACCCTTTTGGGGGACAACCGAGTTGGTCGAGAAAAAAAGGTGAGGGGGTAAAACGAAACGCGATCTTAAACTAAATAAAAAAATCAGTGGCGGGGCACATTTTTCACAAAAGGAGATCAACAATACAAACGGCGAGGGAAAACGGAACACAAGAGGGGGAGTCGAGAAACACCGCGGCGCCAAAAAAAAAAAAAAAAGCACTGGAAAGGCGTGGTAACGAACAGGTGGGGCAAAAACAGCTCTAAACCAAACAAAAAAAAAACGGAGGGAATGAAAAAAAATCGATATTCAAAACCTGGTCGTTTAACCAAGGCAGACCAAAAGGGAGAAGGGTGCTTTTTCCAAAAAAACGAGTTCTCTAAGGAAGGGGATGTGTGAAAAAGACCGCCAGCACGGGGGAGTGTTGGAAACCGCCAAGGAGGAATTCGGTGAAAAAAAAGGGGGGGGTAACGCCAAATGTTAATTTGCGGGGAAAAAAGGAAACACGCAACTTTAGGACGGGGGGAAGCAACCCGAACAATCGGTTGTACCCCAGGGGGGGGGAAAAGGGTAAGAATTGATCCGGGACAAAGTGGTATCAGTTTGTAAACGGCCGGCCAAACCGATCATGAACACCACGGAAGCCCGTACAAGGTGTGGGGGGGGATAACTCCTGGAAATAAGCAAAAAAACAACCAGGGGTGGACCAAAATACCAAAGGAGGAAAACTAAGGGGGGAGTTGGGGTTCGCGGAATGACCGCTTCTCGGAAACTGTTCGGGCAAGGACAAGTGGAAGATAGGCCGTCTTGGGGTAATCGGCCTTAAAGAGGGAGGGGGTTCGCCGCCGGATAAGGCGGGAAACCTATAAGGGTGTCCCAACAGGTCAAGTCGCCTTCATTTTCTCGAACCCCAGGGAGAGAGACCAGAGGACAACAAGTGCCGGCCACAGACTACAAAAAAGAAAAAACCACCGGAGGCAAAAAAGACCTCCTTAACCACCACATAGCCAAAGAAAACGCACTAAACAAAAAAACGGACCTGGGTCAAAGAGAACAAAACTGCAAGGAAGGTCACCCACCGCTTGACTTAGGAGCAAAAGATTTACAGAAAACCCAACAATCTACCTTTAGGAGGACAGAGGTAAGAAACTAACTATCGTTAAGACCACGTGAAACTGGGAGTAAAAGACTGCCAGTACGGGGGCGGATACTCAAAAAAAACCAATGCATTGGTATAGCCGCACTGAGCATAAAGGGGTTATGGATTTCGGTCGAATGGGGGTGCAAAGCCTGAGAACAGGGTGAAATACGGGGCGAAATGGGGCGGGAACCACTAACTGGCGCGCCGCGCCGGGACTGGGTGGGGGGTGTTGGGCGGCTTGTTCCAGTTAAACCTGAAAAACGGCCCTTTTCTAAAAATGCAGAAACTCGGGGGAACCGCAAAGGCAAAAAGATTCCGCTCTTAGGCTTCACTTGATAAACTGCGAAATAATTTCCGGCGTGTCCTTCACAGGGGATGCGGGGAAAAATGGGTGCACCTCTGTACGGAGGGTGGCAGAAAAAACACCAGCATGACAGAACCGAACAATTGGGCAGTCAAAAGGGGGTTAAGCGGGCGGGGCGAAAAATGTCGAGGGGAAAATTAGGGGGCCCTACCCGTGGGATTGAGTCCAGGAACGGACTGGTCAAGGGCAGCCAAGTTTTCATCCGGGGCCTCCTAACTTTGGGTTAGGGGTTTACGTTTAATTTGGAAGTGGTCTCAGTTAAAGAGGCAGGTCAGGGGCGTTCTTGCTGGGGGAATCGGGAACCGGGCTCAAAACTGGCAAAAAACTTTGGTTTCAAAGAGTGGGGGCTTTTAAAGGGGTACAGTACCGACCCCGGAAGCAAACAAAAAGTCTACCCGCTTACCGGTAGAAGAAAAAAGATCACACCGTCTAAAACAAAGTTCGGGGGGGCGTTCCCTGGGGGACGCGAAAAACGCCGAACCGTGGAAAGAAATGTGTTGAGCGCGGGCAAAAAATCCGAAAAAAATGAACTGTGCGATGGAAAGGACCGGTGATCCCTTACCTGGGACTTGTCAAAGGGGCCCTGGAGACGGTCACCCGGCGGCCTGAGTGGACCCAAAAGGGAAGCTAGTTTGCCGCAAAAAAAAAAAAAAAACGTCGTCTAGGAAAAACCCAGCCCTGTGACACCCCATAGGCACCTGATGGTTGGGGGATAAACAAAGACAAAGGCAAAAAGGAAATCCAAAGGACCCAAAAGGGAGCATTCCTGGTTCCGAAGCCTGGGGGGGGGTACAAGTATTGCTCTGGACCCTTGTGGTTCAAAGGAGGATCGGGGAGTCAGGGGAGGCTGAACCTCGTCAGTCTTTGGGGAACGAAGAACTTCAAAAAAGATTGGACAAAAAAAGCCTTCAAACAAAACAAAAAGCCGTCGAAAAAAAAGGGGGTACGGGGGGAGTAGCCTGCCCCACTTGGCACACCTAGGGACTGAGAAAGTAAAAAGCGCTGCATCTTTGAAGGAAACACATTTTTTAGGGTTGAAAAGAGTCGGGGTCAATCAGGAAAAAAAAAGGACCGGTGTTCAGGGGGGGGAGGGGGAGACCAGCGACACTGTGTTTCAGGGAATAAAAGGCAGTGGGAAAAAACAGGTCTTATTATGGGGGGAAGGGACTCACCGGAACGCAAAGGAAGATGGAACATACCTGGGGGTCTTCCACACGGGACTGGAAGGGCCGAAAGAAGGTGGACAGGAAAAAAAACCTTAAGAAGCCACAAAGAATCAGAGGGGGGGGGACCGTAAGGGTTCTTGACCTTTGGGGAAACAAAAAAGAGACGAAAACTTTTCAAACTAGGTGAGGGTCATGGTAGAAAACGAGTAAAACTTCCGGAGGGGGGGGGGAGGGCTCGGTGGGGGGAAAAGAGGAAACACAGTCGGATTTAAAAAAGGACGAGGGGGTAAAAAATGAAGGTGTGGAGGGGGGGGGGTGGACCACTTAGGGGTCCAGGCTGGAAGAATATCGAAGAGGGGGGAAAGGGTCAGAAAGAGAAACGCAAGCCGCAGTAGTCAGAGTCTGTTCATCCCGAGAAGGTAGTCCAACACCACGGAACGGGTGAGATCTATCGCTTTGACTTGGTAACCAAATTTCGCATTGCCTCTTCAGACTGGTGGGGTTTTCCTAAAGGGGTGTGTTAAAGAATAGTATCAAAAAGAAACTAAAAAAAAAGGAAGGAGGGAGTAAAAGGCTGTATAATCGGAAAGACCCGTTCGGCAACCATCAAGGGAACAACTCAAACTTTCCTTCAAAATAAGCAGGAATGTCGAAAAGTAAACCGGTGGTTTCCCTCCTCCTGAGAAAAGACCCCGAATGCTACCAGACACCGAAAGCGTATGGGATTGACTTAAACAGACTAGGAGAGAAGAACCTGCCCCCTCCAAAAAAGACCAGCACCGGACACTTGGAAACACTAGAATGACGCAGACAAAGATCAATTACGAGAAGCGTAAAAGAGGGGGCCGCAAAGCATGCCCACAGCTCAAAATCACAAAGAAGCTAACAAAAAAGAACGAATGCACAACTACAGAAGACCGTACGGAAAAAGCCTATCATTGTTGCTTGAGGAACCTTCCTCAGCAGAGGGAAGTCCCATCCTGAGAACAATGGGTGACGAGCTTACCTCAGGGGGAATGAATCAGTTGGGGGAAACTACAACAAAGGGGGTAGGGCAGTTGTCAACGTGGTCAGGTTAGGGGGAAAGAAACCACCGGGAAAGAGAGAAAACCTAACGGGTAACGACTCACACACCTAATTACCAAAAGTGGGGGTCAAATAGAGAGCGGGACAAAAACACTTAAGAACAGGTCAGACTAGGAAGGGGAGGGGGTCCATGCCTAGTTTCCAAAAAAAGAACGGGCAAAAAGGGCGATTATAATGGCTGACTTCTAAAAAGGTTTGGAAAGGCTACTCGTGAGGTTCTGTCAATAAGGGGGAAAGGAAGACCATCCGAAGGGGGGGGTGTAATGACGGAGAAAAAAAATCACGGGGTTAAAACCACGGGGGGAAAAGGACACCTAGGTAATACCCACTGTCTTCCAAAAATCAAGATGTAACTGTGGGAAGAGGAGACGGCAGGGTTGGGGGAACCTGGCTAAGAAGAGAAATTCAACATCTTGGGGAAAAGCAGGGGGGTGTCCGAAAAAACGTACAAGGTTTTCAACTTACCAAGAAATTCAAGTGGGGAGGGCCATCCAAAACGCAGGGGGGGATCATGTTGCCTGCAACCGGGGGGGGGCCCAGACCAATCGGGAACACGGTAAAAAATGATCGTAAAAAATCTCTACTCTTCCAAAAGGAGGGGGGGAAGCGTACAGAAAAAAAGGAACACTGGGGAAGGGGGGAAGGGCTATCCGATTGAAACAGTTGGAAGAAAACAACGTAACCTTGGGGGGGGGGACTACTGTTGAGTGGGTCGACCGGTACGGTTTCTCAAGGTTTGGGGAAAGTCCAGGAGTTCTTAACCTTGACAAGGAAGGATGACCTTGCAACCAGGAAAACTCGAGAATCGCGCTCCAGCGAAGACCCAGAAAGAAGCCTTGGACAAGGAAAAAAAATGATTATCTCCCTGAAAAAATTGGGTTAAGACCGGCTCCACGAACATACCCAAGGGGATAAGGGAGCAAAAAGGGCCGGTCGACCCTCAAAACTAACAAAAGGATGAAGGTGGGGTTCATTGCACCTGGGGGGGGGTGGAAAAGGAAGTGCCGAGGAACAAAAACCCGTCGTACAGACAAAAGAAAAACCTCGCCAAAAAAGGAAAAACAGTGAATCAGACGGGTGGGTCCAAAATGCAGGGGGGGGCCCAGGGAGATGAGTCCAGGTGTTTGAGGGCCAAAGAGTGAAAAAAGGGTGGAAAAAAAAAAAAGGGAAAAAAAAACAGAAGACCGGAAATGGGGGCGATGGGTTAAAAAGGGAGCCATTTCCATGTGTAGAAAAAATGAGAAAACCAAAGCCGGAGAAACAGGAGAAAGGCAAGAACAAGTCAAAGCGGAATGACTCCAAGGGGTGCGGCTCAATGAAACACAAGAAGCAAAAAAGTGGCGCTCCTGCCAAAAGGGACTGCGGCCAACAAACAAAAACAGGGGGGGCTGAGGAGGGGCAACGTGACCGGATCAGGGCCTGAAAAAAGGCGATACCAGAAGGCGGTGTGAGGGGAAAAAGATACGGAGGGTCCAATCAGGACGGGGGCCCCCGGGTTTCAAAAGAGTTGTACCAGGAGACTTAGGAGCAGAGAGGGGAAAGTGCGTCTGGTGGCAAGGGAAAAGGGTGGATGGTAGACAAGTAGAAAAGGCCCACTTGCCGGACCGACGAAAAAGCTAAGGGGAGGAGCAAAAGCGCCGTTGGAGGGGGGTCCCCTGGAACTCAGGAGGAAGGAAGAAGGTAACCCGGTGGCTGTGAGACCCCAGAGAACGGGGCAAACAAAGCAAAAACGGAATCTTGGGCGAAAAAAAGACCTCATTCCTCCTAAAACAAAGGGAGGGGAAGAGGAGGTCGGTGTCCACGGGCTTCACGTTGGTTCACATTGAGGAATCACTGTGAGAGGGAAAGGGGCCGTCCTTACTTCGAGGGTCACTATACAAACAAACAGGGTTGTGAAAGGCAATGAGTACCCAGAAACAAAAGGGGGGGAGAAGAGTGTAGAGAAGGGTGATGTTGGGGGAAAAAAAAGCAAAGGGAGGATTAACGCCATACCAAGAAGTAAAAAATTACAAAGGGGGCCAAAAAAGAAAGTCTCTTCAGGGCCAAACAATCAAAAAGGAGGCCTTCCGTCAAAAAAGAGGAGGGCCAAAGAGAAAGGCGGGCGTCCCAAGACACTAACTTAAGAAGGGGAAGGGAATGGTAACAATGTGGAACATCGGGAAAGGAATAGAACACCAAAGAGGTAGTAGGGGGGAAAAAGCATAAAATAGACCCAAGGGGGAAAGTTCAACGAAAGTCCAAGGACATAAAATGAGGGGGGTGGGCTCAGGTGGGGAGATAACTCAGCTGTGGTGAAGGGGTGAAAACGCCCGACCGTTTTGGGATAAATGGGTGCCGCAGCAGCAGTGCGGCCCCTGTTTCCGAAAACCCCAAGGGAGTTTGAAGAAAGGGCCCGTATAAAGTGGTAAAAAGCAACACCGGAAGACAAAGCAGAAAACGGGGGTTTTTAAAAAAGGGGGGGGTGGGGGGTAAGTTGAGGGACATTTGAACCAGTGGGGGGGGGGGGGAAAGAGATTGAACATCGTCAACATAAAAAGCAGTCAACGAAAAAACGAAAGAAACGAAAATTTATACAGGAAAAGGCGGGGTGACCGACCAGACTAACTTGGGTGGGGGCAGGAGGGCATTAAAGGAGCGTGAATGGGAGGCAACCGCGTTGATCTGCAAGGAAAAAGATGAATAGGGGGAAGTGGGGGTAGCCTCCAAAGGGTTAAAAACGGAGAGAAAAAAAAGCCTAGAGTCAACCAACGTCAACCAGAGGAGCCTGTCCAAAATAGACCAAGGAGAGTCTTAGAACCTACCTGTGGGGAAGGGCGGTCAGGGAAGAAGCCCCAAAAAGGTGAAAATCGAAAATCCTCCAGGGAAAAAAACCAGGAAACCGGGAGCGCTCCTTTAATTGAGGAAAAACAAAGGAAGGGACCCATCCCCAAACAGCGGGAGGAGGGAAAAAAATCAAAACTATGTAAAGAAACAAGAAACGATTAAGAGGCAAAAATAACTATAAAAATAAATAGTGTGTGGCTGAATAACGAAACCTACATTCCGATCAAACGGGGAGGGGGAGAAGGAACAGGGGTGCGGTTTTAGAGAACGAAAGGTAATTCTTAAGAAATTCCCGGGATCGTGACAGGGGAGAGGGGGGAAAGGCTGCCGAAGTGTAAAGACTGGGGGGTAAAGGGCAAAAAGAAAAGAGCTAAAGATCCTGTAGGGGGGGGGGCACTTCTGGAAGGTGAAAAAAAAAAAAATCACCGGGAAAAGGTGACGAAACGCCCCAGCCAGGTACAAAGATTGACTAGCGGGGCAAACGAGGACTCTTTCGTCGGGGCTCGGGAATAGAATGTCAATTGGCACCGTTGCAAAACACCTTAAATGAAAAAAAACCCGTCATCAATTGTGAGATGTGGGTTGACCAAGGAGAAAAAAAAATGGAATCGGAGAAAAACATTGATGTAGAAAATAAAGCGTCACCAAAAAAAAAAGTTCCAATACTGGGTGAAGGAACGACGAAAGAAAAACTGAATACATAGGAAATTGAAGAGAGGAGGGAACTGGGCGGCGAAACTTGAGGACAGAATGGTCCTCGAGAATATCTGGTTACCAGGCGGGCGGGCATGGAAGTACCGGGGGGGGACCGGGAACGCAAACCGACCCGTTTAGCTGTGGAGCAAAAAAAAAAAAAAAAGTGCGTTCACCCAAGGTTAGGGGTCCTTCGTGTGAAGAAAAGAGGGCGAAAGAAATGAGGCGACCTGTTAAAAATAGAAAGCATCAGAGTGAATCTAGGTATGGAAATGTAAACTGTTGAAAAAAAAAAAAAGAAACAAAACCTTTAACCTGCGAGGTAGGCCGGGGAAAAAAACCCATTCCACCAAAGAAAAAGGGGGTCAAAAAAGTGTGGAAAAAAAAAAAAAAGAGTTCAGGCTCTTTGTTAAGGGGGGGTTGCCACCAGTGAGGAGGGGAAAAGAGGAAACAAACCAGCACTTGGCGAAAGTTTGTTCACCTTATTGGTGAAAGTCCCACCAGTGCCAATGTCAAACCAAAATTGAAAGGAGTTCCAGAATTGGTACAGGGTAACCGTAAAAAAGGGGTTCCCCTGGGGGGGACGGGAATCTCAGAGGATCAAGACAGCAGGAGGAAAAGGTTTTATCGCCAAGGGGAAGCACTGGGTAAAGAAGCGGCACAATAAGATTGACAGGAGGGGGGGGAAGTGATTCATCTCATGAAAAGGTGAAGGGGCCCTTCTTCTGTGAACGCCTGACAGGGCGACTGATGGTCTCCCACGGTTACTTGGGTGGGTTCCCCAGGATCTGAAAGAATGTAGTCAATTAAAACAAAGGGGGAACAACCAGGGGGGGCTGGAAAAAGGGGCAAAGGGACCCTGCGTTTTGGGGTATTTACAATACCTTGAAGAGTGGGGGGGGGAAACACGGGAGGAAGTGCACCTGTGAAGTGGGGTCCCCGAAGAACGAATAAGGTGGATAGCGTACTACAAAGGGGGAACTCCTTCCGGGATCCACAGCATGAAGAGGAAAAAAAGGGAAAAACTTCTTCATACAGAAAAAAAAAAATCTAGGAAGACTTTATGAAGAAAGTGTGAGTAGGACGGAACAGTTAACCGGGCCAAAACCCCACACCCCCAAAAGAAAAAAAAAAAAACCAAACCCCTACTAGGGGGTTTCGAAAAAGTAGTGAAAAGTGACCTACAGAGAATCAGGGAAAGTTGTGAAACCAGCTTGTGGGAGGGGTTAAAAGCTAAAAAACTAGTACCCATTGTAAAGGTGACTTTTAAGGAAGGTTCCCACAGGCAAACTTCCTAGAAAACTGAAAAAGGAATGCAGGGGCAACTCTAATAACTCGAAAAAAAGGGGGGGGAGTTGCTTGAAAAAGGGAAAACATGAACTTTGCGACCCTAGTTATTTGACGGGGAAAACAAGTCCCTCTCTAATAGGCGGGGACGGGGAAGGGCGAAATTGTTTAATGAGTTTGTTTGCACGTACCTTGGGGTAAATCTCAATCGTCAAAAACCACCACCAGGAGGGAAGGAAAAAAAAAAAGCTTCGAAAGGGAGGCAACCCCAGCAGACTGGGCACCAACTATGGAAAAAACTGGACAAGTCAGAACATCCAGGTAAATCCCTCTAACTAAAAAGGGGGGGGAAGACAGAAGTACAGTCACCGAATGACAAAACTCAAATCCCCGACAAGCGAAAAAAGAGAGTCTTATGGAAAGAAACGCTAGAAGACAAACAGTTCAAAAAAGTCCCCATACTCCGAGCGTTGGCCAATCACACAAACTAATAAAACAGTAAGAAAAAAAAAAGGGGAGAACTCAAGGGGGCGCAAGACGAAACACTAGGCAAAGGAACGCCAAAGAAATCGAACTGCAAAGGGGCAAAAGAGTCCTGAAGCACTGAGGGAAGAAAGGTGCGGCTAGAGGCAAATAGGGAGGGGGGGGGGGGGCAGAACAAAGGACAAACACGGTTCAGGAAAACGGAAGATCCGGAGCTGGAAAGGAAGGTAAAAGGAAGACACAAATGGGGAGAACGAACCTTTTTTGACAACCTTTCCGGGGATGGTAAAACGAAAAAAGGGTAGAAAGGTTCGGACGCATCAACGAAGGGGGGAAATGTTGGTATCGGGCCTGGGGAAACAAAAGAACCCGTACCCCTAAAGACAAAAGAGGCGTGGGGGGGGATGTTCACAAACCTTAAGTGGGTGCGGAACAGGCCAGATAAAGAAGAAGAGGGACAGGGAGAGGATTTGAAAAAAAAAGGAAAAAGGACTTGGGAGGCGGACCAGGAGAGAAAAAAAACCACGACTAGGTGTCAGATCGAAAGAAAGAAAGACTTTCACATACTCTAAAAAACAGGGGCCAAGAGAAGACAAAAATCCTGGACCAGTGGGGGTTCAAACTTTCCAAGTTGGAAGGGGAAAGGATTACACACACAGGATCGGGTTGCACAGCTGTGGGGTGGAACGCAGCAAACGTTGGGTGGGCGAACGAAGGCCTTCGAGGGGGGGGTTGGGAAAAAAAAACCAACTCTTTAAACAGGGGGAGGAAGGGGTGAAGAAAATCACTACAGGTAACCCCGGGTGAGAAAGGGGGAAATCGGAAGGAAAACAGGGCGGCTGATTAACAACCAAAAACGTGGGAAGGGGGGGGGTCGTCCCGGGGGGGGGAATACTTACTCACCGCCCCAGCAAACAAAAAAACCGGGTTTCAGACGGTGAGGAGGGAAAAGGGGGAAAAAGGGTTGAAGACTGGGGGTGGGGACTCTGTGAAATCGGGGGGAAAGGAAACAGGACCAACTTCCTGGGGGGCACCCCAAGCGACTATCAAATCGATAAAAAGACGGAGGCACCAATACCTGCCGAATTGTCCCAGGGGACGAAGGAAGGAGCCCGGACATGGATGAGACTGGTGGACGCAAGGCAGGGGAGAAAAAGACAGGTAGATCGGCCCGAAAAAGACAAGTCGGACAAAAAACTCAAAAAAAGAACGGGGTCACTGAAGGGTTTTTCCCCGCCCTGTGACGAGAAAAGGAAGTTCAGCAAGCCTAACGCGGGCCACCAAGGGAAAGAGATATCACGGTCATGAGGTCTGCGGGGGAGGGGGAGGTAAAAAGGGGTCTCCATTGACTTTCAGTGTGAAGGGAAGAGGAAGCAACAACACCAAAGACCGGCTCAGGGGGACAGAGGTGTTGGAAAAGAAGGAAAGACCCATTGGAGCCAGTTAGTGTCCGAACTGCGACAAAAGAAGACCTTCAAAACAAAAAAGGAGAAAAAAAAGATACCGGAATGAAGCAGTGGTTCGGGGCGAAAGAAAAAAAAAAAGAAGGGGTTGAGTCACGCCGCCCAAAGGTACTGAGGCACAAAAAAGGGGGGGGGGGTAGTCGTGAGTCAACTTGTTAAAGCCCCTCAGGGTGCCTGCCGACAGACCGAACCATTTCGACTTTTGGGGAGAACCTAACAGGGGAATCGCGACGCCTAAGGGGGGGGGCAACGCCGCCCGGGTGGTAAAACTTGCAAGAGAGGGTGTCGGGAACATGGGAAGAAAACGGGGATTTCAAGGACCAAAAAGGGGGGGGGGACGGTGTATCCGTCGGAAAAAAAAAGTGGAGTCACGAAGGAAGTCGCCGTTGTATGAACGGAAAGTTACGGTGGGCCTGAGGACGGTCGTGGGGGGTTACCTGTGTCTGCGTAACCAAGGGACGATCCACTGATTTAAATGCACGCCCGAATGTAAAAAAGGGGAAAAAAAATGACCAAAATCTGTAATGAAGCCTACCCAACCAAAGGAACAGCTGGCGTTGTGGGCCCAGTGAGAGTTGGACTTCTTATCAAAAGGAGGGGCCGTTCAGGTTGCAAGCCCAACGGATACGGAGAGTTTTGAAAGAGGAAACACCCCCTTGGGTTCACTGACTATATACCACATAAAAACACTGGGGTACAACAAAGTATCCGGTTTGTATTTTTAAAGTATCACGGGGAGGAAAAGAGAAAAAAAGAAAGAAAAAACATCGTGGCGGAAACAGGGGCACAAACGGCTGGCTGCAGGAAAACAAAAGAAACACGGGAGTCAAGATTATGAGGGGGAAAAAGGAAAAAAAACTCAAGAAGGGGGAAGGAAATGGGACACCGCGTGAAAGAAAGGGGGC
>Ga0179593_1501386_pt1 | contig 23293 bp, 30 predicted proteins | sample CZODoug2_1_08_16_FD_185931 | JGI IMG/M metagenome (GOLD analysis project Ga0179593, IMG submission 185931) | Vadose zone soil fungal communities from Angelo Coast Range Reserve, California, USA - CZODoug2_1_08_16fungal (PacBio error correction) | ecosystem: Environmental > Terrestrial > Soil >...
CCTTCACAGGAGAAGGAAACGCTCCGGATATCATCATTATCGACCCCTCCTCCGCGCGACCCACTTACTTCCCAAGTGCAAACATTCGTCCTGTTACACAGACGGACCCAAGGAACTGGGAAGAGACAATCTCTCCGGAGGACTTCCAATCCGATGGGGGCATTTCATCACTCTCTTGTACTAAAGGGGTGGGAAGTCCTGTTGACCGACCTGGCTGGAAGCATGGCTCGTAGATACACAAACCCGGTCCGTCGCGCCAAATAGGAAATTCATCTTGGAATAAACTAGCCACCATCATCGGACTCTCAGAGAGCGTTGAGCCCGGGTCAAGCTAAGACCCCCAAAAAAAACAAAAACAAACAACACAAAAACCACACATCAAAAGCAAAACTCGCAAAAATAAGAACCAAAAAACAACACACACAAAAACTCCCCCCAAAAGAAAAAAGCATCAAAAGAACCAAAAAACAATACGTCAAAACACCCGCGACACCAAAAAGGACCCACGCCCAAACACAAAAAAACCGTAGAATCCTCCCCACCCACTAAAAACTTTCAACAAACAAGAACCCCAGATTAGGCAAAGCCCGTGCCACGAAACCCGTGTCGCCGTCAAAGGCGCCACGAAAAGAGACCAAAAACCTAGGAGGTCCAAAGTTGCAACGGGGACCCACCGCGACCCGGAACTAGATGGCAGAAACGCGTCGGTACGGTCTCAAAGAAAACACCCTGGGGGCAGTCCACCGCACCCCACAGGTCCCCAACAAACGCAAAATCCGCAAGAGACATCCGCCCTCAACGCCGCACCCCAAGCCGGCGCTCTGCACCTCCGAGAGCCGTATGTGAGAGAGCAACCCCTAAAGAGCGACACAAGCCAACACAAGGCGTCGGGCGACACCGCCGGTCCAGCTCCCCCCAGACGACGGCCGAAAGAGTTACTTGATTGTACCCTCAGGGTCATAGCATACATATGCCTCCAAGTGGTAGAATATCGGGGGGGGGGTCTAAGGAACCATCTTGCGGCACCGCAACGAGATAGCGGCGTGGAAAACGGAGAAACCAAGGCCGGGTCTTTTCGCGTCTGAAACTTAGAGACGAGAAAAATCCGGTCGACTCTAAGTGGGGGTGGAAAAAGGGGAGTAATCCTCCATTCATACAGAAAAAAAGAAGGAAGAAGGAAGGGCAAAAACGTCTCGGGTTGAAGGTCAGGTTCTGGGTGGGATATCATGAAATCACCTTTTCCAAGGAGAAATCTTTCTTATCTCAAACCTGTATCGAGGGAACCATGATGGTTGCAGGGAAAAAATGGCATTGAGGGAGAACATCAGGACGGAAGGAGTAAAACTCTACGCAAGAGAAAAAATCTCTGTCAGAACATCGAGAAGGGGGCAAGACACACTGAAATTCGATCGAAAAAGGGGGGGGGCGGGGGGAGGGGCGGACAGAGTAAACTATCGAAAGAAAAAAAGGAGGTACGCTTGAAAAACGACTGCTCTATCGTTAACAAGTAAAAAGGGGCTGGAAACGGAAGTTAAGATAAACATAAACTTGCAACCGGGTGACCCGTGTTCCGGAGGGTTCCGGGGGAATACTTGCAGAAAAAAAGAAAGAGAAATCACAACAACCAGGCTGTATTATAAAAAAAAAAGTATCGGGTGGGGATGTCTCTTGTGTAACCTCTAGAAAGGACGTAACAGGTTTTCAAAACAAAAACACGAAAGGGGAGGGAAAACGGTCCTGGGGCCGGGCACATTTCAGGGAATAAGGGGGGACTCAGCTACCCGCTCGTGAACTAAGGTAAAATCAGAGAGGGGGGAGCAGACGAGGTGAAATTCGCAAAAACTAAGCACTGACGTTATAATCGGGGAAGAGGGGGGGCCGAAAGGATTGTAAATAGGAATGTCTCTATCTTCAAGGGCGTTAGGAGGGGTTCGGGGAAGAACTTTAGGGGTGACCACAAAGTCGGTGGATTTTAGGAGAATGCGGCTGGAAGGGCGGATCGAGCGGATATCCATGAACAGACCATAGTCAGGAGACGTGCGGTCCAAATATCGACTTGCGTGCGGTAGTCAGTTGACGAAGGAACACTAGCCGAAAGAGTCTTATCCCAAAAGGGGGGGGGGGGGGAGCGCTGACAAGGCGTCATTGCTGTAGGGGGGTACAATGAGTTGTCTATGGTACTAAGAAAAGCGTATAACAATTTTTATGGAAGGCCTGGATGATAAATAAAACCGGGCCGCGCTGGTGGTCAAGGTATATATCGGCCTCAGAAAATTCAGGGGCAACGACGTGTGGGGGAATTACACGATGAAAAGGGGGGAAAGACGAGGAAAGGGAAGGGGTACGGACCGGAGCACCGAAAGACAGGACGGCGAACACTTCCGACCCGGAAGGGGGGGGAAAAGCGATGAACGGCTGAACCAAGAGCGCAAATTGGAATTCTTCGGGGGATGCACGTCTATGGGAAAGGGTGCAGGGGAGCGGGAAGAATGCCGCATTTGGGACTAAAAGAAGGGGCAGAGGGGTCAGGAGAGATCATGATGCATAAGACGGTCATAACTACAGAACGAAAGACAATAGGGGCCCAAGACCTACACGACCGACGGGACCGCTGGCGGCACTGTAAAAAAATCCCACCAGGGAGGGCAAAGCTTCTCTCGTGAAGCACAGCGCCGGCTGGAAATTTTCGGGAAAGGGCCTGGGTGGCCTCAAGACACAGGTCAGAGGAACGCTGATTCCCCTCACAAAGCGAGAATAGGTTGAGGATGCGTCGCGTCACTTCCGCAACAGAGGAAAGCGAAAACGGGAGAGGGACACGGTTTAGAACATATTGCTGCAGGGTCCGATCGAAAACAGCACTTCGAAACGAGGGATCTCACACGATCCAATTTTTCTGGCTCCGGCTGATGCGGCCTGAGCAGAAACACGCAGTTAAGCGATCTGGACGCTCAATTTCCGATGCTGGGAAAAGAGGTTGGAGCAGAAATTAACCTAGTTCATCCGAGATCAAGCACATCTGCGGAGGAGAGAAGGCGGGCTGACTCAACATCCTGGCTCAAGTGCGGGCAATCAAGGTTTACAGATAATCATCACTCGATCAGTCAAAGGAGACTTACCGAGTGCCGGTCGAATTGAGCATAAAGCCATGCGCTAGTTCCCGTGAGTCACCTGACGCTCTAGCGCACGCGAGGAGTCAGTTGGCCGCCGCTTCGCCGAAGACGCCAATGCACCCGAGCTGCGTTCAGCGTAGCGCGAAGCGTGTCAGAAGGGGGTTTCGAGAGAGGCCAGCCACATCGCCATTCAAGACGCTGGTCAGATTTGTAGCGAAGAAAAGGGGCGGTCTGGGGTAAGAATTTTTGATTTGCCTGGCGAGGGCGACGACATATGGGATCGTGTAGCCATAAACGACTGGATGAAGAAGGTCGGCGCTTTGATTTTGGACATCTCAGGCACACAGGAGGATGAATAGCAACCGAGGTGGGCGCCGAAATCTATAAACACGTTTGGACTTCTGGGGCTATGATTTCAAACCAAACAGGCAGGGAATCTTGAGGCCAGGGCACGTCTCGGGTGGATTGCCAAATCTGTGGGTCTCCCGTCGACCGCCATCTAAGGGTGGCGAGATAGGGGGGGGGGGGGGGGGGGGGGGGGGGGCGATTGGTTTTTCGCGAGAAAAATCTCTCATAGCACACTGGGCTAAACCTGATACTGAATCGGGACTCTGCATCAAGCTGTTTGATTCATTAGGTACACTTTGTGGTCGGGATCTTTGAAAAAGGAAGAAACGACACAACGCCGGCGCCGAACACGGGATCTACGAGCTTGCTCCCATCGGGGCAGACTCGAAAACAAAAAAAAGCGTGTTAGTCTAAACTTCAGGAAGAAAAGGGCAAGACGAACAATAAATCGTTCATCCACCTCAATCAATAATAAGAGAGAGCCCCGCGCGCACGCGGGTCCTGAGCAGGGAAAAAGGGCAGGAATTCTCATCCGGTAGGAAAAAGACTGATCACCGACGTCCTCCCGCCTCCAGACTCGCTAAAAAGGGTCCGATGCGATAATCTTCTAACCAAAAGGGGAAAAAAGGGGGAGTAAAGAATAGAGATATTACTCGCATCGCTCGAAACAGAGAGAGAGGGCTAGATGCTCGCCACCTCGCGGGTAGGGAGCCGTCGGGATAAATCTTTGCCGACGAGAAAAGCTCGCTATGGCCGCACAGCGGGGAATCAATCTAGCAGGGACGAAGGGGACGGATGGCGGTTGGAATGACGATTTTCTATTGCTTCGGCTTGGGACATCGTGATTGAAGGACTGCAATCAAAAATCCACAAGCGCGGCGGTAAACTCTTCGAAGCGCTGCAATGGCAAGATTCGTGGGTGCTCCAGCGTAGCCACGCTCAATGGCCTCATGGTTGCCAGCGGGCGGTGAACGCGCTAAAGAACAAACGATCAAAAAAAAAGTGAAAAGAAATCAATGGAAGTGGCAGTCTGTTTCCGATTCAATAAACCGTTAGAAGTGTGTGTAATTAACGAGATGTAACAATCTCGGAGCACAACACATAGGGTCCTCGGAACCGGATCATGCTTGCGGTCGTCCGATGAACAGGATGAGAAATCGCCCCAGAGCGAGCAGGGGCCATCATCGCGCTGCAGGGTTTGTGTCTTGGAAAACTCATCGAACAGGATATTCGATGCGAGAGACGCCAACACCTCGCTCTTCGAGCGACTGGGGGGCGAACGTGCGTCGATCAGCGAAAAATGAAGCAGCTTCGCGCAAATCCAGCCTTGCTCAATTGCCTACAGGGACTCGTTTTCGAAAAGGCAGCCATTAAGAAAACTTGCGGAAACGTAGAACAGTCCAGATCATGCTCATCATCTGTGAGACCAAGGCGAGGAAGCTTGAGTCTTTTCCCCTGAGGGGGAAAGAACTCGTCGGAGAAGAGGAATGACAACTCGGGGGTGTAGTAAAAGAGAGAGCGAAGGAGCGGCCGAAGAGCTCGTTTTTGGGTTCGTCTAGGCCTCCTGCTAGATCCCGGCGCCTTGTATTACCTCTCATCAGAGAGGGAGGCGCCCTGCAGAGCCCTCTCATATTGCTCCCCACTTACTTGACTCAGGGCCAAGGTTCCCGCATTCTCAACCGCAATGATGGCACGAGAGGGGTGGGGGCAAAAGTCCAAGGGCGCATCATGCTTCCGACTCACCAGAAGTGTGTATTCGCTTTGAGAGCTAGGGACGAGGTTCAGGGGGGCACCTCGACAACGCTCTTCAAGATCGCCTACTTGAAGATCCAGAAGCAGAGACGTGCGGGCGGGATGCTTCAAAAACGTAAACGAAAGCAGCAGCACGAGCGGAAAAAAAACATAATAACAGGGGAAAAGGGATCGCGCCCTGGCAGTGCGATGGCGATTCCGGGACGCGCGCGGTGGTCAGGCGGACCAGCACTGGGACAACTCTGGTAAACTTCTCTCAATAAAAGGGTAAAAGGCGGGGGGGGAATGATCGCTAATATTTTGATCACAACGCTGATCAGCGAGTGGCGTAAGGTTGCGGGCGCGTCGCTAGGACGTTGTAATGGCCCCACACCCGGCCACGCGGAAACCCATGTGACGACGAGGGGAAGGCCGCGGGACGAAAGGTAGACGGGGGATTAAAGCTCGGGAGACTACGTACTACTGAGGAGGAAGAGCGAAAAAGGAGGGGCGTGGCGTCGGAGGGATGGGGTCGGGGGTCCAGTCAAATCCTGTCAAGGGGAGGGAAGTAGGCGGGAGAAGTCTAATCGAACCTGAATCGACTCAGAGACAAAGCGGAAGGGTCACAATGCGACACCCGACCTATAAGTCGCGGGGGGGGAAGGAGTATGTCGCACCGTCCGAGACGAGAGAAAGAGTGGCATGGAAGAAGAGGATCGAGGGAATGGCCACTCGGCGAGAAAGTGGTGTGGGGGGAAGCAGGGAAGGTGGCGACCGCGGTGGGTACGGGGAGACTGATACAAAAATCATTCCTCGAGACTGGGGGGACCCTATCTTGGCCGCCCACCGCCATGGAGGAAAGACTTAAAGGAAAGGGGTAGGGTCTCCTAGAAATTGAGCAAAAAAAACAAACGGAAAAAAAAAAAAAAAACAAAAATCCAACACCATCAAAAGTTCAAACCCCGAGAAATCCAAACACCACCCCCAAAACCTCCAACAGCAAAAACCCACACGCAACAAAACCACCCCCCAGCCCCACCCAACCCACCCGACCACCGCCAAACCCCTCCGAAAAACCAAAAAACTTACATCAACCGCAAGGAGGCGAGGACAAAGACGCCACAGCACTCCGCAACAAACGCCCCCGGCGGGCCTGCCAGATAGCGATACACACCAGAGGGCTCCTCAGCTAAAAAGACGCACCAAAGGAACCCTCCAGCCCCAAAAAAACGCCGAGAATAAAACACGGGCACCCAAAAAATCAAAAACCCCTACTCCCACCCCCAAGCTCACCCCCAAGGGTGACAGACCATGAAGACCAAACAAAGACTTCCGAAGACTAAACCGTTGCACTATCCTCATCGTCGATCTCCTCCATAGTCTCACCAGGACAGGGTATCATAGGCGGGAGGAACCATCGTGCGCCAAAACACTCGATCGGACTGGACACTAACTATTAAACCAGCCTTATGGTCCAGGCGAACGAGGGAGCGTAAGTCTTCCGGTCGATAGGAGAGCGACGCCATGAATAAAGATCAGCCTCGCATTATAAGCGAACTCTCGTGAACTCGCGGTGAGGTGCAATCTAGGAGAGTAACGACCTGGGAACATCAGCATTTAGGGCTCAACCGAGGGTTACAAAGGAGGATTGGAGGGCCAAAGCTTGATAAGAGGAAGAGTCAACGGGAAGGGGGGGCGAAAGGATCAGCTCAAGATCTTCTCGATGGCAGTAATCGGAAAGCCGGCTCGCAACATACATTCGAAAAGAAAATCCAGCAGAGGGGAGTTGGATAAAGGAAGAAAGCTTCTATCAAGGGCATATCAGGGAAGGAGTCAACCTCAGACTCCTGTAGAAAACTTCGAAAAAACTTGAACGGAAAAAGAAGTAAGGAATCAATTCGAATTCGCGGGGGAAAACTTTAAAAGGGCCGTACTTTTGACCTCACTAGGGGGTGGCATCAGCTGGCAATCAATCTCTCTAAAAAAAAACGGAGAGAGAGGGGGGAGGGGCGATGCAAGCTGGGGGATGGTAACAAACTGCGTAATAAAGTCAGGGGTCAAGCAGTGAAGCTTGAGAGGAAAAACGTTCAAGTGGAGCCAGGAAGATCGACCGCAGGGCGGGGAAGAGGGAAATCGGTCTTACGGGAGAAAAAAAGACAAGGAAGTCTTTCTCAAAAAAAAGAACGCTGAGGAAATGTATTCGCAGTCATCGGGGCAGCGGACGATTTAAAGCGAAAATATCTAAAAGGACGGGAGAAGGATGACGAAATGGGCCGATGAGATTTGAGTAAGTGCATTAAACGGGGAAAGCCATCAAAGCCAGAGGTGGGGAAAGAGGAGTAAAAGCTTGAGTAAGAAAAAGATCCGGGGAAGGGGGTGTTGTGGGACTGCAGATGGAGGGGAAGAAAGAAAAGACGAGTGAACAGACATTACGGCCCGTACTTCTATCGGGGAGTGGCAGGGGGGATTTAACGGAGGATACTCCCGACCCAAGAAGAAAGCGAAGGACCGTCTGGATAGAACGGGGACGACGCGTACAACAGGCTTTAGATTGGGAACAATCGAGAGAAAGGTGGATGTTTCGCACGGGGACGGGACCGCTTATGTCGAGGGGGAAGCAGTAGAGGGAAAAAGGGGAAGCGAGGGGGAGAGGCAAAAGGGGTATCATAGAAGACTCTAACAGCTATTATTGAGGAAGGAGAGATTTCCGGTATATTACAATTAAGGGGGGGGGGGGGGGGGGGGGTAAAAAAAAAAAAACACAACAAAAACCGAAAGGGAAAGAGGTTGGGTAGGAGGCCTACAGGACAGATTACTCTTTGGAGGCAAAAAACAAAGTCTTCCAAGGGGAGGACCCCGGAGTGTAAAAGGAGGGAAGCGCTGATGGACAACCGATACAAGTTGAATTCGCAAGGGGGGAAGGATCTTCAAAGTCCAGTGAGAATGCAGAAGGAAGATTTGGGAACAAGTGGGGATTCGGGGTGGGAAATAACCGAGAGATTCAAGGGGTAATAGAGGAGAACTTCTCTAAGCCGACCGAGAAGATGAGTGGAAAAAAAAAAGGAAATAGTAAAGGAAGAAAAAGACTACCATTTACAGACTGCTGGAACTAAAACGGTGCTTAAAGGAGTATAGAGCGGAATCCCTATTCAAGGGATAGACTCTCAAAGTCTCATCTCACATGGGGTGCATCAGGGGGAATTGCCGGGAAAGACACCTGACTCCTTCTAAAAAAAACTTGCACACCTCACAAAGAAAACATAAAGGGGGGGAAGTGGGTCAATCGTTAGAAATAGACGGACCAAACAGACAAACCGATATGAACGAAAGGGGAAAGGATTTGAAAGCTCTGAGGGAAGACGAAAGGCCAAAAATAGAGGAAGCAGGTAGGGAAGACACCAAGAACGACCTATTCGAAAGAAGGACACAAAAAGTCAGGTTTCTGGCGGCAAAGGGAGGAGGGAAGTTCCGGGGGAAAACGACCTATGAGAAGAATGGCGAACTCTTCTGGAAAGAGTCATCCTTCTAGGTCGGGAAGCGGGGGGGGCCAGAAGGACGACCGATTAGATCGCCCTGCATAAAAATCACCGAGGTAGTCTTATTAAAAAGAGCAGGTCTTGGGCCATTACTAAGAGACAGAGATCGGGGGCTGAAAAAGGAAAAATAGTGATTTGACGAGACTATTCAAATGGAAAGGTGTCTCATCGACCCACTCAAGGTTTGTACCTCCGTTTCGAGGACTTGAAAAGAAAATGACTCGAGGGTAATCCCCCAGCATGTTGTTGGGGGGAGAAAGTCCTGCACGGGAAACGAAGTCTGTCGGAGGGAGTGAGGAAAGGCGTAAGAGGGAAGAAAAATAGTTACCCATAAGGCTTCAGAGCGGGAGTTGAGGCCAGATGCATTTATGGGAGCGATGTCAAAAGGCGAAAGGCAAGATGAGAGAAATGGGGGGAACAGAGCTTGAATTATGCTATATGGATAGGGGCGGTCTGGGACGGAGAGGGTGGGGAAAAAAACTTTCATCTAGAGATCGCACAGGGGAGAAGATTAGAATAAAGACGAGGTCTTGAAAAAAAGCGCAAGGGAGGGAGGAGGAGTGTAATTTGGACAGGGGCGCCACAATGAATGAGGCAGAAAGAGAGATCCCTAGTGGAAGCCGACAGGGGGACAAGTGGATGTCTACTGGTCTGAAGGGGGTGCAAAAAAAACATGCTTCAGGAAGTTTTATGGGTCTCCGAAGAATATAGTTGGTCGATGGGCGAACAAAAGAAGGGTTCCTCGGGAGAACGCAAGCAATGTACCGGGTGAAGGGAGGAAAGGATGTGGGTTCAAACAGGAAGATGAACACTCGGGTAAAGATTGGGGGAGGGATTAATGAACTCCGCAGAAATCATGTGGTCCTTAAAATGGGGGGTTGGGGGAAAGAGGGAGGTTTTAGAGAGAGAAAAAAGAACACAACGCGGACGAAAGGTAGCTTGGAGGAGTGGAGACTGAAAAGCATCGTGAGGAGCGAAGAGACCACGCAAGAAAAGGGGGGGGATTGGATTGAAAGAAAGGAAAGAACGAGACAAAACGAAAATAGAATAAGTCAACAACATCCTTCAATCTTAATCAAAGGAGAAGCAAGCAGAGAGAGTGCATGAAAGTGCCGATCGCATTATTGAAAGAAAAAGGCCAAAAACGAAAAGAAAACCGACGCTAAAGAACAAAAACGGTCGGAGAGACAGCTAAAATGGGCCGCGGCCAAAGTTCATGATGAGAGAACACAAAAAAAAAAAAATGGGTAAATAAGGTCGGGCGCGTCGAAAGGAGGAGGGGAATCAGATGATACGAAAGATCGTGGGAGCCAGGATAGAGTAAGTGGAAGGAAATAGATAGAGCTCTGCACCATCAGCCATCGGGCGCGAGTGCGAGAAGTAGAGTTCTGATAGAGTGCGAGGGGGGTGTGATGGAGCTATTGCGAGAGGAGGGGGGTCAAGCGGGGGGACTGCAATAAGAAAAGACACGGAGGCGTAGCTTCGCAAGGAGGGGGGAGGAGCAAGAAAAAAAAAAACTTCGTTTAAATAGGTAGCCAAGCTCAGGAAAAGAGTGGGGCGAAAGCGGTGTTTTCGCGCTAGAAAAACGAAAAGGAGAACAAAGGTAAGCCATTAAATGAAAGAGGGATGCTTTTGGAAGGGGGCATAAGAACCGGGAGACAGTAAGGTTGTATGAAGGCACGCGGAAACGCCAAAGAATAATCGGAAAGGAGATACGATTGCTGTCGGTCGAGCACGGGGAACAAGGTGGAAAACTCAAAACAAAGCGAAGACGGGGCAAAATCGGAACGTCAGAACTTTTGGGGCGGGAAAAAAACTCTCATAAAGGGGAAGAAACTCACGGGTAGAAGGGGTCGCGCCCCTCGTTGCCTAAGGAGAGAGACTGAATTTACCGCCGGTCACCGAGCGGTAAAAGGACCGACCGTCGGCATGTCGGTCGAGGAAGACCAGGCAAGCGAATCGGTGGACACTACATAACCCTGTAGAAAAAAAAAGAGGGGTAGGAGAATGCAGAGGAAGCAAATAAAAGAAACGGAAAAAAAAAGTAGGGGAGGGGCCACACCCGGGGGAATGTGTGGGAAGTCCCAGATCAGCTCAAAACTCTGTTGAATGCGCGAAAAGAGGGGACTGCGCCTGTTGCAGAGGGAAGAGGAGAAAAATTCTGAACGGCTTCTTATCAATGGGGAAAAGTATTGACGGACGAGAAGGGGGGGGCATTCAGTAGGGGAAAAAAATGCTAATGCCCATACAAGACACAGCGAGGGAGGGGATATCGGCCGGCGAGAAAACCGGGGGATGACTAAAACAAAAGCCATGTAAAAAGTAATCGAAAAAGCCCAGGAGGGGTCCGCAAAAAAAGTTGCTTTACATGAGAGAGGAAAAAAGGTCCAGAAGCGTCTATACCCAATCCTGGGTGCCCAGAGAAGAGGGAGGGTAAAGATAAATCAGCCAATCCCGGGAGAAGCCAATAAAAAAAAAAAAGGTGAGGGTGATAGGGGGAAGATTCGCCGGCACTGGGCTAAAGGGGGAAGGGGTGCAAAGAGAAAAAAAACCGCTACGGACAAGCAAGACCGACGGCTTGAGCGTCACGGAACTGGAATCGATGTCTGGGATGAAAAGAACACGAAGCGAAAAAACAAGGAATCGGGGGGAGGGAGCGCGCCCCCCTCAGACGTTCCGAACTTTGAATTGACAGTTGGGAAGGGGCTTCTTTTGTAGGTGCCGAAAAGAAAAAGTGGGTCAAGATGTGTCTAAAACACCTCCAACCGTAAAGAAGTCAGCAGAGCAGGCGGAGGTGGTGTGGAAATCAGCGGAACAGGGGGCAAGTGTCGAAAGGCACGCTTTGGCGTGCTGTTCCTTCGAGTTGCTTCACAGAGGAAAGGGTTTCTGGACAGGCACCCAAATGGACCGAAATCAAGGGGCGCTAGAGGAAGGCGTCATCTTCTGGGGACACGGTCTCCAAGCGCGAGAAAAAGCACTCATCACGAGAACGGGGAGGACCTCAAGACGAAGAGGTACAGCGGGTCGTCGGTCTTCTGTTAAAACTGGGAAATGGAAGAAAAATCTTATAACGGTCCACATCGGAGGAGGGGAAGGATGACGTCTTCCTGAAAAACTCTAGTATCTACACACGAGGGGAAAAAACACTGGCGTACAAAAAAGAGGGAGGCCGGACGCTATGAGTTGAACCTCGCAAGAAAGAGAAAGGGGTCCACAAATGCCTAGATTGCAGGTAAAAACAGCAGAAAGAGTTTACACTGGTGGCCAAATGGGTAAGCAGACTTTGGGGTCGAAGGGCGGTGACACGAAGGAAGGGGGGAAAAGAACGTAAACCGCATGGGCCTTCTAGTCTGGGGGAAACCTTCATCGGGGCCAAAAAAAAAATGGAACCCAAAAAGGGAAGGGGCTGTGTCAGCGCCGTAAAAATGTGTAATAGAAAAAACGTTACAAAACTAAAAAAGACCCAACACGCCCCCAAACAAAAGAAACCCAAAAAAAAAACCCACACCCCAAAACAACACCGGATCGAAACCGCCACAAAACAAAAACCAAGACAAAACCACAAGCCATCCACAAAAGAACAACACGTAACCAACCAAAACAAAACCAGTAAAATCAACTCGTCTCTCCTCCCCCAGAGATAACAAAAAAACAAAAAACAAACTAAAATCAACTCCCAAAAAAGAAAACCCCTGCTCAACAACCAAAAAACAATGCATCAAAAACCGACCCACACAACACTCACAAAAACTCACACACGCCAAAAGAAACAAAAATCGAAGACAAACACATCTCCGCCCAAGTGTGTGGGCCAATTCAAATAAACGTGCATTGCCCGGACAACATCAAAAATCACCCTCTTCACGACTCCGAAGTTAAGCTGGGGTGGCGGTTGTAGGGACTGGCGTATCCTCTTTCTCTCTAGGTTGTGCTGGTCTGGTTATCGTCTTGTTTCACTATTTGGGGAGGATTTCGGTATCAAGTTCTTGCCCCCTCAGCGTGACGAGGTTATCTTGCCTCTCGCGTGTTCTTCTGGGTGGTTTGCCTTTGCAGACCGTACCAAATTCCTCTTATTGCTCTACTTGTTTTTGTGGGTTGTTGCTTCGACAGCCGGGTGGTGGTTTGTAGAACTCTTCGCGTGTCTGTGTCCTCTCTCCTCCAGTCCTCCTCCATTCATCCTTTTCTGGTATTATATCGTCGTCGTCTTTCCACAGTCTAACGCGAGGGCAGCGTCCGCCTCGAAGCTAAAAGAAAACCGTGGAAGGTGTACTAGGGGAACAGGAGGAAGAGGGGGAGAGGAGGGGAGAAAGGAAGAGAGAGAAAAGAGGAAAGGGGAGAGAGAGAGGGGAGAGGAGAACCGACACGGAACGGTGACGGGGCGGAGGGGGGGAGGGGAGGGGGGTGGAAAACGTCCAGTGAAAGGGTAGGGGAGAGAGAAGACGGGTCGGTTGGAAAAACATTCCGATGCATCTTTAGTAGAAGCCGATCGTGCGTGACAACCTGAAAGGATGAAAAAAATGCCGGACGAAAAAAAAAAGAGAGGAAAAACCAAAAGCAGAGAAGCAGGGTCAAGGCTAGCCCGAACGGAACCGCTCGAAAGATACAGGAAGACAAGGTTACTAAAAGAGCGGTACTACGGGGAAAAAAAAAGCAGGTGGGGGAACTGAACAGACGCGTCTTATCGCGGGAGAGGCAAAGAGGGGGCGGAAGGCACACGTGCACCGCATGAGCGGAAGGGGGAAGGAGAAGAACGTAAAGGGGAAGGAAAATTTCAGGGTCAGGTGTGAAAGCTTGGGATCAAGTCTCTCAAAACGAAAGAGAAAAAAGAAGTAGGTGGGGGCTCATGAAATTTTGCACACCCTTAAAAAGGAGTCAGCAGGGAGGCGGGGGGGCCAAAGCCATAAGTGTGAGCGAAAGTTTCAAGTTGTGTGAAGGAGGGGAGGTAATGAGTGAGGGAAGACTCTAGGGGCGCGAGCGGGGTAGACGGCCAGCGGCTATCTGAAGGTGGGATCCGGGAAAGGGGTTCAAGCTGCGGTAAAAATGGAGTGCGCGGGAAAAGAGTGCGGTCGTGGCCCGTAAGGAGCGGGTAATAGGCGAAGAGCACGAAGATGCCGCGGCGGACGATGAATGACTTCGGAGGAGAAAGCTAAGGAGGGAATAAATGGGGGGGAGACTCAGGAAGAAATCGACTTCTGGAGAAGGTGCGCGGCAACTAGAACGGAGGGTGGTAGGCAGGAAAAATATTCGAGATACGGGGTCAACGATCGATAATCTCTGAGGGAGGGGGTGCCGGAGGAAAAAAGACATACCACTCGAGACGGGAGAGGAAAAAACGTTCCCGACCGAAGACCTGAAATCAGAAATGGGTTAGAAGGGGGGTCGGAAGAGCGGCAGCGTTGCCTGGGCGCACGAGGGAACAAAAACAGGGGGGCAAGAAAGGTTGAAGCGCGGAGGGGAAGGTGATATGAGCGAGCAGAGCGTGAGTCACCTTTATCTTAAGCTGGGAGAGGCAAGAAAGGAGTGAACGGAGAAGTGCCGTTGGCGTAATGAGGGGGGCAACGGAGAGAAGGCGGGGGGGGGTGGGTCCGTGACAGGGAACCAGGGAGGAGAAGCCGGAGGGACTTCAAAGGGCAGGAGGCGGCCGGATGGAAATGCGAAAAGCTCGAATGATGCAAGCGGGGGCAAGCGGGGGGGATTCGCGAGAGGCCAGGGAGTGAGGAAAAAAATGGAAACCTGCAGCAGGGGGGGAAAGTGGGAAATGTTATTCTGCGGCGGGCAGAAAAGAAAGCAGCAGGCAAGGAAGTCCGAACACCTCAGAAAAAGACCGAGGAGACAGGACCGACCGAGAACAACCGACGACCAGAAAAGGGAGAGGAAGGAGTCAAAGGAGAAAAGGAAATGCTCTCCGCTAGTTACGAACACGCTCAACGGAAGAAAGAAAAGAGTAACTTGACCGCCTGCCTGGCAGGAAGCAAAAGGACATAAAAAGAGAAAGCTACGCAATCATCAAACGCGAGAATAGCGTTGTATCGTCGCGAGACGTTCACCAACCGCAAGATAAAGAGGAGCGCGACTAGGGGAAGCTAGAGGCTCGCGCACAAGGCGATACGCGCAAATGAGGGGCCACACTCACTGACTAAGAGCATAGGGGAGAGAAGAAGGGCGAGGGGGGGGGAGAGGTGAAATGAGCGCGGGACGCTGCGGATTTTGCAAGAGGAAACAGAGGAGAAACGAGTTCGCGAGACGAATAATAAAATGGGAGGAGGGAGGGGAGAGATTGTAAAACATTAACCGTTCAAGACGAGAGAGGAGGAAGTGACCGGGAGACTGTCTGAATTACTAGGACGCAGAGAGGGGAGAATGGGGGGAGGCTCGCTAAATACGGTACACTCTCTGAAATGCGAATCAAGCGAGGATAAGGTCTCTTCATAAAATATAGAATCAGATGGGGGAGACGGAACTCACACAAAAGGAAGTAGACACCTTGTGATGAATGAATTAGGCATGAAAAAGCTAGCGAGTTCGGACAGACGGGGTCTCGAAGCGAAGGGAAGAGAAAAAAACCGGGTGCGGAGCAGGAGTGAGGGGGCCTTCGCGGGATGCGGTAGTGGAATTCAAAAACGGTCAGGCGTGCAAAGCGAGGTAGGAGGAAACAGTGGCGATCGAAAGCAACAGGGCAGGGGGACATAGAGTGCGAACTGGTCCCATATGAGCGATCTGGAGGTGACAAAGGGAGGTCTGGGCCGGGTTTCGTTTTGTGAGAGAGGGAGGGGAGAAGGAAGGAGAGTACAGGGGAAGGAGGCTAGGACTTGGATAAGAGAAGCGCACGAGAGGCGCTTGATGGAAGGTCTACGTAAAGAAGGAGGATGTAGAGGAGGGGGGGGAGGAAAAGGGGTGCCATGGGGTGGGGAAAGAACAGTCGTTATCGAGGGGGGCTGCCTGGGGGATGGTCCGGGCTAAACTGCAGCGGGGGGGGGAAAGGGGGGCGAGGGGGGAGGGTGGGGCGAGGGGGGCCAAGAGGGTCAGGGCGACCGCAATCCGAGAGTAAGGCCGAGAGCGAGGAGGGTTAAAAGAGGAAATGCCGGTAAAGCAAAAGAATGGGGGTACAATCTCCCGAAGGGTAACCTGGGGAGGTCAAAAGTCCTCAGGCTGGCAATTTCTTGGCAAAGGGGTGTAGAGGGGGTCGCGGAGGGGGGCCGACACAACTCGCGCGAAAAGTGAGCTAGGCGAATTGGGTAAGTCGAGCAGCGGCAGCTAGCGAGAACAAACAAGCGGGGGGTGGAGGTGAGGGCGAAGACGATGGACAAGAGAGCAGATCAATCAGACGCCATCCGGGGCAAGAGAGGAGGAACGATAAAGCCCCGCTCAGAGGGGGGGGGCTGAGCAATGAGAACTCATGTGGCGAAAGGTCGGAAAAGAGCAAACCGACGTCTGAAAAAAGACCCGCGCGGTCGAGAGAAAAAAAGGGGACCGTTGCTGAAGGCTGAACGAGGGGGGCCAAAGAGAAGCTCGACGTGAAAAAAAAAAGAGCAACAGAGGAGGAGTATAAGTGAGGAGATGAACTTCGTATTACAGAAAAAGAAACCCGCTAAAAAATGAACGCCATACGGGTTAGGGAGTGCAGAGGGGAAAAGGAGGTGGCAGGTCTGACGGGAGAAATAAGGGGAGCGCTAACGCTAAAGCAATCTGCTAGCGGGAGTTTCTCCTTATAGGGGGACTGTGATCGATGGATCATGGGGGTGACAGTCAAGGGGGGGGGGAGAGTCGAGTCACGGGGGCGACATGACGTCAATCACAATCCAACGACGGGGGGGGGTCAGGGGCTGTTAAAGTGTCTCGTAGCGCATGGGAGATAGGGAAAAGTCGGTGCGAAGGGGCGTCCGAAAGAAATCGAGGGTCTCCAGGGGGTGGGAAAGAAGTGCTTGGGTGCCAGACGGGGACTAGAAAGAGAAAGGGAGAGGAACAGGAGAATGTTGGCGCTGCCATGAGAAATGTCTCTGAGTCGGTAAAAAAGTAAACCCAGATGTCGAGTCACACTTCTTGAAAAGAGAGGGTCTAAAAAAGGCAGGGGGGGGGGGAAGAGGGGGGGGGGTAAGGGTGATGTCGAGAGGGTAATCTGCACCAACCGGCGAAGGAGAAAACACAATAGCTTGTCCATATTCTCGTCCAGAAAAAGTGAAGGGTAGGGGGAGGGGCGTGGTGGCGGGGAGAATCGATCGGCGGATGTGGTCTACCAAGCGCCGCCGCAAAAGCACAGGCCGGAAAACATTAACTCGCGCCTGGCAAGAAAGGGGGGGGGGGGGGGCGGTGTGGGAAGAAGCCATGGCGGATCGCATAATCTGATACGCGGTGTAGATGTTCGGCAGCAATAAGGAGGTTTTCGCTTCGAGCAAAAGAACAAGAGTCAAAGAGGAAAGAAGCCGGTCAAAATACTATAGGGAGGGAGGGGGGGTGGAGGAACTGGTGGGGCGCGCACGCAATCCGATCCGGAAAGGTGAGGATTTGAAAGTAAGGAAGAGGGAGATTGTCGAACGTGGGGGGGTAATGGGGGGGGGGGGGGGTTGGTGGGGGGTGGTTTTATTATGGAGCCCCAGCAATGCATAGAAAAAAAGAGAAAAAACTGCGGGTCGGACAAGACTCGGTCCTAAGTTTGCTTCTGCATATCAAAAAATCAAGCTCGGGAACAAGTTGCGCGCCTGGATTGTCTGTCCTGGGTCAGGCCAGCTGACGGAAAAGAGGAGATGAAATGCAAGCAAAACAACCGTTCGTTGACGATCGTGTGGCAGGGGCAGGCGTCGCGCAGGTAAAAAGGAAAGAACTGACGGCCGCGCTGTATGTTGAGGGGCGGAAAGGGAAGAAAAAGGAAGAAAGAACATACCGGCGTTACGACCATGAAGGCGAAATAAAAATTCCTGGCGAAAAAAAAAGGGAAGAAAAGCACAGGAATGACGGGAGAAGAGAATCCGAACAAAGTATCAGAAACAATGCAGCAGAAAAACGACGTCAATAGAGAGGGAGTGAGGGCGCAGGAGGGAAACGATATTAAGTTCTAAGGGGTCCGCGGGAAAAGAAGTCTCGGAAGAAGGGGCGCGCTGAATCCGCAGGGTAGATTCAACGGTGAGGAGAGTAAAGGGGGGAAGAACTAATGATGAACCGGGAGGGTAGAGTGGGAAAGAGGGAGACAAAGCCTGTAGTCTTCCATAAGCATGGCGCCGACTGGAGGGTGGGAGACGTCGTTCCAGACACGCTTGCCGAAAGAGGAGGGGGGGGGGAGAAGGACAAAGCGGTGAAAGGGGGGTCAACACGAAAAAAACAGGATGACAAGAGCAAAAGAAAAAAAAGAAAGGGGGAACTCGGGGGATGAAGAAAAGTCCCGCGAATACTGATGCCCATTGGGCCATCATGGTGAAAAGGAACGGGCTGAGTCTTAAAATTACAAGGGATGAAACTCAAAGGGAGTACAAAAAAGGTTTCGCGGCAAGGAGCTGTGATCGCGTTGGGGGAAAGAGAACATTTAGTAAAAGGTATGGATAATAGGTAAAGAGGGCGTTCAGAAAGTGCCTTGGGTTGAGCTGGGAAGCCCCGGGGGGGGGACTGTGAAGCGGTCCCGATATTGACTTATCGAGCGTAGTAGGACGTCGAGCTTCTGGGAGAGTGATAGGGCTGGGGGAGGGGAAAGAAAGGGAAACGGACCGTCTAAGTTGGGGAGTGGGGAAAGGGGGAGGGCGCTCGAATGGTTTAATAAATTTCGGACTGTTCGGGGAAAAGGGACCTACTTTCGGCAAGAAAAGGGCATCTGGTCCAAGTTAAGGAACTTGCTTGGATCTGAGCGGAGTAAACCCATAAGAGAATCATGAATTCGTAGCACAGAGCAGAAAATGCGGACAGTGATTGACTTATATGCACGAGTCTTAAAACAGAAAGAAGAAAATCTTCGCGTAGCAAAAAAAAGAAAGGCGACGATTCCAAAAGGGAGGGTTGCATTGGTCAAGCGCGTTTCCACTCCGGGAGATCTCCGTTGCGAAAGGGGGGGGGTGGGTGAAGGCGCGGAAGGGGGCGACCGGAGGGGTGTGGAAAGGAGGTGGGGGGGGCTTGGGCGGGAGGAAAAAAGCAGAAGGGCGGCGTCAGAGAGTCCTAGCCATGGAATAAAAAGGTAAGCAGCTTCCATCGTTCAATGTAACTCTCTTCTCCGGCAACTTGTTGGTGGGGGAAAGATGAGGAAAGGAGGGAAAAAAAAAAAAGGAAAAAAAAAAAAAAAGGCAAAAATAAACCAATAAAAAAAAACAAAAAAAGGGCGCAACACGCACAAAAACAGAAAAGAAGGGGGAGAAAAATCACAAAGAAAGCAAGAGAAAAAAAAGAAAAAAAAACAAAAGAGAGAAATAAAAGCAGGGAAAAAAAGGGAAAGAAGGGAAAACCAAAACAAACAAAGGTCGGAGAGGGTCTGGGAGGGGGGAGAAAAAAAAAAAAAGAAAAAGGGAAAATGCAAAAACGGTAAAAAGCTCAAATAACAAACAATCAAAGGGGAAACTTGTGGCAAAGGGCGAAAAAAAAGGAGTGGGAGGAAAAAAAAAAGAAGATATCAAACTCAAAAGAGAAAGTTCCAATCCTACCAATCAAGGCACAAAACATTCCCCAAAAAAAGAAAAAAAATAAACATCCCCCCCTATAAGGAGCAAAGGCAAAAAACAAGTGGTGGACAAGAGAGAGGGGGAACAAAGGGTCAAACAAGCAAAAACCCCCTTTCCTCCGCAGGAAGTCCCAAATACCCCAAAAAAAAAGAAAAAACGACTAAATCGGTTCACTAACGGAGGGAAAAAAGCAAAAGATTGGGTAAGGAATAAAAGTGGCTAGTCCTGGGGTGCTCAACAGCACTTCTTATATGTGGGGCCGTCACGACGTCGGGCTCTGATTGTCAACAGGAGGGAGCTTCGGGGAGAGAAAGTCTGAGATACGGGATAGGGTGATGCAGTCGTACTGCCAAGCTCAAAGGGGGGAACAACATCTAGATCGTTGACAAGGTTCTCGTGAACTGGGTGAGGGGGTGGGCCTCAGGAAAAGAGAATAGACGTAGTCCACTGTTCCAGCCTGAAAAATCTTCTTATCTCAAGAATGAAGGGGAAAAACCGGAGGGATTGTACTGGTGATGAAGCCACGATGGAGATGAGGGAAAAAGAGCAGCGAGCGAAGCCTCACGCGTACTCATAGTGCAGGGCTTAACATCAGGAAAAAAACGCCACGAATTCTAAGAAAGCTTAAAGCAAGGGAGGGGGGGGCAGGGGGGGTAAGGTAAGTCGGCAGGTGAGGAAAAAAACGGCATATCGAGGGCGGCACTGCACAACGGCGGCTAGGGAATTGGGATAACAAAAAGGCGAAAACTGTAGCAGGAGGCAAAAAATAGAAAGGAAAAGAAAACCAACCGAAAGTAATGGTGCGCGGCAAAAAAGTGCCCTGGGCCGGAAGGGAACGGGGGGGGAATTGTGTTCATGTGGAGGGGGAGGAAAAGAGGCAGGTCGAGCGCAAAAACACGAGGAGAGAAGTATAGAGTTGCTTGGGAGGAGAACAAAGCTTGAGTCGAATGGCGTAGCTAAGGGGAACGGGAAAGGGTCCGCAAGGAAGAAAGATACTTGAGTCTTTCAGGGGGTCATGAAAGGGTGGGGTGGAATTCTCTAAGCGGGGAAGAAGAGGGCGGGGAAACAACGATCTCTCCGCTACCAGGCGTACGACTCCACACTCAGGGCAAAGTAAGTTCATTCGTGTCTAAGACGCGAAGGGTGAGAGAGAGAGGATCTGCGTGCGGAAAGGCGTTTCTGGGATATGGGGGGGGGGAATAAAGGAAACGGGCGTGTACTCAGTCGAAAGTAAAAAGCATAGGAAATAAGTAGGGGGGAAGATCGATAAAGTAGAGGCTGAGGGACTAGGACATAAGTAAGGAGGAGAGGCATCTGGGAGCATGAACATAATCACGATACAGAGATATCACTACGTGTGTCGACTTGGGGCCGTGCTGACAGGAGAAAAAACGATATAAAGCGGAAAAAGAGCGGGAATCAGAGGCTCAAAGAGAAAGAGGGAGTTAGAAAGGGACGGAATAGATAGAGGGAAGCTTTGTTCTTCGAGACTCAGCCCTGAGAAATTCAAGCAGGTGAGAAAGGGTTCAAAGCTGGGGACTCAGATGGTCGCAGCGTCGTTGAATTGCAACATGGGTCGTCGGCCAAAGAGGTATTGCGCGTAGAGCAGATAAGGGGTCTCGGGGTCGGGGTGGTTAAAGGGACGTAATTTTTTGCCGCAGCCAAAACGGATTATTTGGGGGTTTAGGAGGGGAAAAACGACAGGATCGTACACCACATTCAATCCTTAAGGGTGGGTGAGGAAAAAAGGGAAGCCAAGAGGGGGGAAGATATCTCGGGGGGAAAGGCAGAAGCGCTATTGGGAAGTCATTCAGATCGGCGAGGTTCTAGGCAGTATAAGCAGTGAAGAACGGAGGCAAACGAACTTTGTGACTATCGAAGACTTGGGTAAGGGAAAGAAGGAGTAGAAAGGAGACAAAGACTCGCCGTAAGACGACTCGATGACAGAGCCGACCGAAGAAAAAGGACACAAGACATAACGTATAACACAGCGGGAGGAGGACGTCCGAAGTACGTCGTGCAGGCTCTCGGGCTAGAGGCGCAAAGAAAAAAACCGACGGCAATAGCAAAAAAAAGAACACTTTCTCTCAACAGAAAGGGAAGGAAAGAAAGAATCAGCCTCGCAAAAAAAAAAAAAAAAAAAAAAACGCATTCGTGGCACTCTCAATCCTAACCGGAAGATCAAGTGGAAAGGGGCGGGGGGGGGGGGTAGTGCATATTCATACTAAGAAAACGTTGGAGGTGGGAGAAAAAAAAAGAAAGAAGAAGGAGATAGAAAACGGACGTGAGAACAACCGGAGCAGAAGAAAACAGGGTGGAGTCAAAGTGCGAAGCGTTGGACAAGAAAGGAGAGAAAAAAAGAGACTGAAAGGAAAACTGGGACGCCTGCAAAACGAGGCGCGGCAAAAGTTCGCCAAGGAGAACGGGCAGGAGGGAAGGAAAAAAAAGAGAACACGATGGGGGTCCGGCGCGGGCAAAAAATCACTTGAAGAAAGAAGCGATCCGTAAGGGACGCAGAGAGGGTACGCCAAGTCGGCAGGGCTTAAGGGTCGAGCTTGGGAGAGTAAACATTGGAAGGATGGGTTATGGCATTAAATTCGGGGCGAAGTCAGGAAATCGAACTAGAGTAGGAGAAAGGAGGCAATCTAAGAGATTCTGAAAAGAATAGACATCTATCGGCTGAGGCGGAAAGAAAAAGGACGGAGATAGCTCGGGCCGCGTTCAGAAGTCAGTTGCAGCGGGGAGAGGTTGGAGGTAGAAATTAGCGTGAAAAAAGGAGCATAAAGGGATGGACGAAGGGGCTTGGGCCGAACGCGGTTGCTCCTGGGAGACCGATGAGATAACAACAGCGATGCAGCGTAGGAAGGAGGATGAGGGGGGAGAAACGCTAAAATACCAACAATTGCGTCGTCAGTTCGAGAGTTGAGTCGAAGGGAAGAAAAAGGGTCGGTCTACCTCCCTATAATCTATGGACAAGAAAGGGCGTGGCAAGGACGGGGGGGGGAAATTAGGCTGGATTGGCAAAAGGTGGGGAAAAGCTGGGCGGTCGGTCCGCATAAGGGGGGGGGATTTTGGGGGGGGGGGGTGGGGGGGGGGGGTGTGGGTTGGGGGGGGGGGGGTGTTCAGAAACGTCCAACGGGGGGTGAGAGACGGGGGGTTTAAGTTATGAAAGGGGGGGCAAAAAGAGAAATGCTGGTATGATACTCTGCGAAGGGAAGCGTGCTTGAAGGTGGTTGAATCGTCAAAAAGTGGAGAGGAAGAGGGGTATGCTGAAGAGCATACCTATGGTTAAAAGGACGGGAACAATAAAGAGGGTGAGAAAGGAAGTGTGGGTAAGAAAAAAAGGTCAAGGAGCTGAGTGAAATTTCCAGCTCCGCGCGGGGTGGCGCAGCAAAGTTCGCATTTTAGAGAAGCTAAGGAGAGACGAAGGGGGGAAAAGGATCCAAGGGATGTGTGCGAACGTCTCGGAAAGACAATCACGAAAAAAGGAGGCCAGGATAAGGGACGGAAAGTCGCGAAATGCAGAGAAGGAAGGGAGTAATTCTTGCCTTTGTCGATAGTGGTTCGCGAACCGGGAAAACGCAAAGGAGTAAATTATTCCTAGCATCTGTGGCTAGTCGAAAGGAGGAGGGAGAAGAGGCAGCGCCGGGAAAAAGAAGAAGAAACCCCTCCGCTGTGAGTTTGGGGTATTTAAGAAAAAAATGGGGGTTAAAACGATGGGGACGGAACTAGGGGAGAAAAAGGAAGAAGGCAAGAGGGGGGGAAGCAGAATAGAATGCTCTCGTCTAGCTCGATTCTGATAATGTAGGCGATAAAAAGTAAGTTCTGCAGAGGCACAAAATCAAAAGCCGTAAAGGACTCCCTAAAGAGTGAGGCTGAGGGCAGACGGACATAAACTCCTGTTCTGTGAACGATACCGAAGTGAAAAAACAGAATA
>Ga0179593_1640365_pt1 | contig 23293 bp, 30 predicted proteins | sample CZODoug2_1_08_16_FD_185931 | JGI IMG/M metagenome (GOLD analysis project Ga0179593, IMG submission 185931) | Vadose zone soil fungal communities from Angelo Coast Range Reserve, California, USA - CZODoug2_1_08_16fungal (PacBio error correction) | ecosystem: Environmental > Terrestrial > Soil >...
GCTTTCTCGTAGCCACTCGCAGGGGAAGCAAGGGGGATTATCTACGTTATCCAAAAAAAAGATCACCATAACCATCGGAATCCTTTTGTTCTTTCCTTACACCCGGCTTTTCATGCAAAAACGAGGCCAAAAGGGACGCCGCCTTCGAAGAAATGGAAAAAAAAAACTGAATCGTTCGCGAGGGTCGCTTGCTAAAGGAAAAAGGCTCGCGAGAAAGCAGGGGGAGAACGAAATTTCTTGGTGGAGGAAGGCACGACATCCTTTTTTCGGAACTATCCGAAGGGCTGCCGATCTCGAGGGGAGACAGTAAAAAAAAGAGACGCGTTCTGCACTCGAAAGAAATTCTTCCTTCCGGAAGCTCCTTTTCCTTGAAAAAAAAAGCTCTTCTCCTCTCCTCCCTCCGACGCCTCTTCCATCCAGTCGCTGCGTTACGTAATAGAGGCCAGGGCGTGATGAAAAAAAGGAATCCGCTATCAACCTAGAATCGTCTACTCTACGGAATGGGGTGAGGGAAAAGTATTTGGCCATGGGCTACGGGGAAGATTCTCCACTGGTTTCTCTACCTCAAAAAAAAGAAAGGAAAGGAACGGCCGCTCAACTCTCTTCTTGGGGGTTTTACCCAGAGGCATATTAAAGGATAGCGGAACGTACTTGTCATTCGAGAAAAAGGTCTCATCTATTATGTATGGTAATTCTTTGTCGGGAATTTAAAGGGGGGAACATAAACAAGTATACACCATACTTAAAAGACCTCTTTCGGGGGTTGTCTCGGCAGGAAACCTGAGACCTGCAAGGGCAGGAGCGGTGGCCACAAAAGGATCCTAAAAGGCCTGTTGACCCGACCTGGGACCTGCGGGGGAAAAGGGGGCCTCGACGGATCTGGAATGCGAGGAGAAAAGCACCCGTGCTCGCTAACTAGGGGGAAAAACAAGTCGCAGGGCCGCATCTCGGCGCTCGGCCGCTGGGAAAAATATAGACGAGGGAAAAAGGGTGCCGAAACCCAATTCTCTTCGATAAAAAGTGGGAAAACGTCCCATTGTTTACCCGAAGGAAGACGGGTTGTGCTAAACTTAATCTCGGACATAAATAGAAAGGGGTGAGGGATCACCTGCCGGAAGTTCCCTCCTCCAGTGGCAGAAAGGACGCCAGAGGCAGCAGGAATCAAGCGCATTCGGCCGAATCCCGCGGCGAAAAAGGAAAGGAGATGCTCGCCGAATGGGAAAATCTCCTCTCGAGGAGCCCTGCCTAGTCAGAAGGAAAAAAGATAAAGTCAAAATCGACGTCCCCGACTTTCATGAAAGAATCAGAGAAAAATTCAAAGAGAAGAATTGCTCTATGCCAAGTCGAGTACGGGGACACCAACAATTATTGAAACGAAAAAAGCAAGAGGAAGAGAAAGGGTGCGATCGGAAAGCTTGCAACGGCGGTCGAAGCTGGGGAATAAAAAATAATAAACACCCGCTGCAGAAGAGGCACCATCCGCTCTTAAATAGGGAAAGAAACTGCATTCTTGGAGGCGAAATAGAGTTTCATGGGAGGAATTCGGATCAATTGCCTACGGACGCGGGCATGCCGCCAGGAATCACCCAATGTCTCTAATTTAAGGGGGGAAAGGGAAAAGAAAAAAGGGTCGAAAAAAGGGGCTTTTCTAATGAGTACTTGAAAAGGGGGTATATGAGTATGCAATCCAGCTTCTCTCATGCCGCTTAAAAGTGAAGAGGAGTTTAATTGGGGGGCTCTGTTCCCATAAAGGGGGAATTCACAACCGGGGGGGGGGAAAGAGATGCCTTATTGCGGCACGAGGAGGTTTCCTGTACTGAAGGGTTGCAACACCACGAGAGGGAGAGGGGGGGGGGGGGGAGCGCTCATCATAAGAAGCTACTTCAGACTCGGATTTCCACAGGAGAGTAAAAAAAGAAGTAGGCGCGCATCGCCGAGGGAAGAGGGGATCTCCTATACAAAGGTCTTTCAAGAAGGAACCAGAATAGGGGAGAAGGAGATCGGCTGATATGGACAACTTCACCCATTCCAGGGAAACGTGTGAAAAAAAAGGGAAAACGCGCCGATCCTCTCGTCCACTGAAAGAACCGCTGCGGTCGCCCAAAAGGGAATCTCGGAAAAAACGCTCGCCTCGACGGGTCGGCAGGGAAGCTACGCCAGAAGCGAAGCGGCCGCGCCGTCGCCTGCGCAAGAAAAGGACGGTGAAAATCGCGAGAAAAAGCCAATTCAGGAAGAGGAGGAAAATAGCTGTTAGGAAGTCAGCATCTCCATCAGCTTATGAAGTTCCCCGTCCCTTGATGGGGGGGCGAAAGGAGAAGAAGAAACATTCCGGGTGGCCCACCGCCGCCAGGTGCTCGCTTTACTGCCGTAAAGCAACCCGGAGGAGGGGAAACGGTGGTTCTCTTGTGGGGAGGCGCCCTCCTTGAATTCATAAAGAAATCACCACAAGAAGAAAATGGGGAGCCGATGAAAAGCGCTATCGAGCCGCGCCGGGGAGGGAAGCCGGGGCAAAAAAGGAAAACGTATATCCCGGTTGTTGAAAAAAAAAAAAAGGACCCTTTCTTACATAGAATAAACCGCTTGCCGCGGGGGGGGTGGCAAGTGCCGGAAAAGGGCCGCACCCCTAGCATCTAGAGGGGGTTTGAAATCGGCGGATAGTAGAGAAGAAAGACATCACGAAGGGAGAAACCACGAGTGCCGCGATCGAAGGCGAGAAGGGCTGTCGAGATCTCTCTCTGATGCCCGTCATGAAGGGGATAGTCGCGCAGAAAAAAAAAAAAAAAAAAGGGAAAAAAATTGCTATCCCCCTCTTAGGTTCTAGAAAGGCGGATCTTCTGAGCAAGCTCTTGAAAAGGGAAAACGCCATTATTTTCCGGGGGGCTCACTCCACCACAGAAGGGGTTACAAAAAAAAAAGAGGGGTGAGTAGGCGAAATGTAATTTCTAATTAATGTCCATTTCGGAGAAAACTTAGGCGAAGGGGGAAAAGGAAACGCCGGAGGTGGAAAAAAAGGCTCTTTCCCTCAATGGGGGTGTTGCATGAAGATAAGCAAAAAAAGCACCGGATTGCGAGTGCCAAACCCGATGGAACAAAAAAGAAACAACAACACGGTGGGGAAAGGGAACCCTCAAAGAGGGTGCTGGCTCGGAAAAAGGGATGTCTCGTGATGGGAGGATGGCAAAAGTGGAAGGAAGAGCGGAATCCGGGGGGAATCCAGGAATACGTGGAAAAAAGAAGAAAAGGGGAAAAGCTACGTCCGGAACAAGCATGAGCGCCTTAATCGCATTGAAGGGGTGAGCGCGGAGCCGAGAGAATTCTGGTGTAGTGCAAAAAAAAGCACGACATCATGTCGGATAAAAAAGAAGGAAGAAAAGGGCGCAGAGGTCAGAATCGCCACCGCAAAAAGGGCGATCAACCCTAAGACGAGCGTCGTCCACTCGGGAGATGCCAAGAAAAAAGAAAAAAGGACATACGTCTCCAGGTCCTCCGCGAAAAGCCCCTCCCCGAATACTCTTCAAAATGGCGCTCGCGGGAAAAAATCGTGGTTGGACGGAGGGGGGACGAAAAACGTCAGAAAAATCCGCCGCTTGAAAGATCTCTATAAAGATCTCGGGTTCAGGTCGACTCGCAGAAAGGATCCCACGCGGCCCCAGGTGGAACGAGATCCTATCCTGACACGGGAAGCGCAACACCGAGATCGACATGGGGGAATTCGCGCGATTCAAAATCTGGCGAGAAAACATACGATTATGATGGAGAAAGGGTCTATGAATCCATTAGGCGCAGGAAAAAAAAGAACGTTTCACATCGACCAAAAAGGTTTCGTGATTATAGGGGGGGAAGGTAAGCAAAAAAGGGGAGGGCGCGCGGTGGCCCCAGGGAAGCCGCGTTTCGCAACTATCACTTTCCTGGGGAAAAAAACTGATGGAGGGGGAAAAGAGACGCGAACCGCTATGGAAATTCAGGGGCCGTGTTCTCGCTATATTTGCAAAGAAGAAGCCAAAAAAGAAAAAGGGGGGCATCTTCGAGTACTAAAAAAAGAGAAATTGCCGAACCCAAAAGAGCGTCGCACCGGCACGAGGAAAAGAGGTAAAAGAAAAAAAAAGCGGTTCTTTCAGCGTGTGGAGATCGAGGGGAGGCGTTGCAGTGGAAGGAAAAAGTTCGAAGCAAGACATGGAGATGGTGAAGCGCATTTGAGGAGCTCGCAGGCCTCGACTATCACTGGGAAAGTCAATTCCGCTCAAAAGAAAGGGAAAAAAAAAAGGGGTATCGGAAAAGGGGGAGAACCGAGTCTATTCTCTCCGAAAGCGTAACAGTCCGCGCGAGGGGGGGAACTCGAGGGGAGATTCGCTGGCGAACGAGAAGACAGACGATTTCGTCCCCGACTTTAGAAGGGTGGCCGAGGGGGGAAAGGGAAGAAAAAACATCGTGCGCGCCATACTAGGTAGAGTACGTTTTTCAAAAGGAGACAGAAATTCCACTCGCAGGGGGGGAGGGGAAAAGCCTGCGGAAGGGAAATCTAAGCTTGATTCGACAGACCTCCCTATAAAAAAGGGGGGAACAACTCGGCCACTCATGAAACAGAGGGGGGGGATCGACTACGACGAAGGGGATTTCTCTCCGATCATTCCATGTCGAGAGCAGGAAGACGCGGAGGAAAAAAGGGGGGAAGAAAAAAATTGTCGTCCTTAGCAATTGATCGCGGGGCGGATGAGGAATCCCGGGAACGGTAGGAAGGTGCGAATGGCGTGTCCTATCTGGAGAGCGGTTTATATGAGGAGCGATCTCAAAAAAGGAAAAGAGAACTTCGCAGTCGTCACCCTTCGAGTGAGGGAAGCGGTCCATAATGTTGGGAGCACACGAAAAAAAATTAAAGGAGGGTCTCGAAAATTTTCGTAATCGTCGCCCCACACCAGAAAACTCGTCGATTTGAGCGAGGGCAGGGCGCCGAAAAAAAAAAAGGGGAGGCTTACGCCTGCTCGGTGCCCAAAAGAAACTTCCGATCGCCGATACCAAAAGAAAATGCGTATTCTGCAGCATCAGAGTGACCGATCTCGGCGGACAACTTCTAGGGAGAGCACCCATCCCAGGGAAGAAACCGGTTCTGAAAAAAAACCGCGATCCGGCCCAACACGCCTGAAAGAACAGCGGAAAAAAATGGGACGTGATCTCGGGGAGGAGAGAAGCGAAGAAGGCACTTTCATCGTTCCGGAAAAGATAGGTAGCGAAGCTGCCGCAGAAGGAATCGAAAAAAGGAAGGAACCGGTGAAATAAAAAATTCCCGTTATAATCTCCTCGCAAGGGAAAGGGAGCCCATTCGTAAGCAGCGCAGGGAAAGGAAAGTCATTACCTGGAAAGGGGGGGGGGGGGGTGGGCTCGTAGAGGAACAGGGGGGGCCCACCGCGCGCGCAAGGAATCGGTTCATTAAGAAAAAAATCGGCTGACACGTATTGTTTCTCGTGGGAGGGGAAGCCTCCTTGACTCATAGACCAGCAAAAATCATCGTAGATCGATGGAATAAAAAAAAAAAAAACCTTCGAGCGAGGAAGGGGAAGGGGGGCCCCAAATTTCGCGACGTAGAAAAAAAAGGTTCCATCCCGTTTCTTATAGAAGAAGGTCGAAAAAAATGCCGTGGAAAAAAAAGAAAGGGGGCGTCGCCCATGCCCATCATCGAGCAGTAGACTATTCTCGAGGAGGCGGATAGTCGAGGAAGGAAATAAGAGAAAAAAAAAAAACCACGCCTTCGGAAAAAATGGATCCAAGGAAAAGAGGGGATTCGGGCTTGCCGTAGATCGGGAGAGAAGTTTTGGAAAAAAAGAAAAAAAAAATCCGTCCGTCCCTCAATAAAAAATCTCCTTCTGTCTTTTAGGAGAGGAAAAATCTGGAAGAAAAAGAGGAATATTTCCCCTACATTATGGGGAGAAGTCGATAACTCTCACTCCACAAGAAAAGGAAGGGAGGCCGCCGCGCGAAGGGGGGTAGTTAAGAAGAAAAAAAGGTTGTTTCCATTTCGAAAGAAGGCTTCATCCTTCCTCGCAGTGGCAGAAAAAAGGGAAAAGCAACCCACTTATCCGTTCTGCCCGCTGGGGGAGGGAAAGCACGTAGGAACTATGACCATCACCGGGAGAAAAAACCAGCATCCCGATTGTTAACTCGGGGGAAAACAAAAAAAAACAACGGAAGGAGGAGGAAAGATATAGATCTCGGTGAAAAAAGGGAAACACGCGCAAGAAAAATCGACGTGAGGAGCGGGCAAAGTCGTATCCTTTGGTGCACGGGAGTTTCATGCTCCACTTCTAGAAGGGGGACCAAACTAAAGGAAAAAAGAGGAGCGCCTGATCTCCATTTAACCTTTCAATCGCGCGATGCAGGGCAGGGGGGAAGGGTGCGCTTTTCGACTTCACGACAAGAAAAAAAGTCGGCCCAAGGAAGGAAAGTCTCGGCGCAGATTCATGAAAAGGGCCCGAATGATACTTCGGGGGGAGCAACCTCCGCTGCGTGCGGCAGGAAAGTCTCTCATAGGCAAAAAAATCGAGCCTCCGCCCAGCCCTAATCGGAAGAAAATGAGAGAAGGGGGGGACACTTCGTGGTGCGTGATGCGTCGCATCGCCTCGGGAAAGAGAAAGCCGAGATCGTCCTACTGCTCTCGAAAGGTTAAAAAAAAGAGATCCCGATGCTCTCCACGCGGGCCAAATGAAAAAAAAAAGAGAACGGCTGGAACGGCCGCTAAAACAAAAAAAGAGAGGAAGAAATTTTGGGCGTACCCTAGGGAGGCTCTTCTCTGCGAAAACGGACGGGCACCGCGATTACATCGAGAGGAAGATCCTGTTTAAAGGAAAAATTTCCTCAAAACAATATCATCCTACCAGACCGTTTTGAGGGGCGCGTCATGGAAAAGCCCTTGCGCGCGCAGAAGGAATTTCTGAACCTCTGAAGGATCAAGGGCCGGGGGAAAAAACTGGAATAACGAGAGGGTGGGGGTGACGAGAAAAAAAAGGAGGCTAGGCTATTCTAAATGAATCGAAAGGGGTAATTCACGTCAATGAAGCGGAGGAATGAGAATCGCGCGGGCAGCCTGAAATCGTACGAATGGAAAGGGGACCGAACCCCTAATTCATATTCGAAAACCGCCCCTATCCCTGGAAAAAGGAGACAACGCCGAGGGGAAAAATATTGGGGCTCTTTAGACACGAGAAACGATTTCTTCTTCAAGCACAGGGAAAGACCATGAGACTCGCATTTTACTTAAAGAAGGCAGCGTACGACACTAATGTCCGGGGAGGCGAAAGAGCAAAGAAAAAAATCCCTTGAGAAAGGAAAGAGTCGATTCTCAGCCGAATGGGGGAAAAGGACCGCGAGTGCATCGCGCGCGCTGGAGAAAAGGGGAAATGAAGGACAATCGGGGGGGGGGAAAAAAGGGGGGGGGGGGGGGGGGCGACGATCAGAAAAAAGCTAAGACATCTTTCCGCCGAAAAAAAATAGTCCGAGTACGGTGTGCTCAAAAACAAGGGGGGAACACCGAATAAAAGGGGGAGAAGCCTGCGAGTAATCTTGCAGAGAAGGGATTCTACTGCCATACTCAGGAAGGATCGGCACGCATTCGCATGAAGTCTTGTCTCTGAGGTTCCTCATCCTAAAGGCACCCATTCGGCGATCAAAGTGAGAAAAAGCTGAGGTCGAAGAAAAAAAATTTCGTCCGTAGCAATGTGAGGGGGGAAGGGAGGAAATCCCTTGCGATCGGAGAGAAGAGGAGTTTGTTCGAAGCGTGGGAAAAGCTTTTTAATATGGGGGAAAGAAAGCTTCGATCATGAAGAGTGGAAAGGATGAGTCAAAAAAAAAAAGGAGGGGAAATTTCTTGTCGCGGGGCTCGGAAAACACCTTACTCGAAGTATTCGTGGGAAAAGGGCACGATGTCTTCGCGAAAATTTTCGTAGGCGCCAAACCACAAAAAGGGAGAGATTTTAGCGCGCATCGAAGCGCTCGCGGATGCACTCGTCCGCAGGGAGAAAGGGGCCCCATTCGGCGCGCATCGCCTAGGGAAAGAAGGAGGAGAGAAAGATAAAGGGTCCGAAAAAAAGAAAAGCCATGGACATAGTGTCGTCGCGGAAAAAAGGGAAGTAATTCAAAATCTCACAAAGAGAAGGGGGGCCTAAGGCAGGGAAGGAAAAAGCCGCTAGAAAAATAGCCCAACCACGCCTGAGACAACAAGGTGACGGAGAGAACCTGCCAAAAGGGATGAATGCGGTTTCGGGAAAAAGAAGGCTCATCTTCGATAGAAGGCGCCGATCGAGATGCTGCTGCAAAAAGACGTCAGGCGTGGAAAAAAAAGAAGGAAGTAGAATCGCCTCTCATAAGGGGGACCATTCGTCAATCACGAAAGGAAAAGGAAAGTGATAGTTTGCGAACGCGGAATAGGGAAGAACCATAGGTGCAAGGGAAAGGTGTTCTGCTTAAGAAGAAAACCGTCCCTGCTTCCGGGGGTGTGTGCTCTTGTTGTGAAGGCCAACCTGGAAAGACGATATATCGATGGGGGGAGGAGCATCGTGCTCATCTCCTATTTAAGAGAAAAACGTGCCGACGTATAGAAAAAAGTGTGAGCGGAAGGAGAGAAGAGGTTGACTGAGTTCTACACCGGAGGACGCGCTTCTCTTCGCCAAGGGAAAAAACAAAAGAGAAAAATCGAGCATAGACGAGGGAACAGAAGGGTTTGAAATAGAAAGAAAAAAAATAAACCCTTGCCTCTAGGACGACTTCGGCACCGTGCAGAAAAAATCAATTCAGAGGAAGAAAAAAGGGCTGGGAAGAAATGGTTTTTGCAAGCGCAGTACGCGCTCCTGCAAGGGAAAAAGGGCGAATCGCACGAAGGAAAAGAAAAAAAAATGGTGGGGGCGAAAAAATCGGCGAGCATAGCTCGTGGAAGGGGGAAGTCGATTACCGCGCAAAGAGGTAACCGGCGGCCTCCGCGAACGAAGAGGGGCGGGTGAAAGAAAAGCTTCCAATGTTTGTGTCCATGGGCGCGCGGCTTCACAAGAACGTCCGGCGTGAAAAAAAAAAAAAGAACCGTCTAACTATGGAAAAGAAAAAGAAGTCAGGCTCTTCCATCAACGATGAAAGAAAGGAACAGCACCCGATTGAACTCTATAATCGAAGAAAAGAGAGAGATTCTCGAGTCCATCGGGGGGAGGGGGAGAAAAAATCGCAAACGTTTGAAGGGAGAGGGATGGCAAAAGAGGGGGCCTAGAAGCTGAATCCCGTTTGTTCCTGGGGGAGAAGAGCCACTGAAAACTGAACAAGAAAGGGGGAAACATCTGGAGCGCCTGAATCGCAAGGGGGGAGCTGATTCCGCAGAGGTGTGGATTGCGCGTGAGCAGACACATCAGGAAGAACGAAGAGAAAAGCCTTTCTCGTCCAGACGTTCATCAAAAAAAAAGAGGAGACTTCGTGCGATCGAAAAGTGACTAAGGGGGGGGGTGGCGGTCAAAAAAACGCCTCGCGAAGGAACGAATCTATCGGAAGGGGGGGAAATGAGCAGACGCGGCAAGGGACCGAAGGAGGGGTTAGAAAAAGAGAGGGCCTCGACTATCCGCCGCTTTTCAGGAGATCTCGTTTTCAGGGAAAAAGAACGCGCAGCGCGTATGCGCCGAGGTAAGAACCAACGAAGCCTCTCCTATCAGAACGGGCTGGAAAATCTACTTCGGCGACAAGAGGGCATTCGGCGCGATTCATCGGCGAAGGGGGAAAAGCTCTAACGGAAGAAGGATAGTGATTTACGCGGTGCTGGGGGGGGGAGCGCAGTTTCCTCAAACAAAGAAAGGCCTCCCCCCGGACAGACGGTTTCTTGAAGTGAAAAATCGCCGAAACAAAAAAAAAAAGGGCTCGCATCCGTTTGGGAAAAGGTCAGAGGGAAAATTCAAGGCCGGGGAAGGCCTCGCTTGACAGAGAACCTCTATTGAATTCTATGAAGGAAAAGAGAAGTGACTCTCTATATGAACCGTAAAATCGAAAAGCGCTTCTGCTACTATCGACGAAGGGGGGAAAGTTCCTAACAAAAAAAGGAGACGGCAGTCGAGAAGGAAAGGGGGAACCAGAAGGGGGGGGTGCGAAGACACGCCGAGTGTTTAGGTCATTCGGAAAAAGCGCGGCGTTGCCGGAAAAAAAGAAGTGCAATAGGAAGGACCATGGCGATTTTTTAGATAGAGGGGAAAATTCTCATTCTCCGCCGCTCGCAAGGAAAGGAAACTGAATGAAAAGAAGAAGGGGGGCCGGAACGTTCATGGGGGGGGCCCTTGCGATGGCGCGCCGATTGTTCAAGAGGAAGGGCGCGAGTGCATCGCGATCGGAAGCAATCGCGCGGGGGAGCGACTATTTTTCTTAGACTTTATCGTGTGTGTTTCTAACGGTCAGGAAAAGGGGAAAAGAGGTCGCATACTGCAGATTACTTTGTTCAGAAAAAACCGCGACAAGAATAAAAGAGCGGGGTTGAAAAGCCTGCTAGTATCGGAAAAGAAGCTGGATTCGAAGAAGAATATAAACCGCTGCACCATCAAGGCGAAGGGACAAGATTAGAAATCGACTACGATCGCAAGGGGTCATTCCTTCGCGAAAAAAGGGAAGAGTTTCGAAACGCGGGCAGCCGCACAAGGTGGGGAAAGGAAAAAGAGGAAGGGAAAATGGAATGAGTCCCTTGCGACTCGGAGGAAGAGGGAAAAAAAAAGGGCGAATGGTGGCCGAGAGGGGAGGGGGCAAGCGTATGAGTAGGGAAGAGTAGGCCGCTTGCAAGATACTTCGAGAGGAAAAGTTCTTGTCTCGGGGCTCGTTCCATACGAGTACTCGAAGGATTCGTGGCGAAGGAGGGGGTATGCGGGAAGGAAGACTGATCTACTGCCCCACACCAAAAAAAACTCTTCTATTTGATGCAGAAAAGGCAGCAGCGCTCGCGATGCCTCGAGAGAAAAAAGGAAAAAATGAACAAAAAAGGAAAAAAGAGGCTCGTTCCATCCTTCCGAAAAAAATGCGGCTTCTTCAGCCTGCGCTTGAAAAAGAATGCCGCGAGCGGCGGATATGAGAAGGGAAAAACAAAAAAAAGCTCCAGTGTCCTCCGGAAGAAAAACTCGTTGAACGCGATCCGATCCGTAATAGCCAAAGAAAAGGCTTCGCCCACAATGGGACGGGGGGGCCTCTCTTCTCGAGGAAAGAGAGCGGAAATGGAGGGGGCGGTGAGAGAGAGTAGCGAAGCCTGCCGGGGGCTTGCAAGCTCTTCAGAAAAAGGAGGCACGCCAGATTCATTTAATCGGCCTAGGGAGGGAAAAAAGGACTTGGAAAAAAAAAAAAAAAAAGGCGTCGAGCCCATTCGGAAAGAGTTCTTTCCCCTGAAGGGGGGGTCGGGTCATCCATCCGGGGGGGAAAAAAAGACCCTGGGGGTGTTGGGGGTGGGGGGGGTGGGAAGGGAGGTTAGTTGGAAAGCGATCATCACGAAACGTCCGACGAAACGTATTTTTTGGCAGAAAGGGGGAAGAAACTCGACTCCTGGAATTCAGAGAAGCAAAGGCACCAGCACCGGAGGGAAAGGACCGTCCGTTCGCTAGCGCCGCATCTCCGGGGGAACCGCCCAAAATGTTCCGACGTATATCCAGGGGGGAAAAGGTCTGATAGATAGGTGACTAGGTCCAAAAAAAAAGAAAAAGTGGTCAAGGAAAAAAGAGAAACCTGGCCGAAACCCCGAGATCGAGCATGGGGGTTTGTGAAAGCTTCGTATTTCGAGGGGAAGGGAAAAGGGAGAGAATTCTCACCACGACTGTAGGAAAGGGGGTGACAAGAGCGTGGAAGAAGTCGATTCGGGCTGGAATGCGAGCTTTTTTTGGGAAGGAAGAGGACCGCTCCGGCCGGAAAGCAAAAAGTTATCGCACAAGTGAAAAGAAATCCTTTAAAGCGGAGCCTAGATCGGCGAGGAAAAAGAGAGGGGAGAGGCCCCGAATGGAGGAAAAAAAAAAAAAAAGTTCGTTATTCACCGGCATCTTTCAGGAGGGGCCGATTCAGGCGCTCAAAAAAAGGGGGGGCCATTTCAGAAGGAGGAGCATTAAACGCCGTCTTGAGGAAAAAGGGGGGATGAATGTTTCATCCCGTCAAAAAAGGAAACACGATGACCATCACCGAGGGAGGAAAAAAAAAAAGCCCGGGAACTGAAAGGGGGGGAGATTCTCGAGTTCCATCGTTTGGAGGAGGATGGTCATCGTGATGGAAGCGCTTAGAGGGAAGCAAACGCCATCGGCAGAAGCGGAAAGAAGGGGGGGGGAGGGGACACGAAAAAAGAAAAGGAAATCCTACGCCGCCGTCGAAGGAAGGACAGGGTCGCCATTCTAACCTTGGGAAAAGGACGGAGGCCGCCGGTGAAGAAAGAAAAGGAAATTGGTAGGGAAAAAAAAAAAAAAGAAATGTCTGGGCCCTATTGTCAAAGGCTCAGATTTCAATGGGAGGGAACGTAGTGGGACGATCGCAACCGAAAAAGAGACGCCGAAGAGAAAAAGCCTCGGCGAATCTATAAAAAAAAGGGATCCATTCTCAAAAAAAATCACGACGTCGTGGGGGGGGGGGGTAAAGAAAAGGGAGGCTCGTCCTCGCCGAAAATCCGAGAATCGTCCTACTGCTCGTAGGGAAAGGATGGGCCCATGGGCGACTCGAAAAGGGAGAGGAGAAAAAAAGGGGGGGGGGGGAGTCACCTCTCCTATCAGAAAAGAAGGGGAATCTACTTCGGCAAAAAAGGGGGAAAAAGACCCATTAGCGCGATTCAATCGGAGGAGGGAGAGGGATCTAAAAAAATCTATCGAGAATGGACGCGTGCTGGTTAATTCCAGGATGGCGCCTTTTTTCAGAAAGGGCATACAGCCGACCAAGAAGGGAAAGAGAAAAGGTAACTGCAAAGTCGAAAAGAGAGCACCCGGAATGATGACCGAAAAACTATCAGTTCCTGGTAAAGAAAGGGGGGGAAAAAAGAGGAAGGACGAATGGGCCTCGAAGAGAAAGAAAAAACTGAATGGGGAGAAGAGGGGAAGCGCTATTTCAACCTTCACCCAGAGAAAGAAAAAAAAGAGAGGAGCACTATCATGAAAGAGGGGCGGACCCGCATTCAGATTCGCGGAACGAGAATCACGAAAAAAGGGGGGCCGAAGACAACGCCTGCTGGGAGGGACAAAAAGTTGACGATGGAAAAGCGTTGCATGAGAAACGAGGGGGAAAACCGGCCTGATGACCGTCCTCGAGGGGGGGAACTCATGGGGATTCTCAGTCTCATGGGGAAGGATCGTTCGAATCGGAAGGGGAAGCACGGAATGGGCCACCGACAAGGAGAAAGAAGCTAATGGAAAAAAAAGGTCGCTCTAAATAGAAAGCGACGAGTTCTTAAAAATAGGGGTGTGGGGTCGGACGAAAGATCTCCAAAGGTTTCAGTGAAAAGAGGGGAAGCACGATCCTTCTCGTAACGGGGGAAAAAAAGTGAGGACCCCGCGCCATACAATTCCCCTCGTCAGTGGGGAAGATAACGGACCTGCCAAGTATCTTGGCAAAAAGGGAGAGGAGAGAAGATGAGGCGAAACGGGGCTCATAAAGGGAAAAGAAGAGAGCCACGCTTCCAAAAGAACTACGAATCTCACTTGAGGGAAAAAAGGAAAAAGCCATTCGCGATAATGCTCCTGGGACGATGTGGAAAAAAAAGGGAAAAGCCGTATCAATTTATCTCGAATGGGGCGGATTAGGAAATCCCTGCGAAGGGAGAGATTACGACTTCGGGAGAGGGGGAGGTTTTATATTAGTATGCGCAGATCAGTCCCTTGCAAGATATGAGAAAAGTCGCACCCTGCGAGTTGAATGTAGGGGAGGAGGGGGGAAATCCGTAAATAAAAGAAAGGGGGGTACTCGAAGGATTCCGTGCGCAGAAGGGATCCGCTAAAATTTTCGTACGGAGGAAAAAAAAATAAAGTCGGTACGAAACTCGTCGAGGGGGAGGAGCCAGAGAAAAAACTCTATTCAACCGAAAAAGGTGCCCCATTCTTCGCTATCTCCTCAGGGGAAAAAAAAAGGAAGGAGACCTTACGGAAATTGCGGAAAGGAGGAGGAAGGGAGAAGGTCCATAAAATAGGGAAAGAGGAGTAATTCCAACTTCGAGGTCCTCCGCCTGTGCTTGATGGAAAAAAAAAAAAGGAAAAGAAGCAACGCCGCGAGACCCCCGAAGTCGAAGGAAGAGAAAAGTTGTCTTCTCCCAACCTGGGAAGGGAAAGCGCTAGACCGAATCTGAATGAGGGAAGGAAAGACGTCCCGCGCCATCCGGCGAGAGTAGAGGAAAGGCTGAGAGAAAAGTGCGGCTGCTCATCGCTTCCTTGAAGAAGCCACGCATATTCATTATAATCGAAGAAGGGAATACTGTTCTCTTCGGGAGAAAAAAGGAGGAAAGCCGGGACATCAAGGGGGGAAAAAAAGGGGGTGCGAAACTCTGATCGGTCATAAAGGGGGCTCTCGCAATGTGAAAAGCGTAACTCCGAGAGAAGAAGAAAATCCACGGAAGGGGTTTCTCTTGGTTTTGAAAGCTTCCCATCACCGCGTCCATCATCGAGAGAGGAACAGCAGTTCGCGAGCGGAGCAGCCCGATGAAAAGAGGAAAAATAAAAAGAAAAAGGGTTCCGGTGTTGAAAAGGAAAGTTCTGATAGGAGAGGTGAGAGGAAGGCGGGGGGCCGAGGGGGAGCATCGCGAAGAAGAGATGAACCGGGATGGCAAAAATCGATCATTTTGTATACGATTAGAGGGGGGGAAGAGGGCGGATGTCGAGGCCGAGACGACGCAGAAACGCAAAAAGGCGAAAGGTCCACCCAAGGGGAAAAAGTCAATTCGATCGAAGGCGGAGATCTAGAAAAAAGGGGGTGCCGCAATTTAAAAAGGGAGAAAAGGCTAGGCTAAGAAGAGGGGGAAAAAGAGAAAGGAAGGAGGGATGACCTCTGCGCCGAGAATCGGAGAAAGAGCCGGAAAAATGCAACAAAAAAAAAAACACCCAAGACTTTCTTTCCCTTCACCAAGTACATTTAGCAGCGAAAGGTAATGGCGAGGGAAGAGCAAATTGCTTCGACGGCGGGCGGAGGGGAGAAAAAAAAACCCGGGGTGTCGCAGGGGGAGGAAAAAGGACCTGCCCATGTGCGTGGATGAAATGTTTCAGGACACATGACCATCACCGGCTGCGATGGCTAGAAAAAGAGAGAAGCTCTCATCAACAAAACAACAAAACGAAGGGAGATACGGAACTCGGGGAAAAAAATCCGTGATGGTCATCGTTATGGAAGAAGATTCAACTTGAAAAGAAAAAAAAAAGAAGACAGGGGGGGCTGCCTTCACGAAGCGGGGGGGGACCTGGGAACCTGAAAAAAAAAAGGGCCGTCTCAGAATGTACAACGAGGGGGAGCTGCTAACGGCAACAGCCTAGAGCGCCGGTGATACGAAATTCTTGGTGTAGGGACGGAAGGGAGAAGCTTCAGGGAAAAAAAGAGTCTCTCGCCGCTCTCGTCGCGAAGATCGAACCGAAAAAGAGTCGCAACCCAAAGGAGGAAAAAACGTAAAAGGGAGGGATTGACTTGCGGCAAAAAAAGGGGCCGCCAGCCCTAATCTAGAATGGAAAGATAAAAGGAAACGGTCCTCCTTCGTTTGTTTAGAGGGAAAAAAGGGGGGGATGCGTCGTCCTCTTCCTCTCCTATAAGAAAGGGAGAAAAAAAAGCAGGGAAGGCTCGAATCTCGGGGGTTGAAGGAAAAAGGGGCAAACCATGGGGAGAAAAAGAAAAGGGCCAGCGTTTTCTGACCAAAAAACGGTCTGAACTGTCCTCTCAACACCGGGGGATCTAACGTCGGCGACTTTGGGGGGGGAGAAACGCATGGCGTCGGTCGGGAAAGGGGGGGAAAAAGGACGGCACCTTCTATTAACATCGAAAGAGGTGCTGGGAATTCTTGTCAGGAAAAAGAAGTTCCGCAAAACAAGAGAAGAGGGGTCAGCCGAAGGAGGATGATCGCGGGGGAAACAACTTCTATTCCCGGGAGAGGAAAAGAAAGGGAGTGACCTATCCGCGGGGAGGGGGGGGAAAAATAAGGGGGGCGGAAAAAGGAATGGCGCTGCTTGACGGAGAACAGCTATGAAAGAGAAAGAGGAGGGAGGGCCGTCTTCGCGATAGGGCCAAAGGAAGAGGCAGGAGACGGCTCTTGCAGCTTCTCTAAGAAAAGGAGGAACCCGATGAAAGTGCCTAACCCAGCAGGAGATGGCCGAGGGCGATCAAATTAAAAAAGGGTTGGTCTAATACCACTGGAATTTCATCATTCTGTGGGGGGGGAAAAGAAGGGATAGCGGGCGTTTGCAGTAAGTAGGCGGAAAAAGGAGGGACCTTTCTATTTTCCGCATCCTCCTCTTTGGAATGAAAAAAAGGGGAAACCGACAAGGCAGCGACGACACTATGGCATGGGATTCGAAAGACAGAGTCAGAGAAAAGAAAAAAAAGAAGTCATTTCAGAGGAAGGGGGCACCTACTACGTCTTAAAGCAGAAAAGTGCATCGCTAGCTCCGGCAGGAAGGAGAGGGAATCAAAAAAAGAACATCAACCGACTAGGACTCCCGTCACTTTAATCGGGGGGGGGAGAAAAAGTTTCGGCGAAGACATCCGTGCAGGAGAAAGGGGGAGATAGGCGCACGAAGAGGGAGAGAGCCTCTACCATACATAAAAAAGCTCCTGCTAATTATCTTGGGGAGAAAAAAAAGAGGGAGGACTGCGCATACTCGTAAAAAAGAGGCACTAAATCCTCTCTTCCAAGAAAGGAAGAAAACGCAGTCTTTCTCTAATCGCAAGGGATTTCAGCCAAAAGACTTCCATTCGTCGATCACGGGGGAAAAAAAAAGGCGGGCAGGCCGCATTTTGAAGGAAAGGCAAGTAGCAATTGATCTCGAATGGAAGAGGGATTAGGAATCAAAGAAAAAGGAGTTTGCGACATGCGTGCAGGGGGGGAGAAGGAGTTAATTCTCATTCGAGAAAGAGGGGAAAAAAAGTCGCACCCTGCTAGTGGAATTGAAGGGCCCATACATTGTTTGGAAGGAAAAAGAAAAAAGGAGTGATGGCGGCCGAGTCTTGAGAGAAAAAAGGTGGGATCAGGGGGAAAGCGGGAAGAAACTCGGTCGTGAGGGGAAGCTTTCGTCGCAGCGACTGAGAAAGGACGCTCGCGATTCACTCGTCGCTGCGAGGAAAAATTCGGCGCGCATCGCCTAGGGGGAAAGAAAAGAAAAAAGAAATAAGGAAGAAAAGGCGATTCTTCATTCATTCTCTTGAGAATCAAAGGGGGAAAAAGGGAATGCGATCGGCGAAGTAATGGAAAAGGGGGTAACAGAAGGGAAGCACCCATCTCCATTTCCCTCCGGAAAAAGGTCTCATGCCACTAAAGGAAAAAAAGCCTCGAATAGCAAACAGACCTGAAACCCTTCGGGGGAGAAATAGACGGGTCCTCGCGAGAGGAGGGGTTCTGCACTTTCATCTCCCCCGGAGCATCCCGTATGGCCAGTAGAGGAACGGCTTCCATCGCTTCTTTACGGGGGAAAAGTATTCATTTTAGAATCGCCGAGGAAAAGAGGGGGAGGAAGAAGGCCCATTCGTCAAGCAACGCAAGGAACTAGGAAACTTGAAAGGCCGGATGCGTTCAGCCATTAAGGGGGAAAGGTCAATCGTAAGTTGTGGCGAGAAGACATCACGAAAACCGGCCGCCGTTCCGGGGAGGAAGGAAAGGGTTTTGTGCGAAACTGCGCCGAAGAAGGGACCCCGCGTCCATCATCGTTAAGGGGGGGAAAAATGTAAGCGCCGTTGCCGGCCCGTGCGCGAGAGAGACACAGAAACGAGGGGGGGAAAAAAGTATATCCCGGGTTTTAGTCGGAAGGGAAAGAGAGTTTTGACTAGGGAAAGGGAGTGAGCATCTTCTATACAGAATTGAAAAGGAAAAAAGAATCGTAGTGCATAGACGAATTCTCGGAAGGGGGGGGGGGGGGGGGATATTCGAGGTCCCCGATACTACGCAGAAAGGAAAAAAAAAGAAACAAGAACTTCGTACCCGGGGGCCGCGGATGGAAAAATATTCGGTCTGTCGGGAAAAGGGTCGATCGCTAGCTTTGGGAGAAGGGGAAGGAAACGAATATCTCTCCGGCCCGGAACGCAGGAAACGTTTGAGAGAAGGGAGGGGGAGGTTCATCTTTATTACCTCTGAAAAGGGAAAGCACGCGTGCAATTGTCCCCTACAAGGAAAAAAGGGGGAAAGCGCAAGAAACAATAATTGAGGGGGTCAAATTCGGAAGAGGGTTTCCTTTTATCATCGAAAGTTAATTTCGGGGGGGGGGTGTTTTCCATTTCTGGGAGGAAAAAAGAATCGAATGGCGCATGAAAACGCAAGGGAGAGAAAGTCACGCTTCTGCCACTCGGGGGGGGGCATCACGTCGATCAGCGCGAAAGAAAGATACAATCAAAAAGGAAAAAAGGAATCGAGATCTCTCTCAACAAAAAGAGGGAGCTTCGAGTTCCCATCGGGTTGCTTGCGGAGAAAGAAAAAAAAAAGGGGAACAGTGATGGAAAGCCCTGAATAAGGGGAAATTGAAAACCCAAAAAAAGAAAAAAAGGGCGTTTCATGCGCCCTTCGAGGAAAAGCCCGGGGTCGAAGAAATGGACAACATCTTAGCAGAAGAAAAAAGGAGAAGGAAAAATCTCGCGGAGGAAGGGAAAGCGGAAATTCTGATCACTACCTAAGGGAGAGTGGAACCAGCCGATCTAGGGAGAAAGGAGTCGAACCTCCCGAAGGAGAAGGAGGGGAACGGAAGGCCGTGCCTTCCTAGCGAGGGGTTGAATTGTCGTTCAAAAAATCCTCGCGAGAAGGAAAAAAGGAAAGAAACGAATCTAGAGGAATTGAAATCTCGAAGAAAACGTTCCTACTTCTTGTTTGAGAAGGGGGCGTGATTCGTCTTCCGAGGAAAAGGAAAGAGGGAAAAAAATACATCCGATAATCGTCTACTGATCCCGGAGGAAAAAAAAAGCTCGTATTCTCCTATGCTAAAAACCACCCCCCAAAAAGAAAAAAAGGGGGCGAAACAATCTCCTATCAGAACGGGGAGGGGGATCCCGTCGGCGACATTTTGGGGGGGGGGGGGGTACCCCAGGAAGGGGAAGGGGCGCATTTCAAGAAAAGGAGAAGATTAACATCGACTATCGAGGAGAAAGAGGGGGCTATGAATTCCGGAGGCGCAAGGGAAGGGGAAAACGTCAGCCGACCGTACGAGGGAGGGTGGTTTTGAGGGGGGAGAGGGAAGCCTAACAACTTGGAGGGAAAAACTGTTGGGGGAAAAAGGGAGGACCGAAAAGCCGCTGGTCGAAACGGAGAACTTTAATCCGCAGGGAGGGACACTCGACGCGAACATCTATGGAATGGAGGGGAAAGGAAAGTCGGGGGGGGCGTGCCGTGCTCGAGATAGGGGAAAGTCAATGAAGAGAAATCGGCGTTCAAGCTGGAAAAAGGGCGCCGGACCCGTAGGAAAAGGAAAGGGAAAAAAGAGTCGCGTCGAGCGCGCAAGATAAAAAAGTAAGGTTTTCGACTACACCGAAGGGAGGTTGGTCTAGGGGAAAAAATCGGAGGGAAGGGGAATTGAGAAACTAGTGCTTCTTCAATCAAAAAGGGGGTGAATCCTCAAGGCATTTGATGGATCTGAAAAAAAAAGAGTATGATTGGAAAACGCATGCTTCAGAATCGCATTTGGAAGGGGGGGGAGGGCGAAGGAATGGCCTATTCTATGCGCGAAAGGGGGGGGGGGGAATGAGGGGGAAAGGACATTCTATCGTCCTTCGGGGGAAATCTCGCCGAAGAGGAGGAAAGGGCCCGACTTTTGATAATGGGGGTGGGGCGATCAGTAAGATCCTTGAAAAAACGAAATCCTTTCGATTACTTTTGTGAAAAAAAAGAGACACAGCTACAAGAAATTCCACTCCGGAAGGGTAAAAATATAAGAACTGGAAGGTCGAAAGCTGGATTCGAAGAAAGGGGAAAACCTCCGCTCGGGGAAATCATTAAAGCATTCTTGTATCTCGACTAAATCCTCATCCGGATAATGCAATCGCGATCTTGGACGGGGGGGAAAGGAGCAGGCCGCCATGTTTGAAGGGGAAAGGGGATCGCGAATGGGGGAAGGGACAGAAATGGCGATCGGAGGAGAGGAAAAAAAAGAGGAAGTGGCCGGGCGAATGGGAAATATGCGCGTCCTAATCCGCGGAGAAAATTGGGGGCAAAAAATACTTCTCGGCGTCGAAGAGGGGGGAACCTTGCAAGGGGAGAGGGGAGCACACCGTACTCGAGGATTCGGGAGAGGGATGGACGATGTCTTCGCGAAAAGGGATCGTCCCCCACACCAAGATAAGAGTTAACGAAAAAGAAGAGGCCCGCAGGCGACTTCATCATGAAACCCCCCCCAAAGAAAAGGGAAGATCCGTCGGTGCACCCCATTCGGCGCGCAAATCGCAAGCAAGAAGGCCGAGAGGGGAAGGAGAGCTGATATCCATGACATAGTGGGGAAGCCGGATAATGAGTAATGAAAGACATAACCCATCTAAGTCCTCCTTCCGGGGCGTTTCTCACAAGCCCGCCGTCGGCGAAAAGGAAAGACTAAATACCCTCGGCGTGGGAGGAAATCGAAGGAGTAGGACGTAATCTTAAATGCGGGGGGGGTTCAAACTTGGGAAGAAAGGGGACGAAGGCTGCCGCTCCGATCGAGAAGAAAAAGACTTCCTTGACGGTGAAAAGGAAAAAAGAAAAAAAAAATGCATTTAGATCGCTCGGAAAGAAAGAAGGGGGACTGAAAATGCAAAAAAGAAAAAAACAAGCCTTGATAGTTGGCGAAAAGAGGAAGTGGCCCACCGCGCCGAGAAAAGGGGACGCTTAACGCGCTATCATCACGAAAGTCAAAAGGGAAGGTTTCTCTTGGTGTGGGAAAAGAAGGAAAAGGCTAGACCAGCCTTACAAAAAAGAAGGGCGATGTAATCGCCGGGGCAACGGAAGGGAAAATCGGGACAGCGGAGGAAAAAATGAGAGCCGACTTAGCTCCCCGGGGGCCCGTTCTGATAGGCGAAGGTTGAGGAAGAATTTGGCCGCGTTAGCAGTCCGGGGGGGGGAAGAACAACAAAAAAAAAGAAGCAGTAGACTATTCTCGTATTGTATGGGGAGATAAACGACTCATCACTCCCGGACCAGGGAAGGAAAAAAAAGGAGGGGGGACAGTGCCCGCGATCTGCAGGAGATGAAAGGAAGATCTATCGTCTGAGGGAAGGGGGGGAGCATTCAAATGAAGACGAAGGGAAAAAGACGAAACGCAGCGTCTTGTGAGTAGAAAAAAGGTCTTGATTACTCTCTCACCAGGACGGCGATCAATCTCTTTCATATGTTCCCTCTTAACATGATGGGGCCGTGGGAAGGGAAAAAAAAGTATTCACTCTCTGGCCCTCCTCGAAGAAGGAGAAAATTTACTTTCGTCTTCATTCTGCCCAGAAAAAAAAAAGGGAAAAGGGTAGGTGACTGGGAGGCGTCTTCTTCATCAGAAGGAATGCGTTAATTCCCACCCAGGGGAGAAAAAAAAAAATGGGGAGGGGTATTAATGTTTTCATGCAACGTAGAATGGATTCAAACGAAAACCAATGGAACTCGAGAATCTCTCTCACAAAAAAAAAAGAGAGATTCTCCTATTTCCAGAGGGGGGCATGGGGGAAAGGGGACAATCGTGTGGAATCTCTTAGAGGGAAGGGGATGCACATTGAAAAAAAAGGGGGTGCTGCCTTCACGCCTGCGGGGGGGGGAAGCCGACTCCTCCGTAGAAGAGAAAAGAAAGGAAAGAGGGCCCATACCCTTTCGCTGATAAAGGAACAGAAGAAAAATTTCTTGGTGGATTGGCGAGTTCACTACCATCATTGGGAAGGGACGCGCACTTGCTCGGCCGATCTCGAGGGCTATGATAAAGCGAACCGCCCGAAGGAACTCGGAGAGAAAACCGCGAGAGGGGGAAAGGACAGTACTTCGCTCAATGGGAAGGGAACTCAAAAGGGAAAATCTCCGCCAGAAAAGAGCGAATGGGGATCTCATGCGCAGAAAAAAAGGGGTGGTTGAGAATTCGCGGCCGGGGAAAACGTCTCTCTCGGCCTCGAAGATAAGAGAAAGAAGAGGCCTACTGCTCGATCGCTGGTTGTCGACAGTATTTGGGTCCAAAAAAAAGAAAAAAAAAAGCGGCCGCTTTTTCGGAAAAAAATCGTCAACCGAGGAGAAACAGGGCCGCGCACACCTGGGATCTAAGAAGCAGAATTTGTGGGAAAAAAATAGGCGCTGCTCGTCGCAAAAACGCGGCGATTACATCGATCTAGAGGAGGGGACAGGGAAAATTCTGGTCTATTGTAATTCCGGAAAGGGAGAGTTGACAAAATTCAGCCGACCCGGAAAGGGTTTCGTGATTCAGAAGTCAGCAGACACTTCGGATGCAACTTGCGAGGAGGGGATGACCGATCCGCGTTTCGCAACTAGAAAAGGGGAAAAAATACTCTGATGGCGCTGAGGGAAGGGGGGAAAGGAGGAAACGAGATTGAATGAGGAAAAGCAGATAAGGGGAAAAAAAAGGAAAAGAAAGGAGCGCTTGCGCAGAAAATCAGTCGGCGGACAGGCGGAAGAAAGGGGGGCGCCGGACATATTTAAGTGCACAAACACACCATAAGAAAAAAGACCGACTACTCAACGGAAAAAAAAAGACAACTCGCGTTTTCTTGGAAGAGGGGGGGGGCTTATTCTCCTTAGAGGGAAGGGGAGGCTTCTTCCAGCACCGGCCGGAGAAAAGGGAGGATCCTCGGACTACCTTATCCGCGCTCGCAGAAAAAGAAACCTGTCATAAGGAGAAAAAAGGGGGGACGGCGATCTTAAAAAAATGCGCGTCCGAATGGGGGGCACAGGGGGAACGGTCTAGTTCATCGCGAAAGGCGGGGAAAAGGGGGCGCAAGAATGCGCTCGAAAACGTTATCGTGGTGTTGGGGGGAGAAAAAAGGAAAAAAAAAAAATTTTCGGCGACTACATCGTGCCGGAAGAACTCAGATATGACAGAAAGATGTTTGTGCCTCCCAAAGGAAAGAAATTCACTCGCATGTTGCGAGAAAAAAGGGAGAAGTATCTTTTCAAGCTGCCTGAAATCGAACTGGATTCGAGAAGCTGCCCCATCCGCGAAAACCAAGGCAGTGT
>Ga0179593_1661476_pt1 | contig 23284 bp, 37 predicted proteins | sample CZODoug2_1_08_16_FD_185931 | JGI IMG/M metagenome (GOLD analysis project Ga0179593, IMG submission 185931) | Vadose zone soil fungal communities from Angelo Coast Range Reserve, California, USA - CZODoug2_1_08_16fungal (PacBio error correction) | ecosystem: Environmental > Terrestrial > Soil >...
AAGGAAAAGAAAAAAAGGTTTCCGGAAGAGGAAGGACCCCTGGTGCAGTTGCCTGGGTGTACATATGCCCGTCCGATCCCAGTTTTTTACGCGCGTAGTCACAGGGTCAGGAAGGGGAAAGAAAAAAAAAAGGGGGGAAACGGGAAACCGAGAGGGAGCAATACACCCTGTCCGTTGCCCTCCGCCCCTCCCGTTAAAAACGGGGAAAAAAGGGGTTTTCAAAGAAAAGGGATGGAACATTCCCCCCCAATTCTTTTTCTTCCCGCGCAGAAGGGAAGGAAGGAGGGGAAAAAAGGGGAAAGGGAAAATCAAAAAAAAGGGTTAAAGGACGTATTCTAACAGTACCGCGGGAGAAAGCCATGGGGGAGGGAAAGCGGACTTCTATCTTTATGTTTGTAGCGGACCCACAAAGGGAAAAGGAGATCCGGGGGGGGGATAAGATGGGCTGTTTCTTGTTCCCTTAAACCGGAATGTTTCATGGGGGGAAGGAAGAAAAAAAAAAAGAGAGAGAAGGAAAAAGAGGGAAAATATCTCGGGCCATGCGCCTTTTACGGGGGCGAGGCCCCCGAAAAAAAAGGGGAAAAAAGGGGGGGAGCTTTTAGGGAAAGAGAAAGACTCACGTATTTGTACAATTCCCGGACACCCTGGGGGGGGGGGGAAAAAAAAAAGGACTTGGAAAAAAAAAAAAAAAAGGAAAGCCTTATTACCGCTCGTTCAAGGAGGAGGGGGGGGGGGAAAAAAGGGGGGGGCAGGGAAATTGGATTCACTTTTCTTCATGAGCGTCACAAATACCCCAAAAAGGAAAAAAGGAAAGAAAAAAGGGCTTCCGAAGGAGGGGAAAAAGGGTGGAAGCGAACCAAGGATAAGGTGTACCCAGCAATGTTGGCGAAAAAAAAAAAAAAAAAAAAAAAAGCCCCAAGGGGAAAAAAGAGGGGATCGACAAGCATATTGCAGCGATCCTGGCAAGCTGAGGGAAAAAAGGAAAAAAGAGGACCAGGAAAAAGGGGGAGAAAAAGCGCGCCGAAGTTATTTTGTCGCGGGGCCTTTCCAGCGGAAAGGGAAACGCATCGAAAAGGAGAGGAAAAGGGGGAAGGGAAACCCCGAAGAGAAAAAAAAAAAGAGGAAGGAGAACACCTACCCCGGTTTTCCGTGCCGTCGTTCACGAAAAAGTTGAAAAGGGAAAGGGGGAGGAAAACTATGGAGGGGGGGTCCTCGGCTACATTAACCTCTTGCCCAAAAGGGGGAAAGTTATCTTGGGAAAGGAAAAGGGGAGGGGACTAACATCGCCTAACTTTCTTACTTTTTTTATCAAAAAAAACACCCATTTTTCAAGCGGGAAGAAACGCCTCTGAAGGAAAAAAAAAAACGCATAGCTTTTATATCTTCTGTCACTTTTCTGGGGGGGTACGAAAAACTCACGGGGAAAAAGGAAAAGGCCGCACATCGTGGAGGTTTCTATTTATCCGCCACGTCTTGAAGAAAAAGAATTCGAAATATTCCTCAACAGCCCTGCAATTTGAACGAAGGAAAAAGGGAAAAAAAAAATGAAAGGGAGAGAAGGTCCGACACGGCCGCCAAAGGAAGAGAAAAAAAAAAAAACCCAGGGAAAAAGTGGAAAAAGGAGTCGCAAATTTCTACAAACATATCCGGAGACCTGGAATGGAAGGAAAGAAAAAAGGGGGGGGGAGGGGAAAAAGGACGCCGGCAAGGGCCAAGTTTCCTGCAATGGCCCCGAAGGGAGGGAAACACCCGGAAAGGGGGAAGAAAGAGGACGTCCAAATTGATGCTCTGCCTTGGCGGGTTGAGGGGGAAAAGGTTAAAAAAAAAAAAACCAAAGAGAACGCCACCAGTTTTTTTATTTCGCGTTCATGAAGCAGGAGGGTGAGGGGGGAAAACGGAGGAAGGGGAAAAAAAAAGGAAGAAAAAAAGAGGGGGAAAAAAGTTTTTCCGTTCACCTTTCTGAACGGCAACCAAGACGGCCACTGAAAGTCCGGGCCAAACCAGAAAAGGAAGGAATCGAAGAGGAAAGGGGGAAAAAAGGGAACGCCCCTCTTTCTCCGTTTTCCCAATTTCTGAGACGGAGAGGAAAAAGGAAAAATTCGGAGAGGAAAGAAAAAAAAAAAGGGGGAAGGAAATTGCCGAGCGGTGCCAAAGGCCCCGCCCTCGAGTAAAAGGGGGAATGGGGGGGGGAAAAAGGTAAAGAAAGAAAAAAAAGGGAGGGGAGAGGGGAAGCTGAAACCCCCCCATGCTTCTTCCCCGCCACGCCGTATCGGGAAATACGGAGGGGCGGAAGGAAGAAAAAAATCAGTATAAAGAGAAAAAAAAAAAAACGGGGGAAGAAGAAAAGAAGAGATTATTTTCTTCAATTCCAACGGTTGCGAAACGCCAAAAATCCCAAAAAAAAGGAGGGGAGGACCCATTCTTCCCCCGGAAAGGAAAAAAGATTTCGACGAGCTTCGTAATTTCCGAATCAGAGGAAGGGCTGGAAAAAGAAAAAGGGGGTGCCTACCCTTCTGTATCAAATCTCAAAAATTGGGGATGACAGAAAAAAAAGGAAGGGGGGCCCCGGGAAGGGGGGGAAAATCTTCCGTCCCTTCCTCCTCCACCGGGGGGGGGGGAAAAAGGGGGAGGGGATCTTAGATACTACTTTTACGGCCCGGCGAGGGGGGAAAAATCAGAGAGGAAAAAGAAAAAAAAAAGAAAAGGGAACTTCCTCCCCATATTCCTTTCAAAAAAGGGGAAAAAAAAAAAAAGGAAAGGGGAAAGAGAAAGGAAGAAACCCGGCCTTGTAGTTAGCGGACCCCCAAGGGGGGAAAGACTGAAGGGGGGGGGGGGGAAGTCTTACTGTGAACGAAAACGTGTCCAATCGGGGGGGAGTTGTTAACTTCAGCGAACGGCCCCCCCCCCCCCCTACAAAAGAGAGGGAAGGCCCCTTCGATAACCCTCCACCCCCAAAAAGAGAAGGGAAAAAAAGGGCTAAATAACAGGTGGGAAAAAAGGGGGTGAAGGGGGGGGGGGTCGCTTTCATCGCCTTAAACGGCGGTAAAGAGATGGGGAAAAAGCGGCGCACCCAAACACACTAGAGGAAGGGGGAAAAAAGTCCTTTTGACGGAAAGATGTCCCCCGTTCAACAAAAAGAGGCCGCATTCCTGACCGGCCCGTATTTTTGAGGGAAGAATTCCGAAAAAAAGGGGAAAAGGGAGGCGGTTTTCAAACTTGGCGTTCCCCCGCCCCGCCACAAATGGGAACTGAAGCAGCCTTTCCCTGGAATAGGGGGGGGGGGGGGAACCCCCCAAAAGAAAAGGGGGGGTAATCACTTTTGGGCGGCCCCGTGTCGACCAGGAGCTGAATGAACCGCAAGGAGAAGGACAGAGGGAAAAAAGGGGGGCAGGCTGTTTGATCTCTTGAGGGGGAAGGGAATCAGACTGGCGAATCCCGCCACCCTCCACGATGTGCCGGCAAGGAAGAAAAGAGCCGGATTCCCACCGGCGGTTGTCTGGTCGAGAAAAAAAAATAAGGAAAGGGGACGCCCCAGCTTGCCGGGAACGTCCCGAAAGGGAAAAAGCGATAAACTTCCGCCAGTGGATTCGCGAAAAATGTAGTAAAAAAGTAGAAGGGGGGGAAAAAGAAGCGCGTTTCCCAGTTTCGGTAACGGTTTTTTGGGGGGGGGAAAAAAAACCCTGGGGGAAGAGCCCTGCCCTGTCCCCTAGTTTTGGGAGATTCCAACTGGTTTCATATACGGCCAAGGGAAGTTGGGCCTGCCGGAACCTGGTTAGTTTGGGGGGGTCGGGGAGAGAGCCCCGGGATAGTCGTTGTTTTGAAAATGATGTGGGGGGGGGGAAAGGGGACGCAGAAGTGGGTAGATGCTTTTTTTCCTATTTCCGCTTAAGGGAAGAGGGGAAAAGGCCTCCACGGTTGTCCCCCTTTGGGCCTGGTCCCGAAAGAGGGGGGGGGGGAAAAAATAGGGAAAAGCGTAAAAAGTCGAACCTGCAGCTTTGGCCCCCACAGAAAAAATCCATATACGCTGCCGGGAACCCCACCAGAAAAAAATCCTTGATTTCGAGAAAAAAGAAGAAGCTAGGGGGGGAAAAGAAAAGACCCGAACGGGGGAAGAAGGGGCTCATAAAGAAACAGAATCCGTCCGTAGGGATCGGGTTTGGGGGGGGGGAAAAGGAAAAACCTTCCCGAAAACACAAACCGATCCTTGAAAAAAACAGGAGGGGACTTGGAGAAGGGTCGTGCCCGTGAGTAACATGAAACCAAGAAGGGGAGACGGAAAGCCCCGTTGAGCTGTTGTAGAAAGAAAAACAAGAAAAAGGGGGAGGAAGACCTCTCTCCCGAAAAATCAAAGGAAGAAAAAAGAGAGATCCTTCTTCCGGGCTGGAAAAGGAGAAGAGACTGTGAATTGTTTTTCAGATACGACCCCACAGAAAAAAAAAAAAGAAAATCAGGAAAAAAAAAGCCAGGCCCCGCCGCCCCCAATGCCCCGGCGAAAAAAGAGACCTCCATTGCCCCCAGGGGGAGGAACTGTGGGGTTCCCCCTGGGAACAGTTTTGCCAGGAAAAAGGAGACCACCACTATCAGAGAGAATTCTCTCTTCATCCCCCCTCACCTTTTTCCTTTCCCCTAGGAGCCCCAAAGGGAAAAGAAAAACTCTCCCTTCCTTTTTGTACCCCTTTTTGAAATTCTCTGACAAAGGGAAAAAAAAGGGGGGGGGGATCAGGAAACCCGCCACCCTCCCTTTTATAAATTCTAATTTCCCGACAAAGAAGGAGACAAAGGAAAAACTTTCTCTTCACTTCCAATATGTGAAAAAAGGGAAGTTGGAAGGAAGAAACGGAACATCCCTAGGGGAAAGGGAAGACTAGGAAAAGGAGAAAGGATCTTTCCTCCGAAAAAAAAAAAAAGGAGGCCCCGTCCCTGCATACTACTTTTCCCGAGGGAGTTTTTCCGGAAGCGGGGAGGAGGGGGAAAAAAAGGAAAAAAAAGAAGAGTCCCATTTCTGCCGCCGGAGTGAGAGGGGGGAAAGAAAAAAAAAGGCATCTACACCGGTCCTGGGCCGCCGCCCTCCCGGGGAAAAAAAAAAAGGGGGGGGAGAAAAAAAGAAGGGAATGGAACATGCCCCAGGCCGGTGGCTGCCGGCCGCAGCAGCAGAAAGAGGGAAAGGGGAGCAGGGGGTTCAAGGACCGTTGATTGCTACAGGAAAAAAAAACAAAAAGGGGGGGGGAGCCCGGGCCAGTTCTTCTCCCCTGGGAACGGAAAGCCAAAAGGGAGGGTTTTCCTGAACCGTCATGTTTTCCTGGGGGTAGGACACAAAAAAAAGGCGCAAGGAAAATCTCCTCCTTTCCATCCTCGTTACGGGGAGAAAAAGCTAAGAAAAAGGGGGAACCGGCCTGCGCCGTTATTTCTCCATCCTCCTCTCACGGAATTGGGAAAAATAAAAAAAAAAAGGGGTGTTTTTTACTTCGTTTTTCATGGAAGAAGTCAAGAAAAAAAAAAACCGGACCGCCCTATTTTCCCTCCTCGTTGGGAAATTTTTCATTTTCCTTTTATCCCTTATCCGTTTAGAGAAATAAGAAGATAAAAGAGTCTGGGCTCTTGGTTCCCAACACCCTTTTCCCTTTTTTCTTCTTCTCACGAGGGCGGAAGGGAAACCCAGGAATCTGCCCCCGCCTGATTGGTCTATCCTCTGGCCTGCCACGGGAAGGGGAAAAAAAAAAAAAGAAAGAAGATGAGAGATCTGGCCAATCCCCCCTTTGGCAGGGAAAGGGGGTTAAAAAAAAAAAAAAAAAAAAATATTCGGACCCAGGCCCCCCCAAGGGAACACCGTTTATCCCTCGCGCCCGAGGAGGGGAACAGCAAAGGAGGCGAAGCGGCAACGCAAATTCAACATCATCATTTTCAACCACGGGAAGGAAAAAAAAAATCGAAAAAGGGAAAGGGTTTTTCCGGCGGCCTTTCACTAAAACTGAACGGGGAAAGTAGAGGAAAAAAGTTGCAAAAAAAAAGGGGGGGGGGGGTCCGCGGTCGTAATTAAACTCCTTTGCCCCAAACGTAAAGAAAGGAAATAAAAAGGGAAAAAATCGCAGAACTGTCTTAATTTTTATCGGGGGGAAGGAGGGGTCGGGAAGGAACAGTTTTCCCCCCCGGCAAGCTTTTGGTTCGTAATCCATCAGAAAAAAAAAGGGTATAAAAAAAAAGGAAGTGGAAATCCGCCCGTTCGTTAAGGGGAAAAAAGGGGAGGGGAGGTTCGCCCGTTTCCTTTGAGCCAACGGAAAAAAAAAAGAAAAGACCAGGCTCAACACCCTTGCATTGAACGATGAAGGGAGGGAGAGTGGGAGGGGAAGAAAAGGCCCCGCCCAACTCCCGCGAAAAGAAAAGGTCCCGGGTTGACCGGAAAGCGCCATTTCCCACCAAACAGATTCCAGGAAGAGAGGAGGGGAGAAAAGAGTAAAAGGAAAAAAAGGGGGAAACCCCGACGGGCAGGCAAGTTTCTTCATGTCCCCCTCAAGGAATGTGAGGGGAAAAAAAACCAAAAAAGGAGAAAAAAAGGCTGCAGGAGGTGAACACCATCCTTCCGTTCACCAAAGGGAAGAAAAAGGCCGGGAAAAAAAAAGAAAAGACAGTTCGTGATGCACGTCCGGAACCCTTAAACCTCTCCGCTTAACAGAAGAAGTGGGAAAAAGGGGAAAAGGGAGGGAAAAGGCGCCTTCCTATGGCGACGGGGGTTTACTTAATCCCTTCGCGTGGGAAGGAAAGAAAAAAAGGAGATCAAAAAAAGGCAGAAGGCAACAAGACGGCAACTGAAGTCCCCCCTCCCCCGGGCAACCCAGGGAAAACTGAAAAGGGGGGGAAAATAAAAAAGAAGGGGAAAAAAAGGGAAATCGGAGATTCCCGTTGATCCCCTTGGGACGGCCCCAGAGGAAAGGTTCAGGGGGAGGGAAGGGAAAAGAGGAAGGGTACCACGTTTCGTATTTCAGACCCCGCCCGGGAAAAAGAAAGGAAAAAGGAAAGAGGGGGGGAAAACGCCAAAGGCCGCCTCCAGCCGTCGTTTTTTTAATTAGCAATGTGTGGTGGGAGGGAAAGGAAGTTCATAAAAAAAAAAGGGGGAGTCCCCCCGCCGCCCCCCCGAATTTTCGGTAAAATACTAGCTCGCGGAGAAGGAGAGGGGGGGAAAGGAAAAAAAAGCCAGAAAAGGGGGAGACTCAACCAACACCAACTTAATTGATTGAGTAAAAGATAGTAGATTTAAAGGAAAAAGACAAAAAAAGGAAGCGCCCCCCGGTGATATAACGTGAGGAAAAAAGGGAAAAAAAAAAAAGCTAAAAAAAGGAAAAAGAATCCCGCCCGCCCGGGAAAATCCGCATGTGTGGGCCGGAGAGGAAAGAAAAATCGGGGGGGGAGGGAGGCAGAGAATTTGCCCTGCCATAAAATTGCTATTGTGGAAACTGAGGGGAAAGAAAAAAAGGGCCCTAGAGCCCCCCGGCCCCCCCTTCCCCGCTACAAGAGGAAATGTCAGGGGTCCCCCTTAAACAACGTAACTTTTTTAAGGCAAGAAGGGGGAAAAAAAAGGGAAGAAAGAAAGAAAAATGGAACGGCTTCCCATATTCCCTTAACAGGGAGGGGAAGGCACTCTCAAGAAAAAAAGGAGAACCTGGGCCTGTATTAGCGGACCCCCCCCTTAATTTTTTTTTTACCGGGGGGAAAGGGAAAGGGAGGAAAAAAAAGAAAGTGAAAAAGAAAAAAAAGGAAAAAAGGGTCCACTGGATCCGGAGCTTGTCTTGTAGCGGTGGAAAGAAAAAGGAAAGAGGGAAAACGAGGAGCCCTCCCCCCCTTCGAGAAAAGAAAAGCCCCCCAGAATCTCTCATGGAAGGACCCGAGTGGGAAGGTCTCCTGTTCTACTTTCATCCCCTCCTCTTTAAAAAAGGGGAAAGAGGGGGGAGAGGGAGCCCCGCATCCTTTCTCCACCGTCCCACAAAAAGAAAGTTTGTGACTTAAGAGTTTCGTTTTTCACCTCCCTGCAAGAGGGGGGAAAAAACGGGAGGGGGAAGAAAAGCCCTGAGGCCCATGTGCCAGAACTTCCCATGAAAAAAAAAAAGCAAGGGGGGGGAATTTCCGAAAAAGGCCGGAATTTTTTTCCTGTAATGTGAAAAAAAAAAGGTAAAGGGGGTCCGACAATGCCGCTTTCCCCCCCCCGGGGGGGGAAAAAAAAAAAAGAAAGGGGAGCCGCCCTGGGTCGCGGGGAAAAGGGGTGAAAGCCAAAGGAAACCCGCAAGGAATCCCAATTGTTTTGCAAAAAAGGGGGGGGAAAAAAGGGCGGGGTGACGAGGTCAATTAGCCCCGGTGGGGGGGGGGGGAGGGGGAAACCACTAGTTGGCTCCCTTCCTTAAATGGGAAGAAGGGGCGGAGGGGGGGGGAAAAAAAAAGAAAAGTCGCCCATAATTAGCTATCTTTTGGCTGGAGATTAAAGAAAAAGACAGGAAAAGACCCTAAAAAAAAAGATAAAAATTCCCGCCCCATTTTAAGTCGGAAAAAAGGAAAGCGTTCCCTGGACCAGGGAGAGAAAAAAAGGTCCAGGGAAAAGAGGGGGGAAGGAACCGAGGACCCCCTTTCTCCTGCCGAGGAAAGAGGGGGAAAAAAAAAAAGAAGAGACAGGCAATTTTTTCGTGAACCAAAAAGCCCGGGGGGAACTCGAAGTCTTATCCTGTAAATCAGTTACGTGGGGAAAGGTCAAGGGGGAAAAGGGAAGTCCTCACCATCATCTGCCAATGGTAAGGAAAAAGGGTTCAAAAAAAGAAAGGGAGAAAAATAATCGCGCCTCGTGGCGCAAAGGGGGGGGGGAAAAAAAAAAAAAAAAAAAATGGGGCAGATCCCCCTCCCCCTCTTAAAAAAAGGAAGGAGGAGACCCTCCCATCGAGGAGGGAGAAAAGGAAAGCAGGCCCAGCCCCCGGATATAATCACCGACTTCTTTTTGGAGAGGAGAAAGGGAAGGGCAAAAGAAATCCCCTAAACTCGAAGGGGGCAGAAAAGGGGGAAAAAAAAAGAGGAGAGAACGTAGTAGCCTTGTTGTTTATTTTTTCCGTAGAGGGAAAGACCTAGGGGAAAAAAAAAAAAAAAAGAAAAGAACAACAGATCCCTTTAACTATCTTTAATAGGAGGGAAAGGGGGGGGGGGGAAAGTCAGGAAGGAAAAAAGAGTACCATGAACAGCCCTTACTAAACCTGTTTGGACCAGGATGGGGAGGGGGGGGGAAAAACAAGAAGGAAAGCCTTTTCTAAGCTTCACTTGAAAGGAGGAGTAAATCCTTGGGAAAAGAAAACGCCTTAACTCCTCCTTGGGGGAAGCCGAAAAAAAGAAAGAAGGGAGAGCTGTTCCCCTTCTCTAGACTGGGAAAGTGGTGAGACGAAAAAGAAGGTAAAAGAACAGAAAACATCCAGCTATCCACCAGAGCGAAAAAAAAACGGGCCCGCCTCACCTTTTCCCCCACAGGAAAAGGAAGACCTTGCCCCGGCGCTTTCCTGTAGCATCACAGAAAAAAAGAAAAAGGGAAGTTTCTTCAGGAAACAGACCAAAAATGAGGAAAGAGGAGGGGGGAAAGATTCTGCCGCTTTCCTCCCGGAAAAAAAACACAAGGGGGGGGTGAAAGCGCCGGCGCTTAAAAGCATTCGCGTGGAGGAAAAAAAAGAAAGAAATTGTTTTGACCCGGGATGCTCTTCCCCGGGGAAAGGGGGAATAAAAGAAAAAAAAAAAAATACAAGGACCAAGGGAAGGGAAATCCTCGCCTCGTAAATGGAGAGGGGATGGGGAAAGGAAGACGGCAAGCTTCCCTTAACTAAAAGAAAAGAATGAAGGGGAAGCGGGTCTCCGGATCGTTCTCTCGCAGAAACAAAAAGGGGGCGGAAAAAAGAAAAGAGGGAAGAGAAATTCCCGGAGGGAGTTCCCGGAAAAGGAGAAGAAGAGGAAAGGAAGAGACCAGTTACGCCGTCCTGGTTCAAAAGGCTTAAAAAAGAAAAAAGAAAAAAAAAAAAGGGTGGGAGACGGTTGTACTGGTTAACCGTACTCTTGCTCCTACACCGGGAAGGGACGGAGGAAAAAGGGAAAAGGAAAAAAAAAAAAACAAAAAAAAAGTTTTCTCTCCCCGTTGATTACATGCCCAAAGGGGACAGGGGAAAAAAAGGGAAAAGCCAGGAAGGGAGGTTTTTTTCCTGACCAAACCTGTTTTCCAGGAAAGGGGAAGACAGGGAAAAAAGGAAGAGAGAGTGAAGGTGAAGCTTCCATTTGCGGAGGAAGGGAAGGAAAAGCGGGAGGAACTGGGTTTCTTGTTTTTCTTACCTTCATGTTCCGGGGGGGAAAGGGAGAAGGGAAAATGGGAAAAAAAAAAAGAAGAACGCAGGAATCTCCCTCTTTCCATCCATCCTTTTAAAGGGAAAGAAGGAGGGGGAAGAACCCGAAGGGAAGAAAAAAAGGGGGGGGGGGTAGGACGTACAGCCGCTACAACGGCATTTTGTACCAATGCCGGCCAAAAGGTGTGGAGGGAAAAAAAAAAACCGAAAAAAAAAGATGGACCGCACACCGGGACCCCCCTCTTCCGGGAGAGGGAATGGGGGGGGAAGAAAGTAATCCTCAGAGCGTCCATTACCACCCCTCTCCCGACGGAAGAAAAAGGTGGGGGGGGGGGAAAAAAAAAAAAGGGAAAGGAGAAAAAGGGAGGAAGTTGTCCAGGATTTTTTTCGGAAAATCAAATGGGGGAAAAGGAGGGGGAATGACGGGCCCGTGACGCCTCCTCCCCTAGAAAAAGAGGGAATTGAAAAAAAAAAAGGGAAAGAGAAGGGATCTGCAGAACTGCCAACCCCCTATTTCGGAACAAGCCAAGGGGAAAAGGAAAAAAGGGGAGGGAAGGGTTTTGTCGCGCCCCCCCCTTCCGCCTGAAAGGAAAAGAAAAGAGAAAAGGGAGAAGGACCTGTAAGAAAAGGGGGCAAAAAAAAACACGAACTATCCCTTCCCCAAGATCGAGGGGGGGGTAAAAAGGGAAAGGGGACCACGTAGATGAACCAGTTTGATCTCCGTCTTCCTAGAAACGGATTCATAGGAGGGAAGGGGGGAAGGGAAAAGGGAAAGAGCCTGAAGAGGAAGCCTTTTCTTACACTTATCTGGCGGAATACCAGAGAAAAAGGGGAAAAAAGAGAGGGGATGAGGGGTCCCCGGAGGACGTTTTCCCTTCAATCTGGTCGTAAGAAGAAGAAAAAAAGAGAGGGGAGGGGGAAAAAGGGAAGAAAAAAAAAAAACCGCCCGTGGATCCGCCGCGGTTTCAAGTGCCCGTCCATGGGAAGAAGGAAAAAATTGGGGGGGTAAAAGACACCAAACCGGCCCTCCATTACCTCGCAGAAAAAAAGAAGAAGGGGGGATGAAAGGGAAAAGGAACCCCCCCGTCATTCGCCTCCGTCTCCCTTCCCGAAAAAGAAAAAAGGGCAAAAGGGGGGGGGGGAAAAGAAAAGAGGAAATGGGCCGACAAACAGATCCCAGGAGCCTTGCCTTTTCAGGAGGCAAAGGAAGAAAGGAAAAAATCCGGAAAAAAAAAAAGGGGAGGAGGGACATCAGGCCCTTCGTCCAATTTCCCCTTCAACCTCGAAAAAAAAGAAAAGGGGATAAAGAAAAGGGAAGGGGGGAAAAAGTGAAGGCGCAACCCCCCCTTTTGCGGTGTGGGGGAGAAAAAAAAGAAAAGTATGAAAAAACACCCTCTCCGTGGGAAAGAAAAAAAAACGGAAAGGAGGGGGGGGAAACTCCTATTTCTTACGTTTTTTACTTAAATCCTTCTCTTAATTACACGAGAAAAAAAAAAATTCGGGAAAAAAAAGAAGCAACACGAAGTTCCTTTCCAACCTTTTAACTTCAAAAGGGGTCCGGAGAGAAACCTGGAAAAAGGAACGTGCAAAGCCCACTGGGACGGTCCCTCCCCCTTTTGCTTGCGCTTTGGACAAGGGGAGGTGAAAAAACATAGGGAGAAAGAAGGGAAAGAAAACCAGCCCAGTGCCCCCCAGCCCTCCCAAAAAACCCTTTTTCACGGATTCCTATCGGCAGGCAAAAGAACATAGGAGAAGGGGGAAAAGGTACAAAAAAAAAAAAAAAAAAGAAAGGGTAAGCCAAAGTGAGGAGAGATTCTTCCTTAACTCCCCCCCTCCCCCATTCCCTTTGCCCATTTAAGAAAGGAAGGAGAGGGGAGAAAAAAAAAACTATAAGAAAAGGGGGGGAAGAAGAGAGAGGTGATCGCACCGTGTCCATTTAAATCTCCTCCCCTCAACGAAAAAAAAGGGAAGGGGGGGTTGGAAGTCAATGCGCGCGGTAGAAAAAGGGAAAAGAAAAAAAAAGAAATAGTAATTTTCCCCCTATTTCCTCCTCCGTGTAAGAAAGAAGGGGAAAGGGGGAAGAATCAAAATTCTTTTAATGCATCGAAATGGGGAGGGGGAAGGATTAAAGGGGGGGAAAAACCTTTTTAATCGAAAGCGGGAAAAAGAAAGAAAAAAAGAGGACCGGGCGGGTCCCTGAAAATACTACCGTGTCCTGGCCCCCCGGAGAAAGAAAGTGAAAAGGGAACGGCGCCCATATTCCTTCCCCATGGAGGGGAACGGGGGGGAAAAAAAAAAAGCAAAAAAAAAGAGAAAAGGGGGTAGGAAGGACCAAGTTTGAATTTTTACCTGTTTTCCCCTGACTTCATTGCCGGCAAAGTGGGAGGGGGAAAGGGTGAAAAAGGAAAACCCTGGGAAGCCGTGTACTTCATCCTAAGTGCCCCCAAGGAAGAAAAAAAAATCAAAAGGGAAGTAGAAGAACCTGACCGAAGACGGAGAAAAAGGGGGGGGAAAGAGGCGGCGTTTCCGGTCCGTACAGTGGAAGAAAAACCCGAAAGAAAAAGTGCTCCCAGAGGAGAAAAAAAGAAAAAAAAAATCTCCCCCCCTTCCCTTTGGAAAGGAAAGAAGGGAAAGGGGGAAAAAAAAAAAACAGAAAAATTCCCAATCTACTTTCTATTTAAGAAGGGGGAAAGGGGGGGGGGGGGGAATAAAAAAAAAGGGTTAATAACTGGCGTTTCCCCGCCAGAAAAAAGATGGGGTTTTGGAAGGAGAATGTGGAAAAGGGGAGTGGGTGTAGACATGCTCCTCCTTTTCCCCCCACAGTAAAAGGGAAGGGGGAAACTAAAAGAAGGGGTAACAGCCGGGCCGTTTTTTTTCTTCCACGGGGAGGGGGACCAAAAAAAGGGGGGGGGGAACAACGAACGCCCCCCTTTGGAATCGTCAATTGCAGCTTGTTTGGAGAAGAAGGAAAGGAAAAAAAGGAAGCCGCCAATCCTCTCCCAACGAATGGGCGGAACCAGAAAAAAAAAGCCACGGCCGGTGGGTTTGGTTTCGAGACCACCCAGAAAAAGGAAAAAAGTCGTTGGGAAGGAGGAAGGAAAAAAAAAAAAGGGAGAAAAAAAAAGACACGCCCTGAAATGGCCCCCCTTGCGCGATACAAAAAAAGGACGAGGCGGCCGAAATGTAGTTTCCCTCCCAGAAATACTTGGGAGGAAGGAAAGAAGTCGTAAGGGAAAGGCGTAAACGTTTTTTTCGGAAAAAAGCCGAGAAAAGAAATCGCCCTCTTTCCCCAGATTAAAACCGGGTTCATATACTGCCAGGGTCCCAATTTTGGAAGGGGGGGAAAAAAAGCACCAAGAAAACAGGGGTAGGTGTTTCCGCATGACCTCCCTATCTTATCCGGGGATAGGAGGGGGGGGGTTGTAAAAAAAGAAAAGTACCCCCTCCATCAATCCAGGAAGGGGGGGATTAAAGAAAGAAAACAAATAATCGCTCTTTTAAAAAGTTCCCCCTCCCCCCCTTTTGTGTTTCCCCCGCAGAAAAACAGAAGAGGGCAGATCCCCTCGTCCGTTAAAAGGAAAAAAGAAAAGAAACGCTGCTTGTCGATTCCGCGGGCTGAAAAAAAAAGAGGGGAAAGAGAAAAAAAATCCTGGTACACCCCTTTCTCCTGGGGGGGTGGGGGAGCAGGAGCAGAATACACCCTTCCAGTTTTGTGTTTTGGGGAAAAAAGAAAAAAAGAAAAAAAAGAGGGGAAAAAAGAAAGGGATAGATACGTGATCCAATTCCCCCCCCCCTGCACAAACAAAAAAGGGAAAAACAGAAAAAAAAAAAAAAAAAAGAAGGGGTGTGCGGCAGCAGGTTCTTTCCCCCCGGAGGAAAAGGAAAAAAAAAAAAAGGCATAGAGGGGGGAAAGATGACATGTAGAATAACTCGCTTCCCATTCCTGTCGAAAAAGGAAAAAAAAGGGGGTAAAGAACGGCTACTGGCTTTAATACCCTCTCCCCGCCAAACCGTGGGAAAAAAGAAAGGCCTGGGAGAGAAGGGGAAAGGGGGGGGCAGATACGACCCACAGGAACAATTCCGTTCATGAAGAAAAAAAAAAAAGGAAAAAAAGAGCATCCCAAAAGGAGAAAAAGGAAGGAAAAAAAGGAAAAACCCAAAGGAAAAAAAGGCCCCCCCCATTTTGCGGCCGAAGGAAGGGGAAATCAAAAGGGAGGGAAAAAAATCCGGTCGATTGCCGTCCCTCTTTGCTGGGGGAATAAAAAAAGCCTGGGGTTCCTGTCCCCCTAAAAAAAGAAATCCTCGAACGTCTGGGGGGGGGGAGAAAAAAGGGGAAAAAAGAGTATTTTCCCGTTTCAAAACCTTACCTCCAACCGCATGAAAAAAAAAGAGGAGAAAAAACTCAGCAACCTGGAAAAAAAAAAAAAAAGGGGGGACACAAAAATGGGTTATCCTCGCAAAGGACTGAAGGAAAGAAAAAAGAAAAAGGAAAAAAACGGAAATCCGATGTAATCCATCCTCGACAAAAAAAAAAAAAGGGGAAGGAAGAGATAAAGAGGGAGGGAAGGGAAGAATCGCCCCTGAACCCCTGTGTGCAGTTGCTGGGGGGGGGAAAGAGGCCAAGGAAAAAAAGGTACAAAAGGATGGAGAGGTCGAAAGGTTGCGTCCGGTGACGGGAACTAAAATCTGTCTCCTACACAGGGGAAGGGGGGAAAAAAAAAAAACCCCTGGGGGGGGAGAAAGGGAGAAAAAGAGAATGGTTTTCCCTCTCCTTTCCTGTGAACCATGCCAAAGGGGAAGTTATGGGGAAAAAAAGGAGAAGAGTGCCCTCAGTGGATGTTTTCCTTCTCCACCTGTGGTAAGGAGGGGCTGAAAAAAAAAAAAAGGGGGGGGCCAGCGGAATCGAGCCGTTAAATTTGATCTTCATTTCTTCTCCTTGGGAGAGAAAAGGGGGGGGAAGGAACGGCAATGTTCCTTGTTTTTCTGTATCCTGAAACAATCAAACAGGGGAGGAGGGAAAAAATAAAAAAGAAGGGAAGGGGAAAGGCTCCCGCCCGTTCGCGTCCCGCTGCCAGAAGCTCGAAAAGGAGAAGGGGGGGGGGAGACAGAAAGGGAAGGGGGGGTAAGGGTAACTCCCGGGGCAACTTACCTTCTTCCGCCACAACAAGGAAAAGAATAAGAAAAAAGTCCAAGGGGGGGGAAAGTATAGACAGGAAGAGCCCGTCAAAATACCACCCTTCTTCCCTACCAGACAGAAGGAATGGGTATGGGGGGGGGAAAAGAGGGAAAAAAAGAAAAGAGGGGAAAAAGTAAAAAAGGTTTTTCCTCCCGCAAACTAAGGTGGGAAAAGAAAAAAGGGAAAAGAAAAAAAAAAAAAAAAAAAAAAGAGACAAGCAGATGAAGGCGAATCCCTTGCCCCAAGCTAAGGTGAGAAAGGGGGACAAAAAAACGCGGGGGGATCTGCAGACGGCCCAAAACCCCTATTCGGAAAAAAAAAAGGGAAAAAAAGGGAAAAAGTTGAGAGGGGAAAAGGAGGGATATTTTCAGCTTAAAGGAACGCATCCTAAAAAAGGGGGAAGGAAGAGATCAAAAAAAAAAAGAAGATCCCCCTGCCTCCGAGCAACGAGGGAAAGGAAAAAAAAAAAAAGAAAAAAAAGAAAAAAGGAAAGGGGAGGGAGAAAGTTTTTTGATTCGCCCTATTCCTATAACCGATTCAAGGCGAGAAAGTGGGGGGAAGGAGGGCCGAAAAAACAAAGGGGAAAAGAAGGAAAGGATTGCGGACAAGTATCCTTCTCCTAACATAGGAGAAATGGAGGGGACGCGGCAATCCATTTTGAAAGGGGAAAATTCGGAAAAAAAAAAAGAAGGAGAAGGGAGAATGGTTCCTGGGTGGTCCATCGACCAAAAAAGAAAGAGAAAAAAGAAAAGGGAAGACCTGCGCACATCTTTGATGGTGGCAGGGAGGCAAGAAGAAGGTACGAAAAGGAAAAAAAGAAGGAGGGGGGGAAAGGGGGGAAAAAAATTTGGAATTCCTGGACTTCCAGTTACAAAAAAAAGAAAAAGGAAATGGAGAGGGAAAAAGGCGCGATACCATTCCCACCCCCAGAGTGTTGGAAAAAAAAGGGACAGAAAGGAAAAGGAGAAGGAAAGAAAAATTACGAAAAATTCCGAATTTCTCTTTTAAACTCCATTTTGAAAGCAGAAAAAAAGGATTTAGGGGGAAGAAAAAAAAAAGGGAAATCAGAAATCGCCCCGTCGATTCTACCCTTTGCCAGGAGGTGACAGAAAAAGAAGGTGGAAAAGGGGGGGGAGAAGGAGTGGGGCGGCGGATGAAACATTCCATTACTTTTACGCACCAGGCAGGGAAAGGAAGAAAAAGTTCAAAAAAAAAAAGGCAAACATTTTTTTATCTCGTTTCATAAAAAAAATGGGTAGGGGAGGGAAAAAAGGGACGACCTGAAGTTACACGTCCCCCCCTACCAGAAAAAAAAGAAAGTGAGAAGGGGGAAGAACGGCAACTGAAATCCTGTCCCCACCCGGTAACGGTTCACATGTGACCGGAAAAAGAAAAAATCGAGAAAAAAGGGGACGGCCCCCCCCTCCTTTTGCCGCCGTTTCCAGGAAGAAAAGCGTTCCGTGCCCTCTGGCTTAAACGGGAAGGGAAAACGGAAAAAAAGTCCAGCAAAAAAAAAAAAAAAAAAAAAGGGAAGCAGAGTAACCAGGTTTTGGTTTGACACTTCACTGCCTCTCCAGCCCCCGTGCTGTAATAAGAAAAGGAAAAAAGAAGTAAAGAATGAAAAGAGGGAAGGGAGGGAAACACTTCACCCGCGCGGATTCTTGAAATACTATGCCTCGTCGAATAAGAGGGGAGGCGGGAGAGAAAAAAAAAAAAGAAAAGTCAACAACAACACGGTGAGGCGGAGCACCCCTCGCTATCATTTTTCACTGCCACGGGTGAAAAAAGAATCAGAAGAAGGGGAGCCATGCGCCCGCCCCCATCCTCTTCGACACGCAGCACAGGAGGGGGGGGTCAAAAAGAAAAAAAGAAAGGGACAAGCTCTCCCTCACTTTTTGCGAAAAGGGAAGGGGGGGGTGGGAAAAGGAGAGAAGGAAAGAAACGGCTGGAAGCCTCCTGTTTCTTTCCACCAGCAAAGGGAAGGAAAAGGAGGAACGAAAAGACGTGAAACGTTTTTTTTTTTAGGCTGGCCCGGCGGGGGGAAGGGAGAGGGGGGACAAAAAAAAAAAAAAAAAAAAGGGGGGAAGAAGCCGAGCCGTCGATCCTACCACAATGGCAACGGCCGGAAAAAAAAGGTCAGGAAAGGGAAAGCAACCCCGGCCGATTTTTTCCTCCACGCCTCTCCGAACCCGGCGGGGAGAGGGGGGAAACACTTGAAAGGGGGGGAAGAATTGTGTGCCTCCTGACGGTGACACTAACACCTTTTCCACCATGAATCAGGAGGAAGTAAGAAGGGAAAGGAAGAAAAAAAAAAGAATCTTCCCCGCCTTTCGGAGAAAAAAGAAAAATTAAACCGCCTATAAGGAGTTTAACAGGGAGAGACCCTACCTGAAAAAAAGAAAAGGGTAAACTGTTTTCGCGTTCAGGCGCCCCATCTTCCCTGAACCGCCAACAAAAGCAAGGGGAAGGGAGAAGTAAATCTTCCTCATCCTACCGGGCAGGAGGGGTGAAGAGGGGTGGAAAAAGGGGAAGGAAAACTGCTGTTCCCCCCTCCCCTCCCCCCGGAAAAGGAAAGGAGGGAGCCTTGAAGGCAAAGCTCATGGGGGAGGGGGGTGAAAAGGGAAGTTTTTTTCCCTGGTTCCCACACCTTTGAAAAAAAGCAACGTCCCCTGGGGAAGTTTGGGGGGAAAAAAAGGAAAGGAGGCTGTTTTCGTCCCCATTTTTCGCCCGGGAGAAAGAAAGAAAAGGGGGTCCAGGGGGAAAAAAAAGGAAATCGTCCCATTTCTTCTTTTGAGCGAAGGGGGGAGGAAAAGGGGGGAGGGAAAAAAAAAAACCTCCAACGATGTCTCCTTCCTGAAATGCGAAGGTGGGGGAAAAAAAAAGAAAAAAAAAAAAAAGAAAGCCCAGTCCCCCGCAGCGGAGAGAAGGAAGGGGGAAAAAAAAACGATCACCGCCAGACCCCTCAAATAACCGCTCTTGAAATGTGCTTGGCACACCAAGGACAAAAGAAAAAAGAGAAAAAAAGACAGGGGGTTCCCCCGCAAGCCCTCCATTCTTCCAGCAGAGGTAAGGGGAGGTAAAAAGGGAGAGGGACCCATTTCTCGCGAAAGAGAAATGGAAGGAGGGAAAGAAATCACTGGTTTCATAATACGTGCCCAGGCCAAGGGGGGGGGGGAAGTGAAAAGAGGCCGGAAAACCCCCCGGGGTAGTTTTTTCTCATGGAAGAGGGGAGAAAGGGGAGGGGGGAAGTTTTTTTTGCCCTTGCAAGAGGGAAAAAAAAAAACCAAAAAAAAAAAAAGGAAAGGGGACACGCGGAAAAGCGCGACAAAATAAAGAGAAAGGAAAAAAAGAAAAGAAAAATTGGGGCCCTGGTCCCCCCGAAAATATGTTTTGCCGTTATTGGGAAAGAAAAGGAGAGAGAATCCATCTGCCCCTTTTCCGAGGGAAAAAGAAAAAGGACAAGCCCGAATTAGACAAACGTACGTCGTTGCGAAAAAAGAAGGGGGGGGGGGGAACCTGGAGAAGGGGGAAAAAAAAAAAAGAGGGGAAAAGAAGAATAACCCTTTCAGTTGTGTTGTTAACCCCTAAAAAAAGAGAAGGGAACGTTAAAGGGGGGGGGGAACAAGGCAACTGCACCTCCCCGACCAAACCGACATCCGGAAAAGAGCGGGAAAAAGGAATTAAATGGGGGGGAAAAAAAAGGGAACGGGAGTACATGAAAACCAAGCCTCCCTTACTAAAAGGGTGGAACAGGAAAAAGGAAAAAAGAAGCCCTTTCGAAGCCCTTAGTGAGGAGGACACCCGAGCTCCCGTTACCCTCCGCTGGCCCAAAAAGAAGAATTCGGGAAGGACGTTCCTTCCCCCTCCTATAACTTGGGAGGGGGGGGGGAAGATAAAAAAAGAAAAAAAAGAACACAGCGGATCCATCTCTATCCGGACAGGGAAAGAAGAAAAGAAAAAATGAAAGCATTCGAAGAAGAAAAAAAAGGAGAGGGAGAGTTCCTTTATCATCCCTGAGAAAAGGAGGGCATCCCCTCGTCGAGTGCCCAGATTATGACGGGGGGAGGGACCGGGAAAGAGGCAGGAGCGTGAAAGGGAAGAAAAAAGAATTCCTTGGTCATGTCCCCCCCTACCCTTCCTCTTAACATGCACAGGAGGCAAAGAGAAAGGCCCCTCTAAACTTCTTTTTACACGCTGGAGGAGAGGGGAAAAAAGTGGGGAAAGAAAGGAACACACACCTCTTTAATAAATAGAAAAGGGAGGAAATGAAAGAATTTAAAAAAGAGGAACTTTCCCCTCGGACCTGCCTATTGAAAAAAAGGGTACAAAAAAAGGCATAAAACTCCCTCTGGGAATTCCGTTATTCCTCCCTGTAATCTTTACGAAGGGAAGAAGGGGATCGGAAAAAAAAATTCCCCCCCCCCCCCGTAGGGGTATGAAAAAAGGAAAGAAAGGAAAAGAAGATCGAAGGGGAAAAAAGGAAAGGGAGAGGACCCCCTTGTGTCAGTTTCACCTGGTGGAAAGATGACAAGGGGGAAGAAACATTGGAGAAAAGGGAGAAAAGAGGGGGCGTCCCCGGGTGTACTTTTAACTAAGTGCTGCCTCACTAAAAAGGGGACATGAAAAAAGAAAAAAAGGAAGGACGGCGACGCGCCAATTTTTTCCCGGCGCCGGGAATGGAAAAAAGGAAAAAGGTCCGGAAAAAAAAAAAAAAAAAAAAAGAGGAAACTCGACGAGTTTGTCCTCATTTATGTTCCCCTGAGACCACAGGGGAAAGAGGGGGGATGAAAAAAAAAAGAAGAGGGAGGAAGGGGAAAAGGGGTGAGGCGGCCATTCTTCTCCCCCACGGGGAAGAGAGGGGGGAATGGGAAGGAAAGAAAGGAAAAGAAGGGGTTTTCCCCCTTTTTGTTCTTATCTGCAACAATGCAACAAGGGACAGAAGGGGAAGAAAAAAAAAAAGGAGGGAAAAAGAGGCGTGTACGGGAGCGAGTCCCTCCCTTCCCCGTTCGGGTAGCAAGGGGAAAAAGATAAAAAAAAGAGAAAGAAAAGAAAGGGAAGTTGGACAAAAGCCCGGCCCCCACCCTTTTTATTTACTCCGGAGGGGGGAGGGACATAAAAAGGGGAAAAAAAAGGAAAAAAAAAGAAGAGGAAAGCCCCCCCCTCTTTTCAAGGATCCTTTTTTTTCTTGCCCCATGGTGCCAGAAGGGGGGGGGAAAAGTCTCTGGAGCAAAGAAAAAAAAAAGGGGGGGGAAAAAAAGGGGAAAGGGGTTTATCCTTTTTCTTCACGAAAATTTTTGAAGGAAAGTTGGGAAAAAGGAAAAAGGGGGGGACATCGCAAACGAGTTTTTTGTCCTATCCGCTGGGAAAGGAGGAAAAAAAACGGGAAGAAAAAAAGAAGAAAGGGAAGGAGGGAAAGGGAAGGGGGCCCAAGCTGGCCGTTCGACTTTTAGCGCCGGAATCGGGAAAGAAAAGGGAAAAAGGTGAAGAAAAAAAAAAAGGGGAAGATTATTTGTCTCGCCCCTTCCATCGGAAATGTACCGCATCTACAAGGAGGCGGGGGGAGGGGGGGGAAAGTGGGGAAAAAAAAGAATGAAAAAGGGGGAAAAACACGACTAATCCCCTTTCTCCCTAAATTCGGCGTTCCATGCGAAAAAAAGAGAAAAAGGGGGACCGGAGGAAGGAAGAAGAAAAGGGAAGGGAAGGAAGGAGGGGAGAAATTTGTTTCCTCTTCGAAGGAAGCGGGGGGAACAAAAAAGGGTTACAAAAGAAAAGAAGAGGCAGGACGACAATCGCTAAACTTGTCGTGATTTTTTATCAAAAAAAAAAAAAGAGGGAGAGGGGGGGGGATGGAGGACGTCCCCGGCAAGCTGTTCTTGTAAATCCCTCCGCACAACGATAGCGTGAGAGAAAAAGGGTAAAAGGGGGGAGGAAAGGAAAAAAAAAAAAGGAGGACATTTTTTTTCCAGCCCGGCCCAACAAAAAGAGGGGGGGGGTTGGGGGGGGGGGAAATCAACTAACACTCAACCCGGGGCCCCTACCAATGGAAAGACAAAAAAAACAAAAAAAAGGGGAGAAAGTGGGGCAGACCATTGGATCTTCCTTTCATTTCTCGGTAAAGGAGCACTCCCCCCTTCCCGCGACCAAGGGTCTGCGAAAAGAGAAGAGGGGGACAACAGAAGAGCCAAATGTCCGACAAACAGCTCCAGGATCTGCTTCAGATACCAGGGAAGGAAAGAAGGAAAAGGGGGAAAAAAAAAGGAAGGAAGGGAAGGAAAAGGTTTTCTGCCATGGCCCCCCCCCTCAATGCCTTTCGGTCAAAAGTGAAAAAAGGAAATCCGAAAAAGGGGGGGGAGGGGAACCCCACCATCTTTCCGTTCCAAAGGGAAGGCGGAGGAAGGGGGGAGTTGAAAAAGGAAAAGAAAAGGGAAGGGGATGCACGGTCGACGTCCAACTCTCCCCTCTAAACCGCCAACAGTTGGGGAAGACTTTGGAAAAAAAAGAAAGGGAAGAGAAGGAGGGAAGGGGTACCGGAAGCCCGTCTCTTAATTACACTCCTTACTCCCCCCCCCTCCGATCAGGGGGGGGGGGAAAAAAGGGGGGGATGAAGGGAAAAAAAGAAAGGGAAGGTGGTCCCGCTACTAACCAGCCCCCTGTTTTTCGGAAGTCGCCCCGCGGGAAAAAAAAAAAAAAAAGGGAGGGAAGAAAGGAAAGAAAGGGAAAGGTTCTTTTCGCCGTCTCCTGATATCCACCATTCTCCGTCCCGGGCCCGCGGAGGGGAAAGGGGTCAGAAAAAACAAAAGAGAACGGGGAAGGGCGCCTTCGAGTTTTACCCATTTCTGGGGGACAACGCACGAAGAGAAAAAAAGGAAATTCGAAAAATGGGAAAGAAAAAAAAGAAAAGGGGAGGAAAGTGACGCTGACCCGCCCCCCCCCCATTAGCTTCCTTTCCCCTCTCCCGGGATCGGAAAATAAGAGAAGGGAGGGAGAGAGGGGGGGAAGTGGGAAAAAGACAGAAAAAAGGGGGAGGGAAAAAAGAGAAGATAAACAACACAAACCTTAGTATTAATTACAAACTATATCATATTTCAATCCCGGGTAAAGACACAAAGAAGAGGAAGGGGGAAAAAAAAAGGATGCCGCCGCCCAGAAGAGTCTAAAAAAAAGGGGGGAGGAGGGGGAGCCGCATGGGGGGCTTTTCAGCTTCACTCTCGGAAGAAAAAGAAGGAGGGAAAAAAAGGAATCGCCATTGCTGCCATAAAATTTCCTATTAAGACGGGCACTTGGAGAAAAAGGGGAAAGGGTCCAAAAAAGGGGGAAAAAAAAAAGGCCTCCACACCCCCCCGCCTCCAATAAAGGAAAGGGGGGGAAAGGAAAAGAGAAGATGGAATACGAACGTGTTAAGCCGCTCCCCTAAAACAGAATGTTGGAAGAAAAAAAAAGCCAGCCCCAATATTTCCCCTTTCCCGGTGGGCAAAGGGAAAAAGGGAGGACCGAAAAAAAGAAAAAAAAGTAAGAAACGGCCCCCTTGGGTATTATGCTTCCCAATTATTGAAGTTTTAACCGGTTGGTGGACAAAAAAAAGGACCGTGGGGGGAGGGGGGGAAAAAAAATGTCCACCCTTTTAATCGTAAGCGGGGGCCGGGAGCGGGGAAAGAAGGAAAAGGGGAATAAAAAAGGAAAAAAAGCCCTTTCGAGACACCTCAAACCAAAAAGGAAGGAAAAGGGAAAAGAAAAAGGGGGGAGTTAGCGTCGCGTTGGTTGGGGA
>Ga0179593_1496394_pt1 | contig 23283 bp, 31 predicted proteins | sample CZODoug2_1_08_16_FD_185931 | JGI IMG/M metagenome (GOLD analysis project Ga0179593, IMG submission 185931) | Vadose zone soil fungal communities from Angelo Coast Range Reserve, California, USA - CZODoug2_1_08_16fungal (PacBio error correction) | ecosystem: Environmental > Terrestrial > Soil >...
GGGCGTTTTGGGGCCGGAGAGGAGGGTGCGAGGTAGGCAGGGGGAAAGTCTCAAGAACACGCAGAGACGGGAAGAACAAAACATAACGAAACAAGGATGGAAAGAACGAGTGGCCCAGAAGGGGCTCTATTGGCAGGAGAAGTCAGAGATGGGACCTGCGGAAAGAAACAGCAGTGGGTTAAAGAAAAACAAAGCGCAGATGGCAAGTCAGGCGATGGGTCAACACGGGGGAAAAGTACCAAACAGGGAGACATCAACGGGTCGGGAGAAGAGACGTGCGGAACTGCTCACTACGGGGGGAAGGAAGTAGCGGCCCAGCTGACTGCACCTGGTGTTCAAAAAGGGGGGGGAGGGCCGAGTCTTCTGACGCCTACATGGAAAATAAAGTGGGAGGAACATAAGTTCTAGCTCCTAAGAAAAGAAGACGCCGGGAAGACTTGTCTCAGCTGTGTGGAACCGGGCAAGGTTGTCCTCTTCAACGGGGGGAGGCGGGGGGGGTAACAACGGCAAAAAAAAGGGTGCTTACAGCATTGAACGAGAGCAATCAATGCTCGTAAAAGAGGCACTCACCGAGACGTTGCTCGTCGTGTAAGAGGCAGGGATTGCCGGTGGGAAAGGAACCTGTTCAGATAAAACCTAAAACGGTCCATAGTAGGAGGCGGCTATCATGGGAACGGGACGTGGTAAGAGATGGGGGAAAAGTCACACTCGGGTATAAAAAAAAAAAAACCCCGACGTAAATCGGAAGGAGTCTCCCAGGTGTGGAGGGGTTTCGGTGAAGGAAGGAGGCGTTCCGCGAGAAGAGGGGTGGAGGAATCATCAGGGAAAAAAGTGAGGAAAGGAAAATGGGAAACGGTCTGGACATTCTGGCCTCCCGTGGAAAAGCGGCTATTTTTGCCTCGCAGGGAAGGGTTTACTTGGAAAGGGAGTTTCATAGTGGAGAAGGGAGTATTGCACAAAACGAAAAAACGGTAGGGTGGAAGAACTGCGGAAAGCGATGGGTCACACTATAAAAGGGTGGGAGAGAGAAGCCCTACATATCTTTGGAATACTGAGGGGATGGGCGACGGATAAATCCAGGCCGACCGCAAAGAGTAAACGTTGCGAAAGGGGACATACTGCTCGCCACGGGGAGCGACCGCTCACGTGGAAGGGGTTCGGAGACTCGGGGACAGGCAGGGAAATATAGAGCGGGGAATCAAAAAACGTCGCAAAAAAAGAAGGAGTCGCAAGGTTGCCCAAAAAGCGCAACGTACAGTTTCAGTAGGCAGACCTGATCTCTTGGGGGGGTCTGTGTCCCTGGTGGGCAGGCACACGGAAGTCCAGCTACGTTTAAAAATAAGAAGACGCCAAAGATAGGGGAAAAAGTGGGTTGGCGGTATGGACAGAGGGAAGGAGGATACTATGTTACGCGGCGTTGGAGGGGTAATTTAGTACGGGCGTACGGCACGTTTCCGGGGGGGCAAGAAGCTAAATGGGTCTTGGGGTGGACGCCTGAATAGTGAGGAAAGCGGGAAGGCCTTGCTGTTCACGGGAAAAGAACGAGGTTTTTGTAAAGAGGGGGGACGAGGGGGCGGTCTCTGGGGCCGGCGATTGGAGTGAGCAGGTGATGTGCGAGAAGGAGAAACGATCACAGGGGGCTTAGCAGAAAAAAAAAAGAGCAGGTATGAATGGAAAAAAAAGCCCTAAGTAAAGGTCCTTTGAACAAAACAAAGCGGCAGCGTTCTTGTCGAGAAAAGGAACCCGAGTAGCACGGGGGGGGGCCGGTAGAATGAACGAGAAAAGGCTAGCTAATAGAAAAGCGGAGGGAAAAAAAAAAACATCAAATCGCTAGCTGAAGTCGAGAAAAAAAGGACTAGCCCACTCAACAGGGCTCGAGTTTACTCCAGGAAGGGGGGAAAAGTAAGCACTCAAAAAAGCCAGGCCAAGGGCTGGAGTGGAGACTCAAAAAGAAAAACAACGGATGAAAAGATATATAAAAAACACGAAGGGAAAGGAAGTTGTTCGGGCGGGACTGTAGCAGGCGCTGTCAGACGAAAAGAGGAGCAAGGTGTTGACAAATGGGGGATAGATGCACTCGAAGGTGGACCAAACTGGAAAAAGGAGGTAGAAATCTCTACGCTAGACCTCCTAGGTGAAAGAGAGAAGCTTTTGTCGCCGTGGAGTGAGAAGGCCCAGTCTTACATAAGAGGGGAGGTCCGGATAGGGGAAACGAATGACCCAGTCGGAGGTCAACAAGGGAAAGGACCTGCTAATCGGGGGAGCCCGGGTTTTTCAAATTGGGGGGAGCACTCATCAGAGGCTAGTCGGTCAAAACTTATCGGGATACTATAGACAAGGAAGGGGAATCAATCCATAGACGAAGCGCCAAAGTCTACGCAGAAAAAGACGGAATGTACCACAAAATATTAGGGGGGGGAAAGGGACACAAGTCCGACCGAGAATGTAAATCAGAATCTCAACCAACTTGGGAAAGGAAAAAAGTCGGATAAAAATGAAATCTCAATGGGGGACGACACATCCACCGCCGCATACCGGACTTTGAAAAAGCTGCCTCGAAGGGGACCTATCAGGAAACCAAGCCACTCTGAAAAATCATCGTGAAGAGAAAAGGCTGACACTAACCCAGAGCCGAACTTGGTTGAGGGAAAAAAGAAAAGAATTCCATGAAAAAAGAAGGAAAGAAGCGTAAGAGATTTGAGAGTGGGGAAGCAAATTGGCCTAATCTACAAGCGAAGCCGGAACAAACGCTATCCTTGTCGCATCAAAAGAGATCTTGAGGAACGATGCTCTACTCACGACGAAAAGCAACACGGCGGGAAGGAGGGGTTGCAGAAACGTGAAAGACGAAAAACTTGAATTTAGAAGGGAAGAACAGGTTGCTGCCCCATGTGTATAGCGTTATAGCAGGCAATCACAGAAGATTAAAAAGGAAGGCTAATGGAGCTCGTCTCAAACCAGATTGGATGAAACTGAAATCGGGACAGATTATGAACGCAGAGATCCAACGTGAGCCACCTTGCGATGGGGGGAGTGTGAAATAACGCCAAAGAGCATGGTCAAACCAAAAGGGGATTGCGACGAGGGATGCTAAGAATATACACGGTGAACATGACCAGAAGGCAACAATCAAGGTCCATCAGAAGCTTCAGGCCTCCGATTTGGGGACGCCCCAATGTCGAAGGCCGAAGCGGCGGCGCCAATAAATTACAAAAAACGTTTTAGTCTCCAGATTGAAGACTACCATTCGCGGTGAAGGCTTTAAATTATTGAGTTAAAGTAGCAACCCCTGCACTCTAAAAAAGATCATACAGCTTTAACGCGGACTATAAGCTATGGGGAGGGTTAATACGAAGTCCGAACCAGAAGACTTACCAACCAGTAAAAGAATGAAATAGAGATAAAGAAAAGACAAGGTCACTCATCAATCAGGGGAAAAGGGAATCTTAAGCGCCGCAGTCTGAAAGGCTAGGAAGAAATAGTACAGGTCAGAAGGGAAGCGGATTCACAAGCCCAACAATAAGAGGGAAAACCTTAAAAGGTTAACAGGACAGCCACGGAAATAATTTTGATTTCCGCGTCTTGACGAGCTAGACGTCGAAAGTTTTTAAAGGAAAATCACCTGAGGGGGTCCGGGGCGGACCATAAGCTCTCGTATGGCAAAAGGGGGGGCAACATCATCCAAGCATGTCCTCCTTAAGAGGAGAAGGGGACAGAGACTAGAAGTCCTAAAAGAATACATTAAAAGAACTACATGCGCCGATTCAAAAAGATGGATGAAGACGGGGTGCTAATGGGAGAGAACAATCACTTGCCAATTTAACAATCATAACATTAGGAAAAAAAGTCCTACTATATATGAAAAAAGGGCGAAGTTACTCACCATCTCGTGATGGGCAAAAACAAGTTCACCTGGTACAGAAAGAACCACGGGTGGTGTCCAGACTTTTCTGTTCCTGAATGTTTGGGAGAAAGGGATACACACTTTCACAAGCGGAAGACAAAAACTGAGAATTGCCGGTACAAAAAACCCAGGAGAAGAGAAGTCACCCGGAGTACAGGGGAAAAATATGAGGGTCCGTTTCAGGGGGGGAATTTGAGATCGGGGTACAGGGGATACGTCGAGCGTCTGCGAAGAAAAGAGCAATCCAACGCAAAAAATCAAGGGGAGGGAGGACGGAGTTGGACGGGGTGCCCCGAGTTCGAAATAACGAGGAATCTGGGGCTCCCCTGAGAGCGGATCATTCGGCTCCTTAGCTGGCGCACGTTTCAAGGTACGTCTGCGGGAAAAAATTACAAAATGCGTGTCAAACGAACTAAGGAATCAGCCGGGTCGATAAAGGAAGAGATAGCAGACTCAAGAATGCCTGAGATGGCAGGGACAGTATGATTGGAAAAACTTGCAGGGGAAAAACCTTGTGAAGGATGGGTACGCCTACACTTCAAAAGGAGGCCGGGGATTGGGTGAAGTTCACCAGAGGCGCGAATGTCAACTCGCATAAATATCAAGGCTGCATCAAGTGGGGGGGGGGGGGAGCGTCTTTATCCTTGCAAGGGGGGAGGATGAAAGGTTCTGCGGGGTGGGAGTTTTCCGACATCATAGTCTGTTCGACATCATTTATACGGGGGGGGAAGAAGAGATGGCTCACCAGGAGCAATACTAGAGAGTCGTGGGTGCTCGTCTGAGAAGATGAAGTGCGGGGTGGGTGAAGGGGCATGGTGGATCAGAAAGGAAGTAGGGAATACTAAAGACTGACCGTGGACTGGAAAAGGGGGACAAATATGGAGCTGCGCCTGTCCTTAGCGAGGTGGGGAAAGCAAGCAGGTGAGACAACAGACCAACCCATAACGGGGATCACTTCGGGAGAGACCAGGTTAGTGAGAAGTGAAAAACGGCGCTAACGAGAGGAATCGGTTTTGACAGGAACACCACTCCAGAGGGGGGGAGCAAAAAAAAAAGTGGGACGCTGCACTCCTAGGGAGTCCAAAAGGTACTTCAAGGGGACAGGGAGGAAAGAACGGTCCATAGTTGCGTACAGTGACCTTGGTACATAGGAGATCGGCGTTTGAAGAAAAGCGAAAAGACGGGAGGCTAGTCCGAAAAGGTCCAAATGTGAAGAGAGATCCCTCCAAAGAAGAAGGGGTTTGTAGACAAACTACTCGAGGGGTGAAAGAGGATTGGAGTGAAAAAGAAACGAACTCAATCCCAAACCGAACCGCCATTTAGGTTCCAGGAAAGGACCGGTTCGTCGTCTGCAAACGGATGGGGTGCAACAGGCCGCCACAAAGGGGAAGGTTAGGAAAGGAGGAAAGAACGAGTTTGGGAAGAGGATCGCGCGTGAGCTCGGGAAGGGGAGGGAGGACAAGACCCCATTCGTTCGAGGGGAAAAAGGTTTGCACGATCCAGCAGGCAAAGGTACGCGGTGGGCAAGATGACGATCGTTTGTCGGAGGACCTTTGCGACAGAGGGGGGGAGAAATTGCTTAAGCGAAACGGAAACAGATATAGAATTCGGAAAGGGAAGGGGGGGGGGGGCCAAATCGTAAAAGGGGTACGGCCGAATAGAAAATTATAAGGGCTGGCGTTGGGCTCTGGAAGGGGGAGTAGGCTTCTTTTTTCGTTGGGGAAAGCGGTGGGAGGGGGGGGTGATCCTCAAGAAAGGGAGTTAGGAAAAACGCGGGGAACTTGCGGGCACGTCACCCTCATCGCGGTGGCGAAAGGAAGGAAAATAGAGGCGGAGGGGGGGGAGAGGAAGATGGGGAGGCCTGTCCTTTCTAGCCTAGCCACTGGGGAGAAAGGGAGGAATCTGAAAGAATCAGGAAAGGACAGGGTATGGATGGGAACTGAAAAAGGCGCCCTAAACAAGGAGGATTGGGGAACGCCACAAAAAGGAAAGGCGGGCGTTTCTTGAAGGAAGAACTGGGAAACAAATGGGCCTTGATAATCACGGAGGAAAGGGACGAGTATGAGTCGACATCGAAAGAAAGATAAGCAAAACATCCGCGAGCTGGGTACCACTGGTCTAAATAACAAGAGAGAATCATTAACTCCTAGGGGGAGAAGGAGGTGGAAGAGGGGGAGAGACATGGGCTGAAGGACACCAGGGAAAGAAAAACAATCGGGCGGAAAAATAGCTCAACAAAAAAGAAAGTAGAAGGAACACTACAAACTGCGATGTTGTCAAGGGAGGGCTGGGGACTCCGGGAGAGGAAAGGCACTTATTAGGAGGATTCAGAGAAGGGTGAAGAAGACTTTATCAGGGGGGGTGTCTTTAATAAAAATCTAGCCGCTTTTCCATAATATTAATAAGAGGAGGGGGGGGTCCCATAAAAAAAAGGAACAATTTTGCACGGGTTAGGAAGGATACCTCCAAAGAGGAGGGATCTTCAGGGGAGGGGGGACGGGACCTTAGAGAGGAAAGGTCAAGTGAATTTTTCATTTCAAAACCCACCATTCGTAAGAGCGAGCTCATCAAAGAACCGGTTAAACAACTGGCTAAAGGATCGACAAGGGTCAGTTGAAAAAGAAAATCTAATCAAAAAAAAGAACGAGAGCGCCTAGGAAGCTCGACGGCAGGGGAAAGACAAAAAACGGGACTAGGTAAGGTGACAACAAGGCAGAAATTCCAAAATCATTAGGGAGGGAAGAAAAAAAAAGAACCCACTATCATGAAAACAGTGGAGAACACAGGCCCCCCCAACACAAAGGGAAACTCTAATCTATTATAAGAAGGAAGCTAACTCTCAGGAAAAAAAGGAATGCATTACAGAGATCGGGGGAGGAGAATTAACTGAACACCATTAAGGGTGCCGTGGGGATGAACATCAAAAAGAACCCAAAAGGTAGATTCACCTTGCGCAGGGAGATTTTCGTTGCGGAAACCGGGTCCATCTATATGAGGGGTGACCGGAATACCCCTCTAAATCAGAAAAAAGCTCGGGATCTTGCAGCAGTTAACTGGTCGAAGATAGAACGAAACCACAGTGAGCAATCTTGGATTAATCCTGGACGCAGTCAGTGAGGGCTAAATGAAAGAATTGGCTTGTACGGGAAAACCAGATATAGAGGAGAAACCACATCACAGTGAAAAGGACAAGGTCTAGAGTCTCTCTCAAAAAAAAACTGTACTTATGCCTCTGAAATAGTAGAGGGAAAGAACCATCTGGGGAAAGTTCTGTCAGAACCCGAGTTCGGAGTGAGGCAAACTTACAGGAAGGAAGGGCTAGAGATTAAGGTAACTGAAAACGAAGGAAGATGAGAAAATGCTGCGAGTCCAGAACGAATGTAAAAACCAAAAAGCGTGGCCAAAATTGCCAAGAGGACGTCCGAAAACAAGGAAGGAGTGTGGAATGCAAAAAAAAGCAGGGCTAACTCAAATTACTGCACTCGTCACTAAAAACAATCCGAAAGAAGTCGAGGTAGGACTTACTCCTTTGAGAAACTGAAAAAAAGATGGGGCAAATAGCGGAAAATTCACGGAAAGCAGACATCTCCATCGGGGGGATGTCTCGCGATTGATGACTTGCATAGGGGATGGGAGAAAAAATCCACCACGACTTAGAACAGAAAATAAAGGTTGCCAAATGAATCAAGAGAGCACTACTAAACGACGAAAGAGTATGAGCCTAGAGATCAATGATAAGTCGCCCCATTCTACAATTGCTGAAGGAGAGGATCCCCAGGACAGGAAAAAATCAAGAGTGAGTACTTAAAGCCGGGGAAACGTAAACCAACAGGAAAAGCGATGTGGGAAGATAGCTTGGCCTATAAAAAGGAACACAGGGGGGGGGGGAAAGTACAATTATCGGGTGGTTTTCCAGGGGAGGAAGGTAGAAAGACAAGCTCTGGAAAAAGTGGGGGGAAAACACAAGTCCTCCTTACAAGAGAGGGGAAAAGAGAGCTCCAAGAGTAGAAACAGAGACTTCTTGCCGGTTTGGCGATGTTGCGGTGGTCACGAAGGAAAACCATGGCGCGAAATACGTGGGAAATTCGGAGAAAAAAGGGAAAGCAATCTTGAGGAGAAAAGATCGGGAACGGAAGAAGAGCGTAAACCGGAGTGGACACCTGTCATCACAATACTTGGTTAAGGGGAAGACGTGGGTCTTCATGGAATAAGCTGTGGATAAGAGAAGCTTCGGCAACCAGGACAGAGAGTTCCTGAAAAAGATAGGTCACGCCTCTCGAACTAAAAACGGGATGAAAGGAGGATGCGGTGGGAGTTTACCTTAGGCTCAAGGGGGACCCAAGCTGGCTGGAGGGTATCTCTTCTCACCGATAGACTACAAAGGAAAGAACACACTGATAGCAGAATCACAAAAAGGATGTGGAAGGTAGGGGCAACCGGTAAGCGGGGGGGGAAAGTCCCTATCTGGAGTGAGAGGAAGGATCGTATTGATCGTGGAGGAGAACTTGGGCTTGTGAGAGCAAGGGGGAAAAGTCGGTGGAAATCGATCAAGTCGGCCATCGAAAATTAAATAGGTTTTCGACTGAGATTACTGAAAACCAGACTGGCTGGCGGCTGGAATGGACGTTAACTTTTCTTTACCCTTGGAAGAAGAGAGGCTGGACAGGGGAAGAAAAGGGGTCACAAAAAGATGAAGTTTGGCAGTAACGCATCTGGCCATCTTAACAGAAAGACAACTAATCAACAGATTGAACAGTCTTCTGGTGTTGAAAAGGGAATTGGCCAAGGTCGTCCGGGGGGGGGGGCTTAAGTGGGGGGGGTGAAACCGGAAAAGAGAAATGAGCTGATTTGCTTAATCATGAAGACGGAGGGGAGGAAGAAAAATTCTAGCGGAAGATTCGCGGTTTGGAGGGTAAGTGAGCGGAATTCAAACGTGGAAATACTTGCTGAGATGAAGGTTCGGACTTCGCTAGCCCTCAGGAAACGTGAAAGCGGGCGGACGAAGTTCTGGACGGAGGAGAAGGGGCAGTGAAGGGAAAGCGGGCGTGTAACAAGCATGGGAAGGAAAAAAATGCAACATCGAGAGGCCTTCGGGAGGGAAGGTGGGGCGTGTGGAGAGTGACTCTCTCGAAGAGGGGTGTGTCATTAAACCGACATGAAGTGAGGTGCAACAGAGGAAATGACTGGAAGAAAGGCTCCCGGCGTCTCACCGATACATGGCTTTCAGAAGAACGGAGTAGTCTGTTACGAGAGGGACCATGGCAGGGGAGAGAAGGCTGGGGTCATCCAAAAAAGAAAAACCAGAAAGTGGAGGGGTGGGACCGATGCAAGTGCGTGATCAGATTGGGAAGGAAAGAGAGAAATCAAGGTTTTTAGCGCTGAAGAAAGAAATCTTGGGCGGGGGGAGAGACTACAACGAGAATACTTAACGCCGACAAAAAGTGGGTCCGGGAAGGGGGCGCTTCGACGTTCTTCATGGGACAAACTCCCATGAAGGGGGGGAGGGGGGCTTTCACGAGCGGAGAAAGCCTCTTCTGCAGGAGAAAAGTAAATGGAAGAAAGGAAGGTCCAGTACACTAAAAACTAGGCTAGCCTGCAGTGAGCGGGATGCGGGACTGAAGCCCCGTCGGGAATAGAAGAGGGGTGGGCTATGCGAGAGTCGCATACAGGTGGAAGAAAATAGAAAGGAAGAAATGCACTGGCAGGGAAAGGATAGCGGGAAAATAGGAGGAGATTGTGGGAGACAGAGGGGGTGGGGGAAAAGATGAAGAATGTGGGAAGGAGGGAAGTGGAGAGGAGTCGGACAAGGGAAAAGAAGCGTGAAGGGTAGGGAAGAGAGGAGAGAGTGAGAGGAGGAGGAGAGCGGGAAAATAAAGTAAGGGGCTGAGGGAAGGGGGGGAGACGGGTAGAAAAGGGGGGGAATAAAGAGAAAGAGAACGAGAAAGAAAGGGGGTGGGGAGGTGGAGGGATAGGGGAAGGGGGGTGTTAATAGCAGAATTGGGGGTATCGAGGTAATATCAGGGGGAGCGGAGAGAAGACGGGAAGGAGGCGGAGAGTCGGGAGAGTGAAGCAAGTGGACTGGATAGGGAGTGAAAAAGAAAGGGGCGAGGGCGGTTTAAGGGTGAATAGAAGACGAGGGTAGGCAGAAGAAAAGGGCGGGGAAGGGGGGGGCGTAACAAGCGAAACGGGGTTGTACGGAAGAGGGGGAGAAAGGGGGTGGGGGGTATAAAGTGTGAGGGGTTGGGGAGATGGTGGGAGAAAAGAGAAGAAAAGTGAAGGTTGGAGGAAAGAGTGGAGAGTGGGGCGAAATGGGGGCGGGGTGAGGGGGCGGTGGGAGCAAGTGGAGGAACGAACAGTGGAGGAAATTCAGGGGGGGGGAAGCGGGGGGCGAAGGGGTGAGAATAGAAGGTGAGAGGTACAGGATAAGCCCAGAGAGGGGGAGTGGAAGGCGGGAGGGGGGGAGCGGAGAGGGGCAGGGAGGCGGGGTGAGCGGAGGAGGGGGAGTAGGAGGAAGGGAGGAGGGAGGCAGGCGTTGAAGGGCGATAGAAAGGTGGGTGGGGCAGGGGTGAGAGGGAAAGAAATGAAATACAAGAAAGGAAAGCGAGAAAGCGGAGGGGGGAAAGAAGGAGTGGAGAGACGGAGGGAGAAAGGCGATGGGAGAAGGAGGGCGAGAGAGGGGGTGGAAGAGAAGGGAGCGGGGGGAGGAGGGGTAGGGTGCGCGGACTGGGGAAGGAGAGGGAAGGGAAGGAGAGGGGGGGGGAGATAAGGAGCAGGCAGGGTAAAAAGGGAGAGGGGAGGTGCGGGGGGAGGGGGGGGGCAGCAGAGGAAGGAAGAACGGGGGGGGAGGGGAGGTGGGAGGGGGGGAGCGGGAAGGCAAAGAAAGGAGGCAGAAGTCGAAACGGGGGAAGGGGATAGACGGGAAGGGATAGAGGGGGTCAAAACAGGGGAGGAGGTGAATGGGAAAAGAGAAGAAGGAGAAGAAACGGAAGGAGGGATGGAGGCCAACAACTATGAGGAGGGTTCTTCAAGGTAACACCTCATACTTTGAGAGGACAAGGTTCGGAAAAGATGAACAGCTCTTACCAGGTGAAGTAGAAAAGGGACTAGGTGGGGTAGGGGTCTGGGCCGGTTGGGAACACAGGAAAGACTGGAGCATGTGGAGGGTGTTTGCAAAAAGGAAAGAGATGGGATAATTTTTTTGCAAGGAGAGATAAAATTCTATCATAAGAAGGTATGACGGAGAGGGTTCAATTGGAGAGAGGGAAGGAAAGGGTTGGTTTCACAAGGAATCAAAGGGGGGGGATTGTTTGTTTGGAAACGAAGCAGGAACAGTTCACCTAGGAGTCAGAAGTCACCCTCATCCGGTGGGGGGGGAAAGACAAAGTTCTATCTAGAGAGAAGTGGGGGGGGATCGCGTTGTGGGACGGAAGGGGAATTTTAGAAGAAAAATGGGGCTCAACACGGGGACGCGACACGAAAAAGATGAAGAGGATGGGGGGGGAAACAATGATGACAGGAAGAACAGAAAGGGAAGTTTCCCAGAAAGAATAGGAAGTGCTTTCCGGGACAAACAAGGGTAAGGGGCCCTTGAACGGGGTGAAATAAACGATCAGAGGCAGAGAGTATGATAGTTATATCGAGCCAGACGAATCTAACTTTCAAAGTTCAGCGACGTACAAAAGTAGAGGGAATCTTCCCATGGGAACTCATAAGGGAAACTCTTAAGCGGGGGAGAAAACTCGGGCTTAAATCAAAGAATGAACAACGGCCAGTGGAGGAGCACTAGCAACAAAACAAAAAAAAGGGAAATTCATGAGAGAGAAGTCCGACTAAGAGATACTGGGGGGGGAGAGTGTGGGGAGGGGAATCCCAGTCTACGAGGCAATCTGACCGCAAGATTGAACCGCTGGGCGGAAAGATCTGTGTGGAAGATTTAGATAGACCTTTGGACAAGATCTCAGAGGATTGTGGTAAGTGTACGGTCTTCGAAAATCCTGGGAGATCTGCAGATACGCAGGAGGAGGTTTTCTCACGTGAAGTGCTACGGGGGCCAAATTGGGAAGGGAATAAATCGTCCGGGGTGTCAAAAGGATCAAAAACGGACTACCGAGACGCACGAAAATGCATGAAGACCTAGGCCGGGCTACTCTTGGGGGGGTTCAACGACGTAGAGGCGGACGTCAATTTTGGGTTCCGGGGGTGACTAACCAGTCGAACCTCCTGGGCGGAGGCGCAGTGTTCTGAAGGAAGACCGCTGAACAATCCACCGGAAGGATCAGAGGCGAAAGACCCAAAGGGGGAGGCAAGTGGCTAAATCAGACACGGGAAAGGCCTCACTAAAAAGGAAATCGGAACCAACAGGAGACGGAACGCAGGGTATCCCAGAGACGACTCCAAAAGGGGCGGAGGAGGTGTAAATACCAAAGCCAGGAACCGGGGGAACATATACAAACGGTCACTATAAAGAACACTTCTCTTCTTGTGACATAAAAGGAGAAAGAGTACGCCAATGCCACCGTGAAAAGTACCAAAAACTCAAACGCTTACGAGATAAGAACAGTGGAATCTAAGGAGGATAAGCAATTAGGAAGAAAGGAAAATCGGAGTCGTTCGGGAAAAATAAAACAAATCCCGTATAGGAAGTGTTGAGAACAAGACAGAAAAGTGGCAAGAATGGAGAATACTTATCAGTGCAGGGGGAGTTCGTTTACGAAAGGGGTAAAGCGAATGAGGTGGAAGGGATCACATCAGGGAAAGGGAACCTCAAGAACGGATCTTCCGGCGAAGTAAACGAGGGCTTAAGATAGAATACCATGTTAGCGGGCAGCTTTTTAATGAGAACTTGTCTACTCAACGAATTGAAGGGCGTCCGAAGGACATACGGGAGGGGACGTGGAAATAGGGAAGCCAAAGAAGGAGCACAGGGGAAGTCCAAGAAAGGGGGCGGGGGGTCCTCGAAACACCCGTAGGGATAGGACGCTTTCAATCAGGCATAGTATAAAAAGGCAGTAACAGGACGTGACAAAAAGAAACGGTTTTGAGAGGGTTCTGGAGGAAAGGAAATAACGGCGCCAATGGTCCCTAAGTTTCGCAATTTGGGAACCCCTAAGGGATCTTATATCGAAAATGGAAGAGAAAGACCATTGAAGGAAAAGGTGCGTCAGCCGCAAAGATGGCCTCCTTCAGAGGAGGTCCTGGATGAGGGTGTTGGAACGGGGCAAGCCATCAGGCTTCACAAGAAAGGAAAAACGCCATGGTGGCCAAAAAACACAGGAGGAGGAGAATCCGTAGCAGGTCTCTTTGGAGGATTTGTTTCACAATGATTTGCGTTGCAAAAGATAAGCCTAAAAGGCAGCAGAAGAATACAACTTGCAACGTCAAACTAAGCATCTGGGAAGGCAGAAGAGGTCTAACGGAAGTCTAACCAAAAAAGAATGAGACCGGAGGGTACAAACAAAAAATACAAAAGGCAAAGGTGAAATCTGATAGACTAAAACAAGAGGGGGCAACGTTCTAGAAACAGCTTATAGGAAAAGAAAGTCCTGGAATGACTGTGTAGCAAAGAAAAACAAATAAAAAAAAATGAGGCCATGGACTAGGGGAGATAACCAATAAAGAAAGTGACGAAAGGAAAATTTCCGGGAAGCCGATCAGGGCGGTAGCATTGAGTAAAAGAGGGAGTTTGTGCCAGAAGCTGTGTACAAGAGATTACTAGGGGTCAATTGTACAAGAGAGACTATGGCCAAGGTGCAAGAAATTAAAAATGCAGGAACAAGAAAGAAGGGGGACTACTATAAGGAGAGTGGAGACGATTATTATAACCGGGGCGACAGATGAACTTCGGGGAACTTCGGTGAGAGAGTCTTTGGCTGGAGAGAACAAGAACAAGAACGTGAAAAAATAGAGGGAGGCAGCGAGAAAAAAATCCACTATCCCACTTAGAACGAGAAATGAGAGACAATCTTCGCCAAGGGAAAGCAACGTTGACAAGGGTTTCCGAACATTCACACGAGGAAAAAACACTCCTGGGAAGGAATATAAAACGCCGTGGTGCGTTTCTGTAGATGTTAGCAAGAGATCACGCTGCCATCAAGCGGCAAACCTGAACCTGAACATCACAGGGAAAAAGCAAACTTCCCCGGAGATCTAGACCAAAAAAAGGGTATTATTATAGATTGGAGGACAAGTGGGCCTTTTTTGACTGAAAAGAGAAAGGAGGGAGTGGCAGTCTAAAAGGGGGGGGAAGGTATCAGTGCGAAATAAGGACAACAAGAAAAACGATTAGTTGATAATAGTGGGGGGTGGGCAAAGAAGGGAAGCGAAACTGAGAAAGTCCAGAGTTGGGGAACTCCTCGTCTTAGAAAGGTGAGAGGGAAGAGGCTTGCGCTAGAGAGGCTGAGGGTTGGCCATGTATCGTGAAAGATCCAGTGCGGGAAGCTTGAATGGATAAAAAGAAGGGTAGCGAATGAAAACGGGAGGAATAGACCCTCTACAATAGTTCCTTCAGGAGGAAGGGTGGCTGGTTGTCCGCAGGGGACGCGTGCTGCAAATAAAATGGACACAACTAAATTGGGTGAGGGGGCTAACACACAAAGGAGTGTATGAAGTTCCTCGGAGCCAAGAAGGAGGGAAGGAAAAAATCACAAGGGGATTACTAGTAGGGGGTTTACCGGTTTGAAGGAAGGAAAAGTAGTCAGGTTGGGAAGGGGAAAGGAAAGAAATTCTTATCTATTTGCTGTACAGGGAAATTGGGAAGATGTGGGGAGCGCATATGCTCGACCCAAGGACATAATTCAGAAAGGTGCTCAGGCGAGATTTCGGGGAGGTGGACGGTTTTTGTGAGCAGGAAGCGCGGACTTCGAGAGGACATCCTTACCTTATCGCTGGAGGTAGAAGTGCACGATTTGGACGGGGCTGCTCAGTACAGGCGGGGGGGTTAAACAGCAGGGGATCCAGAGGAGAAAACTAGAGACTTCGGATATAACCAGGTTGGACGGTGGTGGAATCCGCGGGCTGCGGACAGCGAGAAGAGTTTGGAAAGGAAAAAACCCTCATGGGCGAAAGGGACGAGGACCGACAAGGTCAACTTTTGCAGGCTGGGGAAGGACTTCCAAAAGGGAATACTTTGAGCAGGTAGGGATCACCGTCTGTGGAGCTGAAATAGGGGGGGGAAAGCTATGGAGTGCAGTCTACGGAGGGATTTCCGAAAACGAAACACTCGCCGGTTTTTTGGCCGAACGGGTGACTGTCTGTGATGACCTCGGAAAGGTCCGCAGAGTTAACAGGCAACGGGGGGTGCTATGCGGAAGCATCCCGAAGAATAGTGGAAAGTCCTTGGCTTGGGAGAGGATTAAAGCGAAGGGACCTTACCCGAAATGGGTTGGGGGGGGGCCATTGGCAAAGGGACCGAAGGCGAATTCTTGCAATTCCAACAGGAGGGGGACGCTACTAAGGAAACAGAGATTTAAGAGGCATGGGAAAGTCTAGGTACGAAAGAACTACGGAGGGGGAGGTTGTCCGGTCACCACTCGGTCTGTGCGTTTGCAAGCCGCAGGAGATGGGAGCTTGTACGTATACGAATCATGAGGAGGATTGGGGTTATGAGCTTTACTGGTACGGAACACGGAATCGGAGCAGAGGTCTTTTTCATGAAGCGAACGGAAGGACAATAGGGTTACGAATTGGCCTGGGGAAGGGAAGCAGCATGGCAAGGGAGGAGGTGTCTAAACGGAAGGGTATGCGGGCTGGTTTGTGGCGGGGGGAGGGAAAGTTATTGAACTGGGTCTGGGGACACGCGGATCAAAGGGTAGGGGGGGGGGGAACTCCTCAGTAAAATACAAGCGGCGGGGGGGGCTGGACGGGAGGTCACAAGACATCTCTTGTGGGGAATGAAAGGTCAGAAAGCTCTTCGTCTGCCTTTGGGGGGGGGAAGATAGGAGTAAAGGCACGGGTCGGAAGGAGAAAAAAGGTGGGGTCTCATGGATGGACGCGAAGAAAAGGACCTTATTAGGGGAAAAAACAGAAAGGCAAAAGGAACCACGAAGAAGGCAGGAAGTTCAGTTGAAAAACAAGTCCCGTAAAGAAGGGAGGTGACGGAAGAACCGGAAGGAAAAGTTGGAGAAATACACGGCGAAAAAAAAATCTGAAGATCGGGACAGAGGATTGTCGGCGAGCCACCAACGATCGAGAATGGCACAAAGGGGAAAAAAGTAGAGCAAGCACGGACTCACTAGAAAGATTAAGAGGGGCCTCGAATAGAAATGAATTTGAGAAAAAGACCCAACACAAGGGCACGATTATTGGGGGCAATCAGATCAAAACAACAAACGGATTATGAGTAAAGAAATATAGAACGAACGGTGTTGGTGAGGAGCGAGAAAGAAGGGGAAGAAGTGAACCGGAAGGAAAAGAGGGAGGAAAAGGAGAGGTTGGAAGGAAGAGAAGACAGAGGGGGGGGATTGAGAAAAGAAGGACGAGGGTGACAGGTAGTAGGAGGAAGAAAAGAATGCAGGAGGGCCTGAGGAGGTGGAAAGGGGGCGAGGTCAAAGGTGGGAGCGAAGGATATGAGGGGTCGGGTCATTGAGAACCGGAGAGAGAAAGAAAGACGAAGTCAAAGGGAGAGACATGGGGAAGATGGTGAACCAGGGAAAGGATTATGATGAGATGCATAATGAGAACCGGCTGAGTGAACAGACCTGGGCGAGCAAGGGGGAGAATCAGGGCAAAAAGAGATGGGGGGGGGAGAAAGTGTAGGGGGGAAGGGAGGGAGAAGGAGAAGAAAAAATAGGGGTAGCTAGAAGAGAGGAAGGGGAGAGGAATGGGGGTAGGGGGGAAAAAAAGGGGTAGAACGGAGAGGAAATGGGTAATGTGGTAGAAGATCTGGGACTAGAGGGGGGGGGGGGTATAGAAAAGGGGAGGAAGGGAGGGGGAGGAGAAGAGCGAGAAGGAGGATGGGAAGTCGGGTGGGGTAATGGGAGAGTAAAAGAGGGAACGTCGAAAGGTCGGATGTAGGCTCACGAGGGGGGGCGGAGAGAAAAGGGGGGGAAATAGTAGTGGGAAGGTTGGGCTGTGACTTAGCCGCGTTCGAGGATATCTGATTTGAAGGGGCAGGATACTAGGATGTCCAAATAAGGACGAAATGAGGAAGGGGAGGGATTCATCGAAAAGACTAGGCTGTCGGATATTCAGAACTGCGGCTGTGGTAGGACGGTATTGACGGAATTGTGGATGACCTGAAAAATTGAGTGACAGATAGGGAACTAAAGGAAGCCTACCTTAAGGAGGTGGGTTCAACAGACTTCATGTCTGCTGGGAAGGGCCCGTTCCATCATGTTTTCCAAAACCTTAACAAAGAAAAGACGGGCGGGGACCAACGAGAAAAAAAACGGGGGGAGACTGGCTAGAAAAACGGCCGGGAAGTCAACCACTCGAGCCACACCCACTTCATCACCGAGGAGGGCGAGAAACGGAAGCAGAGGGACAGCCGATGAGTGTGACGTCATAAGTGAAGAAAGAGGTCGACATCAGAAGCGGACCCAACCCCAAATAACACTGGACGAAGCAGGAGAACCTACAATGCCTACTCTAAGACCAATGAAGAAAAGGACAACGCAAGCCAACTAGGTAGAAAGGCATGCCTCGAAGTTACGAGAGAGAGTACGGCCATCCTCATAGGAAGGGGGAGGAAGGAACCAGAAAACTAAAAAAAGGGTAGGAAAGGATTAAGGAGGGCCAAACAGAAACAACCTTTCAAGGAGAATACTGAAAAATTATCGTAGTTCAAACTGGAAACATCGACAATTGACTTTGTACATTGGTAAGGAAAAAAGAATAGAGGATCAGTCTGGGAGAAAAAAACCGAAGAGGTGAAAAAAGGATACTCTAGGAAGAACCATCACAAGGGATAGGGGTCACTAGTAAGAAAAGTGGGAGATCCTTCCTTTAAAGAAAGGGCACATCATGGGAGGCGGGCAAGCAGGTGTGGTTGTAAATAAGAAAATAAAAAGTTACCAAAGATAGTAGTCCACCAGGGAGGTAGGAACCGAGGCAGATAAAATCACAGCTGGGATCACCTTTCTTAACGTCCAAAGGAGGGTGGTAGTCTGGGTTGAACATGGGGGAGGAAAGCATGGCGATCAGGGGGGGGGTGTACCCTAAGGAAGACAGGTAATTTAAGGGAGGATAAATTAAATCACGTGAAGAATGGGTAAAACCGCCAAACTCGTGAAGTAAGGAAACGGACGAGATGAAAGGAGGGCGGAAAAATACGGGCTTCTATCGGCAACAAACAGGCCGAAAGAGAACAAAACCTGAAAATCCCAGAGGGCTGTCGGGAAAATAAATAGGGGGTCCGACTTCTCCCTGAGGGGCCGTGCAAAGAGCGTCCGTAATACATGAGAGACAGTCAATTGAATACCATGCGTAGAGGGGCAGCGAGTCTTGGGAAAAGGTTCTAGAGAGACAGAAAAGGCAAGGAAGTCACACGAGATAAAAATCAAGAAAAGGTGCAATCAGACTAAAGTACGGAAGAAAGAGGAGAAATATATTTCCGCCGGGGGACTCACATCTGAACGCCATTCCGGTAGGATAGGGAGGGAGCAAAGAGATCCTACTTAATTGAAGAAGGGAAAACAAAACAAACAGGAAAAGGTTACTACGACAACTTCCCCATTAAAGAAAAAACGGATCAAGAAAAGTGGTGAGGGGAGCCGCACGTTGCAAGGAGGAGAAATTGGGAAGATCTGGTTGGGAAGTACAAGAAGGGTCAGGTTTTGCCGAGGGTAGTTGAAAAAGGGAGCAGGGAAATTGCAGCAGCACAAAAAAGCATTCGGCCCCCCCCGCGAGACGAGGAAGAAAACAGAACGGAAAACATGAACATGTCTAACCGGGAAAAAGAATGGAAAAATTGAATAGGGGGGGCCAGGCGTCTAAAAAGCAAATTTCCACAAAACTCAAAAGCGATCAGGGATCCAATGGAATCTGTAGGAGAGAAATATTGAGCAAGAAACCAAGCTTTCCGGAGGGGGTGCACCACCTTCATCAGCATAAAGAAGGAGGTAATGGGAGACGGGGTGCCGGGACACAGTTAGATAGGGAGCAGAGGAGCTACCTACCAGACGGCAACCCCTGCCGGGGAACGTAAGGGGGAAAGAAAAAACCGAATGAACAATAAAAGGGAGGAAAAGGAAAACAAGAGTATTAAAAGGGGAATTTTATGAAAGGAAGGGTAAGCGGTGTCCTCGGAGGGGAGGGAAAGGGTTGCTCAAAGGGGATTCCATACACAAAGTACAGGAAAGAAAGAAGTGATTTGTAAAGGGTGGGGAACATGCTCATTGGCAGGGAGAACGTCATCGGGCGCAGAAAAGGAGATCCTGTGTTGGGGAAGGACTGGACTAAAATACGAGGAGCTAAGTGAAAGGATGAATGGCTAGAGGGGAATTTACACCGTGAATAGGGGAAAAATCCGGGATGCAATCGCAAAGGCAGAAAGTTGAGTACGCGACGAAGGAGAGGACTAGGGCAAGAGGAAGGGGAGGAGGTTTGGGGCGTTGTCAGGGCATCCGGGGGATGCTTGGGCCTCCGATGGACAAAACTAAATTGGGATGAAAAAAGGAGATAAAAGGAATACTAGTCCAAAGAAGAGGGACAAACCATTGAGGGGAAGTCGGAGGGCAGTTCAACGTTAAGTGTCCTTCCGTAAGATGGTATTTGGTTGGATTTTCGAAGGGGGGGGGACCTTCAGTCTTATATGAGGAACATTGTAAACAGGGGGGAGCTCAAATAAGTTCTCATACCCGTCGGAAAATAAAGTAGCTAGATGGCAGTGAGAGATGCACAGGGGAGGTACGTTTCTTGGATCATGACGTATTTTAATCGTAGCGCAAGCCGGAAAGTCAGATCAAGGCGGGAATTCGAAATGAAAAGAGTCTTGACCTGGACATTTGAGGACGCGATTTGGACAAAGAAACTGTCTCCAGAACACAGCCCAAGGAAGCGAAATTGTCTAGGGCTACCAGGGTGGCGTGGTTCGAGGAGCTGCTTGACACAAGCTAGAGTGTGTAATAAATCATTGGGAGGAAGACAAGAGTCTAGGGTTTGCCGGATGGGCAGAAAAGTGGATCTTCGGCAGGGTCGAATAAAATTCTTTTGTGTAAAGGAAAGGAGTCGGAAATCCTCAAGGAGTTATGTAATCAGAACAACTCAGAAAGGGGAGGTGGGCTAGTTTAATCGAGTGTATAATTAAACGCGGCATGAAGACCTGGTTTGATAGGAGCCCCGACCGATCGGTGAATCGGACGGGGATGTGGGGAACGAAAAGAAAAGAATCATACTTCCAGAAAAAGAAGCATTCAGGTGGAAACGGACCGGGAGGAATTCACAAAGGGAGGGCAATTCACTAGGCAGGATCAAACGTGGGGGTGAGGGAAGTAGAGGTAGAAGATAGGAGAAAAAAAATCGATAGTTACTCACCTAAGGGGGAGAGGAGGGATTGCATGGGAGGTCTAAGGGACCAGTTTTCATAATCAAGAAAGAATAAAAAAAGGGGTCATTATGCAGAAGAGGGAATAGTTGGGATGTATGTACGGGCTGCAACCTGCCTCGATTTCTTAAGTTCTCGAAAGGGGGAAGGAAAATTGAGCTAAGGCATGTGGGTGGGCCGGGCTGCAACAGTCGGCATTCCACTCAGAGGTATGCGTAGGTGTTCCGGGTCGGAAGAACGTGAAATTGGGCTGGGGGGTGGGGGCTGGCACGCACGGACTCAGTTTTGTTGGTGGTGAACTGAAGGATCGGGTAAGTGGTCCGTCCTGGAGGGGACAATGTAACCTCATCTAGTTTGGGGGGGACCTGAGAGAGAGAACTCGCGGACTATCAAGGTGGGTGGATCGAGATTTATAAGAACTCAAACTAGAAGAAAAAACTGTGAACTGGCTGGGGGGGGGGGGAAAGGATACTTAAGAAAAGGGTAAGGAAAGGGGTAACAGGCACCAACCTTAACAGGGCAAGGGGAACAATAAGGAAAGGTAAATATTGGAACCTTACTTTCACGAAGAAAGAAAGGACTTTATTAACAACTTGTAGTAACGGCGACCACTGAGCCGAGTTGAAAGGAAAAAGGGAAGTGACTCTTAAAAAAACAACCTCTAAAAAGTTCGAGAGGGGGGTCAACAGTCAAGAAGGAAGAAGAGAAGGACCGTCGTCCCTTTGAAGAGGAATGGAATGGCGCAGCACCGAAATCAAAAAAAAGGCAAAGGTAGTAGGAATATCGAAAAAAACAAAAAAAAACTTCAAATAGAGGAGGAAAAAAGACTAACTGTCAGGGAGTGGTGATGAGGGGGGGGGGGGCCGGAGCAAATGCCGCTATTCATCTGAGAGCAAAATGAGGAAGTAGTGTCAGATGGTCTTAGTTTGAAGAACGAAAAGGGGGCAAAACGGGGATTTCCTTCTTAAGGAAAAAGAAGATTGGAGAAATAAAAAAGAGGGTGAGCCGTGAGTCACGAAAGTGGCTTACATTCTTCAAGTCCTCAACACGAAATGAACTAAGTCGGAAAATGTGGGCAAAGCAGGAGATGAGGGGCGTAGGCAAGGTTCATGGTGTGTTAATTAAAAATTCGAACAGGCAAGAGACGGAACAACTCCTTTTGCCCAAAGGGGGCTACTGAAAAATGGGGGAATAAACAAAAGAGGAATAAACAAGGATCTGACGAGGGCCGAGACGAAAAACTGGAGGAAAAAAAAAAAACCATAAAAGGGTGGAAAGTGAAAAAACAATGAAAGGAAACGTGCCAGCGGGAGTGAAAAAAAAAAGTCGTAAAAAAAAAACACCATGGACGAGAAGATCCCAAGGGGCCGAAGCGATCCACTGAATCCCGGACAACGGGGAAAAAATCCCTTCGAGTAAATCATGAAGAAATGTGTACTCTCACGGAAAGCCTTCGAAGACACCTACGTTAGTCCACCGAGAGGACTAAAGAAGGAAAGTAGAAGTGCTTAGGGGCAACAGACATACAGAACCAAATAGGTGGAAAGACTAGATCAGCACAGAAGATCCGCTAGTGGATAGGGTAGCAAACTGTCCTCCATTCTGGGGAAAGGAACATAAGGCGGGGTACTACTCTCTAGACTTGGGAACGTATAAAACGAGAAAAGGAAAAGACCAGCTAAAGAAAAAGTGCAGCTTTGGAATGATAACGGATAGGAAGTCACGGTCCTACAACGGCACATACAGGATTTTCAAGTCAAGGAAACTAAAATTGAGAGACAAACATCACGATATGAGGGCAGTCTTAGGAGAGGTAAAAACTTGGAGCGGAATCTTCGCACGCAAGCAGAGGAAAGGGCTTCAAAACCGGGAGAAAGTTGAGGGGTTGAGAAAAAGTGACGAAAGGAATGGTACAGAGCAGTGAATTACGCAAAAAAGAAGGGAGAGGGATTCGAGGGACTGAGAAATGTCAAAGAGGGCCACCGTGGACAAAGAGGCCAACTGCCAGCTGGGATGAACGAAAAAAGAATGGGTTGATCAAAAACCGTATGAACGAAGAAGGAGGCTCTAAAACCGCACCCCTTTAATCGCAAATGAAAGAGTGAATCTGCGGGTGAGCTGATGTAAGGGAGCGCGCTGTGGCAAAATCGGTCCCCGTCAAAGGGACATGAGCAGTCCCCATCTTGAAAGGAAAAAAGCTTTTACTTTTCAGGGGGAGGGCTATCTATCCAAAACTGGGGGAAAAAAATAAAAAAAGCAAAAGGGAAGGCCAGGGGAAAGCATCTAAGACAGAGCAACGCGCTATCGTATTGGCAGCCAGCATCTTAAATCCTGAACGTAGGAGGGCTGACTAACGAGAAGAAGGCATTGACGGACGGAAAAAGGAAAAAGCAATAATAAAAGTGAGAACTTAAACACGGGGGAAAAAGTAACATCCGAACGCGGAAGAGGGGGAAATGGTGAAGCAGCGTCGGGGAGAATTCTAGGAGGAAAGAGTTTTCCAAAAGGATGAGGTGCCGGGGTCTGCCGAACAGACTCTGAGGAGACAACACACCAGTGAACAGAGACCAAGAAAAGAGAGACGAGAAAACTATCTAGGGGAAACGATTCGGTCAGACAAATGTCTCCATATGTCAAGCACGGAGTGCGGGGTCACTGGGGGGTAATGTTCCTCAAAAGAAGAAAGAAGGGGTCCAGAAAGGATCAGGATCACCTGGAATCGAAATGATCAACCAATCAAAAAAGGAAAAAAAGATCTGAGGGGGGGGAAAAAAAGGTCCAAAAATAGTCAAGAATCCTTGATTGACCGGAGAGGGCGCGGTAGGCGATAGAGGTATAATCGAGCTAACTAACGAAAGGGAACCCTGAAAAGAACCTTCCGGTAAAAAATGCCAACTTC
>Ga0179593_1596321_pt1 | contig 23283 bp, 24 predicted proteins | sample CZODoug2_1_08_16_FD_185931 | JGI IMG/M metagenome (GOLD analysis project Ga0179593, IMG submission 185931) | Vadose zone soil fungal communities from Angelo Coast Range Reserve, California, USA - CZODoug2_1_08_16fungal (PacBio error correction) | ecosystem: Environmental > Terrestrial > Soil >...
GCCTGCACTGAAAGCCTCGTGGTGGAAAAAGGGGGGTAGGGGAAAATACCCAGATCAAGGGCGTGAGAGCATCGACGCGCGCGGGTCAGCGGCCTATGAAAGGGACCGGGGGGACCCTTGGGGGGAAGGACAGGCCATTGGACTGTTCCGGAAAACCACATTGACTGCGGAGTGACCACGCAGAAAACAGGAAATCAATGACAAATCGTGCCAAGGTCCGTCCTGAAAGACTAAACGACTGGTTCCCACGGTGAAGTAGGAAAATCACGATCGACTGGCAAGCCTCTTAAAGAAAAAGTAGTCGACGACTCGCGCACGCGTAATGCACCCTAGCAGGAGTCAAAAAAGTGAAGGTGGGGTTTCTTGGTCGGAGGAATTGGGGGGGATGGGGAGAAGATTGGCTTCGGCTGCTCCGGACCAGGCTAAACTTCCATTGTAGAGGCTACAAAAAAGGAACTACATCCTTCGGTCGCGTGTACTTGAAGGAAGACCAAGGACATTGAGGGGCAGGTTACGGGACGTAAACTCACCATCCACACGAAACAGGTCGGGGTTGGGGGGGGGGGTGGTGTTGGGCGAAGAGAAAAAAAATGAGATATTGGCCACAATTTAACGTCGGTCGGAAAGAAACGAACGATGAAATTTTCCATAAACCACAAGCCGGAAAAAAAAAAGCGGCCACCTTCCCTGACTGACACGGCCCTACTGGAAAGGGGAATCCGGGGCAGGGGACGGGCGTCAAATTTATAAAACCTTCAACCGAAATGGGAGTTGGGTGAGGGAAAGGTTGAGATCAAACACAAAAATTTAGCACTTGGTCAAGAAAGACTGTGTAAAGGAAATTTATCGTTCGACATCATCTCCCTAGAAAACGAAAAAAAATGGGGGGAATCGTGTCTCCACCGAATTTCCCACAATATTTTGAAAAATTAGGGTTTCCTCTCGCCAAATTAAAAGCGACCTCAAAAAAAGAAAAGGGTACAGGTTCTATGACCTGCCCCACTGACGCTGGTGTAGCGTCCGGGAATACGGGAAGGAGTCCTTCTCAAAGCAGAGGGGAAAGCGTGAACACAAAATTGAGCAGGATGAAGCAAAGAAAACCCGCAGAAAAAAAACGTGTGAACTGTTCATGCCGATGGTAAGGAGAGGGAGTCCGCGCTGGCCCTCCACTACCCTACGACCTAAAGGGTGGGAAGGGGCGGCTTCAACTGGGGATGGTCGAACTAGGAGGGAGGAACGTAGATAGACACTTCATGGTATGATAAAGACCACGGGACTTTTTGCCACCCGCGAATTATGTCTCCGCTTTTCGCGTTGTGAAAAAAAAGACAACTCCACACTTCCAAACCCTGGGTGATCACTTTACTTTCAAAAAGTTCCGGCATGTTGGGTTCAAGCGGTAAGGGAGCATTAAAGGACGTGAGTACGCAAAAGAAGAAACTCAGAGAAAGAGGAGGGAAGACCGTGAATCAACGCACAGGAAAAAGGACCTTAAAAGAAACCCTCAAGAATCGAATGACACATCGGAAAACCGAAAATCAAGGGCACTTTGACTGAACCGTGCCACGGGATAAACCGACAATAACAAACATTCGCACTAACGGTTCAAAATTCTGATAAAATGTGAGCATCCTTGCAAATAGGGACCACGAAAGATTCAAAAAGAGTAGTCCATCGCAACATATAAGTAGGAGGAGCGCCGGGGGGATCTACAAACGGTACCGATGGAGGGGGTGGAAAGAAGAATCGCAATTCGGAAAAAAAACGGGCGGCGGTCCGATCGAAGGGGGAGAGAAAAAGCCACCCGCTTTCAACGCTTGATCAAGGCCATGCAATCTACATCGGGGCTATTACGGTCACCTAAGGGGGCAGGTGGGGCAAATCTGGCGGAGGGAAAGGAGGGGTGTAAAGGGCGAATCCTCTGGGGGTTCGCCCGGAGCAAATTAGAATGGAGCAAGCGCAAGGAACAAGGGAGGGGTCGGACAAAACGTAACAGAAAACGAAAATCCCTGTGGTTCACGAGGGCGGAGGGTGCAAGAGGGGGAGAGGGCCAGAACCAGAAAAACCTCGGGCCGAAAAAACCAATTGGAAACGCGGAGAACACCCATTCGGGAATTCAGTTGGTAACGAAAACATGGGGGATAAACCAAAGTTCTTCAACTCCGGCCCAAGAAGAGGATATCCATTACAAATTATCGGGATAAAAGCAAGTGCCTTGGTAAAAGGAAAAAATCGGTAAGAGGAACCTTAGAATCTCATTCAACATCCGAATAATTGTAAAACCGGTGGGGGAAAAATCACGATTGTGAGAGGTTGGGGGAGGGGTACATGAAAAAAATTAAACGTAAGCTAGGGAGGACACGGCTCAGGGGGCACGGAACCGGGAGCAATCTATTTGAGAATGGAGGAGGGTCGCGGGCCTAAAGCAAGGGGAGTTAATCACCGCGGGGGCAGCAAGGGCGCTGGGGAATACGTATAGCATTCCGCTAATCGGGGACCGTGACCAATGACATTGAAAAACGAGTAGAACCGCCACCCAATCATGCACAAGGACCTAAGATTTCTCGGGCGGCCTTTCTACAAGATCAAAACAACCAAAACACTAAGTACCTACTTCAAGCAGCCACCAACCTCGAATTTGAGGGCCAAAAAAAGACAAATCTGAAGAACCTGTGTTTGTTGCCCAATCAACTCCAAAAGAAACAACCCAGGGCAACGCTGTGAACTTTGGGAAAGAAATCCAGAACGTCACTAGGATAGAGGGGTAAAGATAAAGTCTTGTCAGTAAGAGAAGAAAGGGGTTATACCCTCGTATCCTTCCCATTTCACTCCCCGGGAACTTAAGAAAACTAATACAATCCATCAAAGAAAAAGATGACTTTGAGTCTACGCGTCAGAGAAAAAAGGGCACCCCAAAAAGAAAATGTGGAAAAAGATCAGGTTGTGCCAGGCTAGTTCCCCGACTCTCGGCGGTGAAAAAGGGAGGATTAGGAAAGTGGAAAAATAAAAAGAGGGGGTGTTCGACGTCCATCCGACGATCTTATTCAAAAGAAGAAAAAAAAACCTGGGCTGGGAGTCGTAAAGGGGTTTGCTAGCGGCGCTGAAATCCGCCACAAAACAAAGAGTGCTGGAAGTGGGGGCTTTTAACTGTGCCGCTTGGGGAAGGTCATTTCAAATGGACGAAGAGAAACCAGGAAGTCTCATTGAACATCGGACAGGGAGTATTCGTGGGAAGATATCACTAACAGAACTCAGGACTCAAAAACTCAAAAACGAGAGAAAGTGGCACGAACCTGACAAAGGTTTTAAACTGCAAAAGAAAAAAACGAGGGGGAAGGATGGTAAAAAATTGTAACTTTTGGGGACAAAGGGAAAGAGTAGACTGTACGATTGAGGAATGAAACTCGGAAAAGGAAACGTCAAGCTGAGGGGGGGGGTAAGCTAGGGGGGTGTTCAAAGTACTTCCCTGCAAACAGCTGCCAAAAGGAGGGAAACAGGGCAAAATCGTGTGGGGAAAGATAACTCAAGACTCGCCGGGACGACGTCGTTCCCACAATAATAATGACGAGAATCGCAAGGTAAACAAAGTAATCACAACGGAGGAATAATGGGGCCAAAAAACTTAGGGGCACCAGCTCGGGGTGACAAGACTGTAATAAAAACAGAAGAGCAGGACGAAATTGGGGACCAGGGTTGGTATTTGCTTGCCAGCGCGGTGGGGGGAAGGGAGTAAGCGGGGAGGATGAGAAACAGGAGTAAAAACGTGAAGGAAGGCCAAGGTGAAATAGAGTCAGCTCGACACGCCGCTCCGTAAAATGTAAACCACTTAGGGGACGCTTCGGGAGGACCAGAGTGGGGGGGACAAAAAACGTCTCGAGGCTGATTAAACTAAGTGTCCGGGAAGAAAAACAGACATGACAATGGTGGCAGGGAGCTGGTCGCAAGGAAGAAATCTGGTGGCCCGGCTGTTCGAACCTGCCTGAAGAGTCTTACCCCCGGCAATCGCCAAAAAAAAGATTACGAGAGCCCTATCGAACTCTTTGACGAGGGGCTACTATACTCAAAACAGGGGTTGTAAAACTAGAAAAAGTGGGACCCGTCAAACTCGATCGGCGTACAACGAAAAGGAAAAAAGAAATGGGGGGGGGATAAAAGAAAGTACGTGGGGGATTGTAAAAAAAAGGGGGGTCGAAAAATACCATCAGATGAGACTAAACGGGTCAGAGAAAATATAAGGAGAAAGGGGTCCGAAGGGACGGGAAAGTGTGGCACGTCGAAGGTCGTTTCATTGAAATAGAGGAAAGTTCACTAAGGGGCGAAGCGCATCGAAAGGCAGAAATGAAGGGGAACAGAAAGGGGGTATTAAACACTTGTGAAGGGGCTCAGAAGAAGCCAGGGGGAACAAGCTTAGACCTTCTAGGGCCTCATTTGGGGACTGGAAAAAGATTAGAACTCGTCAGGGAGGACCACCGACCGGGGCCCAAGTCCAACAGGAGTGCCCCTGTAATGTGTAACGGGGGACGAGGGCCTGGTCTGTCGGATTTGAAAGAAGGGATGAAAAAAAGGTTTTCAGGCAAACCGGTAACCTGAGCGCCGACAAAGAGAGCAATAACAGCCGTAGGACACCGAAACCAACGGAAGAAAGGGGGCAGCGCTCCTCAATAAGAAGTAGGGAGAAATAATGGGGCCGAGAAATCTTAATCGGTTCGAGGACTCCGGAGGGTCAAGGAAAGGAGAAGACCTGATGCCTACTTGGTGGCTAGAATTCCGGGCATTCCAGGTCAGTATACGAAAATCAATCGCAGGGGGAAGACCAGGGGTAACCTACCAGAGGGGGAATAAAATATATCCGACGCCAGCAGAAGAACTACGTCGTGGGCTTGGGTTCATCGCGGAGTTCCCGAAAAAAGGGGGGTCAAGAAAGTCATCTAACCTCAAAGACGAAGCGGCTAAAAACTGGAGAAGTCCAAATTTCACCTTCATGCATCCGAACTGGAGGGTCAAAAGTGTTAGAGAAAAAACTTCTTTTTTGGAGGGACTTTTAAGTTGCGGGCCGGCGTGAAGATGTGCAAATTAAAGATCTTAGCTGGGGGGGGGGTGGCTTAGAGCTGGAAAGAGAAATCTCGACGAAAAAACGTCACGGGCAGGAGTATAAAGAAACACCCTCCCTTGGAAGTGAAAGGAAAGTTACGTCTCCTTCAAATCGTCATTCTTTGAGGAAGAGCAAAAGACGGGGGGAGGTGTTACCAGGGCACGCGGGACCTATCCAAAGGAACAGGCGGGACAAGAGAAATGCAGAAAATCTAAAAAAGGGCCCTTACATTATCGAGAACTTGATTGGGGGGTCGTGGGATGGGGGGGGAATGGGAGTGATTTAAGGACATCGGAGAACAGCAAACGCGCCTATAATACGACTTGGTACAAACTCCCCTTTTCTGGGGGTGGGGAGTGGTTGGGAAGGAAAAGAACAGGTTCTGGAGGACGGAGGCGGGGAAGATCACGGGTCAATCATTCGCCGGCCCAGGGCCTATCAGACTTCAAAATAGGAAGTTACAGGGAGAAAGGAGGGGGTACTTACGTGTTTCTAACAACATAACACAGGGAATTAAGGGCGACTGTGGAAAACTCTTCTGGGTAGAACATTCGCTAGCCAGGAAAAAATTGGAAATAGCCCTCTTTAACCAGAGAGGGCATCCTAAGGAACAACTCCAAGAAATTTGTTATCCGTCACAAAGGGGCCTCCAAAAAAATTTGAAGGTTCTCACTCGAGCAGAAAAGGGTCCCTGGCGAACCAAAAAATGCGAGAAATTTGTCCAAAGAAAATTAAAACATGTGTCTGAACGAAGCGATTGGCAGGGAGCACGTAAGGCAACGGTTCACATACAAGGGGGGGTCCAGAGAGCCTCAGGTTTGCGCAAGGAAAAAAAAAGAATCTAGGGCTGAAGCGGATGGCGCTGGGGGAATACGTTACCGTAACCCACCGGGAGCAAGCGGGACCAAAGAAAACGATCTTGACGGCTAGTCAGCCTGATACTTCCAAGAAGACGGGTTCGCGGAAACCGCCGAAGCACCAAAACCCTCTAACTTTCCACCCGGATCAAGAAACGAGGGAAAGTCCGACTATGGAGTCGGGAGGACGGAGAAGAGGGGGGACCGAAACAGACGCGCATATTCACCGGCACATCACTTTGCCAGAGGGATCGGGGGAAAACAAGGGGGGGGAACACGCCCGTTGACGTGAGAAGACCGGCCGGCCCAAAAGAATTAAAGTGAGAAAAGTGGAACGACAGCGCCGATGGGGGGAAAGGGGCAACAATAAAGAACAAGGGAAAGAACTTCCCCAAACCGCGAGTGGGGGGGGGGGGGGGGGGGGGGGGGGGGGGGGGGGGGGGGGGGGGGGGGGGGGGGGGGGGGGGGGGGGGGGGGGGTGGGGGGCAGGGGGGGGGGGGGGGGGGGGGGGGGGGGGGGGGGGGGGCTATCTCTCCCACAATAGAATTCGAAAAAAAAAGGGGGGGAAAGCAAGACCCATTCTAACTACTCAAAACAGTTTCTCTCTAAGGTAGTATGAAAAGAATGAATTAGTCGCCTGGCGCCTTCGTGGGTACCTTGGAAGTGTCAAAAACGGCCTTAGGAATTCTGCAGATCTAACTCAAAGGAAAGACTGCGCCGGGAGGGAGGCTTTAAAAAAAAATGGTTCGGACCATTGTAAAAGGAAAAAAGAACATTGAACTGGTCGTTGAAAGTTGATGCCCAGTCCAGAAAAAAATACAAAGGTTCCGGGGGGGCCTTCCAGGCGTCTGTCTGGAACCTGGGGACCTTAGGTACCTGCCGCGATGCACTATCAAAGGCACGAAGGGGACGCAAAGTAGGGGTAAAAAAATGGGTAAAAGACTCTGGGAAAGGAGGTATGCCAATCCAGAGCGAGTCAGAAAATGGCGATGGGTTGTTTGTTTTGGGGGTTTTTCTGCGTGGGGAAGGTGCGGTGCAGGGGGGCTCCTAGGAAAAAAATGTGGGAAGCCTCACCGAGGAAACTTCAGTCGTAAGGTCGAGAGGACAGCCCGGCGGCCAGCTTCCACTTAAAGTTTCAAAAAAACAGTTGCCAACCCAAAACTGAGGGGGAATCCGGAAGCGAATCTCCAGCCCCTCACTCAACAAAATAAGAGGCGATTATCCGCCGCGAGACGATAATTAATGGCCAGAAAGGGGACAGTTACCGGGAAACTCGGTGGAAGGGTTCAACAAAAAAAAACGAAAACATCCGTCAGAACCTCTCCCGCACACCAAAAAACCTGGCGGGGAAACATGGGGTTACGACTTCATCACTGGTTGGACGATAAAGGGGGTGCCAAGGAAAGACTTCAACGGTTTGCGGCAATCTGTGGAGGGAAAAAAAGAAAAAATGAAGAGACGTTCCTTTCCCGTTGAAAAAGGTCGGGAAAGAGTCCGGAAAAAAATGAGGGGAAACCCGGGAGGATCACCGGAGAGTGTATGATGAGGGGGGGACTCTAATGTCCCCAACAGAAAAAGACAAGCTAGAGGTACGGTATGTGTCCGAAAAAAGAAACGCAAGTAAGTCCTCGTAGGCTTAATTGTAATGGGGGCAAAACGATGGGATCCTGGATAAATCAGACAGTAAAGGGGTAAGACGAGCTGAAGATTTCAAAGTCCAGGGCACAAGAAAAATTGTCTACTCGCCACGAAAAAACACTAAAAACCCGGAAACCAGGAGGGTTTCCCATGACTGTCAAACGGAAGGAAAGGAGAAAAGGTGATGACCAGCTTGAAAGACCACGAAAAGAGGGAAAGACACTACTCGAACTCTAGGTAATGAAAAGAAGAAACCACTTGTCTAAAATTTGCAACATGGGACCAACTGATCGAGCTTCCTGTTTTTAACCACCAACGTCAGGGTGCACGATCCAAACTCAATGATCGTCGGCAAAGGTGTTTCCTCTCAGAACACAAACGCTTACCGGAAGCCCACCGAGTAAAGGGAAGAACTTTCCGCGAGGGTTAAACCAAGGGTCCGTGGCCCTTGAAAAACTCGGGGTGGGGGCGTAGAAAAGAAATGTCAAAACCTATAGCAAGGTTGAAATTCCACGTTATAAGAAAACCGGACGCAATTCAACTGAAAGAAAGGTGGAAAACTCTCGGATCCACAATCTCAGTAATACTCAAACATCAAGGAATCAAAGCGTCCTCCTTCCTGGCAAAAAGGTAAATCAGGACAAATACAAGTTGACTCTAGCGATGGCCTAAAGGAATAAGTTTTTCGGCGCCCACAACGACGAAAAGATGCCAGCCAAAGTCAAGACGGGGCACAGGGTCGGAGCAACATGGAGTTGTGCCGCGAACCCTTGTCGGTAAAGAACCTTGGAACCCAGGGGGGGGGGGGGAAGAGATGGTGATGGTACTACGAATACTCAAAAGGACAACCAGAACAACGAAGAGAAACGGAAGGTCCAGAGGGTAGGACGGAGAACGGCCCAAGTCTGTTTCGAGCCCGGGTTGGGGTTTCCCCGCACCAAGCAGATCTGCAGGGTAAGCCTACGAGGGGCGCAACAGTTGGGGGGCCTCTAAGTCTTTCGGGGGGGAAAAACAAAGTTGCGATCAGCTGAAATTCGTAAGGGGAGGGGGATTCTCATTCGGGAAAATCAGAGACACACCACAGAGTCGCACGAAAGAAACTCCCCCGCCCTCTTCGAAAGGAAAGCAGCCCCGTTTGTTCGAGTTATCCGGGAGAGGGGGGGGAAAGGGCTGCTATGTCAATTACAGAATCTGGTGATCCAGCGTGTGCTGGGAGTACAAACCACGCAGAAAACGCGGAATTGAATCCAAAAGTGTTCAGATGCAATGCAAGAAAAGGATCGAGGGGGAAATCGCCGGCGATTAAATTCCTTCCGAGAGGCGGGTAAAGGGTAAAGGAGGTCCAACTGACGCCGGCCAAAGGTCAAGGCGAGGAGGTCAGAAAGGGGTTCGAAGAACGGGGGGGGGTACAAGACCACCAAAAAAACTGACGGGGCTTTTAAGGGGGGGTATCACAGTTTCGGCAAGGAAAGGTAAAGCCACTAAGCGATGGTTGAATTGGACAGAGCTTGATTTTCAAAAACACAGGGGCTTGAGATGGGTATCAAACCAACAAAAGAAAAGAGGGGGGATCTTTTTCATCCGGAAAAAAATGATCAAAAATATCGGGCTAAGCTAGGGGTTCCTTTGCCACGGAGCCAAAGAGACCAAGAAAAGGGTTGGAAATCCGGGAATAAATTGGGCCAGGGAACGCCCAAACCGGGATCCCACATCTTTTACGTGGGGCCAAGGAGGGGAAGTTTCAAACCATCCCAAAAGCCTCGAAAAGGGGGGGGTTGTGGTTACACAAACCTAATCGGGGGGGGGTGGCAATTACTAGGAGGCCAAGGTCAGGGAGAATTTAATCCCAATGGCGAAAGATAAACCTTTCCGGGTACTAAGAAGAACGAAGGGTAGACATCCAGCCCCACCTTCCATCGACGAAGGACTCTAAAAAGGCAAAAAAATTGGAGAGACAATGGCGAACCCAAAGCAAAAGAACCGCAAAGGTCAGGAAGCATAGTCTTAGCAATTCCGGGGCGGCCCCCGGCAACCTTTAGGTCAAAGTTGCGGGGGGAAAACCCTTGAACGAGGGGGGGCTACGAAAGAATCGAACTCTAGGCCGGCGAACCAGAAGTGACGGGTTTCAAGCACTGTCGTCGTATTCCAGTCCAAAACAGGGGGAACTAGTCCCACGTCGGCGTTACAGAAGGGGGACAGAGGTGGAAAGAATCCGACACCAAATAGGAAATAGGTTCCTTGATACCTGGATGAGAAAAAAGAAAAAAACGCTACAGATCACACGAAGCCAATTGGTTGCCCACCTGGACAGACTTTTTAAAGAAAAAGGAAGGGAAAAAAAGAGGAATTATGGAAAGAGATGAAGAGGGTACTCCCCGTTGGGGGGTTGTTCCAACAAAACTTTCGGAGGTGGTTTCTAGGTGAGAAGCTGGGATGAAAAAGTCTGTTCCCCAAAAAAAAAAGAATTCCCAGAGTGGTCGCCGTGGAAGGTGGGAGAACTGAGTCAAGAAACGTCCTTAACGCCCCACGTTAAAATAGAGGTTAAGGAAAAAACCAAGGGGCAAACCAGGGTGACTAGAGGAAACCATGTTGGTCGGCGGACGTAGGGAGAGTTACCACTTCCTCAGTAAAAAACCAAAGAAGGGGTTGAGGGGGGGTCCCTCACCCAGGGTTGAAAAACTATCGCACAAGCGAAAAAATTTGAAAAGAAAATTGGCGCGGATAGGCACCTGTAGACCCTTACATCTGAGAAGGGTGGGTAAAAAAAGGTACTGGGGAGGGAACAAACTTTGTAGTGGAGAAAAACCTTAGGCGGTCAGGGGAGACCTCCTCTCCGGGGGGAAATCTGAGTATTGACCCAAGTCAGTGAACGAAAACGAGGAAGCGGTACTGGAAATAGGGTTTCCGGGCATCAAGAGGATTCAAAAGCGGTAGAAATTCACGCAATGAAGTGTACACCTGACGACCGTGCAGCTCCCCGTTAACCCCGACGAAGCTCCGGAGCAAGCGAGAAGACTCTGCCGGGTGAACGAATGAAAAAAAGTTTGGGGGGGAAAAAAGAAAGCGACCCTAATGTACCAATAAACGAGGATCGGCTCCCTCGGAAAAAACGGACAGTGTGACACTACCAAATACGGTGAAGTAAAACACTGGCTGCCCAAAGAATGAAAAGAAAAGGTTTGGAATCAGAAGCGGGAAGTATACCGGCGCGGGGATTGGGGGGTTCCGACCACGCGTTCACGGCCGGCTAGACGAAAAAGTGAAAAAATAACAGGGCTAGCGAAATGATGGGTTCCCATGGGGAACCGAGGAAAAGAAAAAGAGAGGGACCACAAAAAAGGGGGGGTAAAAACAAAACAATGGCTAAGACGTTCCTCGGGTCAAAATTCGAGTCAAGCAGGGACTCACGCCGCAACGCAAGCTAAAATAGGGTTGTTCTCCAAAATCGGACAAAAAATTCGCTTCAAGGGCTCGTTGAAATTAATGCGAGCCTTCATTAACGAGCAAAGAGATCGTAAACGGAGGGGAAATCCACAGGGAAGTTTCAAAATCTACAAATTATTGCTTCTGGGTGAAGGGTGGAAGGATCGGAGAACACTTCAGCGGCGGGCGAACTACGTTTTTGGGGCCACGAAAAAAAAATGAAGGTCTTCCCGATCTAAAGAATCGCGCGTGGAAAAAAGCCGTCCAACCGACAGCAGACAACAGAGAGCCGAGCCTGCTGCATTACGGGGGTAGTACGACAGCTAAAAAAGCAAGGAAGGGTAGATCCGCAAAAAATGCGAGAAAAAGAGAAGAGAAGTGAAAGCGTCACCAGTTGTCCACGAAACGCTAGGGGAGAGGGGGGGAGGAACCTGTGGTTTTAATCAGAGATTAGGGGTCCGGGGTCGGTGTTTTTGGGGCCAGTTGCAGTTTGGTGAAATATCAAATCTGGAACTGAAGTCTGGAGTGTGAACTTCAAAAAAATGGAAAAGGAAAAATAAAGAACTGTATCGAAAGGGAAAAAGGCTCTAAGAATATACACATCGGGTATAAGTTCCCGGGGGCGGACGAAGAAAAAGTGAAATACCGAGCGGGCTCAGTGTCGGTAGGTCAACAGCCCCCACTTGGGGGGCACAAACCTAAAAAGGGTGGTATCGGCAAAGCCTCCGGGAGAAAAAGAAAAAGTTTAACCCAGAGGTACTCACTAAAAACTTAATAGATCTTGCGTCGTAGAATGTCATTAAAAAGAAAATCCCGCCATCGAGGCAAAAGGAAAATTGGGCCAATCCCTGTGTTGTCGGGGTTTAAGAAGGGGTGTGGGGGAAAAAGAAGATCCATCTGATGGGACCAAAGCGATGGGAATCCAGAAAAATCTGATCCCCTCGAAGGCGGGAGTAAAAGCCAACTACACATAAAAATGGGGGTTTATCAGACGGCGCCCCTAGAAATAAAAAAAAACCATACCCCTTGAAGGCGTGTAAGTTGGGGGGCAATAGGGGCAACTGGTGGCAAGGGCTTCCCGGATCAAAGAAGTAGCCCGGTAAAAACAGCTGAGGATCAAAAAATAGCACACCGAACGAAAAAAAAAAACAAAGTCCGGGGTGGTAAAAAAAGATTGGCCGACTCCGAAAGGGGAGGCTAAAATTGCCAGCAAGCCCGTTCCCCTCCATCGAAAGTCGGGAAAAAGCAGTCAGGAAAGAAAGTTTGCAACGGGGTGTAAAAAATTAACGAATAGGAGGGAAAATGGGGAAGGAAATCAAAGGTAACATGGAACCATCTCCAGCTCAGGAGGGAACGGAGTACTCAAAAAGTCTTCAAGTGAGTAGGAGACAGGGTAAAAGTTCCCAAACTGTACTGAAGACTAGGAAAAAACCTTCTACGTTAAAGAGACCTTTGCGAGAGAAGGAGGCTTCCACGGGGTGAAAATTCTACAAAACCGTAGAAAGAATATCACAACCATCAACACCGAGGAAGAAAATCAAACCAACTCCAAATTCCAAAAAATTCTGCAGAGGAGCGCTGAAAGTACTAAAAAAGAGCACATATGCTGCCAACACAAGTTTCAGTTAAACATGAAGGGAAAAGACCAAGGGAAAAAACGGCTTTTAACCATACGAATTAAAGAAACTTTCTGATTGGGGCAGGGGGAGGTGACAGTGAAAAAAAGGAAAAAAAGAAAAAGAGATTGGGGGTTACCTGCGCCCAAAATTTCAAACAACAAACTGGATTCGGCACCCAAAAAGGTAATTCAGCAAACTAACAGCTAAAGCCACAAGAGAGGGCGTGTACCGAGGGAAAAACAGAAAAGTTCGAATTACGAGCATCTCAAAAGACAAGGGAGAGAATGTAGTCCAGGAGCTCAAAAAAAAGTTTGTCAACCATTTTGAGGAAGTCAGGAAATGCGTCTATGGGGTTCGAGTCAGGTTGGAAAGAAAGTACCAAAACGGGGGGAAGCTCAAAAAGGGCCTGGGGAGGTCTTACCTTGGGGGGGGGGGGAGGATGTTTCAAAAGAGTGATGTTAAAGGGCCCACTTGATGCCGGGAGAAGCAGAAAAAAAAAAACGTCCGGGGGGGACCCTCCGGGAAAAAGGCAAAAAAAAAAGCCCGGTTGACCGGCATGCGGGGGATGGAATATAAACTAAGAGGTGGGTGGAACATAAAAAACGACTTCGCAGCCAGGAGATTCCTACGTCCCGCTTAGGACGAAAATCCAGGAAAAAGAAAAATAATTTTTTTTTTAATTGGGGAAAGGGGTAATTTCCGCGGTTGGGTGTAAAAAGGGCGGAAAACCTGGGTCGCCGCACGGGTCAAGTAAGGGGAATGGAGAAAGACCTCGGCAAGGGAGCCAGCAGGAAAAAAAAAAAAGTCCCTGGGTGAGGCGAGTCTTTGGAAGTTAGTAACGAAATTCTTAAAAAACTCCACCCTCGAAATACCGGGATGAGGAAGCACGCAAAAGAGACTGAGGGATGATTAAACATGTTAAGTCCGCATATGAGATTTTAAAAGGAAAAAAAACAAAAAATCCAAAAGAACGCCTAAACTACAAGCTCCCTCTTCAAGAAAAGGCTTCGGGGGAAAAAGAGATGGAATTGTTCCTTCCTCATTTTCAAATCTGAGAAAGGAAAATTCGCAGGGGGGGAGAAGTTGAAGAAAAAACAAAAAAACTTCATGAGTTATTGCCGCCGGGCTAATAGAAAAAGAGAACAAAAGAAAAAAAAAAGCATTTCCTAGGGATTTATATGGGGAGCGAAGTAAAGGAAATAATGGTCAAAAAAAACGGCACGAATGAAACAAAGCAAAAAGGGGGGGGGGTTCGGCTTCTACATCAAATGGTAAGGGAGCCCGCGTTTTGGGTGGTCTGAGAACTGTGGAAACCTTTCGTCAGGAGTTTGAGTCGTGGGGGCACTTATCTTCAACAGATAGACTACAGGCTAGCAGAACTCCATCACACTCAAAAGACAGAAAAACAATTCTGTGGTACAAAGGCATAGGGGGACTCGTTAAGGTCAGAGTCCTGGCTCTTCCGACGCTCGGACGAACCGGACGGGTTCCTGAGGCCGTAAACTGTTTTTTCCGTCAGGGATAAGGGGAACAAGAGGAAGAGCTAACTCTCACTGTGGACCACAACAAGAGGTTCAGACGTTAAAAAAACTGGGGGGGGCATAACTGAAAAAGGCTTCTTTCGCTTAAATGACACGCTCACGCAAAATCCCCGGCCCCGAGGATGAACTGGTTCCGCGAGTGTTGAAAAAACAAAAGGGATGGGTAGAAAATTAAAACGGTGGGAAGGGGGAAAAAGCAACAAGGTGGAACTCTGGCGACATGATATTCAGAGAGAATGGGCAGGTCAAAAAACGCCACTGGGAAACTTGGGGGACTGAAAAGTACACTTCCTAAAAAAACTAAAAGAAAAAGACGAAAAAAAAAATGACACAATGTCTGGGAAAAAGGGAGATCAATAAAGTGAACCGTAATAAACGGGAAAACAGTGCCACGGTGGCGGTACAGGATCAGGGTCGAAGCCGATTGTCGAGCGCCCCTGCACGGCGAGCAGGAGGAAACCTCCAAAATATTCCAGACAGAGCAAAAAAAGGATAAAAAGGGCGATGGGCAGTGCTGAAAATTGGTGGTAAAGAGGGGTCCGGGGCCAACAACGGCGTGGTTGTGTCGTTAAGAGAAAGAGAAAAGGGTCTACAACAAAAACACAAGAACTTCTAGGTGTCCAGGCTCAAGCGAGGATCGAGATCAACCTGATTGGGAACAGTCAACCCCCTAAATGGGCATCATAGTTGGCGATGTTGACTACGAAAATAGGCGCTGATTGCAAGTAGGAAAAAAAGTTCTTCTGTTAAAAAGTCAAGTGGGGGGACCGAGAAAATTCCTCTTTCAGACGAGAAACGTTTGGAAAAAACGTCGAAAGAGCAACCAGAAAAATAAGTACAAAGAAAGGAAAGAGAAACGACCCTGAAAGGGTTCGTCAAAGGGTTGCCGGAAGTGAAAAAGAGGAGGAAACGTGCGAGCGGCCAGGGGGGGGTTGAAACAAAGAGTAGCCTGGGGGAAAAGTTGCCAAAACAAAAAGAGGGGGCTGATCCCCAGTTTCAACCGAAAAAAAAAAAAGCAGAATGAAATCCGAAAGGCAAAGGAAGGCGGAAACTGAAATGGGCCGTGGGAACTCTGAAAAGAAAACATTGGCCCCCTCAAAGGAAAGAAAATTGGGCGCCTCAACCTAAAACGAATGTGTAAATTTTTGCGATGTTTACAACAGGGGAGGGGGGGTTGTTCAAACAAATGGCATCGGAACAAAAGAGTCAAAATCGAGTTGGAGAGGAGGAAGCAAGGCTTTCAAAGCAAGGGGCAGGGTAGTCGGGAAAAAGCGGCACCAGGCGCCTCGGGCCGACATCACAAGTCCAGGGGGTAGCAAAGGGGGGGGACACTATTACCTTTTCAAAAGCACAGGGGAGGGGAACCAAGCCCGGTGGAAAAGGTCTCTCTAAAAAAAAAAGGGGGGGAAATAAAGCGAAAAAAAGAACTCACAACCAGCGTAACTGAAAGGGGCCAAACCTCGTTTAAGCAAGTCCCGGAGAGGAAAGGCCCGAAGGTGGTTGGTTTTCATGCAACAACATGGCAATAAAAAATCTTCCCGAAAAGGCCCTACGGAAAGGGGGAAGGAAAAAAGGGATCGGACAAGTGGGGATAAAAAGACAAGGGGAAAGGGGCCGGTGAAAAAAAGGATGAGAACAGCTCAGCGCCGAAGTGAGTAGGAATGAAAAATACGAAAAAGAGCAAAAAAAAAAAGACAAAACCAAAAAAAAAGGTCGAGATCAGGGATGGAGCGAGCCAAAAAAAACGAACCGAGAGGGTTGGCGTGCGCCCGGGTTTGTTGGACTAGGGGAAAAAAGGCGGCCCGATGGTCCAACGTAAAAGGGGACCAAAAAGCGGCAGGGGAAATTTGGATTCTTCCAACAGGGGGTGCAAGAGGGAACGAAAAACCTCCTATTTGAGGGAAGGGAGGTTTCAAGGCGGCTGGGGGAAGAGCAGGGGCCGAATACATTAAAAAGCCCCTCTAAGCAGTCCTTGGAAGGAAAAGTCCGGGTCAAAAAGGAAGAAGATCTACTCTCACCAAGCCAGTTTTGGTGGGAAACACGCTGACAGGTGTACCAAAAAAATATCATCAAAAACTGTGAGGAAGGGAAAAGAAAAATATAAAGGCCAAGGGGTGTTAAAAAGTGGTCCTGCACAAACTTGGAACTCGGGCAAAGGGGAGACCGTCGAATGTCAAACCCAAACGCCCAAGTTAAAACTCTTTGTTGGGGGAAGGCTAGGGAACAACCAAATGACCACAGAGCCTGGACAACTTGACATAGCAAATCGGTGGAGGCAATACGAAAAGGTAAAAAATGTGGACGAAAATGTACAGGTTTAGGACCTCCAGAGGAGGAGGATGAGGGCCCGAGGCAACGAAAAAACTGTTCCCATAGGAGACAAACTGGCAACAGACTTGTTAGGGGGGCCTCCGAAAGGGAAGCAACCAAAACCATTAAAAGTTGTTTCTTTGAATTTCCAACGGCTGGGAGGAAAGTAAGAAGCTTGAGCTGGAGGCCAGCGGGTTGAAGGGAAGACTTCACTTGGTAGAGGGAGGGAAGTAAGCGGCGAAAACCGCTCGTATCCACGTAGCTCGGTGGAGAAAAAAACACCTTCTGGAGGCCATTGAAAGTTGGAAGGGGGAACGAACTTGGGAAAGGAAAGATGGCCCGACCGGCAGGGTCTCCGGAAAAAAAAAAGGAAAAAAAAACGGGAAAGACTGAAAGGTTTGCCACCGGGAAATCTACTAAAAGAGAGAAAAGACTCTGCAGTCTTCAAAACAAAACAAGCGTACTAACAATGCAGGTTATCACCAAGAAAACAGCAAAAAAATTCCCTCTAACTCCGAGGGAAAACCTCTCGTCAAGCCATGGGGTTAGAAACAACCAGGGATTCACCAAGGGGTAAACTTTTAAAAGCACAAACCAAATAGAAAAAAATTCAAAAAAACATCGCCAAAAACGATGCCCGGATACCTGGAAGCGTGGGCGGGTGAACGCGACGCGTTGTGGAAACGAAGACGGATCCGCCGAAAGCGCATACGAGATTAAGGAAAACGGGATCAAGCCGCGTGAAACCGGGAAAAGGGGGTGGAAGACAAAGGGTAAAAACCGAGGGTGGGGGGGGTCCAAAAAATAAACGGGGACGAAGAGGAACCCTTTGCGCTATAAAAACATTCATATTTCCGAGGCTTTAGGGGGGAGCTGGGGAAAAACAAAGTTCAGAAAATGCGCCGTGGTACCTTCATCCTGAGCGAACGAAAAAAGCGCGTTGTCGGGAAAGAAAGCACTCGCCGCAAAAGCAGAGTGGCGTAATTGCAGGAAGGGGAGGAAAAGAGCGGGGCGTTAATCCTAAGATGCAAAAAAAAGAAAGAAAAAAAGGAAAAGAATGGTGTGGTGCGGACTTTGGCAGGTCAGAAGAAGAAAAGGGGTAAAAAATAAGAGAGTGAAATCAAGAAATCGCTGACAAGAAAAAATCAAGAGATGCAAGAATGACTACTTCACCTAGGGAAGGAAGAATCAGAAGTCGCCGAAAAAAATGCGAAAATAATCTCGGGCGGAGGGAGTTGGAAAGGGAACACAAGGGGGGGGGGCCCGGCAGGCACGGACGGCCTGGGCCCACTTGGATCTCTAAGATGGGGGCGGGGCCAATGTGCTATTTTAATGGAGTATGCAGGTAAAGAAAAAGGGAAAAAAGTGGACATCGCCCCGGGAATCCTTGAGGGTTGGGAAAAAAGAATGGGGAAAAGCAGTCTCGAAAGGCTCTGGAGAGTGGGGAAAAAAAACAGAGGCTAAGGGGTTGGAAACAGTTAACATTGTACAAAATCCAGGAGGAATCTGGGTCAAGGGGGAAATTGGAGAACTCGCAATCAACTGTTGTCTTTGGCCGCAGTTAGGAAAGATGCATCCTCGGGGAAAATCCCGAAGAAGTTCGACAAGTAAAAAAAAAGGAACCTGAACTTCGCTCGACTGGCGGGGGAAAGGGGTCAGAATCGAATCAAGCGCATCGGTACAATTCCTACACGTTGGGTGTCCGTTTTGGGTGGGGTGATGGAGAAAAGAAAGAAAACATTGTACAAGGGCCACATAGAAAAGAGGCCTGTAAGGAGGAATCCAGCACCGGGAATTTGGAATCAAAAACGAACCGTTGATCACAGGCCAAGACTTTGCGAGAAAGCCGCCGGTCAGCGACGTTTGGGTCATGTTGGAAAGGAAAGGAGGTTGGAAACGCTTAAACAAAGATACATAAAGGTAAAAACTATGTGAGCCTCGTAAGAACGGAAAGGCCAAGCCGACGGGCAGCCAACGCACGCCTCCGGGGGGGAGAAAGGAATATAACCACGTTCAATCAAGGGGCGAAAAAATTAAAAGGACGCACAAACGCGTGGGGGGGGCACTTTCCCGAGGGGACCAGGGACGCTCGCGGTTTTACTGAAAAGTAAGGGAGTCATTGGGAGGGTAACTTGGGAAAGGACAAAAGACAACAAACAAAAGTGAAAGTCCTCGAAACTCATCGAAGGCTGTGACTGTGAGTGAAAGTCAAAAGGGGCAGAAGGGAAGACTGTACCCTTACTGCCGAATCCCGCAAACGAAACAAAAAACTTTAAAAGTTGCTGCTCCTACTTAACCAAAGATCCTCTGGCAAAAAAAGAGATCCAGAAAGAAAGAACAAAGAAATTTCCTAGAATCCCCATAAACAACAACTCGAAAAGGAAAGAAGTGCGTCTAGGGGCACCGGGTCCTGAAGAGTCTCCAAGATGACGGCCAAACTCGGGGGGGAACAAATAGACTACAGGCCACTCCTGTCACAAGTCGTAAACCAGGGAACGGGGAGGAAATTGCGGGGGGGGCATTATCCGAGATTGTAACTAAAAGTAATGTTAAATGAAGGACAAGGGGGGAAACGAAGCGATATGCCTGTGGCCTCGAAGGTAGGAGGAGGTCAAGGAAAAACGACCACCGAGGCTTTGCTTCTTTCAAAAAAAAGGAACCCGAAGGGAGGGGGAAAGCTAAGGAGAGAAGACGAAACAACAAGGAAGGATTGAAGATCGTATAAATCAAGAGGGGGGGGGGGTCGACCTGAAGCAGTGTCAACATCACGTCGAGTCGGGGGAGGGACTTTGAAAAAGAAGCCGGCCTCGCAAGCTCTCAGACTTGACAGGGGTTGGGGGGAAAAAGTTCCACCATCGAGTTTCTTGGACACGGGGGGAGCCAAAAGAAAAGCAAACACAACTTCAAGGAAGGAAGAAGGGAGAACAAGAGCGGAAAAAAAACGGCACACGTCCACTTGAACCACGAGCAATCCTGAAAAAGGAATAGAGGCGGATGTTCGACGAGGACTTCGCGACAAAACCTCGAAAAAGGGTCTGGGAGTCGGGTGGTTTTTCAAGGAGATTAAAAAGGAGGGGCGGGGGGGGGGGGGAGGGTTTCCTCCCCGCGGTCTCAATAAAAAAACTTAGCTTCAATGTAGGTAGGAGAGCCTCGCAAGACCAAACAGGCAACCGGTTCGTAGAAAAGCCCACAAACTTCTCACAAGGAAAAGCTGGGACAGCCAATCAAGATACACCGAAAAGACTTCTATGACATCGGGGGGGGCAGGGGGGTGGGGGGGGGGTGGGGGGGGTCATCTGAGTGTCCAGGGTGACTCAAGACCTGACAAAGGTCCGTTCAAAGACCCTACCAAAAGACCCCGCGCGAAGTCCGCAAAAAACCTTCCGTCTGGTGAAAAGGCCATGGTGAGGAGGGGCCCTGGCCACGGCAGGGGGAGTTGGAGAATCGGGAAGGAGGGGGAAAAAACAGGGAAAAAATGAACTGGTCAAGGGGCTTCCCCGTCCCCGTGAAGCGAGGGAACCGGGGAAAAAAATAAATCATCGCCGAGCTGAAACTCGGGGGGGGGGAAAAGAGGAAAATGTGAAATAAAAAAAAAACCGCAGAAGAAAGGAAATGGAAAAAAGTAGATGTAAGGGGTTATTGTGTACCCAAACCCCCTTCGTAGGAAATTCCCGCTCACAACGGAGATGAACTGGTCCATGCGAAATAAGGACTTAAGGGAACGAAGGTCGCGCTTGGATCGGTAATCTGGAAAAGGCCACTGCGAACCTGTCGCTGATGATCCCTCACCCACGCCCCCAAACAACCCACAAAGAAAACAAAAAGTGCGGTCCAAGTACTGATCAGAGGAGAAGTTAGCTGTGGGCATAAAGGCCGACCATACGAGGGACTCTGAAATGTTAAATTGGATCGGAAGGTTACAATTTCAAGTGTGGTCGATCAAGGACACGCGACTTGGGAGACGGGGAGAGACCCGACCCCCTTAAAGAGAGGGGTAAGAAAAACGCGATGATTATTTTCGTGGGACATCAAAGAACCCGGGGTTCAGGAAATCCAAAGGTCACAACCAAAAACCCCTTAGTTAACCAAAGAGGGAATTTTTTCCGACCGGCGAAAGGAAAGGACGAATGCTGGGGGGACAGTGATAAAAGACGGAATAACGATGCGCTCCGTACAGGGAAAAAAGAAACGCGAAACACTGCGAGAAACAAGACTTCTAAAGAAAAACGACGAAGGGGAATCAACGAACGCGGAAACGAGAAGGGTTCGGTCACCACAGGAGACGAGCCTTCTATCAGGGGGTTGAAAATCCTTAAAAACCGAGGCCAATTGGTGAAGCCCCACCAAGTTGTCATCCAAGACGTAGATTGGGAAAAATTTGGGTGAAAAGTTCTGACCCGCGTATTATTGGGGGGAGAGGGGTATATAAAGCTAAGGAGCACAATGTGGTCAGGGAGGAAGCACTAGCTAAGTAATGTAACCAAGGGGACAGAGTTCCCTCGGTCCAAGCGCAAATCGATCTGGCAGGGAAAAACTCCAAACATTCCTTTACAATCTTCTATTGCCACCTTCGTGGGGGGAAAAGACGACTTATTGAACCATCGGGTTAACGCGAAGAAAGCAAGGAAGTGAAAGGCAAAACACCTCCAGAAAAAAAATTAATCGAAAGGAAAGTCGACCCCCTACCGACTTCACCTGGGGAAAAAAAATGAGGAAGGATGCGTCGCGGGAGACGGGTGGCAGAATACAAAAACAGAAAAAAGGGACTCGCCAGAGACACCATTTTTCGCGGTCAAACGGCGGGAGGTCACTCCGGAGGCCTGGATCAAAAAGTGGGAAGCAGGTGGGGGGAAAAATTTCCGAACAATGCACCCCCGCCCATAGACGATAAGAACAACGACGCACAAGACGGACGCTCCAATGAAATGAAAAAGGAGGGGGAAACGTAACTCTCGCCACTTGCGTGGAAACAAGTCAGAACCGGAACCCGTTTCACTCATACGCAAAAAAAAGGGGAAAAGGGGAGCGTTGCGCCAAAGTCAAAAGGGGTGAAAGAATGCAACCTTTAAAAAAGGGAAAATTGGGACACAGAGGTCCTTAGCCCCGACATAAAAATTTGAGAGAACAAGAGTGACGTTTTTTGCACCAGGCAAACTATTTCGTATCGTTGTAGCACACCAACATTGCAAGCGTCTCGAGATCTCAAAGGTAAGAAAGAGAGCGAGGCGGTGCCACGAAGTATGATCAAAGGTGGAAAAAAAAGGCGTCTCCGGGACCTGAACCGCGAACAGTGGAAATAGGTCGCTACGCCCCACGGCAAACCCTTGGTGAAAGAAAGTCGGAGCTACACGGTCTTCCAAACCAAAAAGGGGTGTCCAATCCCAACTATGCCTAAATCAGGGAGACGACGTCGCGCTATGTTAAGTCCCTACGAAAAAAAAGAAACAAACCGTACCGTAAAAGCACATTAAAAAGAACGCCCGGTGTTAACTTCGTGAAAGAAGAGATCCAAAAAAAAGAAAAAAACAAGAAAGAAAGATCGGTCGGTTGGAAGGAAAAAACGAACAAGCGCTGGCCTGGACTGGCAGGGGGGGAAAAGGAGGGGGGGAAAAGGTGTGAAAAAACAAAAAAAAAAGACCAAAGAGAACCTCTGAGAGCCCCGGGAACCATTTAAAACGGACAAAAAGTGTTGCAAAGCGGGCATGGGTAAAAATCAACGGGTTTGGGTCATGACCCAGCTGGATGGGGGGGTTCATCAGGGACCGATAAACTCTAAATTCCACCCAAGCCCGATTGCACAAACGAGGAGGAAAAGGGTCAAGTGATGAGAACCGGCGTTGGTCTTGCACTTTATTAAACGAGGAAGAAAAGGGCTCTCGCAAAGAGAAAAAAGTTGGGGGGGGCCACTTGAAAACGGGGTACCACCAAGCTACGAGTCCAACACCAAAACAAGGGGGGAATATAGAAGGGTCGCCACCCGTTTGGTCCAAGGGTTGGGGCAAAAGGGGCCCTTGTGCGACGAGAATGGGGAGAAAGACTCTAATTCCCCAACGGCACCGAACGAAAAAGCTGGGTGTTTTTCGAGTTCGTTCCACAACAGAGAGAAACTTAAGTGACATCTGCAATCGGATTCATACGCCGACGCACTGACAGACCAGACGTCAGTCCATGGTTCGTGACCTCCTGAACTGAAGGAGACACCATCAGGCCAACCTTGGGCAAAAAGCCAAAAGAGGGGGGACAAGGGGAAGGGGGACGCAGCCCCTCCACCGAGAATCTCACCGTCAAGTGGCAGAGCGCGTAGAAACGACGGCGGCGCAGTCTGGATGGTCAGTGGGAGGAGGAAAAGGGATGATCCGGTAATGTAGGGAAACAAGGTAGAAGCATGCCGTTACGACGTAGGACAAAAGCCGTGGGGGAAAAGCGGGAGTTGGAACACAAGGCCAAGCGGGCGGGGGAAAACGTTTGGAATGAAACAACGAACGCTTCGGGACGATAGTTTCGCAAAGCCGACAGGGACCCGGTGGTGTCCGGACTTTTTGAGCTAGCTCAAGGAAGGGGGCCAGAAGAATTAGCGATAAAAAAAAGGAACTGAAATCGCGAGAGAGCTCGGGGGAGGAGTAACCCCTATGCAACTGGTGGGACGAACTAAAAAGACTTTTCAACTAAAACTAAACAGTCAAAGCGAGGAAGGGGTATCTTTGCCGCACTACAAAGAAGCCGTAAAAAAGCTCATCGAGACACTGGTTCTCACGGAGAGGGTAAGGGAAAAATAGGCGAGGTAAAAAGGGGGGGAACTCAGA
>Ga0179593_1448776_pt1 | contig 23279 bp, 18 predicted proteins | sample CZODoug2_1_08_16_FD_185931 | JGI IMG/M metagenome (GOLD analysis project Ga0179593, IMG submission 185931) | Vadose zone soil fungal communities from Angelo Coast Range Reserve, California, USA - CZODoug2_1_08_16fungal (PacBio error correction) | ecosystem: Environmental > Terrestrial > Soil >...
ACTTCAGGAGAAGTCTTTGAGAGAAGGATGAATATAAACAACACGGGGGAGATAGGAAGAGGGAAGACATACTACTCCATAAACAGCAAGGTAAATTTGGACGGGGAAAGTCGGAAACCGGTTTTGACTCAGAGGGTGGGGGGGATCCCCAGTTCTCGGCTTTGAAGGGGGACCCCACTTAATTGAGGCAGAAGGTGGAGCGAATGAGTTCCCGAGTAAAGGGGGAATGTAACGAGTGAACTACATATTTGCAGTGTTCACTAGCTATGTGGAATGGGATCGGAAAAAGAATAGACTCCAATCCTGGAATAGAGAAACAGCAATTACAGGTGTTGAAAGATGACTTTGGGGGTCGAGACAGAATGCGAGGAACTAGAAGCGGAATGCTCGGAGAGGGGTCAACCGTCCTAAAGTCACCCGCTTTTGCATCTGTATCTTAATAAAAAGAGGGTAAGGTGGTCGACGGCTTTAAGGCAGAAAAAACATCTGGGAATGGAATTCTATATGGGGGCAAAATTCACGCGTGACTGGAAAGCCGGAGATCGAGGGGTACGTTCTGCGGGACACTGTAGACTAATCTACGATAAGGCCCAGGGTCAGGAAATGGATACGGGGAACTGTTTCGGAAGCTGAACGAAGGCCAGATTGGGGAAAGCCCATAGGTTGGGTTGGGCGTCTCTTCAGAAGTGGGGAAAGGAGGGGGTAAAGCCCCTTAGGCAAGTCCCGCCGCGTCCACGTAGCTCGGCTCCATAACAACGAGGCAGAAAGAGGACGGAGGGAATGGAGACCGGGGTTAGCCTTGAACCAAACGCGGGAGTAGTCAACAAAAATGGGATAGGCATCAATAGAGAGACCACGTCATTCTTCAGCTGAGAAGCGCCCCTGCTCAATATATGTAAGGAGAGGCCGAGAAAAAACAGCGGAATAGCTTTGTCAGAAGAGAGTGTAAACGTTCCCCTGTATACGAACGCAGGATGAGCGGCCAGAGGAATGAAGAGGTAAGAAAAAACATGGCCATACAGCAGCGAGGGCGTTTGAATCTTCTCACCATAGGCCGATGATCGGCCGGCAACCCTATTATAAACGGGCACACAAGACTGCGGTGATAAAGGGTACGTAAAAAATTCGTACGGAACATATGAAATAGTCTGAAAAGAACTACAACAAGCGTAGAAAAGGGACAAAGCCTCAAAGATCTGAAGGAAGCTGGAGCACGAAATGCTGAGGTAGGGTGAAGAGAGAAGCACGCGCATATCGGGAGAGAAGTGGGGTAGAAAAAACGGGTCCAGAAAACTGTTCCATGTCTGAAACGCGTAATAGGGGATCGGCTCCAGACCTGTAGGGCGGGCTCTGGAAGTGTCAATGGAACGTGAACAGGTGAGACATGAAAATGAAGCAATGGTCAAAGTATGACTAGGGCGAGACTTTCTCGAAGAGGAGAAACACGTCGGGGCATAATTGACCTTTGCTTCGGAGGGGAGGCTCAAACGGCAAAGAAGACGCAGTTGCGAGAGGGGAAAAAACTGCAGAAGAAATGGGCTCATTCCCAACAAAGAAAAGGGAAGGGAGGGTCACCGGGGGGGTCAAGGGAATTTGAGGGGGGGAACGGGGAAGGAAAAAAGGAAAGGGCTCGCGTTTCGCAGATGGCAAAGTGACAGGATGCAACAAGGAATTGGTGAGGGGGGGGGACGACGAAACCCAGGCCGTGGATCGGAATGGCAAAGCTGTGGCCGCGGTCCAAAACACTTCTGCGCAAAATCATCCATGCCGACATAAAGGAAGCCTGGACTGAAGCTGAAGAAAGGAAAATCGCTGGGGGGAAACACAGCCACAGGAATCTCATAGGACGGAAAAAAGAAGTAAGCAGCCGCGGAGGTGTATCGCGAACATTGTACTAGCTCATATCTGCCAGCAGAATAATCAAGACGGAAAAAATCAGAAAGAAGGAGGTGGCAGAAAAGAACTCCTAAAGGTTATAAAAAAGGGCAAAAACCTAAGTTTACCGAAAAAAGAAAAGAAAAAAGGAAAGACAGGGGGTCCAGGAATTGGCATAAGAAGCATCGTTCCAAAAGCGGGGGGGGGTGTCTCCGAGTGAAGAGAAAGCGCAGAGGCCGTCTGACTGGATCACAGGCAACGGTAAGCGGTTAAAATGCTGCGGATGATGACGCTATAGGAGAGAGACAGCGGGCAGGGAAGAGAGGGAACTCTACCGGTCCGCAACTTCAAGAATAGCTAATATAGACAAAGGTTGAAGGCGGAACGGCTGAGGGTGTCGCCGCTAATATGAGGATCATAAAAAAATCCGATGCGAGACCTTAGCACCGATCATCGACGGAGGTGGAGCTAAGAAAAGGCTTGAGCTACTGACAGCGCTCTTAAGGGGGGGGGGGGGAAGTCCTCTGATGAGGGTAAATCTATCCAACACATTATTGATTATGGAAAGAAAGAAAGGAAAATCGCAAATCCTGCGCGCCGCTCGTCGAGCTGTATAGAATAAAAAAAAATTCGCGATCACCACAGGACAGGAAAGGTAAGAGGTGATAATCAAAGACCTCCCTGAAAGGCCATAGGCAATAGAGCGACATGTTAGGCGAATCCGGTACTCCAATAGCTTGAACGGAGTAAAGGGTCACTAAGAGAAATAGCTATACTCGCCTTCTAGGGCTTCAGAAAGAAGGAAAGGGATTGGTCAAATCTCCTTTTCTGAAAGGCTCCGTCACCGGTCCTGGGTAGATAGACGATGTCTGTTCAAAGGATGAGGGAATCGCAATAGCAATTGCTTGCTCTTGGCGGGACGCGGGAAGCGCCTTTAACGGGGGGCCAAAGGTAATATGAAAGGGAGACTGATTGACTTAAGATTAGAGCAACCATTCAATTTAATATGGAGATAGATCGAGAGGGCCGATCTCAAATGGTGTCTCATCGACTTTTCGAATCAGGATGGAATTGGAAGGGTCCTCAAGAGCTTAATTCACTGGATGGTTCCCAACAGCGTGGGGATAGGAAAGTAACCCATGGGACGACTCAGTATAGAATATACGTTTTTGGCGGATCCAAGGCATCGATCTCCCCATCTCTCTGAGCAAGGGCAAGGGGGCCGGTGAAGACGAAGAGACAACTTTCGCAATGCACTTCTGGGAGGAGAAAGAGGAGCGAGGAAGGGGCAGGTCCAGATTCGACCGGCTGAGTGCCCGCCGAAAGGCCCTACTAAAGGCAATACGCGTCTGTGTGTGAATTTGGGGGAAGAGCCATCTCAGAGGGACGCAGTGGGTGCGGAGAACGAACTCCGTAACTTGGGGTTGGGACGTGGAAAACAAACGAGCGCAAGACACGGGCAACTTGCGTTGTGGCAGAAAAGGCAAGCCAGATATCTCGGATTGGCAGTTGGGAAAAGAAAGAGGGAAAATCACCTATATCACTAAGGATGTGCTGTCACTCAAGCATTGTCGAAATCTGGGGTCGCGAGCGAAAATATCCGTTTTGGGGACGGGTTACGCATGGGAAAGGCTTCCGTGTCATGAAAAACCTGATCTCGGGGAACTTCGTGGGAGGGAGAAAGAGGAACTACATAGAAAATGCCGCAAAGAGTTCCTTGACTCTTAGGTTGGAAATGGGCGAAACTACGGAGGTTGTTGTCATATGTTAAGAAGTATTGGATGGGGGACTACTTGGCACTGAGGGAGAAGTAGGGAATGGGACAAGTGATCTCGGTACCGGTATGAAGACAGTTGCAAATGGCAGACTGCGACGGCTCCTCGCGGAGATTGGCAGCGCAGGAGGGGAATATGGACTGGCCTATAATCCTTGAAGCGAGATAGAGGAGCTGCGGTCAGCTGCGGGGAAAACAAGGGGGCGACGGGGCGAGTCTCATCAGAGGAGTTTCAACATGCGCCTGGAAAGGAGGGCGACGTAGGGGCATTCGCCATAATCTAATACAATTGACTGGAAGATTTTTCCGGCTAGTTATTCGGGAAGGGAAAGGCGGTAGACTCTCCAAATGGGCGTTCCTAGTAAAACAGGGAGAAGACACAACACTAAGCACATCCTTGAAGGGTGGGCTTCGTTTTGGGAGGGGAGCAAGGCGAATCGTCGTTAAGCGAGTCGCAAACATGGGGGGAAACATCCGTCACTAGCACGCACGCAAACCCACGGGGGTCTAAGTGCGCCGGGGTAGGGCGGAAAGGGGGAACAGTGGCCCCACTCAGTCTTTTCAGTTTCCACCAAGACTTCGGCTCGGGCCTAAGAGGGCAGGAAAGAGCCGATAGTGCATCTTATACAGATCATGACCGCGCTGTGTACGAGGAAGCCAAAGCGATTGGGCATACTAATTCCATGACAGGCTGGGGGGATGGGGCCACTCCACGGGGGGGGGGAACGAAACCTTCTCCGCCGAGAGTCAATGGAAGAGAGAGGAGTGATAAAAAACGTTATCAAGAAATGAACTCTGCTAGGAGTAAGTTTCAACTTAAGAGTCAGAGCTGGCGCTGACCAGACGGCTCACACTTTTTCACCTCTAGCAAAAGTCTTCGGGCAGTCGAGGGAGAAGGATGAAAAGTCAAATGCTAAATAAGGACTCGGCAATTAGGGTGGGCGAAGGAAATTACCTGGGGGATACTTCCCACGCGGTCCGCGCAGCGGCCAAACCGGACTTACCGGTTGGAGAAGAACAGGAGGGGACTCATACCAGGAAGAAAAGAAACGGACCGCTTAATCAAGGTCGCTGTTTATGGATATTGACTAGATAAACAAACAACGGAGGGAAATAGAAGAAAACATCTACGAAAGATTGGGCAGGTGAACGGCGACCAGGGTTTGCGCCCTGATTGGGAGACGCAGCTCCCTCTTGGACCAAAAGGTTAATCCGGCTTGGACTCTAGAGCGGAGTAAAACGGGAAGGAGAAAAATGGCAGAACAGAGACCGCTATTGTCATTGCGACGCGATAATAAGGTAAGACATGCGCCAAGCCTACGACGGCAGGAAGAAAAGGAAAAAGTGTTTAGCAGTTTGGGCTCGCAGAGAGGAAATCAGATTGAACTAAGGAGAAGAGGGAGAATGGGGCGAGATGGCAACCGTCATCAAGTCCTCAATCGAAGAGCAGAGAAGCTTTCCAAAGAAGGGATGTGGAATTCAAAACATCAACCCGCCAGGCGGAGTACGATGGGGGGGGGGGGGACAAATTCGCGCTGGAATAAACGCGAAAAGAGAGAAATCTCGTAGTGTCAGAGGGAAAAGTCCTGAGAGGGGAAAAAAGCACTCATTTGGAGGAGGCCAAGAAAGAACGTAACGAACATCTTACACTGTGTTCGGATCTCAAGAACTACGCTTGAAAACCATATGGTTGGCTGAAGTGAGGGTTTAAAGGGGATGGGAAACGGTTGATATATAATAGGTATCATTCCTCCGACAAACTCTCTTCTAAATGAAACCTCGACAATAAGGGAGGTGGAGAGAAGTCAGGTCGCCCTGTGTTATGACTAAAAATAAAAGGCGGAATATTTCACCGGAATGGAGATGTAAGAGGGCATCTCTCTAGCCTGAAGGGTGAAAGGCATTCTTAGAGTATGCGAAGAGACCAGAGGAGCAATAGAGGTATGCACTTGATGGATAAAGAGAGATCATCCCAATAACCTAAAATAGGGGGGCAAAGGTACCAGTTTAAGGTATAAAATAGCACGCAATCTTATAGGAATCTCATCATAGTTAACGAAGAGCCGTGATCAAGAGGGGGTTATTAAAGGAAAGTAGGAGTGCAACAAAAGTCCTCGGGTAGTCATCCCGAACCCAAAATTAAAAATATAATTACGTTAGATGGTACAATGGCCAAGGGTTCGGAGCGAAATTCATAGGCGTAACAAGAATGAAAGAACGAAACTTAACAACATTTCCTCCAAACGATCTTCAAGGAAGAGTTCCTAGCGGCAGTCGTCGGGGAAAAGTGTGTAGAGGGGCGCACGCGAATTTCATCGGGCAGGTCAACAAAAGGGGACGCTACTGTCCCATTCGTAATGAGAAAGACGAAAGATCTGCAGTCAATTAGGGGGGGAGGTAAAGCATGCATCTTGATAGAGAAGCGGGTAAAAAAAGGAGGGAGTGCCACTCAATATCGGAGATGACTGCAACAACTTAAGCATTAGACTTAGAGAGGACAGATGATCTAACCAAGACGGGAGTTAGACTCGCTCACAAGAGCACAGGGGGCTATAAAATAACCAGAAGAGCACGAGGGGAAAGGAACAGGGGAAAAAGGAAATTGGATATTTCGGATATGATTCGGAAGGCCGATTATCTCCTATGGACGAAGGGAAACGCCAGGTCTGTGGGGGACAGAGAGATATTAGGAGAAACTGAGGGTAGAGTAAAGGTAGCTGGGACGTGCTTGAAGCCTCAAAAGTCGCAGGTAAGAATAAAGGAAAGAAGATGCTGCGCCGGAACGGATTCATAAGTGACAGAAGAGAAAGGAGAATAGGGCGTGGGGCATAGAGGAAAGGTTGAGAGGGAAGAGGGGGGGGGGGAGGGGGGGGGAGGTTAGGGAAGAAACTGATTAACAACAGCCATTTCAGCACAGGAAAGACAATCACAACAGGGGCTGAGTGGCTCGCGCTGAGAAGCATCCTAAAATCAGACGGATCAGGGCGGAGAGAATATATAAGAGACAAATGAAAGCAAATGGGGCGACAAGGGCCGAACTTTATTAGGGGCGAAGATTGAAAGGCTAGGACAGACGTCCTCCCATAATGGGAAGCTATTGAAGGGAACACTTAAAAAGGGTCAGGACCGGAGTAGCCACTCTACCTAGCTGGAAAAAAAGGAGGGAAATGGATAAAATTCAACTTCGTGAAAAGAAATGGCTGATCTGAAAAGAGAATTCGACTTCTCACTCAAACTGGCGGGTGGAGAGGGGGGACGGAGAAGATTATAAAAGAGAGACTGGTTCGCAAAGTTGCGCAGAAGACTTTCGAGGATAGGGAGGAATTCTATGAACAGGAGTGAAAACCTGATGACATCTAAGGGGAAGGTTTTATCTCTAAGAAGAACTTGTTTCAGGGGCAGGGTATGAGGAGAGAATCGATCAGTTCTAGCTCTCCAAAAAAAATGGAACTATGATAGACGACCTTGCAGGGAAAAAAAAAAGCGCAAGAGCCGCTCATTCTGCAAAAAAACTTTATTATCGATCAAAGCTTTAATAGGGGGAAAAGAGGAGAGGGAAAAAAAAGGAGGTATGAGAAAGAAGAGGCAGGCCAGCGACAGTGAAAAATACCAAGGAAAGGTAAAAGAAAGGTTCAACTAGCTGAGGGACTTAATCGTCCCGACCTGAATCAATCTCTGAAAGAGCGGAAAGAGGGACTGATAATTCCGTCAGAGAAAAAAAAAAAAAGGGATTGTAAAAGACTGTTACAATGTGTGAGAAAGACCAAAGATCAGAGTCGCTTTTTATCGAACGAAAAAATGTCCTTGAACGCTCGTCAACGGCTGGCCGAAGCCGAAAAAGGAGGGAGATGGTCAGGCAGGATCGAATCTCTTAACGGAAAAAAGGGAAGAAATTTGTCTTCATAGGGAATGGAGGGACGACAAAAATTTCAGGTAGGTACTGGGGTAGAGGGAATTCCGCGAGAGGATGGAGTGCCTATCTCCGAGAAAGGAGAGTAAAATAAGAAAAATCTATGGGAGGTGACAGGTTGAAAAGTAATCATTCTCGATCACATGAGGGGGGGTCAACACCGCAAAGGTTCCATAGGAAGCGTGGAAGACGTTCCAAGCGCTCGTACTCTTCTGCATGGGGGGAAAGTGGGGTGAAGGAGGGGAGAGGTGGGGTTGGCGGTCGCGGCAGGACACAGGAGCACTCCGCGCGGCAGGGGGTAGGACCAGAAACCCTCTGAGAGGAAAGTACCTGGCGCCTGAAGGGCCGGTCCTTCGGCGAGAAAAGAGAAATGAGAAGGAATCTAGACTTCAAATGCCCGAGGAGAGAACCAGTCGACGAAGTGCCTTCAACAATTCCGAAGCCCAAGGGGGGGGTGAGGGGGGGTAGCCCTAGTCTCCCTAGTGAGAGAAGAAAGAGGGATTGGAAGGGGGGACGTTGGATCACACCGAACACAGGAGCCATTTACTTGTGAAAAAGAAGATCGGCGACAGGAAGCGCAGGAGGGTCGCGATGGGGCAATTTCACAGGTCTTGGACCCATAAAGGGAAGGGAGGGGGGGTGAGGGCAGCCGAAAAAAAAAAGGAAAGGGGCGGAGGATAGCCGTAGAAAGGAGATGGGGCAGTCAATTACAGTCTTTCTGAAAGGGGTGTCTGACCCCCTGATATCTAGGAGGTAAAGAGATCGTCACTCAGAAGAAAAGGGAGGATAAAGCGAAGACTTCCTTGCCTGCGGGGGAAAAGACGACAGGAGGTTTTTTTGTAAGCAGGGGGAGAAGTATTGAAAAGATTGGCGACGCGCCAATGGGGGGGGATGATACGTAAAGGTTGTTATGGGGACATCGGGGGGGGACCGGATTAGGGAAAGGGAAGGAAGGGGAGGACTGGGAAGCTACAGGGGAAGAAGGACGGAGGGGGGCATGGTCTCGTTATGGGGGAAGTGCCTAGAACTGGGCAAGGAGGGACGATTAACACTTCTGTCAATTATTGAAGCATCTAGAAGGGGCTGGGGTCTAGGGTCTCCGAGGATCCTTCAGAGGGAAATTGCTTACAGCTAGGGGGGGCTGCTCTCGTCTATAAGCGAAGAACGTGCAGTGCAATTTCCGGCGAAAAGGGGGCCATTTCGGACCCGCGTATACCTGCAGAGACGAATGGCGGGTGACTATGCTAAAAAGGCGAAAGTGCCACAGTCTAGAACCGAAGGGATTGTCATAAGGCTGGTTATTGGTTACTCTCAAGTGTACGGGGGACGGGGGACCCTCTGGGAATCAAATGGGGACAGAACGGGGAAAGAAAGAGGCTCTAGAAAAAAAAAAGAGGGGACGTTCCGTGACATTGTCCTTCGGAGGAGCCGAACATGGGGCCCCTGGTCCTTTGAAAAAGGGGGAAATGAAACCGTCTGCTCTCACTAGAGGCGAAGGACAAAAAAATAGGTAATCTCATACAACGAAAAGGAGAAGAGACAGCTCAAGGAGGGAGTTCTGGAAAGAGGGGAGATTTGACAAATCTGATCATTACGGGGCTTGGGGGATGATCAAACCGGGAAGGGGGGGAATAAAAGATTCGATTGCTTGTCCGATATTGAGGCTACAGAGTGGACCTCTGAAGCTTGAGACGGGAGGCAGATCAGCAAAGGAAGGGACATGGAGATGCTTATGTCTTCTAAGGTCAGATCTGCAGCAAGACTCACACTTTGTGCAGGGGCGACCTGACTCCGCAGAGGGAGGGTCGCGTCTTAGGATTGTCGAAGGGGGGAAGTCCTGGCTTACCTAAGTGAAAGATTCAATTAGGAGGCACGTCTGGAACATGTCTCCTGAAAATGGGAGCAACCGCTAGGGAGAGAAACTTAGTAACCTTGTGTGAAAACAGAAGCAAAGGAGAAGAAATTGGAGTCCGCCAAGATGAGGCGCCAAATAGTGGGGTGGGAAATGCTGAGGGACCAAAGGCAGGGATTCCGGCGGGGCGGGATTATATTATGGAGAGATCTCACAAAAAAAAAAAAAGGGTGTAAAAGGAAGGAAGAGATCCATACTTCCCTAACAGCTAATCGCAAGGGGAAGGTGAAGAAGGGAAGGAAAAGGTGATGGGGAGACTCTTTGGGAGAGGGAACAATTCTTAGGGATTCACTAAAAACAGGTTAAGTACCTTCTTTCACTCGCGGAGCCCGAGTCACAGAGTTAAGGGGGGGGGAAAGAGTGGCAGGGGGGGAGGGACAGAGAACTAGTGAAGGGCTTTTCTCTGACTCATGAGGGGAAAAGTCAAGAAGTAAAGACCTTAAGGGAGAAGAAAAGACGCCAATGAAAGTTTTGAAAAGCTAGAAGATGATTAAGGGACTAAGATCGAAGGAGGCTTATGGCGGAGGGAAAACCTCAAGACTCTCCTCTGAGGGGAGAGGGAAAATGAATCGATCAAACTTGGAAAAAGGACGTCTTGGAAATTCATCCATCAAGCTGAATTCGTTGTGGGGGATTACGCGATTGCAGGAAAAGAACCAGAGAAAATCGTGGTAGGAGGTGGAGGTCTCGCGGACAACTATGGGTTAACAGTCAGAGACGAGAAAAAGGTCAAAGACGAAAAGGTCCGAAAGAAAGGGGGGGGGAGGAGCTAAGAAGAACCTTCTCATGCCGGGAAAAGAAAAGAAAATTGGGTGGATCTCTTCATATGAGGGGAAAGCTGGAAGGACTTGGACCTTATCGCCAGAACGCTAAAAAAAGGATCTCGGCTACAAGAAAAAGTCGAGGCAAAAGAAGGAGGGGGGCGAAATTTTTCAGGGCGAAGGTGGTTAGCAGTAGAGGTGGATGGGTCACAGATAATCTTAACTGCATCGTGGGAAGAGAAGGAAAAACTCGGGACCGTCAATTAGAGGGAAGGGAGAAGCGCACGCGAGGAAATCTTTAAAAAGGTACGAGGAACACAGCATGACCGCGGGGAATAGCTTTGAAAGGAGAAGTGAAAACTAAGTGGCCTGGGCAGGACGAGGCAATACGGCTCTATCGAAGAATAGGTCACGAGCGCCTTGCCATAAAAGAGCAAAAAAAGTCTCTAACACGGCCTTCTTGCATGAGGAAATCTGCCTTCCTCACTGAAAAAAGGAGGAAAGTGTAACAAAATGTATGTTATAGTGGAAATTGCGGCATGAGCCAAGGGAAATAGAAATAAAAGAGGGGGAGGACAAAAGGAGGCAATTTAAAGCCTAACTCATCTGCAGGAAGACGGGGGAGAGAAAAAAGAGGACCGTGCGGAATAGGAGTTGACTATTAGCCGAACAGAGGAGGAGAGGAGACTCATGTGGTCAAACAAAAAAGATTGGTGTTTGAAAAAAAAAAGGTGAGAAAAACGGGGAAAGGGGGGGACGTCTAGCGCTAGCGAAAGGGGGGGAGGAGGGGGGAAGGGACTGTCGTGGAAGAGAGGCACGATTTTCAAAGAGGAAATTTAAAGGAGGAATCAAAGTTCGGAGTATTCAAAAAGTACAAGGGGAGAAGGGGCTGTGCGATCTTCGTTATCTCAACGTAAAAGAAAGGAAAAAGGCCGTCTTGCGCAAAGAGAAAAAAAGTAGAGAGACTAGCGATCAAATGTCCCCCCCCCAACAAACAAACGGAGGGGACACCGTAAGGCGACCGGGTCCGGAGGGGCAGGGAGAAGGGATCGGAAGGGGCCGTATCTCTTTTAATCGCCAGGGGGAGGGAAGGAGGACAGAAAAATGCAAAAAGGCTACAGTCGTAGTTGTAGCTTCGCTATCATTGCCCACTGACGTGAGGTACCGCACGATCTATGCTGTGCCGCGATACCGACACAAGTAGAAAAAGGTCAAAAATATCCAGAAGACGAATTATTTGGGGGGGTGTTTGGTCCTGGGCAAAATCAGGACTATAAAGGGAGTGTGGTAACACATCCATTAATAAGAGAAGGGGGGATGAAAAGAACAGGAGCAATGATCAAGCCCTGAGTGACTGTAATTTTAAGAGATATCCCGAGAAAGGGAGAATCAAATAACATAAATGATCATAGGGAAGCTACAGTACCATTACTATAAGGGCAAAGTGCAAAAGAGTAGACTTCCGACCCGGGGAAGGCAGACGCCTCGTGGACCGGCGCGGCGTCTCCGAAATAAAACAGGGAAGGTAAGTTGGAGAAGGAAGGAGATAACAATGTCAGATGGGTCATCCGGTCTTATCGCCAGCGAGAGGAGACGGTGCCTGCCGGAAGCAAAAAGAAAGGGGAAAAAAGAGGCAGTCTACTCATATCGAAGGAGGAGGAGACTCTGCTACCGAAAGGGGAGATCGACCCTTATAACTAATAATCCTGGAATCGAGAAATACAAAGGTAGGTACTAGAAACGAAATGAAAGGGGTAGAGGAGAGGACTAATCGTGACTCATTACCTCGGAGAGAAGTCACTGAGACACAAGATTACATCTCCCGGGGGATAGAGAAAAAAGAAAGGTGTATTCGACTGAAATCTGCGCTAAGGCATCGTCGATAACGACAAAAAAAAAAAACGGAGGAGGAGTATAGAGTAAAGACCTTATCTCTGATCAGGAAGGAGGAGAATCCTCGTCATGGGATCAAAGCAAAAGAGCATTTAGTAGAGCAACCTCAAACCGGTCTGTGTTGTTGAGGTCTCGATAGAAAATGATCACAACAGGAAAGAGCCGAGAACAGCAGTAATGGCTAAACCGTTTTGACAAATAGGCAAAGGAAATAGAAAGCAAGGGGAACAAAGATAAAATCGAGGGGGACTCTTCGAGACGTAAGAAAGGATGAGAACCAAAGGTTTGTAAAACGGTTTTCCTTTGAAGTAGCATCTCAGCTCAAGATACGGCAGAGTGGAGGAGAAAGACCTTATACAAAGTGGAAATTGTTAACGTCGGAAAATGAAATAAAGGACATTTGAATTGAAAAAAGTAGTGTTCACGGCCACGAAATGGCTAGAGAAAGGCATAAAGTTAGGCGGAGAAGAGGAGCTCGGTGCCACGAAAAAATTTGAATTTGCCGTAGGGGTATAGGGAAGACTGTATCCGGGTGGAAAGTATGAGAGGGAGAAGTCAAGGATAATCCGACGAGGAGTTTGGGACGAAGAACCTTCCATTCCGGGAGAACCTTGGCGGGGTTACAACAAAAAAACCCAGGGTCTAGAAGCAGTTACCTTTGCACTCCAGCCGGGGCGGGGAAGGGGGGGTCACCAGAGGAGGAAGGGTTGCGGATCAGAGGAACATCATAGGACTAGACCGGTAAGATCAACTTCAACGACCCCCGGACGGGAAAAACAAAATACGAAACGGTCAATTACAGGTATGTTAATTAGGAGAACGGCCAAAAAAAAAGGACGTTATACGGCTTCAAAAAAAACGTGCCCTAGAGCCCCGAAACGACGTGACTTCAATTAGGATCGGATGGGGGGGGTGGTGAAAAAATGTAGGTCCCATATTAATAGGAGAAAAGTGTTTCTAGACCACCGGGGGGGATGGATTGGACGTTGAGGCACGAACCGAGGAGAAATGACCATTTTGCAGAAGATCAGGGAGAAAGAAGCGAGATAGTCTAGGATTGCAGGACGGGAAAAGTAAAAAACGAGGCAAAACTGAATGGCAGCACTGTAAGCAAAAGTTGAAGACGCCAGAAATCTGGACAGAGAGTAGACAAAAAATAACGGAATTTAAACGCAATGGGACAGTATTTCCCAGGGGGGGTCTAACATTGTACTCTGGAGAAGGCGCTTCCTCAAGCACCATAAGAAGAAGAGAATAAACTAAACTCTGATCGGCAGTGGGGGGGAAAATTGTTTAGAAACCTCGCAGGTGGTAAGAAAGAGTGGTACGAATCTATATTGAATAGAGGGCGAAAAGGGGCAAATTGATAACGTAACGGAAGTTGAAAAAGTTTTATCATCGGGTTGCAGGGATGAAACCGTCAAAAGGGGGAAAGAACGGTGAGCTAACTGCTCCGCGTCAGGAGACGGATTGACCTAGGGAGCTTGCCGTGCTTGACGGAAATACTGTTACATAGCAGGCGGTAAAGAGGTCCAATCGCTAGAGGGGCGATAAACTCCGCTTTCGCCTAGCAAGGCCGCTTGGAGGGGCAAAAAGGGCGAGGAGACCGTCTAATTTACGGGGAAGGGGGGTGGTGGGAAAAACGCTAGCCGAGATCATGTACAAGTTGCCCGCGGATACCGTGCAAGACATTCAATCAAAGAAAAAGTGATGGGGGAATAAGCGACACACCCGCTCACCTAACAGCCTAGCCAAAAGAAAGTAAAAGGGGACTCCCTCGAGGTGGTTTAGTTTGAGCGCGAGAGAGGGAGGGACGAGAGGGGGACTTTGCGAAATTGCCCGGTTTGACAGCCTCCCCAAACGGGACCTGAGAAAAAAAAAAGTGCTTGCAAAAAGAAGGGAAAATACATTCCTGGGGACTGACGGAGGCGCTCCGAAAGCCTAGGGAGGGCAGTTTCCACTTGCGGCTCGGACCTAAGATTCTTCGTCTATGCAGTAGTGGGGCACGCACTCAGAGATCTCCGCGGGTTAGAGGGTCTAATTCAAAAGAGATAGGGGTTTAAATGTTCGAATTGAAAAAACAGTTAAAGTGCTGTGTTTGATGAATGAAAAGAATTTAAGGGGGCCCTACACCCACTGAAAGGAACTGCACATATATGGACGAAGTATAAGAAGGGATACAGGTGTTGACATAGACTCGACCTCAAGGAAACAGGGGAGAGGAGTGAGGGTTAAATCGCCCCGGAAGAAGCTGGCGACGAATATCGAACTTGTTAAGGGGGTAGTGACTCCGACCGCCGGGGGCGGAAGAAACGTAGGAGTGAAAAGGGAAGGAAAGTCAAAATGCTCACGAGCGAAGACAGCAATCAAGGGGTGGGCGGAATCGGCTTCCTGTCTGATAAAGTTATTTAACACGCGAAAATCCAAAGGAAAAACCGTTAAAAAAATTTTTGGGGGGAAACAGAATAAAATCTAGAATTTGGTGTCTCAAAAAAAAAAGCAAGCGCAAAAGAAAGGGGTCTGCATCTTCAAAAACGGCCGCACATGAGCCCGTCGCTGTTTAGGGTAGAGTAGGGTCTCGAAAAAAAAGGGAAGTGAAGGAAGAAAGAAAGACACTATCCATAACAGGGAAGGGGGCAGCAGAAGTTAAACTTGGGCAGGGGGAAACCCTTGTATTTGGGCTCGCCCGGGTGGTCCATGTGTCTCGATGGCGTTCGTGAGAGCCAAGGTTAATTCCGGGAGTGGACGAGTATAAGAAATCGGGATTAAAGAGTTGAGGAAGGACATGGCATACGGACGCAATGGAGGGCGACTAGAGGGGGCATGGTTATGCATTCTCAATATCGAAGCCGCGACTCAGGTTTGAGGACTCCTCAAAAGGGAAAAACAAAAAGTTTGGAAAAAATTTTACACCGTAGGAGGGAAAACTAAGTCGACGGCGAGGAGAAATGTGATGGATAGTTGGGGGAAACAGGGCGTCAAATCCTCCGAGAGCAAATCTGTAAAATAATATCTAAAGAGAAGGGGTCGGGCCAAATATCTGGGGGGAGGCATCAACAACAACAGGGAAGTGTCAAGGGGGGGTTGAATTCATGCATGAGGCCATCGAAAAGGAGAAGTGACTCTGTCCGAGCTAGTTCAAGTCCGTCCCGAAGCTGAGGCGAACCTAATGTCAGGAAAAAAAATCTAAAGATACTTGGGGCGCTAATAAGACAACGGCGCAATGGAAGACCATAGGTTTTGTGAGGGCGAGGGCCTTGGGGAACGCAGGGTCAAATGGAGGAACCTTATGTGTCATTCCAGAAAAAAATCACACTTTTCAAGCCCCAGCGAGGAAGAAAGAGGGGCAGAGGTTGAACAGTCCTGAACAGGGTTACCTGGTAAGCAACGGCTTAGGAGGGGGAAAACTGTAAAATGGAACTGAGAAGTCGGCCTAGCAGTAAAAAAGATTTCCCGTCAATTTCCATGGGACCGCGTAGGCGAAACGAAGCACATGCGGGAAGGCACTGGAAAAAGGGAATACAGCGAAGAACCACGAGTAGCGGGGGTCAAAAATATGTGACCGCAAAGTGTCATGTAAATACATAAGGGCAGAGTGAGAGGAGTATAATAGTCAAAAGCAATTCCAAGAACGAGGAAGTCAGTCGCGTCAAGTCTCTCAGACAAATGAAAAAAAAAAAGGGGCACTAGTAATCAAGTACCCGGCAACAAGAGGAGAAACAGTTTAAAATATAAGGGGAGGGGGGATATGGATTCGTATCGAACATATTCAAGAGATGAGGAACCAAATGATGTACAACACGACGGGGGGACGGCTGGAAAAAATTCATCAATCACCGCAAAAAACTCAGGGACGCTTTCGCTAGGCCAGTTCTGCGGGGGATTCAGAACTCGAGGATCGAGATAATGTTGCAAAAGCAAAATTGAAGCCCTACTGGGGACAAAGGGAGGCCAGCGTTTTGTATATAGCTAGAGACAGTGAGTCTGGGGAAGGAACAATGAGTGGAGGAGAGAGAAACTAGGTTCCTTCGATTTGCCAATAAGCAAAATCGAGGGGGCCTGTACAAAGCGGAAGGGGAGGCAACAACGGGTAATTTCAGGGCTCTGGTTCAACGAAGGTAATCAACGAAACAAAAAATACAAGACGGCGTCTTACAGATGCACATTCGATACTAAGGGGGACATCCTATACAACCCAGAAAACGAGCAGGGATTTTGGTCCAACCGTTAGAGGGAATGCACTGTTGCGGCGGGCAAGTTAATAAGGAGTCAGGGAAGGGGGAAGAGAGATTGGACCGCCGGCTTTGACCGAAGAAGACAGCAGGGGGGCCAGCGGGTCACGGAGGTTGCCCGCACACCTGTTGGAAGTAGAATTACCGCCGAGAAAAGCGGGAGGTCCATGAACCGAAAACCGTCGCCATCAGCACACATACAAAACGTAAATGTAGCGAAATTGGGAAGATTCCCACTTCCGATAAACAAAAACCGGATGGGGGAAAGATAAAACAATAATCTATGGACGGAAAAGCGTACCAATCCGATTCGTATTCTCGAAATGCGACGAGCCTATATCGTCCAGAAAAAAGCGAAGAGGACTCAATATAGCGAAACGGAAATGGGGGGAGTGGCGAAGATAGAAAGTACCGTGCCGACAGGAGATTCATTCGGGAGAGCGCTTCAGTCCGCCCAAAAAAAAATGGTCATAGGTAACCGCATCTTTGAACCAAGGACAATCTTGTCGGACCGGGATGGCGACATCTACGACCTAACTTGAGGCTAATTGAGAAAAATTAAACTGTGCCAAGAAGGTCGTTTTAAAATATAAGTTCGTCCGCGTGAAGACGAGATGGATATAGCCCTTAGAGAAACCTCTAATACGCATATAGGCCAACCGTATTTGCAGTAGGGGAAAATACTCTTTCTTAGGAGGGGCTCAAAGACAATCGGAGAGGCCGCTTGAGACCAGGGGGGATCGCAGGCAGTGGTGCTCTAATAAATGTCGGGGGAATGCGAACATGAAAAGACGGAGAGGGGGGCTAGGCGATAAGGGAAGGAGGAGATAACACGAATTGGGAGGGAAGCGCCTGATCGAGGAGACTAGCTCGCATCGGGATAAAGGGGGTCTCTAGCCAAAGCCTGCTAGATAACAACCTGCAGGTCGTTGCATAAGGGGGGCGCTGAGGAGAGGGGAAGACTATGTTCAAATAACCTAGGCAGAAGCCACGAAACAGGGGGATCCGAGCGAAATAACCGTTGCGCCCGGTTCTGCCAGGGTACTGTCTTCTAATGCGGGGAAGAAAAGCAATTGGGCTGAAAAAATTCCATGCAAGTAACAGATAAGAAAGGGGAAGTTAACGACTTCTTCCGTGTGAAGGTTATCATGACAGCCTGAAGAAGAGATTCGGAGTGGGGTAAAACCGAACAAAAGGGAAGGGGTCCTTTAGACGCTGCCCTGCCAAAGCCAAGCCCATGGAGGGAGATTAGTCCGGAGCCAGTCAGAGGAGAAATTAGCCAGGGAAAGAAAAGGGCGTAAGGCGACTAAGCTACACAATACTAATGGTATAAATTATGAACGCTGATCACCAAGAATGCATGTCCTAGGCGTGAGGCTAAGTATGCGAAGAAAGACGACGCATTGGGCGCTGGTTAACGACATCATCACAGTATTCATGGGGCTGGGGGGTGTCAAAAAAAGAGGTGGGTCAGTGACGGGGCCTGTGAAGGGACGGGCAAGATCGGCTTTGGGATGGTGCCGCGGGAAGGGGGAGGAGTCCTCAGACAACGCAATCTCGATCGGGCTCGGGGTATAAATTCAAGTTGCGGCCATGACCGCTACGAAGAGAACACTACTACCTTTATACCGAAGGGTTACTTCGGCAAGCCGGAGACCACTAATCATCCGATTCTCCGTCTTCACGGCAACCCGAAGAGGAAAATGTATCTATGAAGGAATGAACCTTGATCTTACTTTGTTTGGGAATTGAAAACCGAGAGGGGCAGGGTGCTAAGAAAAACGCCGTCAGTGGGGAGGAGAAGTTGAGAGAAGAAAATGTCAAGCACGGATGCAACCGGGTGGTTGGGACCAATGACTGCGGGAAATCCTCGATAGGACGATTGGGGGGGGAAGTTCTTCACGACGAATGGGAAATAGGGATAGGAAAGGGCACTCTTAATTGAGGGAAGGGAAAGAATGGCATCGCAGGGAGCTAGAGGCCTCCGGACCTGTCGATTTTTACGCAATGGGAACAGTGAGTGGGAAAGGGGTTGGTCATAGAAAGAAAGGGATACTCGATGAAATGAGGGCGGAGCCCTAGCAGAAAAATAACGGAAAAAAGGACCTCTTCCTTGAAGGGGGCCAGGTATTCTTTTCCCTGTGGGAGAAAACGAGGTAGGTGTTTGTGTCAATCAAGGTTACATTATTGATGGCAAGCAGCGCCATTGTAAACTTATAACAGAACGGGGGGGGGGCTTGATAGAAGGGGTCAGTATAGCCGAACAATGGGAAACGGTTGAAAGCAAAGACGGCCAGAAAAAAGGGGGGGGGGGCGTGAGAGCGTGACATATTGGGGGTGCAAGCTTGGACAATCGACGGGGGACAACGGAGTCCAATCTGCATGAAACTAGAGAGGTGGGGTCGTGTCGGCACTCGTCAACAGTGGAAGACAACGTGTCTCTGGATTAGGCTCTAAGACATTACCGGGCAGAGTTGTCAGGGGTCTAGGCGATGAGTTGCAGTGTCAAGAGGTATACCTGCCGCCGGGCGGAGGGAAAACACCAGGGGGGAGTACAACAAATACCGAAGACTTGCCTCGAGGGGTACTTTGAGCCTCGGTAGAATGGAACGCGTTTCTGGGGGAGAAAGAATAGCATTTACAGCACGGACCAAAACCATATTGCGCCGCAAAAAATATGGAAGGCGCATCATTTTCACCTTTGGCCTTAGGAGGGGGGGCCGAAGTTCCCCCGTGCGGGACGTTTCCGGGGTTCCTTCCAAGTTGATAGACGAGGAGGGGGGCAGCGAAGCGAGGTGTAGGAGGGACCAACGCACAGATCTTCCGCGAGTTTCGAGGTCTTAATGAAGCAGCGAAATGACCAAAGGAGAGTAAAACCTGAAGGGTAGGGGGGGGGTGATGATGAACAGCCGGTGGAAACACTTATGTGCAGGATATCAGCTACAGATTGGACATCTGGGAGGGGGAGTTTCCATAGAGAAAAAGGGACCGACGCAGGCGAGTCTGAGGAAATCGGCGGCAGTCAGACTGCGCGCCATACCGTCCAAAAAAAAACTTTTTCCTTGGGCGGCTGCGAGACAAAGAATCGGGGACGTACTGCTGCTGTGGCTTGGCGTGAACAGTCAAATGACACAAAAGAGAACTGGGAAGAGTAAAAAGTGAGATAATAGTGAATGTCTTTTACCTCGGGAATCAAAAAAGCGAGGGGCTAGAGAACCGACTGGATTGAAAAAACTTTTTGGTTCTCAAAAGAAGCGATCCTTTGACTAGTTCCAAAGAACTAGACAAGGCCCTGGGTATAAGCCAAAATGAGCCACTTAAAACTGACTCTGTTTTTGAGTTATAGGGGGTCTCTCAAAGAAAATTAGTTAGGGGGAAAAGAGAAAGGGAAATAAATATGCAAAAGGCACTCAATGGTGGTAAGTGGAATCAGGAGGTCCCGTGTTTGTGGGGTATCTCCTAGGGTTTTGAGAGCCCTGTGGAAAGGCTGGGGCTTTCACTCCAAAACAGGTTAATCAGGTGGGACAAATCTGGAAAGGTGGAGGGAGATCGGCGAATGGGGAAAAGGGCCGAAAGCAACGATGCCGGGCCTAGCATTGACGGCACGTCGACGTGAAACGCTGTGAAGGTCATCGGAGATGCCCTAACACCCGAAGGCGGTGGACGAAGGGAAAGGGAAAGTTTGCGTCCTTGGGGAGCGAACCAGAAAAGTCTTGAGGAGGAAAAGGATTTGGAAATCGGGGGCACCCGGGGACGACGAGGGGGGTCTAGATGGTCGTCGAAACGGCCTAGAAAGGAAAAATGGTAAATCATCTTCAAAAGAAGGTGGAGGAAACAAGGGACGTCTTGGTAATCACAACAACAGCCACCAAGGGATGCGATATTTTTCAAATAGGCTGAAGAAAAAAAAAAAGGCGCGGGGAAAAAATTAATTTGCTGGGGGGGGTCTTCTCGGAACGGCATAGGAGCCAAAGGCTGAGGACGACCAGAAGTCAGGGGAGGGGGGGGGGTAAATGAAACGCCGAAGACAGAGGGAATGTCTCAGAAGGCAAACTGGAAGGCAAATGCTTTCAAAGCCTAGTGTTAGAGGGGCTCGCAGGTTGCCCGCGGTAACGATGAAAGTTTCGAAGTTAAATGTGAGGATTCAAAAAGTCAAAGGAAACCCACTCTGGGCAATAAAGGGAGGGGTTAGGCTAGGGGGTTACGAAAGGTGTGTGCCGAGGGAAAAAGCAAAGGCGGAAAGGGTGGGGCACTATCCATACTGAAGCAGGGGCATCGAAAACTGAAAAACTATTGCCGTCAATGTTCTCTTGGAAGCCTCAGTCAAGTCGCCCGAGGGAAGGACGAAGGGAATAGTGAAAGTCGCACTCGCGATAGGGTGTTAAACAGAAGGGAGAAAAAAAAAGGGACGGGATCCCGGATCAGCAAAGCATAATGCTAATTACGCCGCGCCAAGTGGAACATCGAAGCCGCTTCGGAGAAGTCGGGACAAGGAGGATTGAAAAGGCGGTTAATGAATCCCTTAAAAGATTCAAATACGTACGTGTTGATCGTTGACATGTCTACGTATTAGGATGGCGCATAGTAAATATTAGTAAAAAAAGCTGAGAAAAAACGCCAAGAGTCAAATCTCACCAACTCAAACAATTACTCTTGGCCATCCGTGCTGCAGGGGGGATTACAGAAAAGTGGCACGAGAGGGTTAGAGTAGCAGTTTGTTCAAAAAAAAACGGGGGGGAAACACATGGTCCATGAGTAACTAAGTGGACGAGTCGTCTACAACCCGATCTGAACTCTGGGGCAATGAGAGAAAGCAAATGAGAGTTATAGCTAAGGGGTTAAATTCGAGGAAATTGCCAAGAGAGGATAAGCGTCGTCGCGATGAGTCGGCCAACTTCCAAGTCTCGTGGTCTTGCGTTAGGGTAGGGGCTCACTTAAAAAGAAAAAAAAAAGAAAGAAAAAAAAAAAAAAAAAAAAAAAAAAAAAAAAAAAAAAAAAAAAAAACAATACGGCGTTCGTTCACTGCACAAACTGCCTAATATGTAGAAAATGAAAAAAAAGATGAGGAAGGGGATTCCTGTAGGTCGCGGGAGATTAGATGAAGGGAAACCGGGGGACCGGTCCGTTTATAAAGAGTTCATTACAGCACGGCAGTGCGCAAGGGCGGATTTTTCGGCTGAAGGAAGGAATGACACTACCCGTTGAGACCTCTCGGAAGATTCTGTGGCCGGATGATAAGAAAACACTTAAGCAAATACCTACAGCACGAAGAACTGAGATTTGAACGGCTACGAACTATTACCACGCGGGGGGGAAACACGAAGATAAGAGAACTTATTACGGGAAACAGCGGAAATAATAATCTGACGTACGGACGCGCCGCGAAAGATATAGCCAGCATAAGCGTAAGCAAACGGACGCAGAAATCTGACAAGGACGGAAAAAAGGAAATGGCATGGGGGGGAAAAGAAAATTAGAGACCAGGCCATAAAAAACCTGGGAGAACTGCTCTCTTACCGCTCTGCGCTCCGGCACGAAAAAAATTAGAAAGGGATCGATGGAAAGGGGATCAGCGTGGAAAAAGACATAGTTGGGGCACCCTTGTAATCTAACCGGACGTGGAGTCGAAAAATAAATATCATGCAACAGCAGAAAGTGAAATACAGGTTCCTCGGGGCATAATAGGACGGAAAATCAGGAGAAGACTATGGATAGCGGAAAGGATAAATAAAACGCAATCCATTTCAGAATGTTCGCTCTAGGGGGAACTGTCAGGGAGGAGCGCGAGGCTTCTCAGGACCAAGTGCAAAGAAAGGGGGAAAAGGAAACCTATGTCGCCGGAGGGTGAGGATAAGTGCGTTGAGAAAGCTCTCTGAGAAAGGCGAAGAAGAGTTCAGCTCCCTCAACACCACCATAGGAGGGAAAAGATAGACAGGACTGAAAAGGATCGCCCGCTCGCATGAGCGTAAGTGCGAAAAGCAGGAGGGAGCACCCTGCAAGAGGCGGGTGGGGATAGGGGCTCAAAGCCGCTCGAGAAAAAGAATTATCACCGCAGGCCGCAACAGGAATTAAGGAAGGGAAGATTTTGCAAGGGAGGCGAAATTGCGGGTACATTAGCTCATAAGGGAGAGAAGAAAAATTCGAGGGGAACCGTCAGCGTAGATAGACTGAAGATAACGCACTGAGGGGGGTGGCAAGATCCCGGTGCATGGGGGGGAATAATGGAAAAAGACGGAAAAAGAGAAAAGGCTGTAAAACATAACGGGGAAAATCAGTGGGAAGAGTCTGCACTGCCAATAGACGTAATGTCGCTCTTGGGGTGAGCGCAAGCGCAGGGAAACGGTCAGACAGTTCATACCGTTCGGACAGGCGAAGAATGAGAGGTCAGACCACGACATGTACAATTGAGGGGAAACTTTTGGGTACGATCTGCGGAAGGCTTCCGTCGCTCTCGCAGTCGAGAGGAAAAGACTAGCAGGTGAGAGGGGGTACTTGATCGAGAGGAAATGAGGGCGGGGTGGGTTCACAACTTTTAAAGGAGTAGGTCCCTAGCTCATACGAGGGGGCAGGGGGAGGGTAAACGAAAATTGGCGGATAAAGAGGGCACAAGAAACGCAAACTGTAAGTAAAAAGAAGGGGCTGAACATTAAATAGGGGTAAAAGACTACTACCGGCGCTGACGGTCCTGGCCTGAGGTAAATTCGGATCACAGATCACTTACAGGAATCTCCTTGTGACCAGCAGAAATAAGGGCCCCGTAGTACAGATAAAAAAGGCACTCAGGTCTTGGGGTGAGGGGAGACCGCATCGAAAAAGGGGGTTTGCTCAGGATAAGCTTAACCTGTTCATTGTGGGGGGGGTGGGGGGGACTTGACAAGACACGCGGGCCAAAGCAATGATGCCCTACGTGTTGAAAAAAAGA